>Ga0247727_10000430_pt1 | contig 102057 bp, 69 predicted proteins | sample WisWelCaveWW1625_FD_202498 | JGI IMG/M metagenome (GOLD analysis project Ga0247727, IMG submission 202498) | Biofilm microbial communities from Wishing Well Cave, Virginia, United States - WW16-25 | ecosystem: Environmental > Aquatic > Deep subsurface > Groundwater > Cave microbial mat...
GGACGCCCATCTCCAGCCAGCGATCCGCGCCGGGAAAATTTGCGCCAAAATCCAGCGCCACGGTGAACAGACCGTTGGTCACGCCGGTGGCCGAGTTGGTGACGGTGTTGCCCAGTTGACCCGCACCGCTGCTCAAGCTGAACAGCGCGAACGTCAGGTCATAGCTGCCGTTGGCGACGTTCGTGCCGCTGGTCAGCCGGCCCTGATAGGTGAAGGCGGTGCCTTGGGCAAAGGCGGTTGAGAGTTGAGAGTTGAGAGTTGAGAGCAACGCCAGCGTGAGGATGAGGAGCGATTTGTTTTTCATAGGTCAATTTCCTTTCGTTGAAAGTTTCGTCAGCAGCCGTTTCATTTCGGCAAGCTCATTTTCCAGTGCGGTGATACGAACATCGCGCTCCCGCGCCTGTTCTTCAAGCTTTTGGTTCAACCCCTGAATCGCCGCCAGCGCCACGCCGTCGGCGTCCACGCCCGTGATGCCCGTGTCACTCTCCCCCACGCCGAACGCGGCCATGAAATCCTGCGCCGTCGGGCCGACGTGCCGGATCGTCGCGGGTTGGCTCTTGTAATTCCACGTGGCCAGCGGCAACGCGGCGACTTTGGCGAGAATCTCGCGCGCGTTGACGGCGACGAAGTTCTCCTTCGCGTTGCGGTCGCTGATGCTGGTCCAACTGCCGCCACCGGCGGCCAGATTCACACCGGCGGTCAGGTTGGTGTTGGAATAGAATCTCGCCCCGCCGGAGGCGCGCACGGTGAATTGGTTGTTGGTCGAGGACGTGACGTCCCCGTCGTACGAATCGCCCCACACGAACGCGCCTTGGTGATTGGCCCTGGCGCGGCGACCGGCGGCGAAGGCGTAGTTCGTGGCGACGTTGCCCCGGCCCCCGGGAACCGTGGCATACGACGAATTGGCCGCGATGTCGTTGTCGAAACCACCGCCGATCGCACAGTGCGGCGAGTTGGCGCCGATGTCATTGGCTTCTCCGCCCGCGATGGTGGCCGCGGTCGAGTTGGCGCCGATGTTATTGTTATCGCCTCCGCCAACCGTGCTGCTGGAGGCGCTGGCGCCAATGTCATTGGCGGTGCCGCCCCCGACCGTGGCATAGAGCACATCAGTCGCGATGCGGTTGTCGTAGCCCCCGCCGATGGTGCTGTCCTCGGAATTCCGGCCAATGTCGTTGAATCGGCCGCCCGCGATGGTGGCTTCGGCCGCGTTGGTCCCGATGTTGTTGTCGTAGCCGCCGCCAATCGTGCTGTAATCGGCGTTCGTGGCGATGTCGTTGAGGTAGCCGCCCGCGATGGTGGCCCACCCCGCGTTGGCCGCGATGGTGTTGTCGTCGCCGCCGCTGATCACGCTGAAATCGGCGTTCGTGCCCAGGTCATTGCCGTCGCCGCCCGCAATGATGGCGTAGGTGGTGTAAGCGCCGATGTTGTTGTCGTAACCCCCGCCAACCGCGCTGTAATCGGAAAACGCGTGAACGTCGTTGTGGTCGCCGCCCGCGATGGTGACCGACCACGAGTTGTCCGCGATGTTGTTGTCGAACCCTCCGCCAATCGCGCCATACGTGGAATTCGTCCCGATGTTGTTGGCGTCGCCGCCGGCGATCAAGGCCGCCTCCGTGTTGGCGGCGATGTTGTTCTCGTAGCCTCCGCCTATCGTGCTGGAATCAGAGTTGGTGCCGATGTAGTTCAGGCGGCCCCCCGCGATGGTGGCCTGGTGCGAATCAGCCAGGATGCTATTGTCGGAGCCTCCGCCAACGGCGCTGTAATCGGCGTTCCTGAGAATGTCGTTTGCGATGCCTCCCCCAATCGTGGCATAGGGCGAATCGTCCCAGATGCTATTGAAATCACCCCCGCCAATGACGCTGTACTCGGCGTTCGTGCCGATGTCGTTCCGGTAGCCCCCCGCGATGGTGGCGGCGTCCGAGCCGCTCTCGATGCGATTGCCCCGGCCGCCCCCAACCGTGCCATAGTCGCTGAGCACCGCGTTGGTGGAGGCGACGCCGTTCCAGTTCGTTGCGCCGCCGCCGCTGATGGTCGCACCTACCGCGCCCACCGGCACAAAATTCACCGGCGAGCCGCCAATCACGTTCGGCGCGCCGTCGGGGGTCGTGCCGGCGTCAGCGCCGTCCTCGTTGTCCTCCAAGCGCAGCGCCCGCAGGCCGTTGACTTTGAGCACGAGCGGCTGGCTGTCCGTCGTGCCGACAAAGTGCGCACCCGCAGTGGTGCCCGCGTTGCCGCCCGTTTTCCAAAATTGATTTGCTGCCAGGCCGCCCAGCGTCGCCGCGTTGACGTTGGTCAGTCCCGTGCCGTTGCCGGTGAAACTGTTGGCAACGTGGTCGAATGTGACGGCGTTGGAGTAGGGGCCGGACAAACTGCCAGCCATCACCACCCCGGTCAGGTTGGCCGCCGTGAGAGCGTAAGGCGTAGGCGTGAGCGGCTGTCGCGGTCCGAGCGTGGTGAACGCGCCGCCGCCGTTGGTGCGCGCGCCGATCTCCAGCCAGCGGTCCGCGCCGGGGAATTGGCTGCCAAAATCCAGGGTGACGGTGAACAGGCCGTTGCTCAGACCAACTGTGGAATTCGTCACGGGTCCGGCGAGGGCGACACCGCCGCTGCTCGCGCCAAAGAGGGCGAAGGTGAAGTCGTGGTTGCCGTTGGCCGGATTCGCACCGTCATTGAGCCGGCCTTGATAGGTGAAGGCCGTGCCTTGGGCGAGCAGGGTTGAGAGTGGAGGGTTGAGCGTTGAGAGCAACGTCAACGCCAGGATTGGTATGATGCGAGTTTTCATGGGGTGGTTTTGTCAGGCGTTACGGGTGTTGCGTGGTTGGATATTGGATGTTGGGCGTTTGAGCTTCGCGGTTTAGGGTCTGATGAGGCGATAGTACTTCATGGGCAGCGTGGCGGGAACTACGATGGGATTGGTCGCGCCGCTCGGTGAATTTGTCCAATCCACGGGCGAGAGGCTTGCGCTCTCTTGCAACACCAGGCTCGGAATCGTCCAGGAAATCGTCGCCTGCCCGGGGGCGGTTCGAACAATGGTGAGCGGCGACGGAACGACGAAGGCCTGGAAATGCCGTTGCACGTCGCTGGCCGTGAGTGCCCGGTCGTACAACGCCACTTCATCGAGCGTGCCGGTGAAGAAGCGATTGAAGTCCTGGGCGCGATTGACGCGGAAAACCGCGTTGGTGACCGTTGGCGTCTGGCCATTGCAGCACAGAGCCGGATCATTTTCGAGAGTGACACTGACCCCATCAATGTAAACCGTGGTGCCGACGTTGGCCGCGCCGCCGCCCTGCCGCACCCAGACGACATGATGCCATTGGCCGCGCGGGACCGGATTCACCGTCCGCAGTCCGCCGTTGTAAAAGCCCGCGAATATCCGCGTCGGGTCGTTTCTGCTGAAACTGAAATATACCGATTTCATGGTTGGCGCTGCAGCGGACACCCCCCAATGCAGGAACGGCGGCCACAATGCCGCCGTGCCATTGGCCGGGATAAAGAAGATTGCTTCCGCCGTGAAGGTGGGATTTCCCGACAATAAACTGGGCGCGATGCTCGCCGATTCCAAATAGTCATCTGCGCTGTCGAACCTGACACCCGCGTCGCCCGCCGACGTGGCGGCGCCGTGTTGCGGCGTGCCGAAATACGTCGCGTCGAAAGCCGGGCCAAGGCTGCCATGATTGGTCGCAGCGCCTGCGACTTCATGGAACTGATAGTACAATATCGGAGCATCGGCCAACACCTCGGCTTGGAAGTTCGTGGAGACTCCCTGTGCCATCGTCGCACTCCCGAGGAGGGCAACACCGCTCCAAAAAGCCAAGGTCTGGGTCCTTGAGTCGCCCCTCTTGAATACGGCTCGCTTCCATACCGTGGTGCTGCACAGTTCCGACATTCTGGTCCACGAGCCCGAGTGAGGTTGTGTTTTCATGGTTCAGTTTCCTTTCGTGTTCAAGTTGGCAATGAGCTTTTCCAAAGCCATCAGCCGGCCTTTCAACTCCGCGTTCTCGGCGTCGCGGCGTTTCAATTCGCCTCTGAGGTCGTCCACCTTCTGGTTCAACCCCTGGATGGCCGCCAGCGCCACGCCGTCGGCATCCACCGTGGCGATGTGCTTGTCGTCCGTGCCCAAGGCGAAGGCGGCGTGGAAATCCTGCGCCATCGGACCGAGATGCGGCGTGGCGGCGTCGCCCTTGAAGTTCCAACGGGTGATGGTCAACCCGGCCACCTTGTCCAGCACGTCGCGCGGGCGGACGCCGCTGAAGTTCTCCTTGAGGTTGCGGTCACTGGGGGGATTGAACGCGGTGGCGGTGACGGTGCCGTTGACATCCAGCGCCGTGGCCGGGTTGGTTTTGCCGATGCCGACATTATTGCCGACCGCATTGAGGATGAGCGCGCCGCCGTAACTTTGAATCCATTTGTAGCCCGCAGTGCCGTAAAGTCCCAGCAGCAGGCCGTTATCCGCCGTCGGCAAACCCGCGGGCGGCGCCGACGCGGGAGCAACGATATGCACGGCGCTGGCTGGATCGGTCACGCCGATGCCCACGCCGCCAGACGCGCGGAGGAGGAACTGGTTCAAACCAGTGGACGCGAAGTCGGCATCGGTCGAGTCGCCCCACACGAACGCGCCCTGATGATTGGCCTTGGCGCGGCGACCGGCGGCAAAACTGTAGGCGCCGGTCGCGGTGTTCTCCCGCCCGCCCGGGACGGTGGCGTAATCCCCACCCCCACCGATGTCGTTCCCGTAGCCCCCCGCGATGGTGGCATACTCCGAGTTGGCCGCGATGTTGTTGTCGTAACCCCCGCCAATCGCGTTGTCACCGGAGTTGGTGCCGATGTCGTTGAAGTCGCCCCCGCCGATCGTGCTGGAACCCGAGTTGATGCCGATGCGGTTGAAGTAGCCTCCCGCGATGGCGGCATACGGCGAGTAGGCCGCGATGTCGTTGAAGACGCCCCCGCCGATCACGCTGTAAGAGGAGTTGGTGCCGATATCGTTCGACTCGCCCCCGGGGATGGTGGCACCCTGTGAGTTTGCCGCGATCTTGTTTTCGCGGCCCCCGCCAATCGCGCTGTAATCGGAGTTCGTGGCGATGTCGTTGAAGTAGCCCCCGCCGATCGCGCCGGCGAATGAACTGGGCGCAATGCGATTGCCCAATCCACCTCCCACCGTCCCATAGTCCGAAAGCACCGTGTTCGGGTAGGAAAAGCCGGAATAGTTCGTCGCGCCGCCGCCGCTGATGGTCGCGCCCACAATGCCGGCCCCCACGGAGTTGACTGGTGAACCGGCCACCACATTCGGCGCGCCGTCCGGGATTGTGCCGCTGTCGCCGCCGTCGCCGTTGTTTTCCAACCGCAGCGCCCGCAGGCCGTTGACCTTGAGTTCCAGCGGCTGATTGTCCATCGTGCCCACAAAATGCGTGCCCGCCGTCGTGCCCGCATTGCCCGCCGTGCGCCAGAAGTTGGAACTGTTCAACCCGCCGAGCGTTCCGGCGTTCACGTTGGTGAGGCCACTACCGTTACCGCTGAAGCTGTTGGCCGCGTTGTTGAACGTGACCGCGCTCGAATACGTCCCGGCCACGGACGCGCCCGGCACGACGCCTGTGACGTTGCCCGCCGTAATCGCGTAGGGGGTGGACGTAAGCTTCTGCCGCGGGGTTAACAGGCTGAAGGCGCCGCCGCCGTTGGTGCGCACGCCGATTTCCAGCCAGCGGTCTGCGCCGGGAAAATTCGCGCCGAAGTCCAGCGTGACGGTGAAGAGGCCGTTGCTCACGGCGGTGGCCGGGTTGGTGATGGTGCTGCCAACCTGTGCCGCGCCGCTGGCGTTGGTCCAGACGCTGAACGTCAGGTCGTAGCTGCCATTGGCGACATTCGTGCCGCTGGTCAATCGGCCCTGGTAGGTGAAGGCGGTGCCTTGGGCAAAGAGAGTTGAGAGTTGAGGGTTGAGGGTTGAGAGCAGCATTGCCGCAAGGGCAAGTGTCCTGGGAGTGTGTTTGGTTTTCATGGTTCAGTCGGCCGTCGGCTTACCGGGTTGAGAACCAGCGTCGCCAGAATTGTTGGCTCACGGCCAACGAACCAAGAATGGTGGAGACGAGAAATTGATAGTCGACGAGAGGAGAAAAACAAGGAGATACTGGGCAGCGCCTGGCACGGCGCAACTTGACACCGCCACTCGCCATCACCGGGCCTCACCGTAGCGCAGGCGGGGACGCCCGCGCTACGGTGGCCCCGAGTTGCGCTTCCCGGCCACGGCGCAGCTTGGGGTGCCTTGCCCGAATGGCCGCAACGGATTTCGGAGCGCGACCGGTCCCCGGTCGCAGCGCGTCGGCTGACATGTGCGACACGGAAATTTCAACGACCTTCGATTGGCGGAAGTGCTGCGGGCGGGGACCGCCCGCGCGCCGCTATTTCTTCAACCGATAAAACCTGTTGCCGGTGTTGGCGGGGACGACGACCCATTTGAACGAGCCGTCGTTGTTCACCGTGTTGGTCACGCTTGTCCAGTTGGTCGTGCCGATGGTGGGATTTGGCTCCAGCACGAAACCCGCCGGGGAGCCGGATGATCGGAGTTCGTAGTCTTCCACGAAACTTCAGATTGCGGCCTCCGTGCGTTGCCGACCACCAAAACAGCAACGCTTCGCATAGCCGACGCTTCGCGCGAGTTGGATCGCTTCCGCGAAATTCATTCCGACTTCTCCGGGCGCATGGGCATCGGAGCCAAAGGTGATCGGCACGCCCTGCTGGAAGGCGAGTTGCAGGAACTCGCGGCTCGGATAAATCTCGCGGCAATCCTTCCGCAGCCCGCCGGTGTTGAGTTCGATGGCGCAGTCGTGTTGCTTCGCGGCCGTTAGAAAGCGCTCGTAAAGCGGCGTGCAGTCTTGCACCGGGCGAAACCGAAACCGCTTGGGCAGGTCGGCATGGCCGATGATTTCGAACAGCCTGGATTCCGCCGCCCTGGTGAGCCGCTCGAAATAAACCGACCAGACCTCGAAGATGTCGCGGCTGGCCCATTCGCGGAGCTTGGTGGGACTGTCCACGGCCCACGAATCCGTCACGTAATGGACCGAGCCGATGAAATAATCCCACGGATGCCGCGCGGCGAGTTGGCGGATCCAGTCCTCGTGGCCGGGGAGATAATCCACTTCGAGCGCGAGGCGGATGGTGAGTTGCGGGAACTCGCGCTGCGCGCGGCGGACCTTCTCGACGTATTCATCCAGTTGATCGCTGCGCATCCGCCAATCGTCGAAGTCGGCGCGCGGCATCGGTGAGTGGTCGGTGAAGCCGATTTCCGTGAGGCCGATGGCCAGCGCGTGGCGGGCGTACTCCACCGGTTCGCCGGTCGCGTGATTGCAGAGCGGCGTGTGCATGTGGTAATCGGACGGCCAATTCACGCGGTGCAGTGTTGGGAGTTGGGGGTTGGGAGTCGAATCAAATGTGGAGGGCGTGTTTGGCCTTCGCTGAATCGTCCGTCGCGATTCCATCACGCGATTCCATCTCGACGCTTGACCCGTCTTTCGGCGCTTCTTAGTTTCCGGCGGCAAAGACAAGAACGCTTTGCCCCGAGTGGATCGGGGCTTTTTGTTGCAATCATGGCAAACACAATTCTGGTGGGCGCCCAATGGGGCGACGAGGGCAAGGGCAAGATCATTGACGTGCTGACGGAGCAGGCGGACGTCGTCGTGCGCTACGCCGGCGGCAACAACGCCGGGCACACCGTCTGGGTCGGCAAACAGAAATACGTGCTGCATCTGATCCCGTCCGGCGTCCTGCGCAAGAACAAGCTCTGCGTCATCGGCAACGGAGTGGTGGTGGACCCGGTCGGACTGGTCAGCGAGATCAAGGGCCTGCTCAACCTCGGCTTCAAGATCGGCAAAAACCTTGTCGTGAGCGAAACGGCCCACGTTGTCCTGCCGTATCATCGCGAGCTGGATGCGCAGCGCGAGGTGCTCAAGGGCAAACACAAAATCGGCACGACCAAACGCGGCATCGGCCCGGCCTACGGCGACAAGGCGGCGCGCGTCGGGCTGCGGATGATTGACCTGGTGAATCCCGCGCGCTTCGAAGAAAAGCTTTCGCGGCGCGTGAAGGAGAACAATGAAGTGCTCAAGGCGCTCGGGGCGAAGCCGCTCTCGTTCAAACAGGTGCTCGCGGATTATCGCGCGGCGGGCGTTTACCTGAAGCCGTTCGTCACGAACACGGTGGTCCTGCTCCACGACGCGATGCGTCGCGGCGAGGACCTCTTGTTCGAAGGTGCGCAGGGGACGTTTCTCGACATTGATCACGGCACCTATCCCTATGTTACATCCTCGAACACGACGGCGGGCGGGGCCTGCACCGGCTCCGGCGTGCCGCCGCACCGGATGGACCGCGTAGTCGGCGTGATGAAGGCTTACACGACGCGCGTGGGCGAAGGCCCGTTGCCGACGGAGAACGCAGAAATCTCTGATTTGCTGCACGGCATGGGCCGCGAGTTCGGCGCGACGACGGGCCGCCCGCGCCGCTGCGGATGGTTTGATTCCGTCGCCACGCGCCACGCGACGATGGTGAACGGGATTGACGATCTCGCTGTCACAAACCTCGACGGCTTGGACTCGGTGGAGACGATCAAAGTTTGTATCGCCTATCATCGCGGCAAGAAACGCTACGACTACGTGCCGAATGACGCGGAGACGCTGGCCGGATGCGAGCCGGTTTATGCCGAATTTGAGGGCTGGCGCACGCCGACGCACCACGCGAAGTCATGGAAACAACTTCCAGCCAAGGCGCGCGAGTACTTGAAGGCCATCGCGGAGTTGACCGGCGCGAGGTTGTTCATCGCGTCGGTCGGCCCGGGCCGCGACCAAACCATCTTTGTATGAGTTGCAGGTTGAAAGTTGAAGGTTGCAAGTTTGTGGTGCTCGAACCGCGCAGGGTTTCTAATCTGCAACTTTCAACTTTCAACTTTCAACTTGCGGGAACATGAGCGCCGCGCCCCATCTCTCGCCCGATGCCAGGGCCCAGTTGCCCCAGCACGTCGCCATCATCATGGACGGGAACGGGCGTTGGGCGAAGCAACGCGGACTGCCGCGCGTCGAGGGCCACCGGCAGGGCGCGGAATCCGCCCGGGCGATCATCCGCGCCGCCGGCGAACTCGGCATCAAGTATCTCACGCTCTACGCCTTCTCCGCCGAAAACTGGAATCGCCCGAAGGACGAAGTGGACGCGTTGATGAAGTATCTCGTCCATTATCTCAAGAGCGAGACGTCCGAACTGAACAAGAACAACGTCAAGCTCGAGGTCATCGGTCAGATTTACCGGCTGCCTGAAAATGTTCAAGAGCACCTGCGCAAATCCATCGCCACCCTCGCGCGGAACAACGGCCTGACGCTCATCATGGCGTTGAGTTACGGCAGCCGCATTGAAATCGTCGAGGCGGTGCGGCACATCGCCGACAAGGCGCGCCGCGGTCAGCTCGACCCCGAGGACATCAACGAGCAGGTCATCTCGCAGCATCTCTGGACGCGCAACCTGCCTGATCCGGACGTGCTGATCCGCACCAGCGGCGAGATGCGCGTGAGCAACTTTCTGCTCTGGCAAATCTCCTACGCCGAACTGGTCATCACGCCCACGCTCTGGCCGGACTTCCGCAAGCCGCAATTCTTCGCCGCGCTAGAGGACTACGCCCGGCGGCATCGGCGGTTTGGCGGAGTCTGATTTCTTTCCGCAGAACGTGTTGCAGAAAATCGGCTGCTGTAATACAATTCCCCCGTGAACACAGTCGAAGAAATCAAGTCGGCCATCGGCAAATTATCGCTCGAAGCGCGGGCTGAGATGCTCGCCGAGCTTTGTGGTTGGGCTGACGATGATTGGGACCGTCAGATGAAGGCCGACGCTGCCGCCGGCAAGTTTGCTTCCCTCAACCGCGCCGCAGACGCCGCTGGCGCTGCCGGCGAAACCGCCCCTCTCGACAATATTCTTCGCGAGCCGTGACGATTCCAAGTCGTGGCACTCCGGATTTCTGGCGGCTCTATCGCGGCTTGCCTGTAGAGGTCAGGGTATTGGCTCGCAAAAACTACCGCTTCTGGTCGGCCAACGCCTTTCATCCTTCGCTCCACTTCAAATCCATCGGCAAACCCAACTGGTCGCTGCGGGTGGGCGATCACTACCGCGCCGTCGGCAAGTTCAGCGGCGGCAATTTCATTTGGGAGTGGATCGGCTCGCACGAGGAATACAACAAGCGGTTTTGAAGTTGCCGCCGTGGCGAACGTTTGCGAACTTTTTGCCCTGAGCTTGGTCGGCCAAACTGGCGGGATTCCTACGCCAGCGTGGGCAAGGAATTGGAAATTGGCAATGCTTCGTCCGCTCGTTAGCCTTGCAGGAATGTCAGAAACGCCCGCTCTTCAGCCGCCACCGTCGAAGGCGAAAGTTTTTTTCCGCCGGCTCATCAGCACGGTGATTCTGTGGTCGGTCATCCTCGCGGCGCTGTTCTCGGGCCACAAGCTCATCTCGGATTACGTCTTCCTCATCATCATGGTTTTCCTCGCGGGCTTCGGGTTGGCGGAGTTTTACGGGCTGGTCGAGAAGCGCGACCTGGTTTGCTTCAAGTGGTGGGGACTGTTCGGTGGTGTGCTGCTCATGGTCGGCACGTTCCTGCACTGCAAAGGCGTGCTGGGTCTTTACCAGGATCCGGCGCGCGTCAATGACTTCGAGGCGAGCTTTCTGATCGTGTTCGTCCTCGGGCTGTGCCTGCGGCAATTCTTCTCGCGCAGCAACACTGCCGGTTTGCTCGCCATCTCGACGACGCTGTTTGGGCTGATGTATGTGCCCTGGTTGTTGAACTTCATCCAGAAGATCAATTTTTTCCCGGGTGTCGGCGAACAGGGGAAATTCTACGTGCTCTACTTCATCATCGTCACCAAGTTCAGCGACACCGGGGCCTACGCCGTCGGCTCGCTGATCGGCAGACACAAAATGATCCCGCGCATCAGCCCGGGAAAGACATGGGAAGGCTTTGGCGGCGCCCTCGCGGTGTCCACCATCGCCAGCCTGATGTTCACGCGCTTTCTAGGCGACAAGATGCCGGGCATGAAGCCCCTGCACGCGGTCGTGCTCGGTCTGTTGCTCGGTTCAGCGGCCGTCATCGGCGACCTGATCGAGTCGCTCTTCAAGCGCGAGGCCGGAGTGAAGGATTCGGGAAAGTTCTTCCCCGGCATCGGCGGCATCCTCGATCTGCTCGACAGCCTGTTGTTCAACGCGCCGATCATGTATCTCTACCTGCGGCACGTATTGACGCATCCATGAAGAACGTCGTCGTCCTCGGCAGCACCGGCTCGATCGGCACCAGCGCCCTCAAGGTGGCGGAAGATTTGCCTGATCGCATCCGGTTGCTCGCGCTGGCGGCGGGCACCAATGCCGGATTGCTCATCGAGCAGGCGCGCAAGCATCAGCCCATCGCCGTCTCAGTCAGTGATCCGTCCAAGGCCGGGGAACTCAAAGGCACGTTGGGAGTCCATTGCGAAGTCTTTTCCGGGCCGGACGGCCTGGTGAAACTCGCCACCCTCCCGGCGGCCGACATCGTGCTCATCGCCATCGTCGGGACAGCGGGTTTGCAACCGGCGCTCGCGGCGATTCGCGCCGGCAAGGATATCGCCGTCGCGTCCAAGGAAATCCTCGTCATGGCCGGCGAGATCGTCATGCGCGAGGCCCGCAAAAACGGCGTCCGCGTGCTGGCAGTTGACAGCGAGCATTCGGCGATCTTCCAGTGTCTTGACGGCAAACCTGCCGCGTCCGTCCGCAGACTGTGGCTCACCGCTTCGGGTGGACCGTTTCGCGACGCGAACCTGTGGCCGAAGGAAAAGTTTCCTGAGATTTCGGTGGAGTGCGCGCTCAAACATCCGTCCTGGATCATGGGTCGCAAAATCACGATTGATTCGGCCACGCTGTTCAACAAGGGGCTCGAGATGATCGAAGCGCGCTGGTTGTTTGACATCGAAATGGCGCTGGTCGGCGTGCTGGTGCATCCACAGAGCGTGATTCATTCGATGGTCGAGTTCGTGGACGGTTCGATTGTCGCCCAACTCTCCACACCGGACATGTGTCTGCCGATTCAATACGCGCTCACCTATCCCGCCCGCGCCCCAAGCGACCGCGTGCGAACCGATTTTCCGAAGATCGCCAGCCTGACGTTTGAGGAGCCGGACCTTGATCGCTTCCCGTCGCTCAACCTGGCGCGTAGCGCAGGGGAGGTGGGCGGCACGCTCCCCGCGGTATTGAACGCCGCCAATGAAGTTGCGGTCGAAGCGTTCGTGAATCGGAAAATCAATTTCGCGCAGATCGCCGAGACCGTTCGCCGAACGATGGACAAACATGTGGCGGTTGCGCATCCGACGCTCGACCAGATTCTGGAGGCGGATGCGTGGGCGCGGCGGGAAGCCGTCGCGTAGCAGGTGGGAAACCGAGAAAGTGGGAAGCGTGTGCGCGTTGTTTCGTCTTACTTTCCCACCATCTCAACTGATCAATCTCCGCCCGACAGTTTCCCAGCCTTGGCACTTCGGCTACAATCGCGAAAGCGATGATTGCGGCGCACCGATTCCCGGCTATACTCACGGCGCTTCCGCTCGTCAGGCGGGGTGATTTGTCTTAAACCATGGAAACCTTGAGAGTCATTTTTACGGTGCTCGAAGCGCTGCTTGCGCTGAACCTGCTCATCTTCGTTCATGAACTGGGCCATTTTCTCGCGGCCCGTTGGCGGGGGATGAAGGTGGACCGCTTTGCGATCTGGTTCGGCAAACCGGTCTGGAAAAAAAAGATCAACGGTGTCGAATACGCGCTGGGCTGGATTCCGGCGGGCGGTTACGTGGCGCTGCCGCAAATGGCGACGATGGAGATGATCGAAGGCAAGAGCGAGCACGCAGGCGAACCGCTGCCCAACGTCGCGCCGCTCGACAAGATCATCGTCGCGTTCGCCGGGCCTTTGTTCAGTTTTCTACTCGCGGTTGCGTTTGCTCTTGCGGTGTGGCAGGTCGGCAAACCAGTGACAGCCTCGGAAAACGAACCTGTGCTTGGGTGGGTGGTTCCCGATGGTCCGGCTTGGAAGGCAGGCCTGCGTCCGGGAGACAAAATCCTCGAGATTGACGGCCATCCGATCAAACACTACGGACCGCCTTCGCAGGACAGCATCATTTGGCGAGTCATCACCAGCGAAGGGACGAACATCGCGCTCACCTACCTGCGCGGCGGCGCGACGAACACGGTTTCCGCCAAGCCGTTCAAGCGCGAAACCAAATGGTATGAACGCAAAGCGCTGCGACAAATCCTCGTTGATATTCCTACTGAAGCCATTGTGGGCGCCGTGCTCACGAACAGCCCTGCTGCCCGGGCAGGCTTGAAGCGCGGTGACGAAATCATCGCCATCAACGGCGACAAGATTTACAGCGTTGCTGCCATGGAATACGCCAGGGAGCAGATGACCAATCGCGACGCTGCGCCCATCACGATCACTGTCCGGCGTGACGGCGGGCAGTTTGAGATGCCTCTACGCGCGGAGAAACCGCTCTCACCCACAAACGCGCCGCCGATGTTTGGCATCGCCTGGCTCGACAATACCAATCGCACACTGGCCTACCCCGGACCTTGGGAACAGCTCAAGGCCAGCGCCAGCCAAATCTTCGCCACTATAGGCGCCGTCATTTCCAGGCGCACCGAAATCGGCGCGCAACAACTCGGCGGCGCCGTCATGATCATCCGCGTTTACACAAACCTGTTTCAGGACGACGACGGTTGGCGGCTCGTGCTCTGGTTCAGCGTGGTGCTCAACGTGAACCTGGCGATGCTCAATCTGCTGCCGCTTCCGGTGCTGGATGGCGGCCACATCCTGCTGTCGCTACTTGAGGTCGTTCGACGCAAAGCGGCGAGTCCGCGGATTCTGAATCACATTCAAAGCGGGTTTGCCGTGATCCTCATCTCGTTCATGCTGTGGATCGCGTTCTACGATATCGGCGATTGGGTACGCAGCAGAAACCGCAATCGAGAGCAACAAATCATTTTCGCGCCCAAGAAATGAATCCAGCCCTGCGCTACTGCGAATCGCCATACCTGTTCAAGCGCCGCAAATCTCGGGAGATTGTCGTGGGCGATCCGAAGAACGGTGGTTTCGTCATGGGTGGAGACCATCCCGTCGTGATGCAATCCATGCTCACGTGCGACACGATGGATACCACTGAGTGCGTGAAGCAAACGCTGGAACTGGTCGAGGTCGGCTGCCAGCTCGTCCGCATCACCGCGCCGACCGTGAAGGATGCGGCGAATTTGCAAAACATCGTCGCCGAACTCCGCCAGCGCGGCTGCCTCGTGCCGATCGTGGCGGACATCCATTTCAAACCCGAGGCGGCGATGGAGGCGGTGAAGTGGGTCGAAGTCGTGCGCGTGAATCCCGGCAATTACGCCGACTCGAAAAAATTTGCGATCAAGGAGTACACCGACGAGCAATACGCCGCCGAATTGAAGCGCATCGAGGAAAAGTTCATGCCGCTCGTCATCGAAGCGAAGAAGCTCAAGCGCTGCCTCCGCATCGGCACGAACCACGGCTCGCTCTCCGACCGCATCATGAACCGCTACGGCGACACGCCGCTGGGCATGGTGGAGAGCGCGCTGGAATTCGCCCGCATCTGTCGCAAGCACGACTTCCACAATTTCAAGTTCTCAATGAAATCGTCCAACCCGAAGGTGATGATCGAGTGCTATCGCCTGCTCGTAGCACGGCTGGAACAGGAAGGGTCGGATTGGAATTACCCGATTCATCTCGGCGTCACCGAAGCCGGCGAGGGCGAGGATGGGCGCATCAAATCCGCTATTGGCATCGGCTCACTGCTATGCGATGGACTCGGCGACACCATCCGCGTTTCGCTCACGGAGGATTCGCCGCGCGAGATTGAAGTTTGCCGCGACTTGCTGGGGCAGATTCCATCGTTGACTGTAGCGCAGGCTTCCAGCCTGCGGGTTCGCGAGGCATTCTTGCCTCGCGGACAGGAACACCAAGCAGGGATGCTTGGTGAACCCGCAGGCTGGGAAGCCTGCGCCACATTCCCATTTGACCCATTCCACTTCGAGCGTCGCGAGACGCCGGAGATCGAACTGAACGAGAACAGCAAATGCGGCGGCGAACAACTCATCCGGGTCGTCGTCAGGCGCGCAACATGGGATAAAGTCGCGCCCAAGATTCGTCCGAAAGATGATGTGAAGCCGGAGGCGGTCTATGAAGACCTGAACGTCGCCGAGCTCGACCCGACGACGGATTTCGAGCTCAACTGCGACACACAACTCGTCACCGTGAAGGACGGCGTGAATTTGCCGGCCATAACCGCATTCCGTTTGCTCGCGGCGAAGTTGAAACGGCTTGGACGCAACAACCCCATTCTCCTGAAAGATTGTTTAAGCTTTGGAATTGAAACAACACAGCCCCTCACGCCGTCCTTCTCCCCATCGGATGGGGAGAGGGTGGCGAAGCCGGGTGAGGGGAATTCCTGGCCGCTTGAGCCGAAGATTGCTTTGCTCCGCGCCTCGGTCGTCATCGGCTCCTTGCTGGCCGACGGGATTGGCGACGCGATTCTGGTGCGCGGTGAATCCGGCGGCGGACAATCGCTGCGACTGGCTTACAACATTTTGCAGGCGGCTGGCTGCCGGTCGTTCAAGACCGATTACGTCGCGTGCCCGTCGTGCGGGCGGACGCTGTTCAACTTGCAGACCGTGACCGCGCGCATCAAGACGCGCACGGCGCATCTCAAGGGCGTGAAGATCGCCATCATGGGCTGCATCGTGAACGGCCCGGGCGAAATGGCCGACGCCGACTTCGGCTACGTGGGCGGCGCGCCCGGCAAGATCAATCTCTACGTCGGCAAGACGCCGATCAAATTCAACATCCCCGAAGCCGACGCCGTGGAACGCCTCGTGGATTTGATTCGCGAGCACGGGAAGTGGGTGGAGCCGGAGCAAAAAGAAGTAGTCATGCGGTCATAGGTTGAACCTGCGAAGAGGCCCAAGTGAAAAATCTAAAATGGGCTTTGGCTTGGATGGTGTTCGGAGCAATTTTGTTCTGGACGCCAGATGTCATTCTCCATGCCATTGCGGGAAATAAATTCTCGCGTAATCACGTTCTAATTCTGACCTACATTTTGCCGCTAACGGTCCTTGCGGGCTTGCTCGTTGTTGGGCGGATGCGAAATATTGAGACTGGCAAACTCATCGCTCCGTTTGGTCTGCTCGGCATCTGGTTCTTCGGTGGCGTCGCGATGGCAGCCAGTGCGACTTTTTCAGGCGGCGGATTTGCCACGCCTGAAGGATGGAAGGGTGTCGCGCTTGGCGCAGTTCCTCCCTTCACACTCATGATGGCGACTTACGATGGATCGCTGTTTGCCCTGCTGTTAACCACGCTGTGCCTCTTGACTGTCTGGCTGGTTGGAGCAGTGCGTCCCAAACTGATGTTGCACGTAGGTGTGATTTCCGTGTTGGCCGTGCTGGTAATTCTCATCACCGGGATATCCCAAGTGGCAGTTGCCAGCGTAGCGCGTAGGCTGGGCGAGCAAGTTCCTCCCGTGTCGGCAACTCAAAAGGAAGGTGAGGCCAAACTGGAAGACATTGCTTATGCGTTGAAGGGTGCATATCACGAGGGCAGCCCAAACCATCCGCCATACTTGCCACATATACCTGGCCTTCCCGCCGTGACAGCCCTCACCAACCTGCAGCCGCTTTTTGCGAAAGCTCAGTCCGCGTTTCTTCAGCAACAAGCCGCAGTGCTTCAGCGATCTTCCTCTTATTGCTATTGTAATTTGAAGCCGGAGATTTGGTCGGAGCTGTATAAGCACCGGTCCGCCGAACAACGCAGTTTCTTAGGCGCACTGACCTTTGGTCAAACCAGCTATGCGGAACTGAAACGTTTTGGCGAATATCCGGTTGTGTGGACTTCGCGACCGGATGCTTCGAATCAGGTGATTGTTATCACGATCAGTCTCACTTCAGACATCTTTAGACCCTGCGCCCTGAGTTCGGAGGATTTGGACAAGGTGCTCGATGACATGCAGTCGCTGATCAGAAGAGAGATGCCTGGTGAATCTTTATCTCTAACGAATCTGCACTAAGCGCTATGCGGCAATTATGATCCTCCACACACACCCGGAAACCCCGGGTTACGAATCAGGCCATAGGCTGCGGCGTGGCGAATTTTGCCCGTTTTTTGAGCCTGATTCCAAGCGTAATGTTCCCACCATCGCGACGCTCACATTGGACGAAGCGCAGCGACGTCTCCCGGATGCGGTGGAGAAGGCGTTGAAGGGCGAAGAAGTGGCGATCACAGTCGGCCGGGAAACCGTGCGTTTGGTGCATGACGTTCCAATGCGTCCGCCCGGCTGCTTCGCGGAGTGCTACCGCGACGCCGAGGACGCCTCGTTCGAGGAGCGCGTCTGCCGTAATTCCAAACCCGGGTGCGACTGGAAGTGGCGGTCAACCGTAGCGCAGATTTCCAATCTGCCGTATCGCCGAATTTCATTCGGCAAGGCGTTCAAAAACCTGGGCGCGCTGGACTTCCCGGGGTACGGCGGATTGGAAATCCGCGATACAGCCGATTGGGAATCGGCGCTACTCGCCTGCGGCTGACCGCCACTTCCAGTCGCACCCTCCAAACCCCGCTTACTTGACACCTCGGACTAGGACTGAAATCTTTCTGCCATGACGTTGACCTTGGAACTGTCGGAATTGCGCAGCGCCAACGAAGAAGCGCTCGATCAACTCAGCCGCACGACGGAAGCGCAGTTCGACGCGCAACTGGCGGAGATTGAAACCTTTCTCCTCTCGATCTACCGCTTCGCCGTGCTGGCGGTTCGACGCGAGCAGGAAATGGCGCGCGCCGCCGCCGTCTGGCGTGAAACGCTCGACGTGATTGACCGCGCCGCCAAACGCGTTCAGAGCCTGGCCGCGAAACATTCCGGCGTTCATCCTTCGCTGGACCGCATCCTGGAGATTCGCCATGCCGCGTCCGAGATGCTGGCGCTCTACGCATGATTCCCTCGGAGGAACTGGCCCGGCTGGCCGCGCTCTACGACCGATTCGCCAATCACCTTGATCCTTTGAGCGCTGGCTGGAAACGTTGTCGTCAGGAATACTTCGATGCTTTGACTGACCTTCATGCGCGTCACGGCGCGAGATTGCCGTTCGAGGAATTCCGCCGCGAGGCGCAACGGGCATGTTTTCTTCGCTTGCGGGCGCAGGACAAACCTCCGGCACCGCCGCCCAAGGCTTGAATTCTCGGTGAAGGCTAAGGGACGCGTCCTTTCGGAATCTTGCCCAGGTGAAAAATCAGGAAGCCGTGGAGGAACTGGCGGAGTTCCTTGGCTTGAGCAGCACTGGCTTTGAGTTCCGCTATTCCCGGCCAATCGGATTCGATCAGCGCGGCCACAATTTGTTTTGTGGCGGCAGTGAAATGTCCCTTGGCCAAATCCGGTTTCAGGCCGAGTTCGTTCAGCAGTTTGAGTTCAAAGGCGTAGATGTTCCGGGGCTGCGGCGGGCGTTGCGGCAGGGCGGCGAGAAAAGCGCGCAGCAATTCGTAGATGGCCGGCAGCGGTGTGTCGGCTTCGGTGACCTGTTCAATGAGCCGGGCGCAATAGCTGGCTTGCTGGAGATAGCCGAGTTCGTGTCGAAGCGCGGCGTGCGCGTCGCGCAGGCTGACTTCGCGGAGCGTGTGCAAGTCCGAGCGGCGGCTGCGGCTGAAGGTGAAGTCGGCTTCGTAAAACAAATCCAGCTTGCCGAGGAACGGCGACTTGGGCCGTCGTGCGCCTTTGGCCACCGTGCTGATGCGGCCGAACTCCGGTGTGAGCCAGTTCACGATCAGGCTCGTCTCGGTGAGCGGGCGCGTGCGCAGGATGATGCCGGTGACGGATTGGATCATCCGAAATGAAGAAGTGAAACCACAGATGGACACAGATGGACACTGATAAAGACGCGTTGCCCCTTGGCGCAGATCGGCGCGACAAAGCGGGAATCGCCTCGCACGGTCGGCATTAACCGCTTGCACGCGGAGCGCCGGCCGTTTCTCCATCTGTGTTCATCTGTGTCCATCTGTGATCATGATTTTTTCAGTTTCGTTCCGGTGACTGGCGGCGCGTATTCCGGCGAGATCGAGCCGAGGCTGATGATGTATTTGATGCCGTCGGCCACGGACATTTCCAGCTTCGTCACCTTGTCCTCCGGCACGAGCACCAGAAACCCGCTCGTCGGATTCGGCGTCGTGGGCACGAAGACGCAAACGACCTTTTCCTTGGTTTTCTTCTGCACTTCGTCGTGTTGTTCGCTGGTGAGGAAGCCGATGGAATACATGCCTTCGCGGGGGAACTCGACGAGCACGACGGTCTTGAATGAAGTCTTGCTGCCGGTGCTGAAGGCTTCGTTCACCTGCTTGATGGTCCCGTAAATCTTGTTGAGCAACGGCAGCCGCAACATGGCCGCGTCGAGCCAGGCGATCAGGCGTTTGCCGACATAATACCGGGTTAGCACACCCACAACCGTCACCAGCAGAATGGCGAGCGCGAACGCGGCCAGGCTCCAATACCAAAACATCGGGCCTCGGCCGGCGTCCTCGTGGGTGAGGCCCTTGGGCAGAAAGAACAACAACAGGTCTGTCAGGCTGGCAATCGTCCCAAAGAGCCACTTGATGATCGCCAGAGTGATCACCATGGGCAGCAGCACCGCGAGGCCGGTCAGAAAACTGGCGCGCCAACGGGCTGTGATCGGTCGGTTCACGCCGGCAATCTAGTTTTGCGCTCCAACCGGCTCAAGGGAAAGCGGGCGGCCACCCGCCGCAACAGACGGTTCTCTTCCCGTCGCAGCACGCGACGTTGCGCGGCGTGCCGGTCATCGAAGCCGTGCAAATGCAGCAGGCCATGGACAAGGTAGCGGACCAATTCGGACTGCCACCGGGTGCGGAAGCGGCGGGCCTGGCGCAGAGCTTCGTCCATGCAGATGAAAATCTCGCCATGAAGCGCTGACGAAGATTGCACGCGGAGCGCAGTCCGCTCCGCATAGTCGAACGCGATCACGTCGGTGGCACCGGCGTGGCGGGCGAACTGCTCATTGAGGCGGATCATCTCGGCGTCCGCCACAAGGCAGACGCCCAGGTCCACCCCCTCGGCTCGCGGGAATTCTCCGAGCAACGCCACCAGAATCCGACGGAAGAGGCGGACGTCCACGGCCCGGGCCTTTTGCCGGTTTTGGATGGTCAACGCAGCCCGCGCCGGAACGGGCGCGGCCAGTCGGTCAATCCGGCTTCGACTTTCCACGGTGCTCCTCGTAGGCGCTGATGATGCGTTGCACGAGCGGATGGCGGACGACGTCGCGCTTGCCGAACTCGACGACAGCGATGCCCTCGACCTGGTTGAGCACACGATGGGCTTCGAGCAGGCCGGAATGTTTGTGGGGCGGCAGGTCAATCTGGGTCTCATCGCCGGTGATGACGGCTTTCGAGCCGTGGCCGAGGCGCGTGAGGAACATGAGCATCTGCTCCGCGGTCGAGTTCTGCGCTTCGTCCAGGATGATGAAGGCGTTGTTGAGCGTGCGCCCGCGCATGTAGGCGAGCGGCGCAATCTCGATGGTGGCGCGCTCGGTGTGTTTCTGGATTTCCTCGGGCGGCAGCATGTCGTGCAACGCGTCGTGCAAGGGCCGCAAATACGGCATGATCTTCTCGTACAAATCGCCGGGGAGGAATCCGAGAGCCTCCCCTGCTTCGACGGCCGGGCGGGTGAGGATGATTCGTGACACCTTGCCGTCGCGCAGCGCGGCCAGCGCCATGGCCACCGCCAGATAGGTCTTGCCCGTGCCGGCCGGGCCAACGCCGATGGTGATGTCGTGGTGCCGGATCGCGTCGAGGTACTTTTTCTGGCCGACGGTTTTGGCGGTGACACCGGGTTTCTTGTCGTGGGTCAGGACCCGGTCGTTCATCAAGTCCTTGAGCGTCGAGGGCCCCTCGTGCTTCACGACGTTGAGCGCATGGGTGAACTCGCGGTTGCGGACGGGCGCGCCGGCTTTGAGCGACGCTTCCAGCGAGATGAACAATTGCTTCGCCCGCTCAATCGCGTCGGCCGGGCCATCCAATCTGATCCAGCCTTCACGGGCCGTGGCTTTGACACCAATCTGGTCCTCCAAGGCTTGCAGGTTGCGCGGCTCGTGATTGAACAACTGTTGCGCAACCCGGGCGTTTTCGAAATGGAGGGTTTCAGTGGGCATGGCCGGCCATCTCAAGTTTGAGATTTGGATTGTGAACTCATATCGCCAGCGCGGCGCGAAGTTTGGCGGCGGTTTCCTGGAGCGCCTCCGGCACGACGCTGGTGTGGGCGATCACCGGCATGAAGTTGGTATCGCCGAACCAGCGCGGCACGACGTGGACGTGGAGGTGGCCCGGAATGCCCGCGCCGGCAACCTTGCCGAAGTTGACGCCCACATTGAAGCCATCGGGCTTCATCGCGTCGGTGATGGCATTCATGCAGCGCCGGACGAGTTTCCAGAGGTCCGTGATCTCCTCGTCGGTGAGGCCGTTGAGGTCCGCGGCGCGTTTGTACGGTGCCACCAGCACGTGGCCGCCGTTGTAAGGATAACGATTGAGCACCGCGAAACAGGTCCTGTCGCGCGCGATCACCAGGTTGGTGTCGTCTTCGCTGGATTGGGCGAGCCGTGTGAAGAGATCTTCTTCAGGCTGCTTGGGCGCAACAATGTATTCAATCCGCCACGGCGCGTGGAGCGATTCCATGCGGGTCACGGTAGTGAGGCGGGGCGGGAAAGTCAAAAACCGACCTCAATAGGCGCGGCGGATGCCCGGGCACTGCGACAGGGCGGATTCTGCGTGCCATCACACTCTCAGCCCGCGGCAACAGGATTTCGGCTCAGGGTTTTGCCGCCGCGTTGAGTTTGCCGCGCAGAACGTACACCAGCGCTTTGACCGCCAGTTCGATGAACAAAAACGGCTTGGCTATGAAATCATTGCCGCCACTCATCATGGAACTGGCGCGGCTTTCAAAATCAGTCAGGCTCGTCACAAAGACGACGGGTGTGGTCTTGTAGGCGGGGAGGCCGCGGAGTTTGGTGCATAATTCGAAGCCGTTCATGCCGGGCATGTCCACGTCGAGGAATACCAGATCAAATCTCCCCTCGATCAGCAGCTTGAAGGCCGCTGCCGGGTCTTCCTCGCTCACCGACTTGAGCTTTGCCTTTTCGAGAGCATAGGTGATTGCGCGGCGCGAGATGGCTTCGTCGTCCACGACCAGGATGTTGGCCGCGGGGAGCTCCTGTTTGCCGGGCTGAATGGCGTGCGCGAACAAGAAGCCCAAAAAATCAATCGCCGCGGCCACCGTTCGCAGGGTGGATACGGTGATGTTCTTGGGTTTCTCGTACAGTTCCTTCAACAAGGCTTCGAGGGCGTCGGCCATTTGCGCGATAAGCATCAGTCCGGCCAGACCGGCGTTGCCGGTGAGGGCGTGAACGCGGCGATAGAGTTCCTGCAATTGCTTGAGCCGGACGCCCTCATTGTCGGCCTTGATCAACGTCTGAAGGAGCGAGCGCAGCGACGAGATCGTTGCGGGCAGCGTGTCCTCGACACTCTTGCGAAGCTCGGCTTGGAAGGCGGCGTCCGCGTCAGGGGAAGGTGACCTTTCGGGAACGGGAGCCGGCCTGGATGACGGAGTGCCAACTGCAGCCGTGGACGCCGGCGCCAGTGCGGAGGTGTGGGGCTTCGCGGCGGTCGCGGTGGTTGTCGGGGTCGCTGCGGCTCTCGTGGCGGGCGCTCCGTTCGCGCCGAGTACATTGCGGACGACTTCGATCACCTGCTTCGGGGTGCAACTGGCCTTGGAGAGGCACTTGGTGGCGCCGGCCTTCCATGCTTCTTGAACCAGATTGGTCAAATAGGTGTTTGAAAACACGATCACGGGCACCTTGGCGAAATCCGGTTCCGCGCGGATCTGTTTCATCAAATCAACGCCGGTGACCTTCGGCAGCATCAGGTCGAGGACGATCGCGTGGGGACGGAAGGACTTGACCATCTCAAAACCCACTTCTCCGTCGAGCGCGACCTCCACCTGGTAGCCCTCCACCACCAGCTTGTTGCGGTAGATGTTCGCAATGATCTCGTCGTCTTCGATGATCAGGACCTTGTTCATGTTCATGCTGGCGAAGCGAGCGCAGCGGGGGCGGCCAGATGCGGCGTCAGAAATTCACGGATGCGCTCAAATTCCGTGGCGGCGCGGGCAACCAGGTCGGCGGCGTTGGTGAGCCGGCCTTCCGCTCCCTGCCGCTCGAGTTCCCGCAGCAAGGGAACGATGCGGCTCATGCCGAGCGTGGCGCTGGCTCCGGCGCAACTGTGGGCCACGCGGCGCACCTCGGGCGATTGACCCGCGGCCACCGCGGCCGCCAGTTCGGTCAATTGGCTGCTGGTCTGATCGAAGTAAAGCGTGACCAGCTCCTTCAACGTGTCAGGGTTGCCGTCAGTGAAGCTCATCAGCCGTTCCAAATCCGTCGGCGGCTCGTCGTCCGCACTCGTGGGCGGCGCGGCATTGCTGATCGGTTCGGCTGGCGGTTTCACGTCGTTCTGGTCCTTGGCCGCGGCGCTGGCCTGCGGTCCCCAGCGCTCGATGACAGCCCGCACATCCTCCGGACGCACTGGCTTGGCCAGGTAATCGTTCATTCCCGCCGCGAGGCACTTTTCGCGGTCACCCTGCATGGCGCTCGCTGTCATAGCCACAATAATAAGCGGTGACACGGCGTTTGGAAAGGTCGCAAGTTCTTTTTGTCGGGTGCGAATCTGGCGCGTGGCTTCCAGCCCGTCCATCACGGGCATCATCACATCCATGAAGACCAGATCATAAGCCTGGCGCTCCAAGGCAGCCACGGCGCGGAGGCCGTCCGCGGCCAGATCGGCGCGATAACCCATCTGCTGGAGTAATCGCAAGGCAACTTTCTGGTTGATGGCGTTGTCGTCCACGAGCAGCACACGCAAGGGCAGGCGCGTCGCAAGCGCCGGATCGAGTCTCGCGGGTGCCGGCGGTGGCTTCAACGTGGCGCGCGAGCCGGAAAGGACGCGGAGCAGGACTTCGTGCAGTTGCGCCGGCTTGACGGGTTTGGTGAGGCAACTGGCGAATCGCGCCTCGGCAAAGGCCGGGGTTTCGGGCCGGACGCCCATGGAAGTCAATAGCACGAGGGGCAGGCCGGCCGCGCCCGGCAGTTTGCGAATCTCGTTGGCGAGCATGATGCCGTCCATGCCGGGCATCTGCATGTCGAGGATCGCCAGATCGAACGCAGCCCCGCCGCGCAGCCATTCCAACGCCTGCGGCGCACTGGTCGTCTCGCGCGGGACCATCCCCCATTTGGCCGATTGCAAGGTGAGGATCCGGCAATTCGTGGGGTTGTCGTCCACGATCAGCAGGCGCAGTTTGGCCAGTTGCGGCTGGGTGCCTTCCGACAACGCGGGAGGCGGTTGCGGCGCGCTCTGGAATGGTAGCGTGAATTGAAAGACTGAACCATTTCCCGGCACGCTCTCGGCCCACATCTTGCCGCCCATCAATTCGACCAGTCGCTTGCTGATCGTCAATCCCAACCCCGTGCCGCCGTAATGCCGGGCCGTCGAGGCTTCGGCCTGCGTGAACGGCTTGAACAACCGCGCCAGTTGATCCACTTCGATCCCGATGCCCGTGTCTCGAACCGAAAAGTGCAGATGCCACGGCTCACCCATGGGAGTGCGCGGCTCAGGACTGGAGAGGGCCCGGACTTGAACGACGACCTCGCCCTGTTCGGTGAACTTGATGGCGTTGCCGATCAGATTGACCAGCACCTGGCGCAACCGGGTGACGTCACCGACGACTTGTCGCGGCACGGCGTCCTCGATCTGATACGCGAGGTCCAGCCTTTTATCGGCGGCCTTCGGCGCCAGCAGATCGAGCGCGTCTTCGAGGCACGTGGGCAGGTCAAAGGGACGGCTTTCCAGTTCAAGTTTGCCGGATTCGATCTTTGAGAAATCAAGGATGTCGTTGATGATTGTCAACAGGGCCTCGCTGCTGCCGTGAATGGTCTCGACGTAACCGTACTGGTCCGGAGTCAGCGACGTTTCCAGCAGGAGCGCGGACATCGCAATCACCCCGTTCATGGGTGTGCGGATTTCGTGGCTCATGTTGGCGAGAAACTCGGCTTTGGCGCGGGCGCCGGTTTCCGCGGCCACGCGGGCGGCGGTCAACTGGCGATTCGCCTGGGAAAGGTCATCCTGCAGGCGCTTGGCGCGAAGTACGGCGCAAATGCGCGCGCGCAGTTCCGCCGCCTCAAAGGGCTTCGTCAGGTAATCCGTCGCCCCCATTTCGAATCCGCGCACCTTGTCATCCGGGCTGTTCAACGCCGTGAGGACGATCACCGGAATGGATTGTGTCTCCGCCGCCGCCTTGAGTTGCTGGAGCACTTCGAAGCCATGCACATCCGGCAACCCGAGGTCCAGAAGGACGAGATCCACGTGAATGTCGCGCGCGAGCATGAGCGCGTCGGCGCCGCTGGCGGCATGGGTGAGTGCGATGTTTGCCTCCTGCAACAACTCGGCAAGCATCTCGGGCAATTGCGGGTCGTCTTCGACCAACAACACTTGTGCCTTGGGTAAACTCATAGTCCGGCAATCCTCGGAACGCGGCGCGGCGACGCCTGCAACGTCCTCGGGTCGGCAGGAATTGAGCACGTTCGACACCAACCCCGGCCCGCAAGCCGTGGGGTGATGAGAGATTCGACTCCGCAGTCGCCCGTTCTCGGAAGCGCCGCTTGATTTGGGCTTTGCGATCGGCTGTTCTTCGAGTGACATCGTAATCCCCTTGGCCAGAAACAAGACAAGTTGCGCCGTCTTCAAGACAGGGCGTGGTAGGCTCGGGCAAGCGTGTCAACGGCGGACTGCGGCGGCTTTGAAATGATCGAGCCTGCCCTGCGACCCGGCATGCCTGCCTTTCTGGAAAGAAACATTGCGTGCCCCCTTGCTGGCAGGATAAATACTCCGCATGGTTCAATCGGTCCTCAGCCCGGGTCCGGTGGGTGAAATCTCCTCGACGCGCGATGCGTATCTCAAGGCGTATCGCCTCATGTTGCTGGCGCGGCTGATGGACGAGAAATTCGCCAGCCTCTATCGGGCCGGCAAAATCCACGGCGGGGTTTTCCTCGGGCGCGGTCAGGAGGCGTTGAGCGTCGCCGCGGGACTCGCGCTCCGGGAGGGGGACATCTTTGCGCCGCTGATCCGCGATCAAGCGGGCCGGCTCGCGTTTGGCGAACCGCTGCTCGATGCTGTCCGGACTTATCTCGGCTCGGCGCTCGGACCCATGGGCGGCCGGGACGGCAACGTCCACCGGGGACGCCCGCGCGAAGGGCTGCTGCCGATGATCAGCCATCTCGGAGCGATGATCTCGGTGGTGAATGGCGCCCTGCTCGCGCGGCGCATGAAAGGGATTTCCGGCACTGTCGGCATCGCATCGCTGGGCGACGGCGGCGCGTCCACCGGCGCGTTTCATGAAGCGATGAATCAGGCGGCGGTGGAGAAACTCCCGCTCGTGCTCGTGCTGGCCAACAACCAATACGCCTATTCCACGCCCAACTCCCGCGAGTTCGCCTGCGCGTCCTTGCTGGACCGCGCGCAAGCTTACGGCTTCGATGGCCAGGGCGTGGACGGAACGGATTTGTGCGCCTGCCTCAGAGTTGTGTCGCGCGCGGTTTCCCGCGCTCGCGCCGGCGATTGCCCGCAACTGGTCGTCGCTGATCTGCTCCGGCTTTGTGGACACGGCGAGCACGATGACGCCAGTTATGTGGACGCACGGCTCAAGGCCTCGCCCGTCGGGCGCGATTGCCTCAAGGTGTCGGAAGCATATCTCCGGGAACAGGGCTGGGCCGACGCGGCGACGCTCACCGGGTGGCGCGGCGAAGCCCAGCAAAAGATCGAGGATGCCGTGGCGAAGGTGCAGCGCGAGCCGTCACCCGACCCCTTCACCGAAAACTGGTGCGCTCTCTCGGCCAGACATCTTTGCGAGGGGAATGAATAGAATTTTCAAAATATCCAGCATCCAACTTCCAACATCCAACTTCCAATGGACGACGATGCGGGAGTGTTGGGTGTTCAATGTTGGAAGTTGGATGTTGGATGTTCCACTTTGCGTTCGCCCATGAGCATCACCTATCTCGAAGCCATCCGTGAAGCGCAGGCCCGCGCGCTCGCCGACGATCCGAGGGTGTTCATCTACGGGCAGGACGTGGGTGCGTTCGGCGGCGCGTTCAAGGCCACGAAGAATCTCGCGAACGAATTTCCCGGGCGGGTGCTCGACGCACCCATCAGCGAGGACGCCATCATGGGTTTGGCCGTCGGCGCGGCCATCGAAGGCATGAGGCCGATCGTGGAGATGCAGTTCGCGGATTTCTCGACCACCGGGTTCAACCAGATTGTCAACCAGGCCGCCACGCTGTTCTGGCGCACGAAAGTGCCTTGTCCCGTTGTCGTGCGCCTGCCGTGCGGCGGCACCTCGGGCAGCGGGCCGTTTCACAGCCAGACGATGGAATCGGTTTACGCCCATTACCCCGGCCTCGTGGTGATGACGCCCGCGACGGTGGCCGACGCCTACGGCATGTTGCTCGCCGCGGTCGCGCTGGATGACCCGGTGATTTTTTGCGAACACAAACTCCTTTACTACCACCTCAAGGCGGACGCGCTCCCGACCGAGGCGCTACCCGTCGGCAAGGCCCACATCGCGCGCGAAGGACGCGACCTCACCATCGTGGCGTACAGCGCGATGGTGCATGAGGCGCTGGCGGTGGCCGACGAGTTGAAGCCCGAAGGCTGGGAAATCGAGGTGGTGGACCTGCGCTCTGTCAAACCACTCGACACGGACACGGTGATGGCGAGCGTGGCACGTACCGGGCGGCTGTTGTGTGTCGGCGAATCCTGGCCGTGGGGCGGCGTGACGGCGGAAGTCATCGCCCGCGTGGTGGGCGAGGGCTTCGGCCTGCTCGATGTGCCGCCGCAACGGCTCAACGCCAAGGACACGCCCGTGCCGTTCCAACAGAATCTCTGGGCCGCGCATCGCCCCACGGCGCGCAGCATCGCCGCCGCCGCGCGAAAACTTCTGCGACAATGAAAATGAAAACTCCAAACCCCAAACTCCAAACCCCAAAAAGGCTTCGAGCCTCAAGCACCAAATACCGCCTCGGCATCGCGCCGCACGGCTTGGGAATTGGAATCTGGGGGTTGGAGTTTGGAGGTTGGAGCTTTGTTTTTGGCGTTTGGTGTTTGGAGTTTGGAGTTTAGTAATATGCCTTCGATTCCGATCATCATGCCCCAACTGGGCGAATCCATCGCCGAAGCCACGATCGTCGGTTACCTGGTCAAACCCGGCGACACGGTTGAGGCTGACCAGGACATCATCGAGGTCGAAACCAACAAGGCGAATATGAACGTCGCTTCGCCCTGCCGCGGGCGCCTCGACAAGTTCACCGCGCAACTCAACGAGAGCTATCCCGTTGGGGCCGTGCTTGGGCAGATCGAGGCCACGCAAGCCGAGGCCGCGCGTCTGGGATTGGATCCCGCGCCGCCACCCAGACCCGTTGACGAAACCGAGTCGTCGGTCGCGCCGGTCGCCTCCGCGCCAGGCAATGGCCCCAGGCGCGGCGTGCAACCGACGGTGCGCGGCCTTCCGGTCCCGGCCCACGCGGCCGGTGCCAGCTACATGTCACCCCGCATGAAGGCGCGGATGGATGAACTGGGCCTTCACGCGGCCGACCTGGCCGGCGTCGCGGGCAGTGGCGCGGCGGGTCGCGTGACCATCCAGGACTTCGAAAAATACCTCGCGAACCTGGAGGCACAAAAACTGACCCAGGCCTCCACGATGCGCGTGGCCGTGGCGGATGCCATGCGCCGCAGTTGGACCCGCCCGCTTGCGACGGTCGGCTTGCCCGTCTTTCTCGACGCACTGCTCGCTCATCGCAACCAGTCCAATCCCAAACCCGGCCCGGCCCTCTACGCGTTGCGCGCTCTGGCCATCGCTCTTGCCGAAAACAGCGCGCCCGCCGGGCGGCTCGTCGGCAGCAAGATCGTGCATCCTTCCTCCATTGACGTTGGGGTCGCAGTGGAAGCCGAGGATGGCGTGCTGGTACCGGTCTTCCGCCAGGCCGACAAACAGCGGCTCGCCGACATGGTCACGCGCTACAACGAATGGGTCGAACTCGCGCGCGACCGCAAGCTGCCCGCGGAAGCCATCGGGCCGTCCATCGCGACGGTTACCAATTACGGCACGTTTGGACTGGTCCTGGCCACGCCGATTCCGCTTCCGGAACAAACGCTCGTGCTGGGTTTGGGCGCCGGCCGCAAAGTGCCGCGGTGGGATGACGCGCAAGATCAGTTCGTGCCGGTCGTCGAGGCGAATTTGACCTTGAGTTTCGATCACCGGGTGCTCGACGGTGGCGCGGCGGGACGCTTGCTCGCGCGCGTCGCGGATTTGATGACCCACCCGGAGCGGCTGTGAATGTCCAGGACAGCCATGAAGATTTTCTACGTTCAGATAGATGTAGTGTTTGGAAAGCCGTTGAGGGTAGTGGGCACGAATGGGCGGGCCACCGGCAAGCAAGCTCGTGGTTTCATCCAAGAGATCGGATGCACGGCTCCGTCAGAGACTTCGATGAGACGTCTTGTTCGAGAATACGCGACCGCGAACGATAGCCGTACGGAGCCAATAGTACATTTCAAGCGGATCGGGGTCATCAAGTCCCGAAGTATCGCCAGAGAGGTAAACGCAGACAGCGAGATTGTCGCTGCGCTTAAGCAGGACCCAATGAAACAAGGCGTTTGGTATTCCACCGGCAAGGGGTTTTATAGCGAATCTCCTGCAAGGTGATGGATGGGCCGGTCCCGCAATTCAACATATCTCCTGATCGCCGTGAGTTGACCGATGCTTGCTCGCGAAGTCCAGTAGGGTGCAGGAGTTGTTGCGTCGCACCGAAGCGTGCAGCGAAAAAGAGGATGATGAAGTTACCACGAATCGCCGGACACGGCTTGACTGGTTTGTATGATGAAGTTCTTCTCACCCAACCTTGACTCACGCGGACGGCTCGTGCGCGGCATCGGAGGCGTTCTTTGCCTCATCGCCGGTTTGGTGGTGGGATTCCTGAAGTTGTGGCTGGGAGTGGCGTTGATCTTCGCCGGCGGATTCATGTTGTTCGAGGCCGTGCGCGGCTGGTGCGCCGTGCGAGCGTGCGGCATCAAGACCAAGTACTGACCTTGCGGCGCTGCTGGGAGGTGCGCGTTCAGCCTTTCTTGCGGAAGACGATGATGTGCTGGCGGGGCAGCGTCCCGATGGTTTCAACCCACACGAGTGGATGGACACTCATCTCCTTGCGCACCTGTTCCTCGGTCATCTTGTGGACACGCTTGATGGGCACGTCCGGGTCTTCGGCGCGGAACTCGACGAAGACGATTCTCCCGCCCGGCTTCAACCCACGCGTCATGGCTTCGACCATCTCGAACGGGTGATCGAACTCGTGATAAACGTCCACGAGCAGAATCAAGTCCGCGCCGGCCTTCGGCAATTTCGGGTCGGTGATCGTGCCGAGGACCGGCTTGACGTTGCGGATGTTTTCGGCGGCAAGTTTGTTGGTGAGCAGGTCGAGCATCTCGGACTGGATGTCCACCGCGAACACGACGCCATTGGTGCCGACGCCCCGCGCCAGGCGGCGCGTGTAGTAGCCGCTGCCGCAGCCAATGTCCGCCACTGCCATGCCGGGCTTGAGCTTGAGGGCGCTCATCAGCAGGTCGGGCCGTTCCTCCTGCTCGCGGTCGGTGCGTTCGAGCCAGTCAGCCGCTTCGTGGCCCATGACGCGCGCGATCTCGCGGCCCAGGTAAAACTTGCCGATGCCGTTGGGATCGTGTTCGGCGCGGGTTTCGTAGCGCGGCGCGGAAGCCGGGCGCTGGGATGTTTGCGCGCAACTGCTGGTCGCGGCCAATACAGCCAGGGCAACGCAGAATGCGGGCAGAGTTGAATGTCGTGGTAACGATGTTGTCGTTGCGATGCTGTTGAGAAAACCCCTCACCCCGGCCCTCTCCCCGTCGGACGGGGAGAGGGTGGAAACCTCGTGCATCGGCCTGTGGTCACCGACGCGTGATGCAACGAGGGATTGCCGTGGCTGTGCTCTCTCCCCATCGGATGGGGAGAGGGTTAGGGTGAAGGGCTTGTCCAATTGCATGGTCAACGTGGAACGTTGTGTTCTGTCGGCAGCGTCATCACGGGCCTCCATCGCGCTAGTGCGGTTTGAGAATATCAAGCGGCCGCGTGCGGCATCCCGACGTCGTTGCTGATTTTGTTCGCGGCCTCAACGTCCACCCATTTCACCAAGGCAAGGAAGTTCAACAGTGTCGAACTGCCCGGGTTGGCTTTGAAGAGATTGCGCAGGCTGTTGACGACCTTGGAATAGGTGGCGGCGTACTTTTCGTGCGTGAGCCGCGTGACGTAGGTTTCCATCACGGGCTTGGCGATCGGGTCGGTCTTGCCGTCCGGCAGATACGGCAGTTGGCAAAGTGTGCGGATCAGCGAAATCGCGTCAGCCTCGATCAACGTGATCCAGCTTTGACGGACCTCGTCGGAGTCGTAACGGGCGTGCAGCCGGTCGCGGACCGCCGCGGCGATGGCGGTCGGATCTGTGCGGCGCGTGATCAGGTCCTTGATGCGGTCCCAGGCCATCTGCCGCTCCATCGCCGGCGGCAGCGCGGCGCTCGTCTTCGTTTCCTCTTCGAGACCCGTCAGGTCGAGTTCCTTCGCCAGGGCGCGGCCAACGGTTTCGCCGTCGGCTTTGCTGACGCGATCCGAGGTCATCATGGACCGCACGATGGGCTTGCGGAAATCAGTTCCGACCAGGCGGAGCACCGCCGCCAACGCCGCGGCCGGCGGCGGCTTTTGCGGAGAGGACGGCAGGAGGTGGCGGACGAACTCGGTGACGATTTCGTGCGCTGTCGCCGGATTCAGCGTGGCGGCCTTCTCGGCCCGGAGGCGCAGCACGAACTTCAGCGTTTTGGCCGCGCCGCCGCCCTTGCCGACGTTGTTGATGGCCATGAGGCGATGATCCGGGTGGATGATGAACGCCAGCAGTGCTTCGGCCTGGGCAATCCATTTTTCCTCCAGGCTGTCCTGCGCACCGGGGACGGCAAGCTGTTCAACCAACACCGGCAGCCGCTGTGCAAAAATCACATCCGCCGCCTCTGTGTTCTGGTTCTCGTAGTAATGCAGCAACTCGATGAGGAAGGAAACCTTCAGGAAGGCATTGCGCGTGGCGCGGGCTTGCTCGGTCGCCGCCTTGCCGCGCTGCACGCGTTGATGCAACGCCTGCAACGCCTCGCATTTGCCTGGGAGCAGCGCCAGGTTTTGTGCGAGCAAAGCCTCGAAGTCGTTTTTGAAGGCCAGCACGATTTCCTCCGGCTTTGGGCGCGGATTCAATTTGGGGTCGGTGGTGAGGTCGTTGAAAAAGATCAACGCAGCCTCGCCGAATTCGCGGAGGATGCGCTCCCGAGGCAACTGGCCCTTGAGAAAGCAGCGGTTGGCCCGCGCCACCGGCGGCGAGAAAAACAGATCGGGGTTGGCGACGAGCGACTGGAGCACGTCGGTTTCGAGCGGCGGCTCGGATTTGATCAGCTCCTCGACCGCTGGTTTCAGAGCCGCGGCCAGGTCGCGCCTGGTCTGGTCGAGGGCCTTGAGGACTGCGGGCTGGGGCATGGCGGATTCGAGTTTGCCCTTGGCCAGCGCCGCGCAGACCTCGTTGACGTGAGCGTTGTGCTCGACGAGTTTCGACACGACAACGCCTACGTCATTGATCGGCAGCTTGCTGACCAGGCCGGAGAGCAGCAACACCAGTTCGGCGTGGGATTTCTGCCGGTGCTCGATGACGCGTTCGAGCAGGAAGCGCAACGCCTTGTTCTCCTCCTCCAACGCGCTGTGTTCGAGTTCCAACTGGCCCACGCGCGTCCGCAGTTCGTGCCAGCCCTTCTGGATTTCATCCGTCGAAGCGGTGGCCGGTGTGAAAATCACCGTGTCGTTCACGCCGCAAGTCTGCCTCAAACGGGAAACCTCTTTCCACCCTTTTTTATGCTGCGTCCACCTCCGTCCGCACCGGGGATGTGTGCTCCGGGATCATTTCCCCGGTTTAGGTGTGAGGCTCGTCGAGGGCGCGGGCAGATACACAATCCGGTCCGGCTGCGTCGGCGCGTAGGCGTTGCGCTGCGGGATGTCGGCGCGGTGGAAGGGCTTGTAGTCCTTGATCGCTCCCACGCGCGCCAGGCGCAGCGATTTGCGGATGATGCCTTTGCCATTCGGATTTGAATCGCTGAAGCGGCCCTGACCGTAGCCGACGCCCTTGCTGCCGGAGAGATTCGAGGAAAAGTATTTCAGCCCCACGATATTGTTCTGCTCGTCGCGCGACCACTCGATGAAAACGCACGAGTGCCCGCCGGGCGCGGTGGTGTCGTAGCTCAGAAAATCTCCGGGGCGCACCTTCTCCAGATCGGCGACGCTGATGCCGTAGCCGAGGCCGTAGGATTCGATCGCGCGCCGTTCGCAATCGCCCTTGCCCTCGATATACCAGAATTGCAGCGCGTTGAAGAGGTCGTTGAACGTCATCCCGTTGAAATCGTCCGGTTCAAGCCCCTTCTGGATGTTGCGCAACTTCATCGCGCGGATGAACACCTCGAACGTGAAGCCGCAACAATAGCTGCATCGCGAGCCATCGGGATACGCCTTGGCCACGACCATGCCTTTGTACCAGATGTCCTGCGTGACGCCGTTGTAGATGTCGTATTCGCGCGGCGTCCAACTGCAATGATACGGCAGCGAACCGTCGAGCGGATAACCCGAGATCACCGTCATCACGTAAGGATTGAGCGCGCCTTCCTCGTCGTCCTTCACCAGCTCCTCGCGCGCATAATGCCTGGCGAGTGCCTTGTCCACGGGCGAGAAACCGCGTTCGTCCACGGGATAGGAGCGCGGCGTGTAGGTGAAACGCTTGGCTGCGCGGGCGGTTGTGGTGGTTGGACTGCCAGTCACTGCCGCCTGCGGCGCCGGCGCAGGGTCGTGTCCACCCGGATGCTGGCAACCGGCGAAAGCCAGCGTCAACACAACCAGTGCGGCGAAGACGGCGGGCGTTGGGCGGACACTGACTGAGTTCAGGCGTGGAGAGTCGGGGGCAATCGCATTCACCCAGCCAGTCTAACGCTGCGTGGCGTTCCGTTGCCATCGCAAAATCCTTTGCCCTTTCGGCTTCTGTTTTTCGCATGACGTGATAGACAGTCGTGTATTCCATGACCGAGCAACCGCATCGGGAAGTGGCCGTGTTGAACGCGGCCCTCGAACTCCGCCCCGCGGAGCGCGCAGCTTATCTGGACCAAGCTTGCGCGGGCGACGCGGCGTTGCGTAAACAAGTCGAAGCCTTGCTCCAAGCGCATGATCAAGCCCAAGGATTTCTGGACGCACCGCCCGTCGGCCTCGACTTCAATCGAACCGTGAAGGTGAACATTCCGCTCACCGAAAAGCCCGGCGACAGAATTGGCCGCTACAAACTGCTCCAGCAAATCGGCGAAGGCGGCTGCGGTGTGGTTTACATGGCCGAACAGGAGGAGCCAGTGCGCCGCCGCGTGGCGCTCAAGGTCATCAAGCTCGGCATGGACACCAAGCAGGTGATCGCCCGCTTTGAAGCCGAGCGGCAGGCGCTGGCGCTCATGGACCATCCGAACATCGCGAAGATTTTTGATGCAGGAGTAACGGAGGTCGCGGTAGTGGGGCAGGCGTCCCGCCTGCCGACGGGGCGCCTCGCCCCAGAAGATAGAACCACGGGCGAGACGCCCCCGGAAGCAGGCGGGACGCCCGCTCCACTACCGCCCGCCACTCGCCACCCGCCACTCGTCACTTCCCCCGGTCGCCCCTACTTCGTCATGGAACTGGTGCGCGGCATCAAGATCACCGACTTCTGCGACGAGAACAAACTTTCCACCGCCGACCGGCTCAAGCTCTTCATTCAGGTTTGCCATGCCATCCAGCACGCGCACCAGAAGGGCGTCATTCACCGCGACATCAAGCCCTCGAACATCCTCGTCACCATCAACGACGGCGTGCCGGTGCCCAAGGTGATTGACTTCGGTATCGCCAAAGCCACGGCGGGAAGGCTGACCGACCACACGCTGTTCACCGCGTTCGAGCAATTCATCGGCACACCGGCCTACATGAGTCCCGAGCAGGCGGTGATGACGAGCCTGGACGTTGACACGCGCAGCGACATCTACAGCCTGGGCGTGCTGCTCTACGAATTGCTCACGAGCCGCACGCCGTTCGATCAAAAGGAACTGCTCGCCGCCGGCCTGGATGAAATGCGCCGCACCATTCGCGAGCAAGAACCGCCCCGGCCTTCGACTTGCTTGAGCACGATGGCCGCCGATGCGTTGACGACGACCGCAAACGAACGCCACACCGATGCACCGAAACTTATTCATCTGATTCGCGGTGATCTCGACTGGCTCGTGATGAAATGTCTGGAGAAGGACCGCGCGCGCCGGTACGAGACGGCGAACGCCTTGGCGATGGATCTGCAACGCCACTTGAACGACGAACCCGTCGTGGCCTGTCCGCCGAGCCGCTCGTATCGCTTTCAAAAACTGGTTCGACGGAACAAGCTGGCGTTTGCTGCCATCGCCGCCGTCACGACGGCGCTGGTGCTGGGAGTCGTCGTCAGTTCCTGGCAGGCGATTCGCGCGACGCGGGCGGAGAAGCTGGCCACGGCGCGGCTGGCGGAAGTGAGCGCCGAGCGTGACGCCAAGGAGGTGGCACGCCAGGAAGCCGAGGCCATCTCGACGTTCATGGGCGAGGTGTTCCAAAGCCCCGACCCGGCGCGCGACGGGCGGACCATCACCGTGGCCGAAACGCTCGACAAGGCGGCGAAGAAGCTGGAGGCCGATCTCGCCGATCAACCGGCGCGGCGGGCCAGACTGCAGGCCACACTGGGCATGACGTATCACTCCCTCGGACTCTACCGCCAGGCCATCCCGCTGCGGGAAAAGGTGCTGGATTACCATCGGGCTGCGTCCGGCCCGGAGCAACCCGGCACGCTCGAGGCGATGCACAACCTGGCGCTTTCCTACTTCCGCGCCGGCCGCTTGGACGAGGCGCTCAAGCTGCAGGAGGAAGTGCTGACCGGCCACCGCAAGGTGCTCGGCCCGGAGGACCCCGACACGCTCTCGGCGATGCACAACCTGGCGATTTCCTATGCCGACGCCGGCCGCCGGGACGAGGCGCTCAAGCTGCGCGAGGAGGTGCTGCCGCTTCGCCGCAAGGTGAACGGCCCGGAGCACCCCGACACGCTCTCGGCGATGCACAACCTGGCGCTTTCCTACGCCGCCGCCGGTCGCCACGACGAGGCGCTCAAGCTGCGCGAGGAGGTGCTGCCGCTCCGCCGCAAGGTGAACGGCCCGGAGCACCCCGACACGCTCAGGGCGATGGGCGGCCTGGCGACTTCCTACCAAGCCGCCGGTCGCCAGGACGAGGCGCTCAAGCGGCGCGAGGAGGTGCTGACGCTCCACCGCAAGGTGAACGGCCCGGAGCACCCCGACACGCTCTCGGCGATGCACAACCTGGCGCTTTCCTACGCCGCCGCCGGCCGCCTGGACGAGGCGCTCAAGCTGCGCGAGGAAGTGCTGCCGCTCCGCCGCAAGGTGAACGGCCCGGAGCACCCCGACACGCTCAAGGCGATGAACAACCTGGCGGCTTCCTACGCCGACGCCGGCCGCCGGGACGAGGGGCTCAAGCTGCGCGAGGAAGTGCTGACGCACAAACGCAAGGTGCTCGGCCCGCACCACCCCGACACGCTCTCGGCGATGCACAACCTGGCGCTTTCCTACGCCGCCGCCGGTCGCCGGGACGAGGCGCTCAAGCTGCGCGAGGAGTTGCTGGCGCTGCGCAGAAAAATTCTGGGCCACGATCATCCGGACGTTGCCAGTTCGCTCGCCGAGTTGACGCTCACGCTGGTCACGGAGAAAAAATTCGCCGATGCCGAGCCGCTGGCTCGCGAGTGCCTCGCCATACGCGAAAAGAAACTTCCCGACGATTGGCTGACATTCAGCGCCCGCAGCCTGCTGGGCGGCAGTTTGCTCGGGCAGAAGAAATACGCCGAAGCCGGGCCGTTGCTGCTTTCCGCCCATGAAGGCATGAAGCAACGCGAGGGAGAAATTTCCGCCGCCAGCAAACTGGATGTGAAGGAAAGCCTTCAACGCCTCGTGCAACTCTACGAAGCCACAGGCCAAGCGGAGAAAGCCGCGGAATGGAACAAGAAGCTGGCGGAGTTCGACCAGGCCCCGAAGTAACGTGCCGGGCTGCAGTCACACAAGGCAGACGCGGATTGCGCTAATTCTCACGAATTGAATTCGCGGTAATTCGTGAACGGAGCGCGGCGTTCACGCCGCTTCACCGCACGACACCAAACGCCGCAGGAGTGCTCGAAGATCAAACAACTTCGACCGTTGAAGCGGACTAAAGTCCGCGTTCCGACTTCTGACCTCTGGCTTTTGGCTTCTGCTTTCGGATCTTCGCCCGGCCTTCAAATTTTTTGCCCTTTTCCGCCCGGAACTTCGCATGACTGATTGAAAGACCATAATGCTATGAAAAGACTATTCTCGGTCCCGACCGTCCTTCTCCTCCTGTGCGCCTGGCTTGGAGCCGGCGCCGCTCAGGCGCAATCTCCCGGCACGGTCGTGTCGTGGGGGTACAACTACGACGGCCAAACGAATGTGCCCGTGGCCGCTCAGAGCGGGGTTACGGCTATTGCGGCGGGAGATTATCACACCGTGGCCTTGAAGAACGACGGGAGCGTGGTGTCGTGGGGCCACTATTACTATTACTACGAAGACGATTGGGGCGGCCACACCGACGACTACGACTTTGGCCAAACGACGGTGCCCGTGGCGGCGCAGAGCGGGGTCACGGCCATCGCGGCGGGAAGTTATCACACCGTGGCCTTGAAGAGCGACGGGAGCGTGGTGGCGTGGCGACCCTACGGCTACACCTTCAGCCCCAGCGGCTACTCCACCAACGACGACGTCGGCCAAACGATTGTGCCCGTGGCGGCGCAGAGCGGGGTCACGGCCATCGCGGCGGGAGACTTGCACACCGTGGCCTTGAAGAACGACGGGAGCGTGGTGGCGTGGGGATACTCCACCCTAACGAATGTGCCCGTGGCGGCGCAGAGCGGGATCGTGGTCGTTGCGGCGGGATATGCTCATACCGTGGCCTTGAAAAACGACGGGAGCGTGGTGGCGTGGGGATCCACCCTAACGAATGTGCCCGTGGCGGCGCAGAGCGGGGTCACAGCGATTGCGGCGGGAGACTTTCACATTGTGGCCTTGAAGAACGACGGGAGCGTGGTGGCGTGGGGATACAACGCGTACGGCCAAACGACGGTGCCCGTGGCGGCGCAGAGCGGGGTCATTGCCATTGCGGCGGGAGGTTATCACACTATGGCCTTGAAGAACAACGGGAGCGTGCTGGCCTGGGGGCTCAACGCCAGCGGCCAAACGACGGTGCCCGTGGGATTGAGCGAGGTGACGGCCGTTGCGGCGGGAAAGTGGCACACAGTGGCACTCGTCATTCCAACTGCCCCCGTCATCACCACGCAACCGATGAGCCAGACGGTGAACGCAGGGCAGAGCGCGAGCTTCACCGTGGTGGCCACGGGCTACGCCGTGAACTACCAGTGGCGCAAGGACGGAACGAACCTCAACGGGAGGACAGGCCCCACTTACCGCCTGGGCAACGCGTGGTTCAGCGATGCGGGCACTTACACAGTGGTGGCGAGCAACTCCGCCGGGAGCGTGATCAGCACGCCGCCAGCGGTGCTGACGGTGAACGCGGCCCTTCCCAGCTCGGTGGTGGCGTGGGGAAACAACGGACAGGGGCAAACGGATGTGCCCGTGGCGGCGCAGAGCGGGGTCATTGCCATTGCGGCGGGAGGTTATCACACCGTGGCCTTGAAGACCAACGGGAGCGTGCTGTCGTGGGGCTACTACGCCTGGTACGATGACGACGGTGGCTACCACTACTACGACTTTGGCCAAACGACGGTGCCTGTGGCGGCGCAGAGCGGGGTCACGGCCATTGCGGCGGGGGGTGCTCACACCGTGGCTTTGAAGAACGACGGGAGCGTCGTGGCGTGGGGATACAACTACGACGGCCAAACGAATGTGCCCGTGGCGGCGCAGAGCGGGGTCACGGCCATTGCGGCGGGAGGTGCTCACACCGTGGCCTTGAAGAACGACGGGAGCGTGGTGGCGTGGGGATACAACGGCTCCGGCCAAACAACGATTCCCGTCGCGGCGCAGAGCGGGGTCACGGCCATTGCGGCGGGATATACTCACACCGTGGCACTCCTCGGCACAGCGCCGCCGCCGTCGCCGCGACTGACCATCATTCGTGCCGGAGCCAATGTTATTTTGACGTGGCCGACCAATGCCGCCGGGTTCACTTTACAATCCACCGCGAACCTGGTTTCACCGGCAGTCTGGAGCACCAATTCTCCCGCGCCGGTCGTCGTCAACGGGCAGAACACCGTGACCAATCCTGCCTCCAGCCCACAGAAGTTTTACCGGTTGAGCAAGTGACGCGCCCTACCCCCAGAACCGTTTCCGGTTGTCGCCAATCGTTCCGGCGTTACTCTGGCGCGCGTGAGCGACGTCACGCGCATTCTGGAAGCGGCTCAACAAGGCGATCCCACTGCCTCCGAACAATTGTTGCCGCTGGTCTATGACGAGTTGCGCCGTCTAGCCGCGCACAAGATGGCCAACGAAGCGGCGGGCCAAACCTTGCAACCCACTGCGCTCGTTCACGAAGCGTGGTTGCGATTGGTCGGCAACGAAAATCAGAAGTGGGATGGACGCGCGCACTTCTTCGCCGCCGCCGCTGAGGCAATGCGGCGGATTCTCATCGAGCGCGCCCGGCGCAAACGCGCCGCCCGTCACGGCGGCGGCCAGCAGCGCGTGGACATTCAGGAAATGGATTTAGCTTCTGCATCCGATGACGACCAACTCCTCGCCGTCAATGAAGCGCTGGACAAACTCGCCGCCCAACACAAAGTCGAAGCGGACCTGGTGAAACTGCGTTACTTCGTCGGCCTGACCAATGACGAAGCGGCGGAAGTGCTCGGCATTTCACCGCGCACGGCCAAGTATTATTGGACTCACGCCCGCGCGTGGCTGTTTCGAGAAATTGGCGCTCGGTAAAGTTTCGAGAGGTCGGCGGGGCTACTCGACCGTTTGAGCGGTCGCCGGCCTTCACGGCCGTTTCCTCTGACAAGGCGCAATTTCGACTCGTCTCCGTTTTGCCTTCCGATAGGATGCCGCGAAATGATCCCGACGAGATTGTTTCTTCTCGCCATCGCCCTGCGGGTGGCCACCGCCGCGTCCGCCGCTAACTGGCCACAATGGCGCGGACCGAACGGCGACGGCATCAGCGACGAAACGGAAGTGCCCGTGAAGTGGAGCGCCTCGGAGAACATCGCCTGGAAAACACCCTTGCCTGGCAACGGTCACTCGTCAGCGGTCATCTGGCAGGATCGCGTGTTCCTTACCGCGGCGTTGCCGGAATCACGGCAGCGCGTGTTGCTGTCCTTCGATTCGCACACTGGCAAAACCCTCTGGCAACACACTGTGGTGACGGCGGCGGTCGAGCCGATGCATCGCGAGAACAGTCCGGCTTCCTCCACACCCGTCACCGATGGCGAGCGGGTGTTCACCTCGTTCCAGAACGGCAAGCGCGTGGACTTGCAATGTTACGACTTCGCCGGCAAACGTCTTTGGTCCGCGCAACCGCTCGAATTCGACGGCGAGCACGGTTACAGCTACACACCGCTGCTTTATCGTGACCTGGTAATCCTCGATTGCCGGCAGGAGGGCGAGGCAGCCTTGCTCGCGCTGGACAAACACACCGGCCAGGTGCGCTGGCGCGTCGAGCCTTCGCGACGTCGCATCTCGCACATCACGCCGCTGCTGGTCCACGACGGTCGCCGCCGGCAACTGATCGTTTGCGGCAGCAATGAGCTCCGCGGGGTGAATCCCGACGATGGCGAGGTCCTGTGGTCCTGCCGCGGTCCATCGGATGTGGCCGTCGCCGGATTGAGTTATGGCGACGGATTAGTGTTCGCGACCGCGGGTTATCCGGACCGCACCCGCATGGGCGTGCGCGTGGATGGCCGCGGCGACGTGACGGATTCGCACGTCGCCTGGAAATCCCGCCGCCAGGTCACCTACGTCCCCTCGCCGGTATTTCACGACGGCCAGTTCTATTCGATCCTCGATGACGGAATGCTTTGTTGTTTCAACGCGAAGACCGGTGACACGGTTTGGGAATACCGGCTCGATGGACGCGTCCGCTCATCGCTGGTCCTCGCCGGCGGCAACATCTACACGACGAACGACAAGGGTGTGACAACGGTTTTCCGCGCGACGCCGCGCGGTTTTGAGTCCGTGTCGGTCAACGATCTCGGCGAATTCTGTTACACGACGCCGGCCATTGCGGACGGGCGGATTTACCTGCGCACCGGGAAGCATCTGTTTTGCATCGGCCCGGCCGGCGCGGCCAGGTCCGCGGGTTGATCCGCGAACTGCCCGCCATCTCGTGGCCATCATCATCTGGCTCACCCACCGGAATCCAACCGCATGACCGCTTTTCAAAACCTGATTGAACTCCGCTTACAACTGACCAGACGCCATTGGGTCGCAGCGATTTTTCTGATGGCCGCTGTTTCGGCTTTGGCCCAAACGACGCCTTCCGAGCAGATCAAGATTGCCGACCATGCGCTTACGCCTGGCGAAGAACAGTCCAAGTTCAAACTGCCGCCCGGCTTCGAAATCGAACTCGTCGCCGCCGAGAGCGAGGGCATCGGCAAGTTCATCACCGTGGATTGGGACGCCCGGATGCGGCTCTGGACCATGACCGCGCTGGAGTATCCCGTGGACGCCAACGAGAATCAGGCGGCCTCCGACGCGCTCTTCGCCAGCGGCGGGCGCGACCAGGTGCTGGTGTTCGACGATCCCTACGCCGCGCCGTCCGCCGGCCCGGCGAAGCCCCGCGTCTTTGCAGCCAATCTCGTCATGCCGCTCGGCATCCTGCCTTATCGCGATGGCGCGCTCGTTCAGTATGGTGCGGACATCCGCTTCTATCGCGACACCGATGGCGATGGCCGCGCGGACCGGCACGAGGTCGTGCTTACCGGTTTCGGCACGCAGGATTCGCATTTGTTTCCGCACCAGTTCATGCGCCAGCCGGGCGGCTGGATTTTTGCCGCGCAGGGTTTGTTCAATTACTCGAACGTGCGCCGGCCCGACGGCAAACCGTTTCCGGGCGGCGAGACTGAAATCCCGTTCAACCAATGCCGACTCGCCCGCTTCACACCCGACGGCTCGCAATTCGAAAACCTCACCACCGGCCCAAACAACATCTGGGGCCTGGTCACGTCGCGCGAGGGCGAGACGTTTTTTCAGGAGGCGAACGACCTCGGGATCCCGGTCGTGCCCTATGAGGCGGGTGTGATGGTCCGCACCGGCACGCGCGACAAACTGCGGCCGTATCAACCGCTCATGCCGCCAACCCTCGATCCGCCGCAAATGGGCGGCACCGGATTGAGCGGCCTCGCGCTCGCCGAGAACCGCGACGGATTCCTCGATCACGGCTTCGTCTCCGCGCCGGCCTCGAAGCGCGATCCGGCAACCAAAGTCTTTTACCTCGCCAATCCCATCACGAGCATGATCCAAATGGTCAGGGCCACGCCGGACGGGCCGCGCTACCGCTACGAAAAGCTGCCGGACTTCATCACGACCACGGACCATTGGTTTCGACCGGTCGCGCTTCACTTCGGCCCGGACGGCTGCCTCTACATCGTTGATTGGTATAACAAGATCATTTCGCACAACGAAGTCCCGCGCACGCACCCCGACCGCGACAAGACCCGGGGCCGCATCTGGCGCGTCCGTCACCAAAACCAGCCCCGCGCCACGCCGCCTGACCTGACGAAACTCTCCGACCGTGAACTGACCGGGTTGCTCGGCGGTCCGAACGCTCTCGTCTCGCGCCGCGCTTGGCTCGAAATCACGGATCGCAACGCGGCGAGCCTCGCGCCGGGGTTGGAGAAAATAGCTGCGGATGCTACGGTTGCCGCCGACCGCCGCCTGGCGGCGCTGTGGGCGCTGGAAGGAATCGCTCTTTCCTCGTCGCTCGGGAATGCTTCCCTCTCCGCTTCGGAAGGGGAGAGGGTCAGGGTGAGGGGTGGGATTGGTAGCGACTCCCAAGGCAAACGACACGACACACGATCAGCTCCTCACCCCAGCCCTCTCCGCCTCGGCGGGGGAGAGGGAAATCTGCTTCGTCCCGTCTTGCTCCACGCATTGGCAAAGGAAGCGAACCCCAACTTCCGGCATGAAGCAGTGCGCATCGCCGCACTGCATACGCCGCAATCCGAGTTCGTCGCCCTGGCCACGCCGCTGGTGGACGATCCCGCTCCGCGTGTCCGCGCGGCGCTCGGCGACGCGCTCCGGCGCATTTCCAATCCGGGCACGGCGGTCATCGCTCTGGCCGCAAAGCTCGGGCGCGAGCCATTGCCCAAACCCGAAAGCGACTGGCCCGCCTACGACCGCGCGTTCGAACGCTACCTGGCGCGCTGGGCGATGGAGTTGCAGCCGAAGGTGGTCGCGGAATTCCTCCGCTCGCCGAAGGGCCGCGGGTTGCCGCTGGAAAACCGCGTGCTGGCGACCGTCGCAATGGGAGGGAGGGAAGCCGCCGTTGGTCTGGCCCAGTTGATTCCCGAGTTGAAGCGTCCGTTCGACAACGAGGAAGTGCGCTTGCTCGCGTCTAATTTCGGCGAGCCGGAAGTGGCCGAGGTCCTGGGACAGGCGCTTGGCCAACCCGACGCGCGGAGGACAGTGCTGCGTTCGCTGCTCACGCTGCGTACGAGTCTCGACAGTGGGAAACTCACCCCCGCGCTGACGGTCGCGGCCAACGGCCTGCTGACCAGTTCGAGCGTCGGCGACCAGACCCTCGGCGTCGAGGTTGCGCGGGCCTTCATGCTTGCTGAAACCGAGCCGGAGCTTGTTGCGTTGTTGAAGCGCGGCTGGAGTGAGCCGCAAGCCGGCACGTCGAGTCCAATCTCATTGAGTCCGGAATCGCTCGCGGCGTTGCGCGCCTTGCGCGACATCGCCTCCGGACCGGCCGACTTGTTCGAGGCGCTGGCCGTACGCGCGGATGACGCCGTCGTCCGCGATGCGGCGCTCGGCGCGCTGGCCGCGTCAAAATCACCTGGCGCCGGCGAACAGCTCGTAAAGCTTCTTCCACTGCTCCCGCCAGCCGAACGGCAGTCGGCGATGGAACGCCTCGCCAATGGCAAGGCGGGCGCAGCGGCTTTGGTCGCGGGTTTGCAATCGGGCAGCGTGGAGAGCGCCGATCTCAACTTGCGCACGCTGGAGAAGCTCCAGACCCTGCTGCCGGACAATTCGTTTGTCGGCGGCTTGTGGCGGAATTCGCGGGGCGAGGACAGACGAGTATTGCGCCTCGCGGGCGGCAAGCAGGATTTCGCCGATTCCAAAATCACGCTCATTGGCGCGTTCACCGTCGAGTGCTGGGCGAAACTCGATCCCGACATCAGCAACCGCGACGGCATCCTTGGCGCTCCCGGGCAGCTCGACATGAATTTCCACGACGCGCGCTTCCGCGTGTGGGTCAACGGTTCGCAGCACGACATCGTCATCGCGAAAAGGAAGACCACGCCCGGATCGTGGACGCATTACGCCGTGACTCGCGACGAAGCGGGCACGTTCCGGATTTACGTCAATGGCGAGTTGGATGGCGTTGGCGAATCGCGCAGTACGAACACGTTCGCCGGCCTCGACGTGGGCCGCACGATTCCCGAAACCGGAGGCGCGGCCGGATGGCTGGCGGAATTTCGCGTCTGGAACACGGCGCGCACACCGGAGCAGATCCGCGCGAACTTCGACCGAAGTTTCCAGGGCGAAGCGGGCCTCGGAACGCTCACGCGCCATTTCGCCGGCACGAACTGGGGCAAACTCTCCGGCAAGTCGCGCGTGGAATTGTCCGAGGACGCCCCCGCGCTGCTGACCAGCGCCGAAGCGCAGGCACAGGCGGAGAAGTTTGCGCGGTTCCGCGCGCTGGCGGAGCGGCCCGGCAACGCCGCGCAGGGCCGGGAGTTGTTCACCACCGCCTGCCTGGTCTGTCATCAAGCCGGCGGTCAGGGCGGCCAGATCGCGCCCGCGCTGGACGGCGCGGGGTTGACGGGCGTCGAGGCGATGTTGCGCAACATCCTCACCCCGAACGCGGCGATGGAGGGCGGCTACCGCTTGTATCGCGTGGAAACCAGGGATGACGAACTGCTCGACGGTCTTTTCGTTTCAGAGGACGCCCAGGCCATCGTGCTGCGCCAGCAGGGCCAGCCGGACAAGCGCATCCTGCGGACGGACGTAAAGCGATCCGGATTCCGTAACTTGTCGGTCATGCCGGAAGGGCTGCTCGAAGCGATGCAGCCCGAACAAGTGAGCGATCTGTTCGCGCACTTGAAGACGCTGCGGTGATGGTCCACTCCATTGAAGCGTAGCAGCCGACGTAAGGAGGCGCTTATGTTCCGCCGGCAGTCAGTCCAGAACGGTTGCCAAAACAAATTCTCGGAAAGGAAACAGAAAACCCCTCACCCGGCCTTCGGCCACCCTCTCCCCATCGGATGGGGAGAGGGACGGGGTGAGGGGCTTTTCGGAAATTAATTTCGGCAAACACTCTAACCCTCCTCACGCCGGCAGTTACGAGGTGTCTGGCATGTCGCCGCGAATTAGGGCAATGAACCTCGAACTTTGTGCGCAGGTGCAAAGTGACGACTTTCCGGCTTGCCAAAGCCTGGGCCGCGAATGAGGATGCGCTCAACATCAGTTCCCAGTTCGGCGAAAGGATCCACCATGAAAAAGTATATGCGCCTGACACAATCCGCTTCGAGAAGCACAAACCTTTTGAGGAGCGGCGGCCTGGTCCTGCTCGGCTTCGTTCTAGCGGGTTGTCCCTCGGGCAACCCGGGCCCGACCGCAACGGGCGGCGACAAGGTGATTATCAAAGGTTCGAACACCGTCGGGGAGGAACTGGCGCCCCGCCTGATCGCCGAGTTCAAAAAGAATCATCCAACGGTGGCGTTCGAGCTTGAATCGAAGGGCACGGGATACGGTTTTGGCAACCTGCTGGCCGGCGCGTGCGACATCGCGGCCGCTTCGCGCGTGGCCAACGAGAACGAACACAGCCTGGCTCGTTCACGCGACATCGCATTGAAGGAATGCGTCATTGGCTCCTATGCCGTCGCCGTGGTGGTGAACGTGGCCAACCCGGTCACCAATCTCACGCGCGGGCAGGTGCGCGACATTTTTGCGGGAACGATCCAGAACTGGAAGGATCTCGGAGGCCATGACGCGCCGATCCGTCTCTACATCCGCGATCCAATTTCGGGGACGCACCTGGGTTTCCGTGAAATTGCGATGGAGAACAAGCCGTACGCGGTGGAGTTGAAAACCTTCACCAATTACGCTGGCATCGTCCAGGCTCTCGCCAAGGACGCGGCCGGCATCGGCTACTCGAGTCTCGATCTGGCGACCAGCCCCGGCGTCAAGGGCGTCGCCATCGAAGGCGTGTCGCCGGTGGCGGCGGCGGTGAACCAGGGGAAGTATCCTTATTCGCGCCTGCTGCATTTCTACACGAACAAGGCGCGGGAATCCTCGGCCGCCCGCGAGTTCCTCGAATTCGTTCAATCCCAGGGCGGACAGCGGATTCTTGTGGGAATGGGTTACGTGCCCAAACCGTGAGTCATTCGGAATTCCCGGCGCGGCCTCTGTTTTAACACCGGGAAGCCGTGCATCCTTCGCCCAACCTGGTTTCAATCTCCCTTTTCCATCGTCGTCATCAACCCTATCGCCCGGCTGCCCCACCATTGCTGGAAACTGCCGCGAACGCCCCGGAAATCATCCTGCGTGGCGGACGAGCCGGTCAAGCCGCCTTCGACCAACAACTCGCCGCGTAGCTCGCCCTTCGGCTCCTGCATCCGGATGGTGTATTCGAAATTGCGGGCCTGGAGGGTGATGGTGGCGGGCAGTGCCCCGGTGTAGTCGTTGGTGACGCCATCCACCACGTAGGTGCCGGCAACTTTCAGGCCGGGAGTGCCGCTCAAGGTGAGCCGGACACCCGCGGGCTTCGGTCGGAAGCCGTTGAACACCCATCCGGCAACCAGCAAAAGCAAGAGAACAACGATCAGGACCAACCACGTTTTGCCCGTGGGACTCTTGGAGTTCATGCGCTACGCCAGAATTCCCTCGATCGGCGTGGCTTCCTGCTCGACCCCGGTGAGGCGCTGTTCAAGCCCCTGGAACTTGAACGTGAGCCGGCGATGGTCAATGCCCATGCAATGCAGAATCGTGGCGTTGATGTCGCTGATATGCACCGGGTCCTTGACCACGTTGTAGCTGAAGTCGTCCGTCTCGCCGTACACCGTCCCGCCTTTGATGCCGGCGCCGGCCATCCACATGGTGAAGCAGCGCGGATGATGGTCGCGGCCGTAGTTCTCCTTGCTGAGTTTACCCTGGCAATAAACCGTGCGTCCGAACTCGCCGCCCCACACGACAAGCGTTTCGTCGAGCATCCCGCGGTTCTTGAGGTCGGTGATCAGGCCGTAGCAGGCGTGGTCCACGTCGCGGCATTGCAATGGCAGATCGCGCGGCAGGTCGCCGTGATGGTCCCACTCGCGGTGGAAAATCTCGATGCTGCGCACGCCGCGTTCGGCCAGCCGACGCGCGAGCAACGCGCTGTGCGAAAACGTGCCGGGCGTCGTCACCTCCGGCCCGTAAAGATCGAGCGTGGCTTTGGATTCGCCGGCGAGGTCGGTCAGTTCCGGCACGGATGATTGCATCCGGAACGCCATTTCGTATTGGGCGATGCGGGTGTTGATCTCGGGATCGCCGAGCCGTTTGAACGAGGTCGTGTTTAGTTTCGCCAGCGCGTCGAGCATGTCGCGGCGCGCCGCCTTGTCCACTCCGGGCGGGTCGTTGAGGTAGAGCACCGGATCGCCCCTGGCGCGCAACGCCACCCCTGCGTGTTTGGTCGGCAGGAAACCGGCCTCCCACAACCGCTGGTAAAGCGCCTGCGCGTCGCGCTTGGCAGACCAGCTTGGCGTCATCACGACGAACGCCGGCAGGTTGTCGCACTCGCTGCCCAGGCCGTAGGAAAGCCACGAGCCGAGGCTCGGTTTGCCGGGAATCTGGTTGCCGGTTTGAATGTAAGTGACGGCGGGGTCGTGATTGATGGCCTCGGTGTGGACCGATTTGATGACCGCGAGGTCGTCGGCGACCTTTGCCGTGTGCTGGAGCAAATCGCTGAACCAGATGCCGGACTGGCCGTACCGCTTGAACTGGTATTTCGACGGCGCGATGGGGAAGCGCGATTGTCCGCTGGTCATTGTGGTCAACCGCTGGCCCATGCGAATCGAGTCGGGCAGGTCGCTGTCATAAATCTTTTCGAGGCCGGGCTTGTAGTCGAGCAGATCCATCTGGGACGGACCGCCGTTCATGAAGAGGTAGATCAGGCGCTTGGCCTTGGAGGCGAAATGCGGCAGGCCAGGCAGGCCGGGATGCGCCTTGACGGAAGTCCTGGCGGCAGTCGCCGCGCGGGCCAGTTCGGGAAACATCAAGCCCGCCAGCGCAATCCGGCCGACTCCCACGCCGGCGGCCTTGAAAAAGTGGCGGCGACTGAGAGGGTGGAAATGGTCCGGGGCGAAGTTCATGTTCAATTCTTGTTCAACGTCTCGTCCAGGTTCAGCAACAGGCTGGCGACCATCGTGTAGGCGGCCAGTTCGGTGGAGTCGAGCTTGTCGTTCACGGGCGATTCGCCGACGGCGACCAGTTTTTTCGCGGCATCGGGGTTCGATTGATAGCGGGCGAGATGCTTTTTCAACGTTTCACGCAGGATCGCTTTCTCGCTGGACGAAGGTTGCCGCGCCGTAACCAGCCGGAAACCGAATTCCAGCCGGTCCTCCGCGCCTTTGGCATGGCCGATCATCCGCTCGCTGAAATGGCGCGCGGCCTCGACATAGGCGGGATCGTTCATCGTCACCAGCGCCTGCAATGGCGTGTCGGTGCGCTCGCGGCGCGTGCAATACTTCTCGCGCGACGGGGCGTCGAAGGTGGTGAGGTATGGCGGAGGCGCGGTGCGCTTCCAGAAAGTGTAAAGGCTGCGGCGGTACAAAGCCTCGCCGTGATCCTGCTCGAACTTCGCCGTGTTGCTGCTCGTGTAACCGACGGCTTCCCAGATCCCGGATGGCTGATAGGGGCGCACGCCACGGCCACCCATTTTTTCGATCAGCAATCCGCTGACATAAAGCGCGTTGTCGCGGATCACCTCGGCGTCGAGGCGAAATCGCGGGCCGCGGGCCAGCAGCCGGTTCTCCGGATCCTTTTGCCGCAGGGCCTCACTGACGGCCGAGGATTGGCGATAGGTCGCGGAGGTGACCATCAGCCGTATCATCCGCTTCACGTCCCAATCCGTGTGCAGGAATTCGGTCGCCAGCCAGTCAAGCAGTTCGGGATGCGAAGGCCACTCACCCTGCGCGCCGAAATCGCCGGAACTTTTCACGATGCCGGTGCCGAAAAACTGCTGCCAGAACCGGTTCACCGTCACGCGCGCCGTGAGCGGATGGTCGGGACTGACAAGCCAGCGGGCGAGGTCCAGGCGATTCGTCGTGCCGCTGGACTTGAGCGGAGGGAGCATGGCGGGCACGGCAGGGGTGACCGGGTCTCCCGGCTGGTCGTACTGGCCGCGCTTCATCACGAACGACGGGCGCGGTTTCTCCATCTCCTGCATGATCATGGTGGCGACCAGGGAATTGTCGAGGTCGTCGCGCGGTTTCTTTGCCTCGTCACGCGCCTTGAGCAATGGGCTGAACGGTTCGCGGACCGGCGCGTAAACGTTCGCGATATAGTGGTCGCGCAACAGCTTCTTCTGCTCGTCCGTCCGTTTGGCGTCGTCAGCCTTGAGCGCCTCTTCGACCGGCTTGGGTACGTCCTTCTTCTCCCTGGCCTTCTCCTGCTTTTCCCATTCGATCTGGGAAATGCCCGCGAGATCTTCCTGCGCCGTCGCGGTCATCAGGCCGGCTTTGTCCCAGTTGACCGTGCCGCCGAACTGCGTGAAGGCGAAACCATCCACCTTCGCGCCCGGCTTGAGGCCAACCTTCTCAGCGTCCACTTCCAATCGCACCCACTGGCCGGTCGCGGGCAACGCCCCGAGCAGGAGCTTCTGCGTCGTGCCCTTGTCGCCAAACGGGATGGCGTCCTCGTCGCCCCAGTTGGCGCGGTTGAGCCAGTCGCTCGTGTGGAACTGAAGCATGATCGCTTTGGGCGGATCGGCTGGATCGAGATAAACGTAGGCGAACAACTTGTCGTCCTTGCCGATCATCAACGCCTGCCGCGCGCCCGTGAAGAAATCCTGGGCCAGCCCCTTGTCGGTGCGGGTGAGCGCGCGCTTGCCGCTGTGGATGCGCCCTTCCCCGATCCATTTGCGATCCGCGCCGCTGGACTCGGCCTTCGCTCCCGCGGGGAAATCATCCTCCACCCACACGAAGTCGCCACGCTCGATCTCGGAGGGTTTCCGGTCGGCGGGCGGCTCGGCGTAATCCACTTTCGCCACGGCGTCGCGAACCACCCGTTCGCGTTCCGCGAGTGTCTCGTTGAGCCGGTCGAGTTTTTCCTTCTGGTCGGGTGTGGGGAGTTTCCAGATCGGCGGCGGCAGCAGCGCGTTGCCGTCCATCGCTTTTTCCGTGAGCGAATTGAAGAACGCGTAGAGCTGGTAAAACTCCCGCTGCGAAATCGGATCGAACTTGTGGTCGTGGCAGACCGCGCAACCCGCCGTGAGTCCCATCCAGACCACCGAGGTCGTTTCGGTGCGGTCCACCGCGTAGCGCATGTAAAACTCGTCGTCAATCGCGCCGCCCTCGCTGCTGGTCACGTTGCAACGGTTGAAGCCCGAGGCGATTTTTTGCTCGCGCGTGGGCGACTCAACGAGGTCGCCGGCGAGTTGCTCGATGGTGAACTGGTCGAATGGCTGGTTGCGGTTGAACGCGCTTACGACCCAGTCGCGGTACGGCCAGAGCGAGCGTTCGTTGTCCAGATGCAGCCCGTGGGTGTCGCCGTAACGCGCCACATCGAGCCAGTAGCGCGCCTCGTGCTCACCGAAGCGCGGCGATTGGAGCAGGCGGTCCACAAGTCGCTCGTAGGCGTCAGGTTGTTTGTCGGCGAAGAAGGCATCCACTTCCGTGGGCGTTGGCGGCAGGCCGGTGAGGTCGAACGCCACGCGGCGGATCAGCGTGGCCCGATCCGCTTCCGGTGAGGGCTTGAGTTTTTCCTTTTCGATCCGCGCGAGGATGAACTGGTCTATCGGATTGCGCGCCCAGCGTTTGCCGGTCGTTGCCGGTGGCGACGGCCGTTCGGGTTTGATGAACGACCAGTGTCCCTGCCAGACCGCGCCCTGGACGATCCACCGGCGCAACAGATCAATCTGCGCGTCGGTCAGGTGCTTGCCGGTCTTGAGCGGTGGCATGCGCTCGTCCTCGTCCTTGTTGGTGATGCGGGCGATGAGCGCACTTTTCGCCGGATCGCCCGGGACGATGGCGAAGTTGTCGGACTTGAGTTTCGCGAGCGCGGCTTCCTTGAGATCGAGCCGCAGCCCGGCTTTGCGCTTGCCCGAGTCCGGGCCGTGACAGGCGTAGCAATTGTCCGAGAGGATGGGCCGTATGTCGCGGTTGAAATCCACCCTGGCCCTGGCTTTGGCCTCCGCCGCCGGGGCACGCGTCGAAAGGCCGGTCAGGAAAGCGCAGACGAAAGCCCAGCGCAGCAAATCCGTCAGGTTGCCTGCCAACGCCCATCGGCGCATCTGGATCATGCGACTGTTCGTAAGTACAGGATTCAGTGTATCGGCGGCCCGGCGTTTTTCAATGGAATTTCCCGGGAGAAATGCCGCGCCGGAATCCTTGGTGTTCCTTTGCCAGTCGCCCGTTTCCTTCAAATGCATCGCGAGCCTTTCAGGGCAGCCGCGCAGCATCCGCGGGAGTGAGGACGAGGTATTCCTGATCGAATCGTTCGCGCACCGTCCGTGGCTGCGCTGCCGTAGTCGCCGGATCGTCGCGCGGCACAATCGCCAGGTGAATGGCCTGCTGTTCCAGCAACTTGCGATACCCCGGGCGCAAGGAGGAAACCACGACCAACTTCGCTCCCGACTTTTTGAGCGCCTCCAGTTCAAGCCCGGCCAATTGCGGGAAGCCGAAGAACAACACCACCGCCCCGAGGTTCGGATGGGTTTCGAGCGCCTTGAAAAGTTGTTCCGGCGGCACGCCTCCGCCGGTGGCCATCATCTGCATCGCTGTGAGCGTCACTCCCATCTCGACGAGGCGCACGCCGGAGTGTTTCTTGAGCGTCTGGCGGAATGCTTTCAACTGGGCCTCGACCGATGGGTTCTTGTTCTCGCCGGTGTCGCGGGCCATGACCAGGACGCTGCCTTTGCCACCGAGCAGCTTTGCCGTTTCCTCCGCGGTCACCGCACCGAGGACATCGTAGGGATCGAGATTGATTTTTGGTGAACGCCCTACGATGGCAAAATAGAAGCACGCCGCCACAGCGCCGAGGGCGAGCACTCCCACGACGAGGTCTTTGATTCGCTTGCTCATGCCGATATTTTCCGGTGTGAGCCTGCCCCTCGAAGCTGTTGCGCGTCTGGATTCATCTCGCGTCGAAATGGAAGGCGATCCCTGCGGAGAGCTTTGCAACGATGCTCCATCAAACAGGACACGGCAATCCCGTCGAACCTGATGAGTGATTGGTTCTCCATCGCTGCTACGGTCCGAACGACCACAGCCAGCGTTCGTCGAACAGGCCATTCCCACCAAGCCAGCGGATGCCCGTTGCGGTTTTGCCATCCGAGGTCTTTCCGGGGAAATACTGCAAGCCAATCTTGCTGACGCGGATCGTTTCGGCATGGCCGTCCGCGAATCCAGCGTTGCATCGCTTCAGATGCCGGCCCACAGCCCGTTGGGGATCGTCGTCGTAGTAACCCTGGTTGGTCGGCACGCGCCAATAGAGCGACTGTTGGTTGGCGACTTCCACCCAGGCGTCTGGGTTCGGTTCCCGCGGGAGGGTCGTCGTCATTTCGCGCGGGTTGCCGATCAGCCCCGAGTCCACGAACGGGAGTTTTTTCGCCGGCTGCTTGAGGCTCGCGAGTTTGGGCCGCCACGAGGTGGCCCACGCCGAGAGTTCCGGATGACTCAGTGCGACGCCCAGACCGCCCGGGCCGCCCGCGGTGTAAGGAACGCCGCCCCAAACGCTCGGACAGCCGATGACGTTGGTGCCGTGCAGGTAGGGCCGGAGCAAATCCACCCACCAGGTCACACCGCCAGGGTACAACGCCCCGGGAGGCGCCGTTTCGAACAGGTACAACGTCACGACGTCACCCTTGTTGTCGTCGGCATACAGGAAATACCCCAGGCACATCTGCCGGACGTTGCTCACGCACTTGATGCCCTTGGCCTTCTCCTTGCCGCGCGTCAGCGCCGGGAGCAACATGCTCGCGAGAATGGCGATGATCGCGATCACCACCAGCAACTCGATGAGCGTGAAGCCGTCGCGCTGGGCGCCTCGTGAGTGCGGCGGGGCGTGGCAGCGGACGTGTCTCGTGCCGGAAGCGCAGTTGGACAGGCCATTCACGAAGCGAGCCTACCGCGTCCGGAAGCAGTTACAAGCCGCTAAAGACGTCTTTTTGCCGGCTCGTGCCTGCGATTCGCGGTCGTTGCGAGATCCAATCGGAAATGAGATACAGCGGGCGAAGCGGCATGGCTTGGTCGCTGCCAAGCAGATACCGCAATCCGCTCCGTCGCCAGGAGTGCAATGGACAAACCTTTTCAGCAACAGACTATGAAGACCCCGATGTTCCTCCCCACAATTCTTTCGCTCGTCACCTTTGCCGCCATGGCCGATTCGCCGCCGCGCGGTTACTCGATTCCGCTGATTGATCTCGCGGGCGAGACCAACCGCCAGGTCATCGTGGACCGTGAGCCGGGGCAGTATCTCGGCCATCCGACCACGGTCCTGCTCGAGGACGGCAAGACGATGCTTTGCGTTTATCCGAAAGGCCACGGGCGCGGGGCGATCGTTTACAAGCGCAGCACGGACGGTGGTAGGACCTGGAGCGAGCGTCTGCCGACGCCGAAGTCCTGGGAGACGAGCAAGGAAACGCCGACGATTCATCGCGTGGTGGGCCCCGCCGGCAAAAAGCGGCTCATCGTCTGGTCGGGACTTTATCCCGCGCGGCTCGCCGTGAGCGAAAACGACGGCCAAACGTGGAGCGAGTTGAAACCGGCTGGCGACTGGGGCGGCATCGTGGTGATGGGATGTGTCGAGCCGTTGAAAACCGGCGCGGGCCATTACCTCGCCATGTTTCACGACGACGGGAGATTTTTCACCGCCAATCCCAGGACCAACAACCCACCGGAGTTCACCTTGCTGCAAACCAAGTCCACCGACGGTGGCTTGACATGGTCCGCGCCGGAAGCCGTGTGGAAAGGAACGGACACCTACCTTTGCGAACCGGGACTGATACGCTCTCCGGATGGCAGGCAACTCGCCGTGTTGTTGCGCGAGAACAAGCGGCGCAGGAATTCGCACGTCATCTTCTCCGACGACGAGGCCAGGACGTGGAGCACACCGCGCGAACTGTCCGGCGCGTTGACCGGCGACCGGCACACGGGCAAATACGCGCCGGACGGACGGCTGTTCATTTCGTTTCGCGACACGACGCACGAATCGACGACCAAGGGCGATTGGGTCGCGTGGGTTGGCACGTATGACGACATCGTGAAGAATCGCGAAGGCCAGTACCGCGTGCGGCTCATGGACAACACCAAGAGCGCCGACTGCGCGTATCCCGGCGTCGAGTTGCTGCCGGACGGGACGTTGGTGACGACGACCTACGGTCATTGGACGACGAATGAAGCGCCATACATCGCCAGCGTGCGGCTGAAGTTGAGTGAACTGGACGAGCGCGCGGCAAAGCTCGCCAAGCCCGTTGCGAAGTGAACCGTTAGCTAACGCCCGAACTCCTGAAAAAGTGCGCCGGCGCTTACGGCAGGCAGGTGCGGCGGAGAATCGGTTTGACGCGCCCGGCGGGGAGTTTGTAGATTACGCGCCCGTTTGGTTTCCAGAGTAGCTCAATGGTAGAGCACGCGGCTGTTAACCGTGGGGTTGTAGGTTCGAGTCCTACCTCTGGAGCCACCGATTTCCACCGGACGCACATTCTCACTCCACCGCGGTGTGACCTGGGAATCGCTCGCAAGCTGCGCGTTGTCGTGCCACGCCGGGCGGTGGCGGCTTGTCACAACGCATGCTGCGCGGCATAATCCCGTCATGACTCACCCAGGTTCTCCAGGCCGTCGGCACGCGGTGGAACCACGGGAATCGGAGGGTACGCCGGCGCGGCAGGGAGTCTCGCGTTTGAACCTCATCGGTTTGCAGGTCCCGGCGTTGATCCTGGTGTGCGTCCTGTTGCTGGGCGCCGGCCAGAGTCTGGCAGTCGTGCTTTGGAGCGACCTGGGAGCCACCTTGGCGGACGAATCCGGCGCGGGCGTTGACCTGCTCGGAGGCACGGTCAGGCGTGACGACGCTGCCACCAACACGCTTTATTTCAAGTTCCACGTGGACCCCATCTCCGACGTCAGCACGGAGGAGTATTTCGCGGCCTTCCAATTGTTCGAGGGAGATTCCGAACGGCTGGCGTTGGGAAATTCCCTCAAGGCCTGGGCCTATAGCGCCTTCAAAACCGCAGAGACCGGAACGAACAACCGGGTGTTCGGAGATCTGGACCTCCGCTCCGCCCGTCGCGAACCTTCCGCGCCCGGCGTGTTTCTGCCGTACGAACTTCCGCGCCGAGGCACGGGCAACACCCTCGTTTTCAAAGTGGAGTATCGGGCAGGGCAGGATGACCTGGTGACCGTATGGGTGAATCCGATGCTCGGTCCCGGTGCGACGGAATCGGAGCAATCGCCGGAAATCGGCACCACTTTTCGAGCGGACGCTTCTTTCGACCAGATTCGCCTGCGTCACGGCGGCGGCGGCGGGGGCTGGACGTTCAGCGACATGGCGATCGCGACCTCATTCAGTGACCTCGCGGCAGACGTGGGCGGTGGGCCCGGTGAATCAGTGGCTGGAGGACGCGACAGGTGGCCGCTGACGTTTCGTTCGTGGCAGCGGGAACAAGGGTTGCCGCAAAACCCGGTGCGCGCGCTGGCGCAGACCGCGGATGGCTATCTCTGGATCGGCAGCGAGGGAGGCGTGGCACGCTTTGACGGCGTCCGCTTCTTCACTCTGGGAATGCGGGAGGGATTGCGGACCAGCCCGGTCAATTGCCTATGCGGGGATCGTTCGGGCGCATTGTGGATTGGCACTTCCGGGGGCGGTCTGGCCCGTTGGCATGAGGGGAAGCTTATCAACCTTGCCCGCAAGGACGGATTGCCGGCCGACTCGGTGACCGCGCTGGCCCAGGACCATCTGGGGAGGCTGTGGATTGGCACCGAATCCGGCCTCGTCATCTGGCACGAGGGAAGGTTATCCCGCACGGAGAGTCTCAGCGCCTTCGACGGCCGGGCCGTGAGGGCGCTGTTTCAAGATGACAGCGGTGTGATGTGGGTGGGTGCCACGGCAGCGGGAGTCTTCAGCGTGGCGGACGGCAAAGCCACGCCCGTGAAGGATGCCTCGGTGGATTCGTTGTTGAACGACCCGCATTGTCTATTGAGAGACAAGGCCGGTCGCCTTTGGGTCGGTGCCGGTGACGATTACGTGCTCTGCCGCGATGGGGTGCAGTGGCACCGCTACCGGATTCCGCGCCATCTGGCCCGGCCGTTGGTCGGGGCACTGGCCGAGGCGCCGGATGGAACCGTCTGGGCCGGATCTGTGAGTGAAGGGCTGTTTCAATTCAAGGAAGGCAAGCTGACGGCGGTCAATGCCAGCAGCGGGCTTTCCGACAATTTTGTCGAGTCGTTGCTGGTGGATCGGGAGGGAAACCTCTGGGCGGGCACAGCCGCAGGATTGAATCGCTTGCGGCGTGGGAATCTGGCGGTATTGGGACAGGGCGAGGGACTCGGTCACGGAGTCGTGCGCGGGCTGGCTGAGGTCCGGGAAGGGAGCATCCTTGTGGGCAAGCTGGGTGACGGGCTGTATCGCTGGGGCGGTAAGAGTTTTGGCCGGCTGCTCACGGCCGGCTCGTTTCCGCCCTTCCTCGAAGTGAACTCCCTGCTCGAAGCGCCGGATGAGGACTGCTGGGTGGCAGGCGCGCGCGGGTTGTGGTTGGTCGGCGAGGCTGGCGTGAGGCCGACCGCGCTGGCGGGCCGGAATGTGATCTCGCTGGCTGCGGGCCGCGAGGGATCAGGCTGGGCCGGCACACGCGAGGGCGAGTTGTGGCGGCGGCAGGGAAGCGAGTGGCAGATGCAGACGAATCGGTTCACTCCACACGCGGTTACAGCCATCGCTGAAGGGCAGGACGGCACGGTATGGGTGGGCACCGACGGCGGCGGCCTGCAGCGGATGCCTGTGACCGGTGAGGCAGGGCCTGTCAAACTGGGCGGGCTGGCGAGCGACATCGTGCGCACGATTCACTTGGACATGGAGGGCGCGCTCTGGATCGGCACCGATGGCGGCGGGTTGAGCCGATTGCGAGGCGGGCGCGTGAACACCTTCACGGCGCGCGAGGGTCTGCCCGATAACACGATCTCGCAGATACTCGAGGATGACGAAGGCCGGCTGTGGCTGGGAGGCAACCGCGGCATTGCCTGCGTGAGCAAGCCGCAGTTGGAAGCGTTGGCGGCGGGCAACAGCACCCAGGTGTATCCTCACCTGTACGGCCGGTGGGAAGGGATGGCCGCCGAGGAATGCACCGGCGGTTTTTTCCCAGCGGGGTTGCGGACTCAATCCGGCTTGCTTTGGTTTCCGACATTGAAGGGCATCGTCGTCGTAGATCCGCGCCGACCTCTGCAAGGATCACCGGCGCCAGTAGTGTTGTTGGAGGAGGTACTGCTGGACGGCGATCCGGTTTCCTCATTCGGCGCCGGAAGCGTGGCAGGCCGCGAGCTGGTGGACACCGGTGAAACCGATCCGGCGAGGAAGCGCGGGCTGCGCATCCCGCCAGGCCGCCATCGGCTTGAACTGCGCTACACGGGGTTGAGCTTCGACGCTCCCGAGCGAGTTCGTTTCAAGTACCGTCTGGAGGGACTCGATGCGAACTGGGTGGACGCCGGGACCGAACGCACTGCGGTTTACAATTACGTCCCGCCGGGCGATTACCGCTTCCGGGTGGCGGCCTGCAACCGCGACGGTTTCTGGAACGAAGCCGGCGCCGCCCTCGCCCTGAGCGTCCAGCCGTTTTACTGGCAGACGTGGTGGTTCCTGACCCTGGCCGGCGCGGGATTGGTGCTGCTCGTGGGCGGCACCGTGCGCGTCGTGGAAAAGCGCAACGCACAGCGACGTGTCAAAGCCCTGGTCCAGGAACGGGCGCTCCAACGCGAGCGCGAACGCATCGCCCGGGATCTCCACGACGATCTCGGTTCGTCACTGGCGCGCATTTCCCTTTTGAGCGGATTGGTCAAGGCGGACAAACACCATTCGGCGCAGGTGGAGGCGCACGCCGAGAAGATTGCCCAATCGGCAGATGAGACGGTCCGGGCGCTCGAGGAAATCGTATGGGCCGTCCGGCCCGACAGCGACTCGCTCCAGAGTCTGATGGATTACATCGCCCATTTTGCCACCGAACTTTTTGAGGGCAACGGGACCCGTTGCCGCCTGGACATCCCCCACGAACTTCCGGGCCGCGCGCTGCCGCCGGACCTCCGGCACAACATCTTTTTGGTTGTGAAAGAGGCGCTGACCAACGTGCTCAAACACGCCGCAGCCAACGAAGTCCGGGTCCAGGCCAAAGCCACCGCCGGCAGCCTGGAGATTCAGATTGAGGACGCGGGGCAGGGCTTCGATGCGGCGGCGGCGCGCCAACGGGAAGAGGGCCACGGTCTGGCCAACATGCGCCGCCGGGCCGAGGCGGTCGGCGGAACACTTTTCATTCAAAGCGCGCCAGGCAGTGGGACGAAGGTACGGTTGGTGGTGAAATTCCGCGGCGATGCCCGGGTGAGCGGGGTGACAGCATGAACCCGGCGCCGCACAATCATGCGGTTGCAGGGCCGCTGCCAATTCTGTCAGTGAATGCCGCGTGAGCGGCGCCCCACCCGACACCATGCAGATCAAAGTGGCCATCGTGGAAGACGACGAGGGCATCCGGTCCAGTCTGGCCACGCTCATCCGCCGCGCGCCGGCGCTCCGCCTGGCCGGCGATTATCCGGACGCGGAAACGGCCCTGGCGGAAATCCCGCGTCAACCGCCGGACGTGGTGCTCATGGACATCAACCTGCCGGGCATCAACGGCGTGGAGTGCGTCCGTCAGTTGAAGTCCGGGCTGCCCGCGGTGCAGTTCCTCATGCTCACGGTTTACGAGGACAGCGATTCGCTTTTCAAATCGCTTCGGGCCGGCGCGAGCGGGTATCTGCTGAAACGCACCGCGTCGGCGCGGCTGCTGGAGGCCATCCGTGACGTGCATGCCGGCGGTTCGCCGATGACACCGCAACTGGCCCGTCGTGTCGTGCAGTTTTTCTCCCGGCCCGCGGACGGCGGATCGCCGGTGTCGAAACTCACCCCGGGCGAGCGCGGTTTTCTCGAGCAACTCGCCAACGGTTACGCCTACAAGGAGATCGCCGACCGGATGAACATCAGCATTGACACCGTCCGTAGTTACGTGCGGACGGTCTATGAAAAACTCCACGTCCACTCGCGCACGGAGGCGGTGGTGAAATACTTGCGCGGTTGAAACAGCGCCCCGCCAAAGCGAAACCCGCCCGCCGCGACCCAGCCGCGGCGACGCTCACCCCTGGCCGGCGGTGGCTGTTCCGGCTGCTGGCGATGCTCCTGCCGGTGTCGGCAGTCCTGGTGATCGAACTTTGCCTGCGGCTCGCAGGCTACGGGTATTCGACGGCGTTCTTCAAGGAGGTCCGCGACGGTGAAAGAACTTTCGTGGTGGACAACGAGCGGTTTAGCCGGCGGTTTTTCCCGCCGGAACTCGCGCGCTGGCCCAGCTCATTCAGATTCGAGGCCAAAAAGCCGCCGGCGCTGCGTCGCATCTTCATCCTCGGCGAGTCGGCAGCGATGGGTGATCCGCAACCGGCGTTCGGGGCGGGACGCTACCTCGAAGTCCTCCTGAGAGAGCGATTTCCCGGCCAGCGCTTCGAGGTCATCAACCTCGGGATCACCGCCATCAATTCGCACGTCATCCTGCCGATCGCCCGCGAGTGCGCGCAACAAGACGGCGATCTCTGGATCATCTACATGGGCAACAACGAAATGGTCGGGCCATTCGGCGCGGCGACGGTGTTTGGCTCGCGCGCGCCACCGTTGGCGCTGGTGAGATTGTATCTGGCCATCCAGCGGACCCGCGTCGGCCAGGTGTTCGTGGCAGGGTGGCGCAAGTTCGGAGGAAAACCGGAACACGCAACCTGGGGCGGCATGCGGATGTTCCTCCGCAATCAAATCCCACTCGACGACCCGCGCCGCGAAACGGTGTATCGAAACTTTGAACGCAACTTGCGGGACATCGTGCGCATCGGGCTGGACTCCGGCGCGAAGGTTCTGCTGAACACGATTTCGGTGAACCTCCTCGATTGCCCGCCGTTCGCGTCCATGAGCGACAGCAACCTTCCCGCGGCGGATCGAGCGCAGTTTGATCGGCTTTATGCGGAGGGCTTGTCGGTGGATAAGACGGGCGCGTTCAGCGCCGCAGTCGCTCGCTTCGAGGCGGCGGCCCGGATTGACCCGCAGTTTGCCGAACTCCAGTTCCGCTGGGCGACCTGCCTCTTGCGCTTGACCAACGTCGCCGCGCGCGAACATTTCCAACTGGCGTGCGATGTGGACGCCCTGCCGTTTCGCGCCGACACGGGCGTCAACAGCGCGATTCGTACGCTGGGCAGGCAGCTTGGCGCGAGCAACCTCGTGCTTTGCGACGCCGAAGGCGAACTGGCGAAAGCCAGCCGCAATGGCGTTGCCGGTGATGAATCCTTCTTCGAGCACGTTCACTTCAACTTCGAAGGCAACTACCGGCTCGGATTGGCTTGGGCGGAGCGAGTCGCCCAATCGCTCGCGCTGCCGCCAAACTCCTCTTCCGCCTGGGCTTCACAGGCGACGTGCGAGGAACATCTGGGCCTGACGGACTGGAATCGTTTGTTCGTTATTCAGTCGGTCACTCGCCGCATGGGCCAACCGCCGTTCAGCAGCCAGTTTAACAACGTCGAGCGCGTGCAAGCGGTGCGTGCGCAAGAAGCGAAGCTGCTCCAGCAAAACGCGCAGCCCGGTGCGCGGGAAAAGGCGCAAACGATCCTCGGAGCCGCCATTCGACGCGCGCCCGATGACAATTTCCTGTCGGAAGGTCTGGCGAACTTCCTCGAAGCGATTGGTGACGCGAAAGGCGCCGTCGCGGCCTACCGCAGGATCACGGAATCAATGCCGCACGATTTCTATGCCTGCCTGCAACTGGGGCGATTGCTGGGAGAGCACGGACAGCGGAAAGAGGCGCAGGGACTGCTCACCCGCGCCACACAACTCCGGCCCTCGCTGCCCGAGCCGTGGTATGAACTTGGCGTCGTCGTTGCGTCCGGATCCCGGTACGCGGAGGCACTGGATTGTTTTGAGCGCGCCGTTCAATTGCGGCCGCAGGATGGCACTTACCTGGCCTACAAAGCCAAGACGCTGTCCCGTTTGCACCGCCGGGCGGAGGCGATTCAGATTTATCGCGAAGCGATCCAGATGCGACGAGGTGGCTGGGAGGCACATTTTGAACTCGCCGGGGAACTGGCGGCAGCTGGAGAAGTAGCCGAGTCCATCCGCGAGTATGCCGAGGTGCTTCGTCTCAATCCGCGTCACGCGGTCAGCCATGTAAATCTTGGCGTGATGCTGGTGCGGCAGAACCGGCTGAACGAAGCCATCCAACAATTTGAAGACGCGTTGCGGATTGATCCTCAGTACAAGGAAGCCCAGGAATATCTCGACCGCGTGCGTTCGCGGCGGGCGCAAAAACCTTGATTTCGTCCAAGTTTCAAGCGGTTCACGCCCGCACAAACATGCGGTTGGCGCAACGGCTTGGGAGATGTTTTGTTATGGCCGAACCGTTAGCAACCAAACACGAGAAACCACTCAATCCTCCTATGATGTTAAGATCAAATCCCATTCGCGGTCTGCTGGGAGCGGGACTGGTGATCTGCGCCGCCGGCACTGCCGAGGCCCAGAGCCCCGTCACGTTCCAAGTGGACATGACCTCGCAGCCATCGGCGACCGACGTCTTTATCCGCGGCGGCTTTAATGGCTGGGGCACGGCCAATCAACTCACCAACAACGGCTCGGGTGTTTACACCGGCACGGTGAACATCGCCGCAAGCCCCGGTTCGGTTCAAGAGTGCAAGTTCTTTTACAACCCGGGTGATAATTGGGAGAGCATCGCCAACCGGCAGTTCGTGCTCGCCGGTGGGGCGCAAACCATGCCGCTGACTTCTTGGAACGTGTCGGACTGGCCGGTGCCCGCCAACAACATCACCTTCCAAATTGACATGAGCGCTCAGATTCAGCTGGGCAAGTTTACGAACGGCGCCCCCGGCAGTTACGTCCGCGTGTCCGGTGGCTTCAACGGCTGGGGTGCGAGCGCTGACTTCACGAACAATCCGTCAGCAGTTGGGTCCGCCAGCAACGTGTACAGCGAGACGCTCCAGATCAGCGGGTTCCCCGGCAGCTACCCGGGAAATTACAAGTTCCGCGCGCCGATCGGCGACACTTGGGAAACCATCAGTGATCGCCCGTCGTTCCAACTCGCCGGCGGTGATCAGACGCTTCCGCTGGTGTTCTGGGATAATGCGAGCACTTGCGACCTGTTGCAGCAGGACACGACCGTGACCTTTGTCCTGCATATCACCAACGGCACCCCTGATCGGTATGCTGTCCCATTCAATAGCGCCAGCGATAACCTCTATCTTAACGGGGCCTTCCTTGGTTGGTGGGCCTGGTACGATGGCATCAGTGGCGGTCAAGGCCCCCAAAACCAACTCACCAATAATCCCATCGGTAGCGACTTTTACGAGCAGACCTTCACCATCACGAAGGGAAGTCCGCTTGCCACCAAATTCAAATTCAGCATCAATGGATACGACAACGAAGCGGGCTTTGCGGTGGATCATGTCCGCTACATGCGCACGCTGGGATCAAGCTACACGATGCCGGCGAGCGAGTTCGGCACTAACTTCTTGTCCACGCTCGTCGAACCGTCGTTCGGCGATTTGAGTCTTGCGTCAGCGGCGGGTGGCGTCGTCCCCATTTCGTGGCTGGGCCGCCAATGCGTGACCCTGCAAACCAAATCGGCGATTCCAAGCGGAACCTGGACAGACATTCCCGCCTCGGACGGCACGAGTTCGACCAATTGGCCCAATACGGGCGGCAATCAGTTCTTCCGACTGCAAAAGCGTCAGGGATTATAGTCATACAGCACTCCCCGCCCCGACATGAATGGTTCGGGGCGGGGAATAAACCTCGTCAAAAAGCATGATTTCCCAATCCGATCGCAAGCGCCCGAGCGGCTTTACCCTGATCGAATTACTGGTGGTCATCGCCATTATTGCGATTCTGGCGGCGATGCTGCTGCCCTCCCTAAGCAAGGCCAAGACGAAGGCCACAGGCATCAGTTGCATGAGCAATAACAAACAGCTCGCGCTGGCGTGGATCATGTATGCCGAGGACAACAACAGCAAGTTGGCTCCCAACAACGACGAATACCGCGACCCGCTCGGTATTGGTTGGGTCAAAGGCATCCTTGATTGGAGCGGATCGAACCAGAAGAATTTCAACACGCTGTACCTCACCAAGGATGACGTGGCCGTGCTCGCTCCGTATTCGGCCAGGCAGTTCAAGATCTACCACTGCCCGGGAGATACCTATGCGAGCCCGGAGCAACGCGCCGCGGGCTATACCTCCCGGGTTCGCAGTGTCGCCATGAACGCCGGGCTGGGCGAGGGCGGGCGGGCCCCGGAATTCCCGTTTGCCAAGACCATTCAATGCAGGAAGACTTCCGATCTGGTTAAACCAGGCCCCTCGATGACGTGGGTGTTCGTGGACGAGCAAGCTGACAGCCTGAACGACGCGATGCTTTATCACGATCCCACGGGAACCAGGTGGATTGATCTTCCCGCCAGCTACCACAACGGCGCGTGCGGTTTCTCCTTCGCAGATGGGCACGCCGAAATCCGGAAGTGGCGGGAGACTACAACCATCCAACCAGTCCGTTATCAAAGCGGTTTCGGCTTGGTTTCCGGGGGCCCGAACAACAAGGACTTCCAATGGATGAGCGAACGCACTCCGGCGCCTAGGTGATTTACCGATCAAGCGCCGGATTGAAGAAGGGGGAGATGGTGCGCCGGCCAGCTACAGGGGATCATTTACCCGCCAGCCATGCTGGCGATGCAGAACACCGATTCACTCCAGTCGCGCGACAGTGCGGTAGCCAGGTGGTGACCGCATGTCTGTGCGGTGAAAAACTGATTGACAATTCGGCCAAAGATTCTCATTCTCGATCCAGATTCGAAGCTATAAAACCTGAATTCGGCTGATCAGACTATGATGAATCGTTTCTTCGTCACTCTGGTTCTCGGAACACTGGCCATGGGTGTGACCGCGGCGCGGGCCGCGACGTATGGTGACTCCACGAGCGACACTTTCACCGGCGCGGGTGGGGGCATCCTCGACATCACTTCTGTGGAGGTGAACAACAACGCGACCGATCTGATTTTCAAGATCAACCTCGCCGGAAATCCAACATCTCCCACCGACTGGGGCAAATACATGATCGGCATTGACTCCGTCGTAGGCGGCGATTCGACCGGCAACGGCTGGGTACGGCCCATTTCAATGAGTTCGGGCATGGATTACTGGATCGGCAGTTGGGCCGACTCGGGGAACGGCGCGGAGGTTTGGAAATTCACGTCGTGGGGACTGCAAAGCGCCACTTACGGCTCCAATCCCGATTCCATCTCCATTGCGAAGGACAGCTCCTCGGTCACCCTGCAATTCAAGTTTGCCGGCCTTGGCCTGGGCCTTGGCAGTTCGTTCGCCTTCGACGTGTACACCAGTGGCGGAGGAAGCGGCGACGGCGCGGTGGATGCTCTCGCCAACCCAAGTCAAACGATCAGCGACTGGGGCAATGCCTACAATTCCGGGGGGCTGGTTTACAATTATACGGTGCCAGAGCCGTCCGCGCTCGCATTGCTCGGGCTGGGCGGATTGGCCGTGGCTTGGCGCGCGGTTCGCCGCAAGGCCTGATCTGAATTGCGCTTCAACAAGCGGCCGTTGCCCCACGACAACGGCCGTTTTGCTTTCTCCATCCAGAATCTCAGGCGGGTTCATCCGCAAACGCGGCCTGCCGCGCTGAACTACGCCCCCACTTCGCATGGCAAACCAAGCGACTCGACCAGCCGTGCCACGCCCGCCTCCGCGCTCGACGCGCAGGCAGATCGCTTTTCGAGCCATCGGTTTGTTACTGCCGCTCTTATTCTGCGGCTTCGCGGAACTCGTCTTGCGCGTGTTCAGTCTGGGGGGCTATCCGCCCATTATCCGCAAGACTGGTCTGGTAAACAACGGCACGCTCGTCATCACGGATCCGGCTGGAGCGGGTTCCTGGTTTTTCGCAAATCCCGGGCGGCCCGGATACAACGAGCAATACTGCTTTCTTGATCCCAAGCCGGCGAACGCCATTCGCATCTTCCTCGTCGGCGAGTCGGCGATAAAGGGCTACCCACAACCGCGCAACCTTGCCTCGTCCGCGTTCCTCCAAACGATGCTCCAGGACGCCGCGCCGGAGCGCATGGTTGAAGTCATTAATCTCGGCACGACGGCTGTGGCAAGCTTCCCCGTGCTCGGGATCACGACCGAGGCGCTTGATTTCCAACCGGACCTCGTTGTCGTTTTCGCCGGGCACAACGAATTCTTCGGCACGTACGGTGTCGCGTCCATCGGCCGCGCCGGCAGCCGGCCGTGGATGCTCCGGGCCAATCGCGTGATCCGTTCGCTCGCGTTGTTCCAAGGACTCGAGCGGCTTTTGCCGGCGAAAAGCGCGGAATCCAATCGCACACTCATGGAAACGATGATCGGTCGCAGCCATATCGCGCCCGACGATTGGCGGCGCGCGGCGGCGGCGAATAATCTCGGCCACAACACCGCCGAAATGGTCAGGCGTTGTCAGGCCCGCGGCGTGCCGGTGATCGTTTGCACGCAGCCCTCGAACGAACGGGACCTCGCTCCGGTCGGTGCCGACAGACTCGATCACCTTCCGCCTGCAACGCGCCAGGAAATCAAGTCCTTGCTCGCCACCGGCGAAGTGCGGCGCCGGGACGATCCCGCGGTTGCCATCCCCGCACTGCGCAGAATTCTCGAACTCTGCCCCGCCCATGCCCGCGCGCATTTCCTGCTCGGCCAAGCGCTCGCCGCGCAAGGCGGGCACGCCGACGCCCGGGAACATTTTGTCCAGGCCCGCGACCTCGACCCGATGCCGTGGCGCACGCCCTCGCCGTCGCAACAAGCGATTGTGCGCGCCACTCGTGAGCACCACGCGCCGGTGTGCGACCTGGAAAAGGTCTTTCGCGAGGTCAGTCCCGACGGCGTGATTGGCTGGGAACTGATGGACGACCACGTCCACCCGACGCTGCGCGGCCAGGCGTTGATCGCCGAAGCCATCATCAATTGCCTGACCAACTGGCCGGACCGCTTTGGCATCACGCCGGAGGCCCGTGCGCGCATCGCCCCCTGGGATGAATACGCGCGCCGGCTCGGCGACAACGTTTATGACCGCTACGGCGTCGCGCATCAGATGCGCGTGCTGTTCGATGTGCCGTTCATGCGCCAGTCCAATCTCGAAGCGTTCGATCGCTTCAATGCCGTCGCCACCGGCATCGAGAACGACATGCCGCCCGACGTTCGGCAGGCAATGCGCGAATGGCAGACGGCCAAACCCCACGCCGGTGGCAAACGCCCGATCACCGGGCTGGTCGCGCGTGTATTGATGCGGCAAAAAAACTACACCGAGGCGCTGGCCTTGTTTGAAATCGCGCAACGATCCGTGCCGGACTACACCTCATGGCACATGGAGTACGTCTATTTCGCGCTGGCTTGCAAGGAGAAGCTCAACGGCGTGCTCTCCGATGCGGATCGCGCGCTGGCACTCGAAGAAATCCGGCACGGTGAATTCCTCCTGCGACGAGGCTTTTCCGAAACGGGCTTCACGGAACGTCACCTGGGCCGGCTGCACCAACTGCGAGGTGAATTTGCCGAGGCCATTCCGTTTCTGGTGATCAGCCGGAAGAAGCTGAGCGGCCTTGACCTCGTGGCTGCGGACGAGGCGCTCGTCCTTTCCTATCTCAAAACGCGGCAGTTCAACAAAGCCCGCGACCTGGCTTCCTACGGTGCGGCCCACGCCGGGTCTTACGCGGCGAAGTATCAGGAAATCCTGAGCCAGCTGCCCGCGCTGGAAAAAGCCACGGGGGAGGGCGGCATTTCAACCAACGCGATCTTCGATCACGGCACGATCCCGACACGATAGAACCGCCCTGCATTCGTCGCCGTCGTGTCGAGAAAACTCGCGGTCGTGCTGACCGCCGTAATGACGCCGCTCACGGGAGTCAGGCTGGTTCCTATGTCCAGCGTTCCCCACACGCGATAGATCCTGCCCGACACACTCGACCACGTGAGCACATTGGCGGTCGTCAGGTCGAGGATGCGCAACAAGGACGCGGCGTCCAGCGGGTTGGTCCCCGCAAAGTCTTCGTCCCTGTTCGCCATGCCGTCGCCATCGTTGTCCGCCGCCGGGTCAAGCAGGATCACACCCGCGCTGTTCGGACCCGTCGCGCCTTCGATGGCTGCGTTGTTGATCGCGATGAGGCGGGCGTGGAGCGTGCTGCCAACCAGATTGGTAACGCTCGCACTTGTGTTGCTCACGATGCCGTTGAACACGTTCGAAGCTCCCGGTGTTGTTCCCACCAACAACCGGTAACCGGAGATGCCACCTTCGGGATCGCTGACCGCCGGCCAAGTGAACGTCGCGACGGGCCCAATGGCATAAGGTTTCGGTGACGTGGGCGCGGCAGGAGCAGGCGGCGGTGTCACGTCGTAGAGTCTCAGGTATTGCGCTTCGAATGGCGCATTCGTCCAGGCGGCGTTGCTGGTCGGCACTTTGTTCATCCCGACAAAGATTCCGTCCGCCAGCGCGTTCGAGCCGCTGATGCCCGCGCCCCAGAGCCAGACGTTGCGGCGAGTGCTCTCCGCGCCGAGGTAGGCCGCGAGATTCTTCACGTTGTAGGTCCGGTTGGGTTTGATGCCGAAAAGGTTGCCCGGGCCCTGGGTGATGTTCACGTTGAACGCGCCCGACTGGTCACTGTTTCGGTCCAGGTTCACGAAGCCGAACACGACGTCCGCAAGGTTGGGCGCGCTGTTGGCCGTTTCATACTTGGCGACCGCGTAGAGGGACTCGTGGACGGCGCCCGAGGTCTGGTTGAGGAAGTAGCGGTTGGAGCTGCGTAGCGCGGGGCTGGTTCGGCGGGCCTGGTTGATGCCGGAATAAACGGGATAAAGCTGGTCGTTGCCGAAATCCGTGCCATTCCATAGCGGCATCATGGAGTTGTAGGTCTTGAAGTGCGGGACATACTTGCAAAGGTTTTTTTCCATCAGATCGAAGCCGTGAAAACCCGCCAACCCGAGTTCCTGGCCTTGAAAAATCATGGGAGCGCCGTCCGTCGTGCTGCCCACGGCAAACCGGATGAGGGCCTGCCATGGATCGGCGTAGTCTTGTTCGTCGTGAGACGTCGTGTTGAGCAGCACGAGGCCCTGGCCGTAGGTGTTGCGTCGTTCCTCATAAACGCCGCGAAACGCCGAGGCCGTGGTCGCGCTCTTGTTCGTGAACACGATGTTCTCGTTGAGCACGTCGAAATGGCGGTTCGAGCGGTACGTGACCGGACCGCCATCCAGCGATTCGGACATCCAGACGAAGTTCCACTTCACGGCGCGCGCCCGGTTGATGAGGTATTCCCAGGCTTGCGGCGGCAGGCCCTGGCCGAAATCGCAGCGGACGCCATCAATGCCGCTTGCCGCTTGTGATTTCGGGGTGCCCGCGGGATGGCCGGTCCTTTCCAGCCAGTAGATCGTGTATTCGGCGAAGTAGCGCCAGACGTGGCGCGTGTAGGAATCGAAATTGCCCGTGGCGGTCGTGTAATCGAACCAGTCGCCCTCGTCCTTCTGCTTGTCGGTGCTCGAACTGTTCTGCCAGAGCGCGGCGTAACGCCCGAAGAAAACGTCCTTCGCGTCGAGCCATTTGCCGAAGTCGTAGCGGTCCGGCGCGGGCGCGATGCTGGCGGCATCAAAGGCGTGTTGGTAATAATCATTCGCCCGCGAAAAGAAACGCGCCTCGACATTGCGGATTTCGTTGGTGGCATTGCTGCCCGGCGAAAAATACTGGCGGCCCAATTCACCCAGTTCGACGTCCCACGCCGTGTGGTTGAACGCCGCGTCGAGCATCACCGAAACGCCCGCGCTGTCGGCCGCAGCGACGAAATTCGTAAATTCCTGCATCGCCGCGTCGCGCGTGTTGGCCTTGCTCAGACGCGCGTCCACTTCCCAGAAATTCTTCACGGCGTAGGGACTGCCCAGCGCGTACGGATAATTCACGTCCTCGAACGGCGAACCGCCATTCCAGCGCCAGGTCGTGGCGCCCGCACCCGGTTGCCGCGCGTTGATGTCCGCTGCACTTAGGTGCCGGCCATCTGTGCCGTAAGGATGAATCGGCTGAAACCAGAGCCAGTTCATGCCAAGATTCCTCACATAATCCAGATTCCACCGCGGGGTCCTTGTCGCCCCCGGACCATCCCACAAATCCACGAACGTGCTGCGCTGCGTGTCGAGTGTTCCCTCGGCTTCAACATTCAGCGCGTTGAGCTCGTAGAAACGCATGTCGCGGGCGGTGATGGGCGAGACGACGACCGCATGGTCGCGCCGGCCATTGCCCGAATGCCAGTGCCAGTTCGGATCCCCCGTGACTTTCCAGCGGGCCGTGATTCTATACGCACCTGTGTTCGTGCCCGGCAACACGATTTGAAACGGGCCATTGCCCGAGCCGGTCATCGCGTAAGCGCGAAAATAGGTGTTCGTCATCGCGGAGGTGATGAGGCTGCCGTCCGGGGGCAGGATGCCGTCGTGAATCCCGTCTCCGTCCGCGTCGAGGCCGGCGCGATCGCGATTGTTCAGGTTGGTGAACAGCTCGGTTTCGGTCACGTTCGCCTCGTTGGGCGTGAGGACACACGTAAACACAGGGAAGCTCGTGTCGTTCACCTCGTCAATGAAGACGTGCGTGGTCGTGTAATTGGCGTTGACGCCGTTGATCGTGAGGACGGGTTGAGCGAGCGAAGCTGCGCGCAACAAGCACGCCGCCAGCAGCCAGCCAAATCTCTTCTTCAATTCCATGTTTGTTTATCTGGTTCTCCCTCGTCCAGCGGGAGCAGGCCGGGTGACGGAAAATCTTGCGGACTTCGCATCGCCTCCCGCCAACCGGACAGCGTCACGGCACGACCTTGACCCGGTAAAACTTGTTCGTTGGATCGGGCGCGGTGTCGAAATAGAACGAGGAATCGCCATTGGCCGGGATGACGGGGCTGATGATTTGCATGGGTGAACTCGGGTTGGTGGTGGCGAGCACTTCGTAATTCCGCCCAGCCACGCTGTCCCACACGACGAGTTGGTGGCCATTGGCGAGCTCGGTGATGCGCAGAATCGAATTCGCGTCCTGCGGATTCGTGCCGGCGACGATCTCGTTGTAGTCGGACATGCCGTCGCCATCCGTGTCGCCGGGCCGGGCGATTGCGACGTTGCGAGTGTCGGCGAGTTGCAGGGACAGATTCGAGTAGGTGACGCTGATGACATTTGAGCCGATGGCCGGCGAATTCCAGTAATAGTAGAGCGAGCGCAGGCCCGTCGCGCAGCCGGAGGCGAGGAAGATGTAATTGCTGCGGGGTTGCAACGCGCCGTTGATGTAGATGCTGTAAAGGGCGGGATTGTTCGACAAACCGGTGCTGAAACAGGTTTGCGTCAGATAGACATCGTTCGAGTTCAGCACGAGGATCGCGCACTCCGTGCCCGGGTTGACGATGTTCAGAACCGACGGCGGCGAGAACGTGTTCACCGTGCGCGTCAGCATGGTGAGGCGATTCGTGAAGAGGCTCGAGGTCGCTTCGCGCAGGCGCACGGTGATCGTCGCCGTGCCGTTGTTGGGCACAAGGGCGTAATTGAAGCGGAATTCCTGCGGCAGGTTCGGATACTGCGCGGAGAGCGTGGCGCTGGCGTTCGTCGGGGGAACACTCACGAACTTCGCGACTCCATTGGTCAGTCCGTTGCCGTTGTTCGCGCCGGTGATCGTGTCGTCGTTGTTCGTGTCGCTGTCGCTGATGTTGAACTCCAGTCCCGTGACGCTGGCATCCGTGCGAACCACGACCTGATAGGTCGCGTTGCTGATGCTGTCGCCATCGGTCGCCGGATACGCAATCACCCCGGACGGCGGCGCGGCATCGTAATAAAACGATTGCAGGAAGGTGTTGAACACCGACGATTCGTTCGTGCGCGGCAGGAAGACGCGCGCGCGCGCAATGTGAAAACCCTCCTGCAAGCCGGTGATCGTGTCGTCGGTCTTTCGGTTGTTATGCCGCCAGACCGTGACGGTGGTGGGATCGAAGTTCGTGATGGCCGCTTGATTCAAGCCGTAGAGCTTCGCGGACTCGTAATCAATGATCTCCGCAATGTTGTCCTTGAAAAGGGCGACCTTGTAGCGGATGTGCGCGCCATTGAAATGGTTGCTGGCGGGGATGGTGCCCTTCCACCAGTCTATCGAACCATTGATCGAGTCATCCCCGGCGAAGCCGGCGGCAATGACTCTCGTCGTCCCCTGAGCGACGCCGAAAGCCCCCTCGGGGTTTGTTCCGTCGGTCGTGTAGTAGATGTGGCAGCGGTTGATCTGAAACTGAAAACCCGCGCGCACCCAGATGTCCACCGGCCCGCCGTTGGTGGGATTGAGCGGCACGCGTTGCGTGGCGGGGCCACCGGCAATGGAGGGCGCCGCGCCGGGATCATGCGTGGCCCAGGCGGCCATGGACACGGTGATGGCCGGCGCATTCGTCGGCCCGTTCACGATCAGCGTCGAGCCTCCGACCGTGTAGTGAAACGTCTCGGCGCCCAATGACACGATTCCGTTCCGGTTTGTCACCACGGCTCCAAACCGTTCAGGACCGTACCGGAATTGAAACACGGTTTGTTCGTAGCCGAGGAACACGTCCGTGGCGGCGCCGGGACGATTGTCGCGTTTCTCGATGCCGCTTGAATAGCCGAGGCCCATCTGGCTGTTCAAATCCAATCCACCATCCAGTTTCACGAGCGTGTTGACGGTCGAAGCGTCGGAGCGCACCAGAATGTCGAACGGGGCATTGGTCAGCACCGGCACATCAATGGCATAGGTTTTGTTCGAGACATTCACGCCGCCGACCACGTTGCCGCTGGTGTCCACGCTGCCACGCATTTTGAATGGGTAAACGGGATTGAATCCTGCGTCGCCGTTCACCCCGTCGCGACGGTGAACGACCACGCGCGGCGCCTCGGCTCCACCCTGTCGAAAGGTGACAGCCTTGCCGTAAAGGTTCACCCGGCTCGCCTCCGGCCATTGATAGCCATAGGCGACGTAACCGCCGCTGGGGATTTTGAGCTCGATCGCGCCGCCGCCAGGCGCGAGTGCCTGCCCACCGACATAAACCTTGCGCATCACCGGGTCCGCGTGGTTCGCGTTGGTCGCCGCATCTTGATAAACCTGCGTAGCCAGTCGAACGAGCAACCGCGGGCAGGCGCGTTCCTTGTTCGGTGAATCCGCCAGTTGCGTGAGCCATGAGCCGGGCGGAAAACCCACGACCAGACCGACGTTTCTCGAGTTTTGAACCGGGTAACACGTCGAGGGCATTCCGGCGTCGTTTTGCGCCGCGTTATCGTCGAAGCTGATGTCCCCGCTTGTCCCGCTGAAGTTGTCGTTCATGCCGAACAACACGACGGATTGATCCGCGGCGCTGCCACCTTCGCGATCATCGTAGCGTTCAAAAGCGACAATGTCCGCGTCGCTCCAGCGCGGGCGTGTCTTGCCACGGCCCAGGTGGTGGTGGAGATAGGCCACGTCGGGCATCTTGTTATCGCCGAACTGGCCGAGATAGGGGGCGTTGGCGATCTGCGGGAAGTAATCCGGCGGACCCGATTGATTGTAGCCATCGGCGTAGATGGAAGGCAGACCTTCGCGGAAAAAGTTGTAGGCGTTGTGCAGTTCGCGATGCGTGGCGACGGCGTCGTCGTGGCTTTGGGCGAAGAGCACGCTCCACCGTCCGGAGAACCCATAGCCCGGCGTGTAGTCGCGCTGGTCCAGGCCCGAGAGGGTGGCGGCTGGATTCCCGAAAATGTTGTTGAACTGGTAGTGATACGGTGAGTTGAGGAGCCTCATGCCGCGATCGAGATACTCCTGATAGCTCGGCGGTTCGCCCAGATGCTCGCCGAACAGCAGCGCGTCGTTACGCGTGACCTCGGTGTCAAAGCAACTGTTCCGGTTGTCGTCGGCCTCCACGTAGCCGTTGCCGGTGACGTTGACCCCGTAGCCATGCACGTAATCAAACATGGTCTGGATGGCACCCACGTAGCCCGCGCTCGTGGCAGTCGTGTCGCCGAAAAACGTGGACGGTGTGTGCTTCACGGCATCGAAACGAAAGCCGTCGCACTTCGTCTCGTTGACCGTCCAAAGCGCCGCGCGGATCAGGTGGGCGTTGACGTCCTCGACCACCGGGTCGCCATTCGTGCCGTTGAAGGGCCGCCATGGGCCGGCGATCGCGGGCAGGTTCGTATCCATGTAACAAGCGTTGGCCCCGGGTTGGCGCAGATAGGAAATCTTCGGCGCGGTGTTGCCTTCGACCAAGCCAAAGTTTTCGTTTGTCGAGCCGCCTTCGTTGGCAAGATCAATCAAGCCGAACAGTGGCCGGTGTTGCACCTGCCAGACGTTGTTCCAGTCGCTTATGTTGTCCCAATTGCGGTACGTGCCGTCCGCCTGTTTGCGCAGGTGAAAATCCTGCACGGTCAGGCCCGGATAAACATTCGTGGGCGTGCCCGCGTTGTAACCCGGAACGTCGAATCCGCGGTGATTCATGATGTTGTCGAAATAAACGCGCAGGCCGAAGCGGTGCGCCGTCTCGACGACTTGCAGCAACTCGGCCTTGCTGCCGTAACGCGTCCGCACTGTCCCGCGCTGGTTTTTGTCGCCGAGATCGAACGGGTCGAACTGGTCATAGCCGACGGAATAGACGCTGCCCCCTTTGCCCGGCGGCGGCAGCCAAAGACTCGTGTAACCCGCCTCGGCGATTTCCGGCATCTTCATGATGAGTTCGTCCCAATTGACATTGAACAATTGGAGCATCGCCTCGCCGCGCACTGCTAGCGGGAGGAGCAGCACCGGACAAAGGAGCGCGGACAGCCATCTTCGCGCAGTCCATCCGGGACGCTGAGATGTGTGGCCGGATATCTTCGTCCTGTGGAGCAGGAAGTCGAAACCCGGGCGGAGGCATGAAGCGGATGACGGCGGAGTTGGCAACGTTGACTCGGGTGGTGCTTTCAGCGTCGCAGCAAAATAGCTTTGCCCGTCATTCAGTCAACCGCACAAAAATGCGGTCGCATTCACGCGCGCCGTGCGTTGCGCCGCGGGTTCTCCGGGTCCACACTCCCGGGATTGATCACCAGTGGCAGATGCGTTCGAGTCGTTGCAACTTGAGAAGGCCCGCCGGGATACTCCCGCTCGTGTGGGTGGCGATCGCCAGTTCGGCGTTTGCCGCTCTCGCCGGTGATTCGCTCCACACAGCGTGGCTTTGGCATTTGCACCAGCCGATTTATTGGCCGGATCGGCGCTCGGGCGCGGGCGATCGCTACGAGGCCGCGTGGGACACGATTCAACAGCAGGGCGCCGGCCGGCCGCATCCCACACCGGAATCGCTGCGCAACATTTTCGGACTGGATGACCGCGTGAACGCGTACCAGTCCCGCCCCAAGGATGCGCTGGGCGACATCAGCGGCCATCTGAAATCCGGCGCGCAGGTCAGCTTTTCCGGCGCGCTGATGGAAAACGTTCAGAGCCTCGGCACGGCAGGGCAGCTCGGTTACACCGGCACGTGGTTTTCGGCCAATCAAACCGCGCGCGGCTGGGCCACCTCCGGCGGCAAACCGCGCATGGACCTGGTTCACTTCACGTATCACCACGCGCTCGCACCGTTGTTAAGCGAGGAGACGCTCGAGATGGAACTGCGGATTCACCGGCGGCAAATGGAACTCTTTTGGGGCACCAACACACCGGCTTCGCGCGGCTACTTTCCCACCGAAACCTGCTTTTCCGAACGGCTCATTCCGATTCTCAAAAGGGTCGGCATCGAGTGGAGCATCATTGCCAACACGCACCTGGCGCGCGCCTGCGCCGACTTCCCGGTGGCCACCGGCAGCGGTGGGGAGATGTGCGATCTGCCGAACCGCGCCGACCAGTTGAACCCGGCGCAGGGCGCGGGCAACTACCAACGCCTCGCCATCGAGCGCGGATGCTCACCGGCCCAGGTGATGCCCTTCGGCTTTCAACTCCACTACGCCCGGCACGTGGACCCGGAAACCGGCGCGGAGTCGAAACTCATCATCGTGCCCAGCGACCAGGCGCTTGGGTGGAAGGACAGCTACAGCCCGTGGGATCTGAATCTGCTCAACGCGCTGGCCGCGCGCAACGACCCGGGCAAGCCGGCGCTCGTGCTCTGCGCGCACGACGGCGACAACGCCTGGAGCGGCGGCTATTCCTACTATCGCGAGTGGGTGAAGAATTCCGCCAACGACGCGAGCGGCCGTGGCTACGAACCGATCACGGTTGAGCAATTCCTCGCCGATCACCCACCGGAGACGAATGACGTGGTCCATGTCGAGGATGGCGGCTGGGTCTATGCCGACAGCGATTTCGGATCGCCCTGCTTCATCAACTGGCACTGGCCGCCGAGCTATTCCAGCGGAGGCGCCAATGTCGTTGACCCGAGCCTCGGCGTGAGCGACAAGGCCGACAACTGGCGCGTTATCATCGCGACCGAAAATCGCGTCAAGACCGCGCAACAACTGGCCGTGGTCACACCCCGCATTGATCAGGTCCGCGACCCGGGCAGTTTCTCGACGACCCCGAACGCCGTCGAGCTGGCGTGGCATTATTACCTCGCCGGTCTGGACAGCGGATTCGTCTATTACGGTTGCAACGGCGACATGTGCCAGCGCACCGCGGTTTCGCAATCCAACGCGATGCGGCACGCCGATGGGATCATCAACACGGTCTTCGCGCCCGACCTTACGCCGCCGACGATGTTCCTGCCACAACGCCATCCCTGGAATCCGGGCGGCACGAATTTCGGCGTGCAGTACGGTTACCAGCGGACGGTGGACGCCAATCCGGATTTCTGGGTTTGGACCTACGCCTACGATGTGTCCGGCATCACCAACGCGAGCGTGCGCTTCCGTGTCAATGGCACCAATCCGCCGGCGGGCGATCAATTCAAGACCTACGCCGGCGGCTCGCTCACCGGTGCGTGGCTCACCTCGAACCTGACGCGACGCGTCGTCGCGCCTGTCACCGGCGCGAACCCGCAATTCATGGCCGACTATTTCTACACGAGAATCGCGGGCATCACGAATGCCTACGTGGGTTACTACGTCACCGCCACTGACAGCCGTGGCAACATGTCGAAATCGCAGATCTTGCACGTGTGGATCGGCGACGGCACGGGCGGCGGGGCTGGCGGCGGCGGCAATACCAACGGTTGCAGCGGGCGCGTTTGCGTCTCACCCGCGCAACCCGTCGCTGGAAATCCTGTCACGGTTTCATACGACCCCGCGGGCGGTCCGCTCGGCGGTGCGGGGGCCGTCAAGATTCACCTGGGCTGGAACAACTGGAATCCCGTCATCTCACCGGACGCGGCGATGTCGTTCGACACCCAGTCGAACCGCTGGCAGTTCAAGACAAACATTCCGCCGAATGCGACGCAACTGGATTGTGTGTTCAACAATGGTGCCGGCACTTGGGATAACAACCTCGGCCAGGACTGGCATTTCACCGTTGCATCGAACAGCACGCCTCAACCGCCCTTGCAACCGGCCGGCCTCAGCGCGGCGCCATTCAACACGAACCAGATCAACCTGAGCTGGTTCGCCGCGTTCGGCGCAGCGGGGTACATCGTCAACCGCGGTGGCACACCGGTCGGCGCCAACTCGGCCACAAACTTCAACGACATCGGTTTGGCGACCGGCGGATTCTACTGCTACACCGTCACGGCAACCAACGGCGTCGGCCCCTCCTCGGCATCAGCGGCCGTCTGCACCAACACGCCCATGTTCGCACCGACGAATTACGCCCCGTTCGTCATGGACGGCGCCGCGGATTTCAGCGGCTACCTTGTGGCGTCCAACGGACTGACGCTTCATGCCGCGTTGCGGGGCACAAGACTCTACGTCGCCACAGCCTCGCCCGGAACGAACGGTCCTAACGACCATTTCATTTTCGTGAGCGATGTCTTGTTGCCATCCGCCACCACCGGCGCGCCGTGGGCCAAGGCCGGGAGCATGGCCGTGGCAACGGGCAAACCGTTTCTGGCGGGTGAAAGCCAGAACACCTACGTCGCCTGGTACAACGCACCCGCCGGTTCGCAGGCGGCCAAATCACCCTCCATCTCCGGCCAGATGGAAGCCACGATTGATCTGGTCGCCGCGTTCGGCGCGATGCCGACGAACATCCATCTGTGCGCCGCGGCCTACCAGACCGCCGACGGCGGCGCGCTCGCGACCCAATGCCCAGCCGGCAGCGGGCCGAACGTTGACCCGGGAGAATTCTTCGTGATCCCGACCATCGCTTTGCGCGATCACAACGGTGACGGGTTGTTCGACCGCCTCGATCCGGCGATGGATTTCCGCATCGAGCGCATCGTGGCTGGCGGCAACGGTGTCAGCCTGGTGTGTGCGACAATGCCGGGACGTATTTATCGCGTCGTTCATTCCGATTCGACGACTGGATCATGGCTCGATTTGCCCGGTTCGTTGACAAACGCCGGTCCTTTGCAGACGACGTTGGGGTTCGATGACCCGGAGCAACCAACGAACTCGTGGCGGCTCTACCGGGTTGGCCGGCTGCCCTGAAAAATCCGACACGCATTCCGTGTTGATACGGAAAAACCCTTGACTTCCCAGCTGACTCGGAGCGTAATGCGGCTATCAGTTCACAACCCTGAAAAACTTGATCCCAGAGGACGTGCAATGATCTTCGGAAGGCCGGTTGAGTTACCCGTGGTTGCCTCGCGCAGAGAGTGCGTTGCAGCCGGGACCGAAGCAGCAGCGAGCGGAAGACGTGGCGACACCATGATCGCGAGCGGGCTTGGCCCCAACCAAGCCGGAGCGCTGACTTCAGTCCGCGGTGGCTCGCGACCCGGCTCAAACGATGCTCAGATCCGGATGCTGCAGAACGGCCGCGCGGGGCAGCGGAATGAATTCCGCGCTCCAAGATTCTCTTGGCGCAGGACGGCTGTGACGGATTGCAGCGCGGAGGGTTTACTTGGCGCGCATTTCTCGGCGCGCGTCTCGGCTCTAAGGCGATTCCGCGGGCGGAAGGCACTCCGCCGGTGTCGCCGGTTGTCCACAGGAGATTCTGGACCGCCGATCAGTTCGCGCACGAAAACACGAAGCTGAATTGTCCCGAGACCGAACCAACCCCAAACAACTTATGCAACGTCCGAAGCTTGTTTTCACTCTGCGCGAGCTTTCCACATCCTCAGACCGCATGAACGAGAAACTGACGCGACTTCTCATCTTGGTTAGGCCACAGGTATTAGCGCCAACTCTCGACGTTTTTGGAATCTGGCGGAAGCTCAACGCGCTGTTATGCTTCACAATCTTAAGCGCGACGGCTTGGGGACAAACGGCGACGGATGGTGATTATCGTACCCGCGGTTCTGGTAACTGGGACGGGACCACCACATGGCAAGTGCGCGCAAGTGCGTCTTGGGCGAACACAACAACTCCTCCAACATCTGCAAATAACGTTTATGTGCAGTCCGGACATACCGTGACTGTGAATAGCAGCCCAGTTGCAGTTAAGGATTTGCATGTACATACCTCCGGTGTCATGGCGATTGGGGCAAACACGCTTCAAGTCAATGGCAAGATCAGGGCTTATACTGGCACGGCTGTCACTACGACTGGCGCAGATGGGACATTTTATTCTGGCCAAACAAGCTCAACGAGTCCGGGAGCGAGCAGCATCACTTCTTCAGGAGCTGGAAAATTAAGCATAGTCGGAAACACTCGGACTGTCTTCAACACCGGTGAATGGGGTGCGCTCTTAACAGGCGCAGCCTTTGATGTCAGTATGACTGCAGGTCAAACGGCGACGGCAGCCACCGGTGCAAAAGCCTCTTCCTGGACTTTCAGTTCAGGAACTTTCGATGCTGGCGCTAACACGATCAGTGCTGACAACGGGACTTCAGGCGGCAACATAACGGTTCTTTCCGGCGCGACTATGATTTCCTCACGATCAGGCGCTGGAAGCGCGGTTTTTCAAAGAACCGGCAGTACCTTGGGTGGGACACTTGACGTGCAATCGAGCGGAACATTGCGGCTTGCGGGAGCTTCGCCTGCTATCGCTATGACCACGGTCACTCTCAACGGGACTGTAGAATACTCGGGCGCTTCCCAAAGCTTGGGAACAGTTCCAAGTGGTGGAAGTCAAGGGGGAGCAGCGGTTCTTAACACTTATAACAACCTCACATTCAGCGGCAGTGGCACGAAGACACTTTTGGTGAGCATAACGGTCAACGGCACACTGGCAACTCCTCTGACTTTCGCGCTCACCAGCTTCAACGTGGCCATGAACGGAACGTTCCGGATCGATCAGGGCGGATTTGCAAGCACAACCGGCGGCGCCTTTACTTACGGTTCGTCCGCTACGCTCCAGTTCAACAATTCGAGCGGCTCGTATGGCGTCAACGCCGACGTGTATTGGCCGACGGCCAGTGGCCCGCCTAACGTCAACGTATCCGGCGCGGGTGGCATCACCATGAATGTCGCTCGCACCGTCACCGGCCTGTTCCAGACTTCCGCCGGCGTCGCGGGCGGTAGCGCCCTCACCCTGAACGGTACGGCCCAAATTAACACCGGCGGCTTTTTCAGCACCGCTCCCAATTATGGATCTTCCTCGACGTTGATTTACAACACAGGTGGCACCTACGGCCGCGGCACCGAATGGAGCGCGACCTCCGGGGCGGGCTATCCGAACCATGTGCAGTTGAGCGGCAGCACGACGCTGAACCTGGGTGCCAATTCCGGGACCGGGACGGCGCGGCAGATGGCAGGCAGTCTCACGGTTGATTCCGGTTCGACGTTCGAAATGGCCGGCGCCAACGCCATGACCGCAGCAGTGACGGTAAACGGCAGTGTCTCAATCTCCGGCACGCTCAGGCTCAGCACATCCAGTGGCGGTGACATCAATGTCGCTGGAGACTGGACGCGGGCAGCCGCCGGCACCTTTACTCCGAACGGGCGCGCGGTCTTCTTCACTGGCGCCGCGGTGCAAACGATTAGTGTGACCGGCGGTGGAACCGAGGCTTTTGACTATATCGTGAACAACAACACGTCGGGAGGCACAAAGCTCTCGTCCAGCCCCTCCACCAGCGCGAGTATCAACGCGACCGCTGGAAATGTCCTCAGTCTCAATGGGGCAGGCCCGTTTGACGTGAACGGCCAGACCCTCACGTTCAACAACGCGGGCGGCAATATTCTGACCGCCACTGCCAGCCGAACGATTTCCTCCACCGCGGCTGGCGGGTCCGTGGTCATTGCTGGGAGCAAGACGGCGAGCGGGACGGGTTTGGTGTTCGGAGATAACGTTACGGTAAAGCTTTCGGCCGGCATGAACTTCGGCAGTGGTGTCAGCACGATTGGCGGCGGGACCAGCGGCACCTTGCAGATCAACGCCGGCGGCTTCGTTGACACCAACCCGCCGAAATACGCCAGCGGATCGCTGCTGCAATACAACAACGGTGCGTCTTACGGCTTGTCGAGTGAATGGACGGCCAGCTCCGGAACGGTCGGGACAACTCCGGGCTACCCGTACCATGTGCAGATTAGCACGAGCGGGACGACGCTCAATTTCGGCTCCATCAATACTGGCCGCGCGCTGGCTAAAAATCTCACCATTGACACCGGCTGCGGTCTTACGCTTTCTTCTGTCAGTGGCGGCGATGTTCTCCTGGGCGGAAACTGGACCCGCAACGGGACATTTACTCCAAACAGTCGGGCGGTGTTTTTCAATGGGACTTCGGCCCAAAGCATTACCGGGTCAACGACGTTTGACTACGTGATCGTGAACAATAGCGCAGGGCTGACTCTGAATAGTCCCGTTACCGTGAACCAAACGCTAACCCTCACGAGCGGCGCGTTGACCAGCGCCAACAACCTCACGCTCGGCAACGGCGCAACCATTTCTCGTGATACAGGCAGCCTGGATGCCGCACCGACATTTGGCACCTCGGCCAACGTGACCTACACCGGCACCAGCGCGGTGACGATGGGGCCAGAAATTCCAACGAGCAGCACCGTCCTTAGTAACTTGACGGTCGTCACCCCCGCTGCCGCCTCCCTCTCTGTGGACGTTACCGCCAACGGCACGATTACTATTGACGCCGGTTCTTCGATTGACGTGAACGGCAGGGGCTTCGAAGGTGGCCGACGCTTGGAAGGCTGCGGCACATTGAAAAACACCGGAGCCGCGGCGACGTTCACCGTCGGCGCACTGGGTGACAGCAGTTCATTCTGTGGCACGATCACCGGCCCGCTGGCACTGACCAAAAGTGGCGCCGGGACGCTCACGTTGACTGGCACGCACACCCACACCGGAAACACGACCGTAAGCGCGGGCACCCTGGGCCTGAGCGGCACCGGCTCAATGGCCAACAGCCCGACGATCTCTGTCGCTGCCGGCGCAACTCTGGATGTGACGGCCCGGACGGATGGGACGTTGACCCTCGGCAGCGGCCAAACTTTGAAGGGCAATGGCACGGTGGCCGGCGTCGTCTCCGTGAACGGCACTCTGTCCCCCGGCAGCAGCGTGGGCGCGCTCACCAACACCGGCGCGCTTCTCCTGCAAAGCGGCGGCACCAATGTCATGGAGGTGATTGACTCGACCAACGCGCCGGGCGTCGGCTACGACACGACCAAGGTTTCGACGGACATCGGGGTGCTCTCCACCTCGGGGAGCAAGTTCACGATCAAGCTCCTGTCGCTCAATGGGACCGGGAGCGCAGGCAACGTGACGAACTTCAACAACGACACCAGTTACACGTGGACCAACGCCAGCGGGAACCTCACGAACTTCGCATCCGACAAGCTCCAGATTGATGATTCATCCTTCAGCAACGACCTGGCCGGAGGCGTGTTTGTGGTCGAGCCGGGTTCGCTGAATCTCCGTTTCACGAACAACCACGCGCCGACCGCCACCAACATCCTCCTTGGCCGTGCGCGGGGCACCTCGGTGCGTCTCGACGTCGCGAGCATCCTCAGCAACACAGGGGATGCCGATGATGACGGGCGGCTGCTGGTGGAGGTCGGCGCCAGTACCAACGGCACGAGTATCAGCACCAACGTCTCGATGCTGTTTTTCTCGCCGACCAACAACTTGAACGAGAGTTTCACCTACCAGGTCCAGGACAACCGGGCGTACCGCGCAGGCGACAGCAGACGGACGGCGCAAGCCTGGATCACCGTCACGGTCACGAACGCGTTGTCATCACCTACCATCACCAACATGCCGGGTGGCTCGGTGTTGGTGCGGTTTGCGGGCATCCCCGATTACGCTTACGAGATCCAAAGATCCACCAACCTGACGGATTGGGTGACGCTGCTGCTTACGAACGCGCCGCCCGCCGGTGTGTTCGAATACACCGACACCTTCAGCGACATCGGCGGGCCGCCCAGCGCGGCCTATTACCGGACGCGACAACCCTAAACCAGGAGGCCCGACGATGAAGACGATGAAACTTTCCGTGGCGGTCCCGGCGCTGCTGGTCTTGGGAACGCTGTTTACCCAGGGAGCGATTTACACTTTCACCAACTATGTAAACCAGCCGGTTCCGGACGCCAATCCGAACGGGATGAACTCGACGATCTACGTCAGCGGTCTCCCGTTCCAAACTCTGGACGTGAACGTGTATGTCAACGTCTCCGGCGGCTACAACGGGGATCTCTACGCCTATCTGAGTTTCGGAAACGGCCTGGCCGTGTTGCTGAACCGGGTCGGCAAGACGGGCGGCAATCCGTTCGGCTACGGCAACGCCGGGGTCAACGTCAAATTGGATGATGACTTGGGAACCGACTTTCACAATTACGGCGGCGCTGGTGTTCCCACCGGAACGTATCAACCGGACGCGAGAAAGGTGGACCCGCTGCTGGTCACGGACCTCTCGTCGCGCACCGCGTTTTTGAGCACTTTCGACAACGCGGACCCAAATGGTACATGGACGATCTTCTTCGCCGACATGGCCGGCGGTTTTCAAAGCACGGTGATCGGTTGGGGACTGGAGATCAACGCCGTGCCCGAGCCGGTGCCGCTGGCGCTCGCGGTTTTTGGCGTGCTGGCCGGCTCCATCCGTTTCGCGCGACGGTGGAAGCACCGCAGATCATCAGCCCTGCCCGATTCCCCAAGCCGCATGAGGCGTTGACGGTTTTCTTGCGGGCGGCAGTCAACTGGCTTTCGCGCCCCGGATTTCTGCTCTGCGGCAATCAAAGCCAAGCCCCGCAGGCAGGGTGCTGCGGCTTCGAAGCGAATCGTTCCCGTCGAATCAGCCCGGCTCAAAGCCGGTCGTAAGACTCCTGGCGGTTGCGGCGGCGCGCCAGTTCACTGGCGTAGCGCGTGCCAAGCGTGGCTGCGTTCTCCCTCGCCCAATCCGTGAGGCGCGTCCGGCCCACCGGTGGCGATTTCGTGAAAAGCAGGTTCTGCATCAACCCCTGGATTTCCTCCCGCGTCACCACGATGTCGTCAAGGAATTTGCCAAGAAACCAGCCGCAGGCGTAACCGAACCCCGGCCCCACGCCCACGACGAGCCGGCGTTTGCCGATGCTTTGACTGATGCACCTGACGAGTTCGCGATAGGTGAACGTCTCCGGGCCGATGGCATCAACGATTTTGTTTTCCGTGCCATGGCCGGCCTCCACGGCGAGCGCGGCGAAGTCGTCCACGTGGATCGGTTGCAGCCGGTATTGCCCGTCGCCGAACACGGCCAGCACGGGAAATCGGCGCAGGCACCACGCGAGGTTGTTGATGAGGATGTCCTCCGGGCCGAACAGCACGGCCGGGCGCAGGATCGTGTGCGGGCGGCCGGACTCGGCGAGCGCGCGTTCGAGCCGCGCCTTGCCCGCGAAGTAGGGCAGCGGCGATTGCTCCGATGGATTCGTGATGCTGACGTGAACAATGCGGCGCACGCCGGCGGCGACGGCTGCGTTGAAAAGCTTCAGCGTGTTCTGCACCGCAGCGCCATGGGAGAAGCCGCCGTGGGTGAACCGGACCCAATAGGTGTTGTAAAGCACGCTCGCGCCGCGGAGCGATTCGGCAAGTTTCGCCGGGTGTTCGAAGTCAAACGGCCTCGCCTCGACCGCTTCCCCGAATGGGTTCGCGCGCTGCGGCGAATTCGTGAGCGTGCGGACGCGATGACCTGCCCGCAGCAGGCGCGCCGTAATGTATCGGCCCGAATAGCCGAAGGCGCCCGTGACGACGTGGAGTTCCTGGTCTGGCATGGCGTGGATGGAGTCAGAACAGTCTGACCCGCGCGTAACTCATGGCGTGCGCCGCGCCCTCGCGTTGGCCCAGCAGTTCGAGCGTTTTCGACGGCGGCGAGCCGCCGCGCACCGTGGCGGTGAAGTAACTCGTGAACGGCGACTTGAAACCGATCTTCACCGCTGCGCCGGTTCTGCTGCCGGGAAGGATTTCCGTCACGCGGTTTTCCGAAACGCGCTTTCCCGCCGAGTCCGAGCCGCTCACGTAATAGACCAGGAGCAGTCTGTTGTCAGGCGTCGGTTGGAAGCGCGGCGCGGAAGGGTGCTCATTCGCCTTGCCCGCCGGCGCGGTGAACAAAGTTCGCCGGTGGACGACCTGCCCGTTGCGAATCGCTGCGTAATTGACCGAATGGCTTTGAGCGGCTTCGGGGAAAAACTTTCCGCGCAACCGCTCGTCAATCGCCCGCTCTGTCCAGACGAGATGCACCGTGCCGTCCGGCCCGGCCCACAAATCGCCCGGCGAAATCCAGCCGCAGGTCTTGTCGCGGCTCGCGATCTCGGTCCACTCCTGGAACTTTCCGGTCGTGATGTCCGGCGTCCAGGTGAAGAAAAGCCGCCGGAAGTCATAGTCCCACTCGTTGCCGGTCAGTTGTTTCTTGAACGCGCGCCATTCTGGATACGGCTCGACGATGTCGCTCACGCCGCAGAAGAACACAGCGCGTTTCCGGAGCATCACGTCGGGATAACAGACGCGGATGGGTTGCGGCTTGGGATAATTCTTGCCGTCGGGCCACGGTAGCCTGCCATTGAGCCACCGGCCCGCGCGGTCGCGAAATGCCCACTCGGCGTGCGTGTAGCCGATGTTCTGAAACAGGATGAACTCACGACGCGGGCCATCGGCGGCGAAACTGCGGTAGGAATGTTCGGTGAAATGCGGCTGGCCCGCCCAGACCGGCCGAATCGTCGTGAACGAGTCGCGCGGAGCTTCGGCTGAGAATTGCAAAATCTCCGGGCGCGCCGGACCGCTGTAGGCATTTCGGTCCATGACCACGGTTGGATTCGCCGAGAGGAACATTTGTCCGCCAGAAAACGCCCCAAGCGGACATGGCTCGCGCGTCCGGCCCGCTTCATCGGCCCGCAGCAATCGCCAGCCAACGCGGTCGCGCTGGAACAAAGTCCAGCGGCAGTTGTTGAGCGGTTTGGCGTCCTTGAGCGTTTCGAGGCCGCTCGCGAAAACGTCTTTGCCGACGCGCACCAGGCAGGTCGAGCCGCTGCACCACATCGGGCCGGCGCCGTTATTGGCCGGTTCGTAGGTGTAAACGTCCTCTTCGAGTTCGACAAAGGGTTGAAGCCGTGCTGGCGCGGCGGTCAGATTCACAATACCAAGCGCGAGCCACAGCACCAAGGCCGACTGTCGCGAGCGGAACACGCAGAGTCGAGTTGACGTGACCGGGATTCTCATGCTGGAAATTCGTAAGGCGGGCGGTATTCGTAGCGCAAGAATTGATTCGCGGCGTCGCTGTTTGTGAAGCGCTCCGCCTTGGCGTCCCATTCCAGCAGGGCGCGCGTCTTGAGCGAGACGTTCGCCAGCAGCGTCGCGGTGGTGCTGCGTTGGCCGGTCTCCGCGTCGGCGTTGCACAGCGCGCGGCTTTTGACGCAATCGAGGAAATTCCGAGCGTGGTCCGCGGTGGCGTCCGCGCTGCCCGTCCTTTTCCTGGCTTCCATCACCGGATTCTCGCCCGCGCGCCAGCCGGCTTCCAACTTGCGATCAATCGGCGTGCGCGCGGGGAACACGTTTGGCGTGATGGCATCGGGCACTACCTCCCAGTCGTTGCCGGTCAAAAAGAGCGTGCCCTTCGTGCCGCGGAATTCGATCTCGCACCGGCGCGACGATGCCGGCGCGGCGGTGGCGTTGAACTGCGAGAACGTGACCAGCGTCCCGCCGGGATATTGCCAGGTGACTTCGAGTGTGTCGGGGATTTCGCGGTTGTCCTCGATGCCCGCGATCTTGCCGCCGAGCGCGACGACGGCCTGGGGCGCGTCGTGGCCGAGCGCCCAATGAATCATGTCGAGGTAATGCACGCCCATGTTCGTGACCTGTCCGCCCGAGTGGGCATAGAACCAGCGGAAGCGGTAGAGTCCACGGTTCTGGTTGTAGGGCACTCTTGGCGCCGGCCCGAGCCAGGCTTCCCAATCGAAACCCGCCGGCGGCTCGCCATCCGGCGGGTTGCCGATGCCCTTGGGCCATTCGTTCTGTATGTGAAAGCAGCGGGCGACGGTGACTTTGCCGATGCCACCGCCGCGAATGAATGCCGCCATTTCCCGGCACATCGCCGAGGAGCGACGATTCGTGCCGACCTGGCAGACGCGTTCATGTTTCTTCACCGCCTCGACCATCGCGCGCCCCTCGGCCACGCAGAGCGAGAGCGGCTTCTCGACATAGACATCCTTCCCCGCCTCGCAGGCATGAATCGTTTGCAGCGCGTGCCAATGGTCCGGCGTGCTGATCACGACAGCGTCCAGTTCCTTCATTTCGAGCAAGCGGCGGTAGTCCTTGAACTGCTTCGGATTGGTTCCGGCCTTTTTCGCCGCGAACTCCAGATACGGCTGGTGGATGTCGCAAACTGCCACGACCTCGGCGTCTGATTGCTTGAGGAACGCATTCAACACCTGGTCGCCGCGATTGCCGACACCGATGAATCCCAACCGGACACGTTCGTTTGCGCCAGCCACGCGAAGCCGCGACAGCGCGGTGGCCGCTCCAGCTACGGCGAGGGTCTTGGTAAATTGTCTGCGACTCTGTGGTTCCATAAGTGTGCTTCGAGTGCTCAATTCCCCGGAAGCGAACCACTCCGACGCAAGCGGGTAAAGTCGAATTGATGAACCAAGAATGGATTGCGCAATCAGCGATCCTGCGGTGGAAACCCTGGCCCAAAGAACGCGCCGGTGAATCGGCGCAATCCAGGCGCCGGCGCGCGATCTGTGGTGGCCCCCGGCATTCGCGAGGCGATTGGAGCGCGTCCGGCCTTGGCAGCACCGCAGCTTGCGGCACTTGGCGGCACCGCGCCGCGCTTCACAGATTGTACCGCTCTTTGTAGCTCTTTTGCAGTGCCTCGATTTCCTGCGGGCTTGGTCCCTTCCGCCTGGCTCGGCGCTTCTTCCAGGCCAGGAGCGCGGTCAAGCCACCGGCGGATGCCGTTGTAACCTTGCGCGTGCCCGCCTTCCCATCGCCGCGAGTCACTCCATCTTCGCCTTGGCCTCCGCCGGAACCTCGATCTTGGTCGAGCCGACGTCTTTGACCTCGGTCGTCATCGTGCGGTTGACATCGAATTCGCGTTCACCCGCCGTGACCTTGCCTTGCACGTTGATCTCGTATTTGGTGAGCGCGCCGTCCTTGATCCAGAATTTCGCCGAGCCTTTTGCGTCGGTGGTCTTGGGCGGGTCCTGGCCTTCACGGCGGCGCGTGCCGACAAGCAGGAGTTCCTGGACAGCCTCATCCTTCAAATCGCCGGCCAGCGCGCCGTCGGATTCCTTCAGGTCCTTGACCTTGCCGGCCAGCTCGGTGCATTGGGCCGCCGGGTTCTTGTAAGACCGCAAAAACTTCACAATGGCCGCGGCGGTTCCGCTCGTCTGTGCGATTTCATCGAGCGACTGCCAGCCTTCCAATGCGCGCGCCGCGCCTTTTTCACCCTTCATGTAAACTTCGACCGGGAGACCTCCCGGTGTCAGGCTCACGAAGGTGACGCCGCCCTTTTCGGTCTTGGCTTCGATGGTCCCCAGCCGCCCGGGACCGCCGTCACCCTCCTTGGTGTTCATGGTCCAACTGTGGTTGGCTTTGTCGCCCAGTTGTTTGGCGGCCGTGGTGAGTTTGTCTTTGGGGTTGGTTTCGGCGGCGAAGGTCGCGCCCGCGACGAGGCCGGCCAATCCGGCAATGAGGAGTTGTTTCATGGGTGTCCGCAAGTTCGGTTTCGATGACATTTCGCCGGTTGCATTGCGAATGACTCAAGTCCTCGCTTCCGGCTGCAGCCAACCTTGCGAAGTCCCCGCCTGGATGCAAGCCGTTTCACGTCGCAACCCTCCCGCCACTGCGTAGTGGGGCAGCCGTCCCGGCTGCCAGAGTCCCGGCGACCGTCCCGGTTGTCGGCCGACCCGGCAGGCGAGACGCCCGCCGGGACAATCGCAAGCGGGACGCGTGCGCCACTACGCGGGCACCCCCGGATGCACCCGCTCACGCCACATCAATCATCTCTAAAGCGGCAGCTTGAAAAAGCGGATCGCGTTTTCGCGCAGGATTTTTCTCGCCAGGCGTTCGGCGTCGTCGCGAAGAAAATAACCGCCGGCAAGTTTTTCATCCAGCACTTCGCCAATCAATCGCCGCGCCCAGTGCATCGCGCCGTAGGTTTCCTCGACGTGCCAGTTGTCGCCGCCGAACATCAGGCGTGATTCGTCCGGCAGAACTTCAATCGCTTCGTGCAGCGCCAGCTTGAAATGCGACGGGCTGATCAGCAGCGACCAGGTGAGGTCGAGCCAGAGGTTGCGATAGACAAACGCCAGCCCCAGCAGGTCGCGGCTCCACGGATAGGCCAGATGCATCAGGAGAAAACGCGTGCGCGGATGCCGCTCGATCAGGCCGATTGCCTTGAACGGGTGCGACCCGCGAATAATGGCGGTGCCGAGATGCATCTGCATCGGGATGTCGCGCTCGCCCGCCAACCGGCAGAGGCGGTCCACGACATGGTCGCTGAAGGCTTTTCGCTCGGCAGGCGCAGGGTTGGGTTTGCCCCAGGCTTGACGCGCGAGCGTTTCGTCCGGTGCGTCGAAGGCCACGTCGCGGTCGTAAGCCAGCGCGTTTTTCAAGGCCACCTGGTTGCGCGCGCCGAGTCCGTCCACGAGTTTTTCCAGTCCGGCGAGATAGGCCTCGAACGAATCCGGTTCAACTCCGCAACGACGCAGCAGGGCGTGGGCGGAGTTGCCATTGTGATCGCGGGAATCGGGATGCCAGCCGCACGCGAACGCATTGATGCGCATGACCGAGTGGTAGTTGCTGCCCAGGGTGCGCGGCGCGTCGAGCAACGGATCACTGTACGGGTCGGTGATGAGATGCTCGATGCCCGCACGACCAAGCACGTCCGCGCACCAGTCCGGCTGCGCGTGACGTTTCCGAACGGAGTCGTCCAACGCCCGCCAGTTGTCCCGCGTGATCGCCGTTGCGCCGTCGCCGTGGAGTTCCAAAATCGCGCCGACGAGATTGCGCACGAACATCGCGCTGCCGCTGTTCTCCAGAAAGGGCGCGAGCGATTCCCAGGTCGTCGGCCCGGCGGCCGCGAGCATCGGATCGCGCTCGCGGTTTTCCGAAGGCAGCACGTAGGGCCGCGCCTGCGTCCAGCCCGCGTAACTTTGCCGGAACAACTGGATCAAGTTGACCTCGCGGCCCAACAGGACCTCCGGCATGTGATGCTCGTGGACGTCCACGATGCGGATGGCGTGGATGAAGTCGCGGAGGGGATGCTTCATGCTGGTGGAGGTGTCAGGTGCTCAAGGGCACGGCCAGTTTACTCGATGCGAACACGGGAACACCAAGCCAAAACGCGTAATACCGGGATGGAACCGTCTCATACGGGAATTGCGCCCGCGGGGGCGGCGGGTTGAATACCAAGCCGGAACGACCGTCAGACGAGACGATTCCGCCAGCAGCATTGACAGGACCCGGCGGAATTCGCATAAGGCGCTCATGAAGCATCGAACCATTTCCCGCCGCGACTTTCTTCGCGCGTCCCGCGACGTGGCCATCGGCGTTGGCGCCGGCGCCGTGTTGCCGAACATTTTCCTCAACCGGACCAAGGCGGCCGCGGGCGACAGCCCATCGGAATTCGTGCGCCTCGGGTTCATCGGCGTCGGCGGGCAGGGCAACAGCAACCTCGGCGCGCTGATGAAAAACGCCGTCGCGGTGTGCGACGTGGACAGCGAACGCCTGGCCAAGGTAAAGAAACGGGTCGAGGATGCCAACCATCGTCCCTGCGCCGCGTTCAAGGACTACCGGAAGCTGCTGGAGAGCCGGGAGATTGACGCCGTGGTGGTCAGCACGCCGGATCATTGGCACGCGTTGCCGGCGATTCACGCGTGCGAGGCGGGCAAGGACGTTTATTGCGAGAAGCCGCTCACGCTGACGATTGCGGAGGGCAGGGCGCTGGTGAAGGTGGCGCGCCGCACCAGACGCGTCGTCCAGACCGGAAGCCAGCAGCGGTCGGACAGCAAGTTCCTCAAGGCCTGCGAATACGTCCGGAATGGCCGGCTCGGCAAAATCCAGCGTGTGCTCGTGGGGCTGACCGGCGTCAACTACGACGAACGGGCCAAACCGCTTTCCGTGCCCGATGGCGACCCGCCGCCGGAACTGGATTACGATTTCTGGCTCGGCCCGGCGCCGTGGCGGCCCTACAACAGGAACCGCGTCCATTATCTCTTCCGCTTTTTCTGGGATTATTCCGGCGGGCAGATGACCAATTGGGGCGCGCACCATCTCGACATCACGCAATGGGCACTCGGCATGGACGAAAGCGGCCCGGTGGAGGTTGCCGGCCATGGGGAGTTCAATGCTGACAAACTTTTTGAAACGCCCGAGCGGTTCAGTCTCACCTACCAGTACGCCGACGGCGTGATCGTTGCATGTCGCTGCCCGAACGTGAAGGTCGCCGACGTGCTTCCAGCCAAAAAAGATCAGGCGCTGGAAATCCTCGGGGGAAAGAATGGATTCACCGGCTGCATTTTTGAGGGCGAAAAGGGCCTGCTTTACATCAACCGCGGCGTGCTCCGCGCCTGGCCGGATGAAATCCTCGAACAACCGCTCAAGGCCGGCGACACCCGGCTTTACGAGAGCCGTGAGCACCACGATAACTGGCTCGACTGCATCAAGAGCCGCAAACCGCCAATCTGCGAGGCTTCGATCGGACATCGTTCGGCAACGATGTGTCACCTCGGCAACATCGCCATCCGCACCGGCAAGACGATCCGATGGGATCCGGTAAAGGAGGAGATCGTCGGCGACGCTGAGACGGCGAAGTGGACCGACAAACCGTATCGCGCGCCGTGGAAACTGCCGGCTGGCTGAAGCGTGATGAGGCGCGATTATGTCAGTTGGCTCTGGATACTGTGCTGCGCAGCCCTGCTTGCGGGCGAGGTCGCCGGCCAACCGTCCGAGCGCCTGCCCCGCATCCGCGTCGCCAAGGACGGACGGACCTTCGAAACCGAACGCGGCAGGCCGTTCGTGCCGTTCGGCGTGAATTATTACCGCCCGGGCACTGGCTGGGCGCCTCGAGTGTGGAAGCAATTCGACGCCGGGGCCACCCGCCGTGATTTCGAGCGGATGAAGGAGTTGGGCGTGAACTGCGTGCGCGTGTTCCTCAGCTATGGCTCGTTTCTGAAGGAAACCAACAGTCTCGCCGCGGAAGGGCTTGCGAAGTTCGATCAATTCCTCGCGCTGGCCGAGGCGGCCGGCATCTACGTGCATCCGACGGGGCCGGATCATTGGGAGGGCCTGCCGCCGTGGGCGCAAGTGGATCGCTACGCCGATGAGACCGTGCTGCGCGCGTTGGAGTTTTTCTGGGAGCAATTCGCCGCGCGCTATCGGGACCGCCCGGCGATCTTTGCCTACGACCTCCTGAACGAGCCGGAAATCCGCTGGGACACCCCGCCGATGCGCCAGAAATGGAATCGCTGGCTCGAAAGGAAATATCCCAACGCCGACAAGCTTGCGCAGGCATGGCGCATGACCAATGGAAGCCTCGCCCTCGGCTCCATTCCCATTCCGCCGAAGGAGGATTGCGCCGGTTGCCCGCGGCTGTTCGATTTCCAACGCTTTCGTGAAGACTTAGCCGACGAGTGGACGCGGCGGCAGGTGGCCGCGATCAAATCCGCCGACCCTCGCGCGCTGGTTACGGTCGGATTGATCCAATGGTCCGTGCCTTCGGTGCTGGCGGGGTGCTGGCATTATTCCGCATCACGGCCCGCGCGGCAGGCGCAACTGCTGGATTTCCTCGAGGTCCACTTCTACCCGCTGGCAAACGGGCATTACGAATACAAGAACGACGAGGAGGAAGCGAAGAACCTCGCCTATCTCGAAAGCGTCGTGCGCGAAGTCGCGCGTTGCGGCAGGCCGGTCGTCATCGCTGAGTTCGGCTGGTATGGCGGCGGCAAGCTCACATTTGGCAATCACGCGCCGGCCACCGCCGAACAACAGGCGCGATGGTGCCGAAAGCTGGTCGAGTCCACGGCGGGCCTGGCCACCGGCTGGCTCAACTGGGGATTCTACGATCAGCCCGAGGCCACGGACTGCAGCCAGCTCTCCGGATTGCTGACCGCAGAAGGAAAACCGAAGGCTTGGGGACGCGAGTTCAAATCACTGGCTGCGAAGTACGCCGGGCTGCGGATTCCACCAACGCAACTTGGTCCGCGTCCGGAAATGGATTGGGACTTGTGCATCACCAGCGCGGCGAAGGGGACGGAATTCCGGCAACGATACTTGGGAGCTTGGAAAGCTGCCCGATGAACTGCGCCCGGTTGCGATTGCCTTCGCAGCTCAATTCGAGCCGGGGACTTTCGGCAAGAGATTCGTGAGCGCCAGCGCCGCCTCGCGGTTTTGCGGATCGAGCCGCACGACTTCCGCAAAATGCCGGCGCGCTTCGTCGCTGCGTCCCTGTTCCTGGAGCATTTTCCCGAGGTTGAAGTGGACGGCAACACTTGCCGGGCGCTCCCGGAGGGCGAGTTCATGCTGTTGAATGGCGCCGGGCGCGTCGCCCAACGCGTGCAGCGATAATCCCAGGTTGATCCGCGCCTCGACCATGTTGGGTTGCAGCTTCAGCGCCGCGTTGAATTCGCGCACGGCGGCACGGTGTCCGCCTTGATGCGCCAGCACCAGTCCGATGCCGTTGTGCGCCTCGGCCCGCTCATTCGTGTCCGCGCCCAAATCCAGCGCCTGACGAAAATGAGCCTTGGCTTGATCGGCGCGACCCAGCCGGTCCGCGATTGCCGCGAGGCGGAGTTGAGGTTCGACGTAGTGAGGCAGGGCGACGCTCAACCAGAGCCATTGTTCGCTCGCGCCGCGGATGTCATCGGCCGCTTCCAGAACCCGTGCGAGATTTTCGCGAAGCACCCAATCCGCCGGCGATGTGTGAACGGCCCGGCGCTGGCTTTCGACGGCTTGCGCCAAGGCCTCCGACTCCGAAAGCGAAGTACTCCCTGCCAATCGCGCTTCGTAACGCCGGTCGCGCTCCAGATGGTCGCACTGGTTGGTAAACGGCGGCCCTTGCAGCCAGCGGCGCATCCGGCCCTCGATCTGCCGGCGGTTCCATTCGGTCAAACCCAGACGTCCGGTACATTCCTCCAGCGTGAGCCAGCCGCGAGGTTGATTCGTGCCGGAGGTTTCCCCCGGCAGCCAATTGGTCAGGCTCGCGGCAATGGCACGGGCCAGCCAGTAGTTGCCGGCGAAGTTGAAATGAACGTGCTCGTAAAAAAGCTCCTCACCCGGAATGCCGTCGGCACTCTGGCTGTTGAGAAGCGGTTCGGTGTCGAGCAGGCGAACTCCGCGGTTCGTGCGCGCGGTGGCGGCTTGCCGGATCAAATCGTTGAGGCGTCCGTCGGTGCGGAAACGCAACGCGTCCAGGTCGCGCGCGCGTTCGAAGTGCGCCCGCGCATCCTCGGCATTGCCGAGAGCCAGGCCGCAGCGTCCCCAACGGTAGTGCAACTCTGCAAATTCTCCGTCCACTTGCGCCGCCGCTTCATAGCGTGAGAGCGCTTCTGCCCAGCGACCTGCCGCTTCGTGCGCGATGCCTTCCCGGTAGATCGAGTCCCATTCGGCGAGTTGGGTGCTGGCCAGGTCTGCGCGGTGCAACGACGCGAACGGCGCGCAATGCTTCAAGTTGCCCGCCACGGTGCAGAGCAGCACCCGGGCACCGGCGTCCGTTCCCGCGTCGAGGATGTCGCCAAGATTGCTTCCGAATTGCGAATAGACACCGGCCATGCGCGGGTCGTTCCAGCGCACTTGTTGGCGGGCGAACCTCTCCAGTCCCTGCCACGAGGACGGCGACCCGCCCTTCGCGAAGAGCCGGCCCGCAAACCCTTCGAGCAACTGCCCGATGCGTGTGCTTTTCACCGCGAGCTGGCTACGCAGAATCAACTGGTCCGGCGCGCGCGAGCCGAGAACGGTCGCCGGACCAAACGGGCCGATCACTTCGTTGTTGCCCATGTACACGATCCACACGTCGCCTCGCAGTTTGGCACAGTCCCTTGCAATCAACCGGATCGCGTGCGAGTTGATGGCGGTCATTCCGGTGTTCACGACCTCGAACGGAGGGTCAGGATACCGGTCGCGCAGCAGCGTCGAGAGGAAGCGGGGAAAGCCGAAGGCCGGCGCCGGATGCCCTTGCGCCGCCGACTCGCCGAAAACGACGATCCGGAAAGTGCCGGGCGGTTTTTCCTGGCTGACGACCAAAGGCAGGGGTTTGCGAACCAGATGCTCTGGAAAAAACAACCGGCCAAACGCGGCGTTCTCGATGAAGACCGGCTGACCTTCGATCTCGGTCTTGAGCAAAAACCCGGTCGGATGGCCGTAACCGGCGAGCAGCAATGCCAGCTCGAATATCACCAATGCCAGTACCGGCAGCAACAGCGCCAGGGCGCGAAACAACCATTGCCGGCCCGGCCGACATCCGGAGCCGCTGGTCCGACCACCGCGGGGGATTTCAGTCTCCCGATCTCCGTTGTAGCGAGAACGCGGGACGGAAGGATCGGTCATGGGGGGTTGGCGCGCAGCAAATCGTTGGAAGAATTCGGGAGACTGGAACAAAACACGACCGGGCGCGGCTTCTTGAGTCGGACGCGCGAGCAGACTTTGGCGAGGCTCGTCCCAAGTAGGCGAGCAGTTTGTGCGACCGTTTGCAGATTCGCGGAAACAGGCAATGCACGGAGCTGCGCCTCAGCGACGTTTGGCCGTGCTGTGTTCAATCATCCACCTGATGTCGCGGGGCTGCGAGGCTGGAATGGGGAAGCCATTGTATTGCCTTTGCTGCACCCGGACAATGGTGCTGCTTTCTTTCCACTTGTGAATCTCCGCATGATTGTCGGCGAAGGCGAAACCGGCCGCGCCACCATGATAACTGGCGGGCAGGTCAACCCACTGGGCCGTGCTGGTCACGTCTGTGATCTCCCAGCCATCATTGATGCTGTCGGGGTGTTCGTCATTGAACACCCAAAGCTCACTCGGTGGCGGGCGCACAATATCGGACAGCTTATCGTATTTGATATAGTCCGGGTACCAGAGAGAGCCACCACGACTGGCCCGCTCTTCTGGGGTGTTGGCGTAGAGACCCCCCTCGACGAACCCATTCATGGATCGGCTGCGCACGCGTGGCACCTTCTGATTGAACATCAGGCACGGGTAGGTGTCCGCCGGACAACGGTAGAGGCCAACGGGACCCGAGGTGTAAGGGCCCAGCTTCGAGTTCTTGAGAAAGGTTATGTTCGTATTGTCCCGCCAACTGTTGTCGAAGTTAAGCCAGCCATCCACCCACCCCTTGGAATTCGCACCGCCATTGCCGTTCGGCGGCAACTGACCATTGTTGTCATCGGCGTACATCAACCAGGCCAAAGCCAGTTGTTTCGAATTGGACATGCAATTTATGGCTTGCGCCTTGAGCTTGGCCCGGCTCAACGCTGGCAGCAGCATGGCAGCGAGAATGGCAATGATCGCGATCACGACCAGAAGTTCGATCAGCGTAAAAGCGCGGCGGCGGCCTTTGCACCGGGGAATCAGGCATTGGAGGATTGAATCAAGCCGGTGCATGGGATTCCTTTCAACTTTCAGCGTGGTGCATCCGAGATCAATGGCCGGTATGACGGCCACACTGGCCTTGCCGCCCGTTTGATGGGCGACCGGGGTCGGTTCATTCCCGTTTGCCATGGTGTACATTATCAGCAACCAATGCGACCGTATCAATCAAAAAATGCTGTTCGACCAGGTGTCAGCGATTGGCACGGCGATCGAGCCAGGTCCAAGCCTGGCAATATCATTCCCAAGTCCGATTGGCCAACCGGGGGTTCGCGACCAGACCTGCCCGGCGTTCCCGCTTGCTGTCCCGTCCGCAAATCCCTTACACCGAGGCGTCAACACGGATGGAGTGGCTGAATGAAGACGATCATCGCAACGATCGAAACGTTTCCCGTCAATTACCCGACCCTCGGGTGGTTCAAGTTCCTGGAAGGCCCGCCAGGCCGCCCGGCACGCCGCGCCTCAATCGTGGTCAAGATTACCGCGGACAACGGCGTCGTGGGTTGGGGACAAAGTGTCCCCGCTCACCGTTGGAGCTACGAGACTCTTGAGACAGTTCAGTCCACGATCACAAATTACCTCGCGCCCGAACTGATCGGCCGTGATCCGTTCGATGAAGAGGCGATCCGGGCGGCGATGAAAGGGATCGTCGCCAATTCATTCTCGACCGGCCAGCCGATCTGCAAAGCGGGCGTGGACCTCGCGCTGTTCGATTTGACCGGGAAATTGCTTGGCCAGAACGCGGCGCAGCGGTGGAACTTGAAGGGCCGCGATCGCATCACGCTGAGTTGGACCGTGAACGTGACGACGCTCCCCGAGGCCGAGAAGGTCGTGGCCGACGGTCTCGCGCGCGGCTACCGGAACTTCAACGTGAAGATTGCGCCCGATCCTGAATTCGATCTGGAATTGTGCCGCATCATCAAACGCCTGGCGCCTGACGGTTTCCTGTGGGTGGACGCCAACGGAGGATATGACGAGGCCACTGCGTTGGCCGTCGCGCCCCGGCTGGCGGACATGGGCGTGCCGGTGTTCGAGCAACCCTTGCCTGCCAACATGCTCACCGGCTACCGAAAGCTAAAACAACTTGGCGCGCTGCCGATTCTCATGGATGAGGGTATTGTGTCATGCGTCGAACTGGAGGAATTCATCAAGCTCGGACTGCTGGATGGTGTGGCGATGAAAGTGGCCCGCTGCGGCGGTATCACCGAAGCGCGGCGGCAGATCGAACTCGCGCGGAATGCCGGCTTGATGTGGCTGGGCAGCGGCTTGACCGATCCGGACCTCTCGCTGGCCGCGACCCTGGCGCTCTACAGCGCGTATGATCTGCAATCACCCGCGGCGCTGAACGGACCTCAATTCTTGGAGGGCAGCGTGCTCCGAGAACCCATTCGCGTCGTGAACGGCGAGGCGCTCGTTCCAACCTTGCCCGGACTGGGGGCGGAAGTGGACGAATCGAAGCTGCGACCTGCGTGAGCCCGGTTCCATCTTGCGCCCGCGCGCTTCATTTTCTAAAACCAGCGCGCATGTCCTCCGGAAACCAGACCGTCAAACCGCCTCGCGCTTTCGATCTCCCGGCGTTTCTGGAAACGCGCTCGGCGGCCGTCAACGCCGCGCTCGACCGATTCCTGCCGTCGGAAAAAACCCGACCGGCGACGATCCATCGCGCGATGCGCTACTCGCTGTTCGCAGGCGGCAAACGGTTGCGCCCCGCGCTGGTGCTCGCCGCCGCGCAAGCCTGCGGTAGCCGCGAGGCGGACGCCCTGCCGCTGGCCTGCGCCGTCGAGTGCATCCACACCTACTCGCTGATTCACGACGATCTCCCGGCGATGGACAACGACGATTTTCGGCGTGGCAAACCGACCAACCACAAAGTCTTCGGCGAAGGCATCGCCATCCTGGCCGGGGACGCATTGCTGACGCAGGCGTTTGAGATCGCAGCTCAGTGCAAAGGCTGGCCGCGCTATTCACACCGGGAAATCATTCTAGAAATCGCCCGCGCGTCCGGCTCGCTGCAACTCATCGCCGGCCAGGTGGCCGATCTCGAGGGCGAGGGGCGGAAGCTTTCAGCAGCGCAGTTGAAATACATTCACGAGCGCAAAACCTCTGCGCTGCTCTGCTGCTCGGTGCGGCTTGGTGGCATGAGCGCCAATTGCACGCCTGCGAAACTCAAGGTGCTGACAGATTTCGGCTATCACGTCGGCCTGGCATTTCAGGTGATTGACGACATCCTCGACGTGACGCAGACGAGCGAGCAGCTCGGCAAGACCGCCGGCAAGGACACGCGCGCGCAGAAAGCCACCTACCCATCCATCGTCGGGCTGGAGCAATCCCGGAGGATTGCAGTCAGACTGACGAACGGAGCCTTCGCCGCGCTAAATCGGTTCAAGGGCCGGGCCGTCGCGCTGGAGGGTTTGGCGGCATATCTGTTGAAGCGTGATCGTTGATCAACTCGACCGCCGTGGGCGCTGATCAAGTAGCCGCGCCAGCCACCTGCCGGCGCCGATGCTCCCGGCGTGGACCAGAAAAAGTGAGCACACGATTCAGGGAAGCACGGTTCGTTCCGACGGCGTCGGTGGTTTTGACGGAATAAGCCAGAACATGGCGGGACGGCTCGACTTCCATCGGCGACGAATCGTTCACTGCTCCGCGTAATAGGCGTCCACCTTCGCCGCGACGTCGCGGTAGCTGGAATCCACTTTGTAGATCAGCTTGAACTGCGCGATGGCTTCCTCTTCCTTGCCCATGCTTTCAAACACCGAGCCGAGATTGTAAAAGAGCTCCTTTTTCTCCTCATCGAATACGGGCTTCTCCTTGATGGCGTCCTGTAAGGTCTCGGCGGCAAGGTCGAAAATCTTCCGTTTGGCGAAGCATTGCGCGAGGAAGTTCAGTGCAGCGATCCGTTTGTGAGGATTCTCTCGTGCCTTCTGAAATTCCTTGATCGCCTCACCGATCTTACCGGCTTGGAAATAGAGCACGCCCATCTCGAATCGGATGGCGAGGTCGGCGCCATATTTTTCCACACGTTTCTGACATTCGCTGACCTGGAACGACAGCTTGTCGGCGTTGAGTTGCCCCACGCGTTCGGCGTGGTCCGGCGCGCTCGCATCGAGCTTCTCAATCTCGTGGTCGAACTGGCGGACGCGCGTCTCGGCGATGGCGCGGTCGAGCGACGGGTCGTTGCCCATTTCGGTGGACTTGACCTGGTCGTAGCATTTCAGGGCGCGGTCAAACTGCTTTTTCTGGGTGTAAAGGTCGGCGAGTGAGCGGATGAGCTTGAGATTGGTCGGCTCGTTGGGCAGCCGCGCCTCGTATTCGGCGATCAGGCGGTCGGCGACGTTCTCGGTTTTCTGGACGCGCTTTTCCTGTTCGAGCGAAACGGCCTCCTGCTCGTTCTTGAGGATGTCGCGATACGAGCCTTCGCCGCCCGCCAGCGCGCCGTAACCGCCTTCGTCCATCGTGCGTTTGGCGGAAATGTTCTTGAGCGCCTGGGCCAGTTCGACGTCGTTCGGGTGCGCGCGCAGGAACTCACTCAACACTTTTTCCGCGCGGCCCACTTCCCCGGTTTCCGCGAGGGAGTTGGCGAACTGTATGGCGAGGTGTTTGTCCTTGGGTGAGTTCTTCACCAATACTTCGAGCGAGAGGGCGGCCGTTTGCGGCAAGGCCAGCGCGGTGGCGGCTTCGACGACGATCCGGTGGGCCGCGGAATTGGCCGGGTCGCCGTTGAGGATTTGCTCGGCGATGGCGAGCGCTTCAACGGGGTCTTTGCGCAGGGCGATCTGGCCCTTGGCAACGAGGGGCGAGGCGCTCGCGCGGCTCCAGACTTTCTTGAACAGGCCGCCGCCGCCGCCGGCCTTGCACTGTTGCGCCGCCCGGAGCGCCTTGCGACACTCGAAGAAGGCCGGCTCGCGGGCGAGGACCTGGTTGAACAAATCGCGGGCGTAATCGAAGTTTTCCCGCAGCAAGGCGTCGTTGCCCTTGGTGAACAACGCCCGCAAGTCGCGGGAAATTTCATTCACACTTTTTTCCGGCATGGCAGTCGAGTGTAGCCATCAGCCCGGGAAAAAATCAAAAGCAAACGTGCGGAACCTTCAGCAGCGGGCGCATCTTGACACTGCCACCGAAGTAGTGGGGCAGCCGTCTCGGCTGTCATCGTCCCGGCGACCGTCTCGGTTGTCGAAAGTCGCGACGCCCGACACCAACCGAGACGGTCGGTGGGACTTCCGCAGGCGGGACGCCCGCGCCACTACGGTGGCAGTGTCAAGGTGCGCCCTTCAGCAGCCCCAATCCTTGGCGACCGGAGCGCGGGAAACTTCACCGAAAGGATGAGGTAATCCTCGCGTCGGTAAGGATTCAGATTCGGACGTTCCAGCTTGGAAACCACCACCGCGGCCTGGATCAAATCTGCGCCGTCCGGTCGCGCAGCCGCTCCGTCCACCAGCGCCGCCATTTGTAGTAGCCAACCTGGCCGAGAAAGGCGCTGCGCAGCAGCACGCCCACGCAGATGCCGCCCGCAAAGATGTTTTCGCCGCGGTGCGCCATGTAGGCGATCGCGAGCAGGCGGCCGAGCACGCTCAAGGCGGGAAAGAACAGCGAGATGGCGTTGGCCTCCTTCAGCTTGAGCAGGCGGAGGAGTTGCGGAATGTAGGCGCACTCGATGATGGCCGTTGCCGCCACGCCCAGGGCCGGCCAGAAGTATTCGTTCGCGGTCATGGGGCAGCGCCTAGATGGCGAAGTCGGTGTATTCGGGTTTCACGAGTTCGATCGGCGGGTGAAGCATTCCGGCCCCGACGGTCTGGTTGGTGCCAAGATCAATCAGGATGAAGGCGCCGGTGAGGCGGTTGGACGTGTAGCCGTCAAAGTGGAGTGGCCGTGAGGTTTGGAGTTGAATGACGCCGATGTCGTTCACGGCGAGGTCCGGCGGCTCCAACTCCGGCTCGAAGGTCTGAATGTCCATTCGGTTCTCGATGGCGGTCACCAACGCCTGGACTGTCTGCGTGGTGTGTTTCAACAGATACTTTTTGCCGCGTTGAAGCGGACGTCGGTGCATCCAGCAAACCTTGGCCTGGAGTTTGTTGCTTGAACCGGGCAGGAGGTCCATGCCGAC
>Ga0247727_10000431_pt1 | contig 101965 bp, 110 predicted proteins | sample WisWelCaveWW1625_FD_202498 | JGI IMG/M metagenome (GOLD analysis project Ga0247727, IMG submission 202498) | Biofilm microbial communities from Wishing Well Cave, Virginia, United States - WW16-25 | ecosystem: Environmental > Aquatic > Deep subsurface > Groundwater > Cave microbial mat...
CGGCGCGAGCCGCCGGCCTCGAGCGACGGATCCGCACCCTGCTCGTGGGGGGCGGGTACGTGACCGTCTACGGCGGCGAGGCCGTGACCGCCGATGGCGTCGTGGTCGGCCGGCTGCGGAGCTGCGCCTTCGGCTTCACCGTCGGCCGCACGATCGCCTACGCCTATCTGCCCGTGGCACTCGGCCCCGGCGCGCGCGTCGAGGTCGACGTCTTCGGCTCGCCCGTTCCCGCCGAGATCGTCGAGGACGTGCTGTACGACCCGGAACACGAGAGACTGCGCGCATGACGATCGAAGAAGTGATCGCTGGGATCCCCGCCTGGGACGGAAGGCACGTCGCGGTGGAGCCCATCGAGGGCGGGATCACCAACACGAACTACCGCCTCACGGTCGAGGGCGATCGCTTCTGCGTCCGTATCCCCGGGCGGGATTCGTCGTTGCTCGCCATCGACCGAGCGGCGGAGTACGCCAACACGCTCGCCGCGGCGCGGGCCGGGGTCGGAGCCGGTGTCGCCCATGCCGTCGGCGACACCCCGGTGATGGTGCTCGAGTGGATCGACGGCGTCGTACGCGACGAGACGGGTCTCGCAGAGCTCGCCGACACCCCCCGCCGCATCGCCGAGGCGACGAGCCGACTCCACGCCGGCCCCGCGTTCGTCGGAGAGTTCGACATGTTCCGGATCGAGGAGGGCTACCTGCGCATCTGCCGCGAGCGCGGCTTTCGCATCCCCGACACGTACGAGAGCTACCTCCCGCTGGTAGGGAGGATCGAAGAGGCGATGGTGGTGCAAGGGCACGATCCGGCTCCGTGCAATAACGACCTGATGGCGGGCAACTACATCGACGACGGCGACCGCTTCCGGATCATCGACTACGAGTACAGCGGCACGAACGACCCGTGCTTTGAGCTCGGCAACACGTTCGCCCTGCTCGGGCTGTCGCAGGATCAACTCGAGGAGATGGTCGAGCGCTACTTCGGCGCGCCGCTGCGCAACCGTGTCGCGCGGGCCAACCTGTGGGCCGCCATGGCCGCGTACGGCTGGACGCTGTGGGCGTGCATCCAGCACGCGGTGTCGGAGATTGACTTCGACTTCTGGGAATGGGGGGTGGGCGAGAAGTACGCCCAGGCGGTTGCGGCCTTCGACGGGCCGGACATCGGCGGTTGGCTGGGCGCGGTCGCGCGTAGCGACTGACGCGGCTGCCGGTTCCGGGATGGCGTTAGCGGAGCGGCTGCTCGAGCCGCGCAACCGCGCGCACGTCGCCGGCGACGGCGAATCCGAGGTCGGCATGGCCGTCGTCGATGGGCCTGCCTGCGAGCTCGACCTCGTCGCCGAGGTCGACCGCTCCGCGGAACTCGAGAACTGCCTGGAACGGCTGTGCCGGATCGATGCCGAGGGGCCCGAGCTGCTGCTCGACCGCCGCCCAGTAGACGGCGTTGTTGACGTGCCCCATCAGGTCGGCGTCGGCGGAGCGGAGCTGCCACGGCGTCCGCGGAGTGTCAGTCGGCGGTTCGGGCAGCGACAGCCGCGTCGACGCCCTGCGACCCTCCGTCGAGGACGTGTAGACGCCGAACCCGTCCAGGCGCGCAGGTCGTCCAGCGGGATCGAGGTGGATCCAGACGCTGTCGACCTCGATGCGTCCGCCGCGGTCACCCTGCAGCGACGTGCGCCGGCCCGCGGCGTGCGACGCCGACGCGTTGCACCACGTCGTCAGACTGACCTCACGATCGGCGAGGAACGGCTCCAGCACCTCGATTCGGTACCGCCGCACGACCCAGACGTGCTCGGGCGCACCCCAGCCGGTCTCGTCGACGTCGTCGATCGCAACGTCCTGGAGGTAGCGCGCGACCGTGTCGAGGCGCAGGCGACCCGTCGCGTCCATCTCGGACAGGCGGACACGTCGCTTCGACGTGTAGAGGCGGCCTTCGCCAGGCGGCGGCGCGAGTGTCTCCACGCGGGCAGATTAGTGACAGACGTCTAGGTTGCGTGAACGATCGCTTGACGTTCACCACGCGCCTGAACGGCGACGGCAAGGAGCACGATCGCCCCTCCCGCGAGCGTCGCCGCTCCCGGCTGCTCGTCGTAGGCGAGCCACACCCACAGAGGCGCCAGCACCACCTCGAGCAGGGTGATCAAGGCCACCTCCGCCGCCGGGATCAGCCGTGCCCCGATCGTGAGGAGCCCTAATCCCAGGCCGATCTGACCGACGCCGAGCAACGCGAGTAGCCACACGTCATGCCCGGACAGCATTGCCGCTTCTACAAACGGGGCAGCGACCGCCAGCACGAGCAGCTGCGAGACGCAGGTCGCCGGCGCCATCGAGATGTCCCGTCGATGGCGCGCGATCACGACCGCGATAGCGAACGCCAGCGTCATCACCAGCGCGAGCAGATGGCCGGTCGCCGACCCCGCGCTCGGGCCGCCGACCATCAACGCCACGCCCCCGAGAGCGATCGCAGTCGCCGACCACGTCCGACGGGACACCGGCTCGCCGAGTGCGATGCGGGCGATCACTGCGGCGAGCAGCGGCGCCAGGGCCTGCATGAAGATGAGGTTGGCGACCGTCGCGTAGTTGAGAGCGAGCATGAAGGTGCCGGAGGCGACGGCCGTACAGACAGCGAATCCCGCTTCCGCGCGCCCCATTGAGCGGAACGCCGTCCACGTGCGCCCCCGCTCCAGCAGCCAGACGAGCCCGAGCAGCGCCACCGCTGCGAACGCGGCACGTCCCGCCACCTGCGTCGCGGGCGAGACACCGAGCCCTCGCTGCAGCAGGCCTGCAGTCGACCACGCGAGCGCCGCCACGACGACGGCAAGCTGTCCTCTCGCGTGTGGCGACACGCGACCCCGCAGCCGGCTACCGAACGCCAAGGACTCCGTCACGGCAGGCGCCAGTCCATGGGCTCGCGGCCGTCCGCCTCCAGCAGCGCATTTGCACGGGAGAAGTGGCCGCAGCCGAAGAATCCATTCGCCGCGCTGTAGGGCGACGGATGTGCTGCCGTCAGCACGTGGTGTCGCGAGCGGTCGACGACCTCGCCCTTCTGCTGCGCGTAACGGCCCCAGAGCAGGAACACGACCCCCTCGCGGCGTGCGGACAGCTCGGCCACCGCCGTGTCGGTGAACCGCTCCCATCCCTTGCCGGCGTGCGAGCCGGGCTTGCGCGGCGACACGGTCAGCACCGCATTGAGGAGGAGCACGCCGCGCTCGGCCCAGGGCGTGAGATCGCCTGAGGAGGCAGAGGGGAGGCCCAGGTCGCTCGTAAGCTCCTTGAAGATGTTCTGTAACGACGGCGGCTGCGGCACGCCTGGCGGCACCGAGAAGCAAAGACCCATCGCCTGCCCCGGCCCGTGGTAGGGGTCCTGCCCCAGAATCACCATTCGCACCGCGTCGAACGCGGTCAGCGCCAACGCGTTGAAGACGCGGTCGGCGGGTGGGAAGAACCGGCGCCCCGCCGCAATTTCTCCTGCCAGAAACGTACGCAGCTCGGCCATATACGGCCGCTCGAACTCGCCCCCGACCGCCGCCAGCCAGCTCTCGTGCACACGCGGTTGCACGACCGAGGGCCTACGTCAGCGCTTCTTCTTCTTGGCCCCGGCCTTGCGGCCTGCGGTGCCGGGGCGCGTCGATCCTTCGTCTGCGGCGCGCGTCGGCAGGCCGTGGCCCCCTTGCTCGAGGCGGCGTCGCTGCTGGCGGTTCGTCGGCTCGAAGTCGGCCGTCTCCTGTCCGGCCGCCTCCATGTATGCGCGACGCTCCTGCGGAGTCAGCACGCGCATGGCGCGCTGCACCTGCTCCGGCGTCGTCGGCTCGCCGAACTGCTGCATCTTCATGACTGCGCTCGCGAGCTCCGGGTTCGAGCGCTCGAGCGCCGACACGGACATCCGCTGGAACCACCGGCGCATGAACCCGATCTTCGAAAGCTGCTTGACGATCGGCCGCAGATAGAGGCCGTTTCGCCAGCGCCCCAGGATCGCGAGCGCCGCGAACAGCAGGAGCAGCACCCCGAGGACGATGAACGGAATCCAGACGTAGCCCGGCACGGCCTCGGATCCTACCCGGGGTCAAGTCTTCGTCGTTCATATGCGTGGAACGAGGAAGACTTGACCCCGCCCTTGCAACCCTCGGCTAGACGGCGACGAGCTGGAACGGGTTGTCGATGTGCTTGGCGATGTTCTGGTCGGCCGTCGTCGAGTACACCGTGACCCGGAACGAGCCATCCTGGTTCCTCGTCACCGAGACGGCGCCGTCCAGCGCCGAGTTGCCGACGGCGACGTTCGCCGAGTTGCCGACGAAGCGGACGTCGAAGGTGCCGGTCGACACGCGCCGCACCTGCACGCCCTTGCCGGTGCAGTTGAAGCGCCTGGCGAAGAGCGACGGGGTGGAGACGAAGCTCGAGGACAAGTTGCCCAACCCCTTGAGCGGCTCGCCGACCACCACGGCGACACCGCGCACGGCACCGGCCGCGCAGCGCTGCTGGTTGGCCGCGATTTTCTGGCCGACGGCGAAGGCGGAGCCGCCGAGCGCGAAGAACAGCGCAACAAGAGCAATCACCGTCGTGGGCGACGGCAGGCGAATTACACGCATGAGATCTCCTCCGGTGGGATGTGTGCGCACATTGTTCCGCACCGCCTAGACGGAGCGGCTTCCGCTCTGATCGGCGACGGTGTCCGGCCCGGCGATCCCTCGCATGGCACAGCGTGCAGCGGGTTTCGTGTTCGAGGTCCGGTGGGGTAGGCTTCTCGCTTCCCTCCCCGTGCTGGTTTCCCGTCGTATCTTTGCTACGGCGGCTACGGTCGTCGCGGCGTTCTCCCTCGTTGCGGCAGAGGGCGCCGTCGGCGTGCCCGACGAAACGTTGATCGCGTCGTCGTCGACATGCCCAGGTTCGCGTAGCCTCAAGGTGACACCAGCTGCTCGCCGGGCGGCTCTGCTCTGCTTGATCAACTACGCGCGCGGAACGGTCGGCCTGGGGAAAGTCCGCGAGTCGCGCACGCTTGCGAGTGTGGCGAGGGCGAAAGGACGCGACGTCGTCGAGTGCTCAGACTTCGACCACGACGCCTGCGGCAAGGACCCGTTCGCCTACGTGATCTCGTCCGGCTTCCCGTACAGGTTCGTGGGGGAGAACCTCTTCTACTCGCAGCGACCCATCGGGTCGGCCCGTGATGCCTTCGTGGCATGGCTCCGGTCGCCGCCCCACCGGGAGGTCATGTTCCTGCCCGGTTTCAGCCATGCCGGCACGGCCGTCTTCAAGCTGAAGCGGTTCTCCGACACGCCGCGGGTCGAGCTCTGGATCCTCGAGCTCGCCGAGAAGTCGTAGCACTCGTAGCCAGCGCAAGGCTGAAATCCGCTCCCGCGGATTTCAGCCGCACAAGATCCCTGAAGGCGTCCGCTACGCGGCCGCGGCGCTCCTCAAATCGCTAGCTCGGCACGCAGGACTCGTGCCTCGCGCCGGGAACCGTGCGCCGAGGCGTGAAGGAGCAGAGCCACAAGGACGAGATGGCCGCGGCGCTGTGCGGCGACTTCGCACGCCTGCACGCGCGCGGCGTCGATGCGATATTCGGCGCGGGCCTCGAGCGCGCGACAGTAGAGGCGGAACCGACACCGGGGCCGCCGCCGACGACCGTTCCTGCGAACGGTCGCACGGGTTTCTCGCGCTTCCTGCGACGCGGCTGAGCGGCTTCTCGCGTCATCTACTCTGCGGCGGTGAACCGAGCCGCCCGCTTCGTCCGGCTTGTCGTCGGCGCGGATCTCGAGCCGGCACTGCGCCCAGTGCTCGCCGTCTCCTTCGCCGTCTCCGTCGCGGGGTCGAGCTTCTGGAGCTACATGGCGATCTGGGCGATCAAGGATCTCGGCGCCAGCTCGCGCCAGCTCGCGTTCGGATTCCTCCTCGGCGCGGCCGGCGCCATGGTCGCCGGGTACGTCGGCGGACACCTGTCCGATCACGTCGGGCGGCGCCGGCTGATGCTCGTGGGCGAGGCCGCGCTCTGCGTGATGGCGCCGGCGTTCCTCCTCGTCGACGACAACGTCGTCGCCGGTCTCGGGCTGATGGCGCTCACCGGCTCGTTCGCCTCGATCGGCGGCTCCGTCGGCCAGGCGCTCGTGGCCGACCTCCTGCCGCCGGAGCGCCGCGAGGCAGGCTACGCGGCGATGCGGGTCGCCGCCAACCTCGGGGTCGTGATGGGGCCGCCCGTCGGGAGCCTGTTTCTCGTCGTCGGGAGCTGGGATCTCCTGTTCCTGGGCGTCGCCTCGCTGGCCGCCATCGCCTGGCTGGTCGGCTACCGGCTCATCCCCCGCCGCGGCGCGTTCACTCCCGACGCGCCTCCCGAACGTGGGTCGTTTGGCGTGATCAGGCGTGACCGGCTCTTCCTCGTGTTCCTCGTGTCGAGCCTCTTCGCCTGGCTCGTCTACGTCGCGTACGAGACGGTGCTGCCGGTGTCGCTCGTCGACACGCACGGGCTCGAGCCGGCGGCGTGGGGGCTGCTGCTCGTGATCAACCCGTTGTTCGTGACGCTGTTCCAGCTGCGACTGACGCGGCGGGTCGAACGCATCGCCGCCGCGCCCAAGCTCGTCGCGGCCATGCTGCTGATGGGGCTGCCCGTTCCTGCTGTTCCGGCTCTCTTCGGCGATCCCGCTGATCATGCTCGTGATCGTCCTTTTCGTCGTGGGGGAGATGCTGTGGGTGCCGACCTCGCAGGCCGTCGTCGCAGCGCTCGCTCCCGACGACCTCCGCGGCGCTTACATGGGGGCGTTCGGGAGCATGGCGGCCGCGGCCTTCGCCCTGGCGCCGTTCTCGGGATTGCAGGTCCGCGGCGCCGGCGGTGACGATGCCATGTGGGCCATGTTCGCGTCAATCTCGATCGTCAGCGCGCTCCTCGCTGCCGTGGCCTGTCACGGCGTTCGCCGCGCGGGTGCGGCGCGCTCTGCTGTACTGGAGACGTGAGAAGGGAGGAGCGGGAGGCGATCCTCCGGCAGGGCGTTGTCGCGCCGGAGACGCCGCGCGCGCGCCGAGCGCGCGCCGGCCTCGTCGAAGATCTCGCGTCCAGCCCCCTGCTCGGCCGCCCCCTTCATCTGCGCTTGCGGAACTTTCGCCCGGGCGCCGACGGGTATCTCGCGTCACTCGCTGGACCGCTGCCATACATGTCGCGGCTGCGAGACGTCGAGGCCGCCACCGCCGCGCAGGTGGTTGCGCTCGGGGACGCGTGGCGCGTCCTCGCAGTCGCGTCCGAGAATCAAGGTGTGTTCTCGCGCCGGTGGCGCGCGATCGTGCGGCGCTGGTCGTTCTACGAGGTCAACGACCTGATCGACCGTCACAATCTCTGGTACCCGGTCGAATCACGGCTGCCAATGGATCCGAGGACAGGCGACTACGCGCTCGTAAACGGCCGCGACTACAGGCGCCGCCCGCTCGATCCGTCCTGGGTGTTCGAGCGCTACCCGGCGGATCGCGCGACGGCGCTCTCTGGCTGACGCCGTGCGCGCACGAGGGTGTCGATGGCTGGCCGTGGCGCGCCTTCGACGTCGCGAAGCACCTCGTCCGCGCGCTCGACTGTGAGTCCGGCGACGGAGAGCGCGCCGCCGATCTCGGCCACCGTCCAGAGCAGGTCAGGTCTCCGGGGCCCGCCGTGGCCCTCCGCGTAGTTGCGCAGGTCGTGGCCGACGAGGAGGAACAGCCCGCCGGGGCGGACGGCGGCCGCGGCGCGCATGAGCACGGACGCTCGCTCGTCGAGTGGCAGCTGGAGGTAGGCGAGCAGGACGAGATCGTAGGCGGCCTGTTCGAGCGGAGCCTCCAGCACGTCGCCGACCGCGAAGTCGACGGTGACGCCGCGTTCGGCTGCGAGGCACCGGGCACGGTTGACGGCGACGCTTGAGAAGTCGATCGCGGTCACCCGCCACCCGCGCTCCGCCAACCAGATCGCGTTGCGCCCCTCGCCGCAGGCGAGGTCGAGCGCTCGCCCTGGTGCCAGGTCCTCGGTTTCGGCGGCGACAAAGCGGTTCGGCGCCGGTCCCCAGACCAGGCCGGCCTCCGCATAACGGGCGTCCCAGGCCTCGCTCTTCACGCCGCCTGCAGCCGCCTTCGCACGGGTCGGGTGGTTGCCAGCAGGGTGACCAGCGCCAGTAGGCCGCCGATCAGGTAGGGGACGTGGTCCCCGTACGCGTCCGACAGGGCTCCTGCGGCTGGCGGTGCCACGAACAGCCCGAGCGCCCAGAACGTGTTCATGAGCCCGAAGCCGAGGCCTTGCGCGAGACCGGCCGCCTCGGCGCGGTCGGCGACGAGCGCCATCGCCGGCGAGTACATGCTGCCGAAGCCGAACGCCGCCGCCCAAGCGAGCACGATGATCGCGGTCGCGCTGTCCGCGAAGGCGAGACCGGCGGAGACGAGCGTCGCTGCCACGAGCCCGGCGCGGAGTGGCAACAGCCGCCCGAAGCGATCCGAGGCGTGTCCGACGAGCGGGTTCAATCCCACCTCGACCGCACCGGCGACGAGGAACACGCTTCCGATAGCGACGGCCGAGAAGCCATGTTCGTCGAGAGTGAGGGGGACGAGCAGTGCGAGTGTGGCAAACAGCGTCTCGACGAGGAAGTTGAGCCAGATTCCCGCGACGTAGGCGGGATCGCGCAAGGCGGCAGCCACGGCGCCGGGCCGATGCTGCTCGGCTGGCGCTCTCGGAGTCGACGTCGCGACGAGGGCCAAGCCCCCCGCCACGATGGCGACCGCCCCGAACGAAGGCTTGGTGCCGACGACGTCGGCCAGGCCGCCGACCATCGGGCCGACGATGGCCCCGGCGATGGCGGCGCCGAAGGCGGTGCCGAGCACCTGGCCCCGCCGTTCTCGCGGGGCGACGATCGTCAGCCACGCCAGCGCACCGGCCCAGGTCGCGGCGCTCGCAGCGCCCTGAACCGCGCGTGCTGCGCCGAGCGACCACGGGTCACCGGCGAGCGCGAACGCGACGCTTGAGACGGCGACTCCCACCAGGCCAACGATGACCGCTGCCTTCGGTCCGGCGCGCATCGCGAGCACGCCACCGGGGATGGCGCCCACGACGGCACCGAGCCCGAACGCTGCCACAAGCCAGCCGGCGCCCGCGTCGGAGAGGCCGAACTCCTTCGCGTATCCCGGTACGAGCGGCGTGAGCGCGACGAAGAGCAGCGCATCGACGAACAGGATCGAGCTGAGGATGACGAGCAGCCGGCGCACGGAAGGCAGCCTACAAGTGGGGCGCGGGCGAATCGGGCGCACAACGAGGCACCGAGCCGGTGGCCCCCTCGTCCGACCTTCCGACTGACCTCCGCCGAAGCGACTGCCGGTCGGAGAGCCATCAACCTCAGGCGCTCCGTACTCGGTGCAAACGCGACACTAGTGGTCGCAATTCACCAGGTCAATACCCATTCGACGCGAAATGTCGCAAATTGCGGGGAATCGGAAATTTCCAGTACGGGGACCCAAAATCGTCCGTATTTCCACGCAGAAATGCACCGAGTCGGTTGCTCCCTCGTCCGACCTTCCGACTGACCTCCGCCGAAGCGACTGCCGATCGGAGGGCCATCAACCTCAGGCGCTCCGTGCTCGGTGCAATGGGGACTCTAGGGGCTCGTGGGGGACGAGTCAAGGGTCCGACCATGAGCGAGTTGACGGAAATCCCGCAAATTGCGATAGTTTCTGCACGCAAGCAACGACTTGCGATCATCGCCATGTGCTCTAGGGAGGACGGACCAGCATTTCGCCGAGCCGGGTGCGCTTTCGTCCACACCCCCGAGTGACCTTCCGCTTCCGCGTACCGCCTCCCGGGAGGGCTTCGTCCTACTCACGCCCCGTGCTCGGCGCAGACGGAACTCTATGCTGGCTGCGGCCGGTAGATCAAGGGCGCCGGTGCTCGTTTTTCCCGCAAATTGCGACTGCCCGGAGAAGACATGGCTGAACGACACGTTGTGGTGACGGGCGCAGGCACCGGGATCGGGCGGGCGATCGCCCGTCGCATGTCCCGGGGCGGAGCGTCGGTCACCCTGCTGGCGCGCGACCGCCGCCGTCTCGAGGAGACCGCGGCAAGTCTAGGAGTCGCGTCGCACGTCGCCACGTGCGACATCCGCGACCGTGGCGCGGTCGAGAAGGCCGTCGCGGGCGCGGCGCGCGCTCTCGGGCCGATCAACGCCCTGGTCGCGTCGAGCGGTATCGGCGGGGTGAACGAGGACGGGGAGGATGACCGTTTCGAGGACATCGTCCAGACGAACGTCGTCGGCACCTACGCCACCTGCCGGGCTGCGTACCGACACCTCGCGGCCGGTCCCGAGCCACGGCACATCGTCGTCGTGTCGTCGATCCTCGCCCGCATCGGGGTGCCGGGGTACACGGGATACTGCGCCTCGAAGGCGGGCCTGCTCGGGCTCGTCCGCGCCCTGGCCGCAGAGCTCGCCCCAGCCGCGGTGCAGGTGAACGCGATCTGCCCCGGTTGGGTCGACACCGACATGGCGTGGGACGGTCTCGACGCGATGGCGGCCGGCACCGGCGGCACTCGAGAGGACGCCTACCGCGACGCGATGAGGGCGGTGCCGCTCGGGCGCATGACGCAACCGGACGAGATCGCCGGAACCGTCGCGTGGCTGCTCTCGCCGGATGCCCGTGGCGTCACCGGCCAGGCGATCGACCACAACGGCGGCGCCTGGATGGGGTGAGGGCCTCAGTGGCCGCTCACCCCATGTGCGGCTGTCACCGCAGGGTGACGGTCGACGGTGTCGGTGCGCCGCGGCAACACTAGCCACCGTCCGCACAAAGTCGTAGGCTGCGGCCGTCACCCGCCGTCTGCGGGAAACGCCACGAGGAGGGAACGCCCGTGGATCTGCTCGATGTGCACGACCCGAGCGCGGCCGACGAGGCGCGCGACGAGGCCGATCTTGCCTCGTTCGGCTACAAGCAGGAGTTGAAGCGCTCGCTCGGCGTCTTCAGTTCCTTCGCGGTCGCCTTCAGCTACATCTCGCCGTCGACCGGCATCTTCGCGCTGTTCTTCCTCGGCCTCTCGACCGTGGGTGGCATCTTCTTCTGGAGCTGGCCCATCGTGGCTGTCGGCCAGTTCATCGTCGCGCTCGGCTTCGCGGAGCTGTCGAGCCACTACCCCGTCGCCGGGTCCGTCTTCCAGTGGACGAAATACTTATCCGGCAAGACGTACTCGTGGTTCGCCGGCTGGATCTTCCTGTTCGCTGGGATCCTGACCGTCGCGTCGGTGTGCGTGACGCTGCCGTACGCCCTCATTCCTGCGTTCAACAACATGGGTTGGGAGATGTCCGACAGCCTCGAGAATCAGCGCTGGATAGCCATCGTGACGCTGATCTCGATCACCGTGCTGAACGTCGCCGGCGTCAAGCTCGTCGCGATCATCAACAACACGGGTGTGTTGTTCGAGATCCTCGGAATGGTCGTGTTCGCGTTCATTCTCGCGCTCTTCCACAACCACCAGGGCGTCGGCGTGATCTTCGACAGCGGCGGAACCGACCCGATGATGTCGACGTTCCTCGTGGCTATGTTCATGTCCCTCTACGTGATCTACGGGTTCGACACGGCGTCGACGCTCGCCGAGGAGACGATCGACCCGCGCCGCGAGGCACCGAAGGCGGTGCTCGGGTCGGTGGTCGGCGCGTTCCTGATCGGCGCCATCTTCATCTGGGCGACGTTGATGGCGGTGCCCGATCCCTTCGAGCAGAGCGTCGCCGACGCCCTCGGGCCGGCTGCCATCATCGACGCGAACTTCTCGAACGCGTTCTCGACCGTGTACCTGCTGGTTGTCGCAGCTGCGATCTACGTCTGTTGCCTGTCGATCCAGGCCTCGACGATCCGCCTCTGCTTCGGCATGGCCCGCGACGACGCCTTGCCGGGGTCGAAAGTTCTCGCGAAGGTCTATCCCCGATGGCACACGCCCGTGTGGACGTGCGTCGTGATCGGCGTGCTCGCGTTCCTTCCCATGCTCCAGTACACCGGAGCCGCGATCGTCGCCATCGCCGCGACCGGGATGATCTATCTCAGTTACATGATCTGCAACGTCGCCCTGCTCCGCGGTCGGATGAACGGATGGCCTCGGACGAAGGCGCCGTTCGCGCTCGGACGCTGGGGCATGCCGCTGACGATTATGGCGTTGCTGTACGGCGGCGCGATGCTGGTCAACATCGCCTGGCCTCGCGTTGCGACGAACCCGACGCCGGAGGAAACCGGTCTCCTGCTCGACTTCGGCTGGGGTTGGCTGAATGACCGGCCCGTGTTCTGGACCGTCGTGATCACCGTCACCCTGGTGGGTGCGATCTACTTCGCACTGTTCCAGCGTCGCAAGCCGAGCCATCTCCAAGCGCCGGAGGGCGAGGCGCTCGCGAAGGAATAGTCGGCCGAGGCACGCACGTATTCAGGCCCCGGCGTCGTTGCGCGACGCCGGGGCCGGCACGTTGCGTCATCCGATCCAGGCCTGGTTGTTCCAGTAGGCGCGGACGCGCCCTCGGCGGTCGAGATCGAAATGGACCGCGTCGGGCTCGGCGAGCCCCGGGGCGGCGAACACCAGAAGTCCGTCGCTTGCGTGCATCAGCTCGAACCTCCGGTCCGGTCGCTCGGTCGACGCCTCGAGTCGGAACTGGCGGCTACCACAGCACCGGAGCGCCCGCGGCCAGATGTAGACGGCACCGCGGTCACGCAGGACGTCGATCACCTCGGGTCGCGCCTCGACCCTCATGTCTGGCAGTTTAGGTTGCGCGTGACGGTGCTCGTCGGCGGAGAGGAGATCGGGTGAAGGACAGGGCAAGAGCGGTGGTGATCGGGGGCGGGGTAGGTGGCTGCTCCATCCTCTACTGGCTCACGCGGCTCGGCTGGGAGGACGTCGTGCTCGTCGAGCGCGCAGACCTCACGAGCGGGTCGACCTTTCACTCCGCGGGTCTCGTCGGCCAGCTGCGCAGCTCGCTCTCGCTGACGAAGATGATGATGGAGAGCGTCGACCTCTACCGGACGCTCGGCGACGAAGTGGAGCTGGAGACTGGCTGGCGCGAGGTCGGTTCGCTGCGGCTTGCATCGTCCGAGGAGCGCATGGAGGAGATCTCCCGCCAGGCAGGGTGGGCGAAGACGTTCGGCTTGCCGCTGGAGCTGGTCTCACCCGCCGAGGCGCACGAGCTGTTCCCCCCGATGTCGATAGACGGGGTCGTCGGCGCCGCGTACCTGCCGACCGACGGCTACATCGACCCGAGCCAACTCACCTATGCGCTGGCGGAGGGAGCGAGGCGGCGCGGAGCGGAGGTGGCGACCAACACCTGCGTGACGGGGATCCGCGTGGCGGGCGGCCGCGTCCAGGCGGTCGAGACGGAGCGGGGTGAGATCGAGACGGAGATCGTCGTCAACGCCGGCGGCATGTTCGCGCAGGAGATCGGTGCGCTCGCCGGCGTCAACGTGCCGATCGTGCCGATGGCGCACGAGTACCTCGTCCTCAGACCGTCCGGCCTGCCGACGGACATGCCGACCATGCGCGATCCGTCGCTGCTCGTGTACTACCGCCCCGAGTCGGGCGGCCTGATCATGGGCGGCTACGAGCGGCACAGCGAGCCGTGGTCGCTCGACGGCATCCCGGCCGACTTCAACGGGAAGCTGCTCGAGGAGGACTGGCCGCGCTTCGAGGAGCTGATGGATAACGCGATCGTGCGCGTCCCCTCGCTTGGGGAGATGGAGGTCGTGAAGCTGATCAACGGCCCCGAGGCGTTCACGCCCGACGGCGAGTTCATCCTCGGACCGTCCGACGTGCGCGGCTTCTGGGTCGCAGCCGGCTTCTGCGCGCACGGACTGGCCGGCGCCGGGGGGATGGGGAAGCTCGTCGCGGAGTGGATCGTGGAGGGGACGCCGTCGCTCGACGTCTGGCACATGGACTCGCGGCGGTTCGGCGCCGCCTACCGCTCGCGCGACTATACCGTCGTCCGCACGAAGGAGATCTACGAGACCTACTACGACGTCAGGTACCCGGGTCACGAGCGCGAGGCGGGGAGACCGCTGCGCGTCTCGCCGGCATACGAGCGGCTGCGCGACCTCGGTGCCGCGTTCGGCGAGAAGAGTGGCTGGGAGCGGGCGAACTGGTTCGAGCCGAACGCGGCGCGGGGCGACGAGACGCTCCGCCCCCGCGGGTGGGCGGGGAAGCTGTGGTCGCCGGCGATCGGGGCCGAGCACTCGGCGTGCCGGGAGGCGGCGGCGCTCTTCGACGAGTCGTCGTTCGCGAAGATCGAGGTGTCGGGGCCGGGAGCCGCCGAGTTCCTCGAAGGCCTATGCGCGAACCGCGTCGCCCGGGACGTCGGCCGGGTCACGTACACGCAGCTCCTCAACGAGCGTGGCGGGATCGAGTGCGACTTCACCGTCGCGCGTCTCGCCGAGGATCGGTTCCGCATCGTCACCGGCACGGCGTTCGGCCAGCATGACCTGTCGTGGATCCGCCAGCACGCTCCCGGCGACGGCTCGGTCCACGTCGCCGACGTCACCTCGCAACACGCCTGTCTCGGCCTGTGGGGCCCGGCCAGCCGGGAGATCCTGCAGCCGCTCGCCGAGGCCGACCTTTCGCACCCCGCCTTCGGTTACATGACGGCGCGCGAGATCGCCGTCGGCCCCGTGCCATGCCTCGCGGTGCGCGTGACCTACGTCGGCGAGCTCGGATGGGAGCTCTACTGCCCGAGCGAGTTCGGGGCCCGTCTGTGGGACGTGCTGTGGGAAGGAGGGCGCGCCCACGGGCTGGTTGCGGGCGGCTACAAGGCGATCGACTCCCTGCGGCTGGAGAAGGGCTACCGCGTCTGGGGCGCAGACATCACCCCCGAGGACACGCCGTTCGAGGCGGGGCTCGAGTTCGCCGTATCACTCGACAAGGGCGGCTTCACGGGGCGCGAAGCGATCGCCTCGGCGCAGGAGCCGGAGCGCCGACTGCGCTGCCTCGTGCTCGCCGACCCGCGCGCCGTCGCGCTTGGGTCCGAGCCCGTACGCGTGGGCGACGAGCTCGTCGGCCGCGTCACGAGCGGCGGTTACGGCTACACGGTCGGCTCGTCGATCGCGTACGCATACCTCCCGGCCGGGCACGACGTTGGCATCGAGGTGGCGGTCGAGATCTTCGGCCAGTGGGTCGGCGGCGTCGTCGCTGCGGAGCCGCTCTACGACCCCGAAGGAGCCCGGATCCGCGCGTGACCGCCCAAGCAACAGACTGTTGCAAGGTCGTCGTGCGGTGAACGAGCGCCTGGAGCAGGCGGTCCTACGCGTGTGGCCCGACGGCGCCTCTCGCTTCGAGGTCCTCGGCGGCGGCATCACTAACCACAACGTCAAGGTAACGCGGCCCGACGGCGTGTACGTGCTTCGCGTCGCCGGGAAGGACACCGACCTTCTCGGCATCGACCGCGGCGTCGAGCACGCAGCAACCGTGGCGGCGGCGGCAGTCGGGGTGGCGCCCGAAGTCGTTACCTTCGTCGAGCCCGAAGGGTGGCTCGTGACGCGCTTCATCGACGGCTCGATCCCGTCGGTGGAGCGGATGGGTGAGCCCGAGATGCTCGAGCGTGTGGCAGCCTCGCTGTGTTCCGTCCACTGCGGCCCGCCAATCCCCGGCCGGTTCGACGCTCTCGAGGTGGTGGAGACCTATTCCGACACGGCGCTCGCGCGAGGCGCCGTGCTGCCAGAGGCATTCGATTGGGCGCACAGTCTCGCGGTGCGCATCTCGGCGGCCCGCTCCCACAAGGAGCCGCGGCCCTGTCACAACGACCTCCTCAACGCCAACTTCATCGACGACGGCACCACGATCCGCATCGTCGACTGGGAGTACGCGGGCATGGGCGACCCGTTCTTCGACCTCGCCAACTTCGCGATCAACCACGAGCTCGACGACGAGGCATCGGCGATTCTGCTCGGCGCCTACCTCGGCGAGGCGCACCCCGAGGACGTTGCCTGCCTTGACCTCATGCGCTTCATGTCCGACTTCCGCGAGGCGATGTGGGGCGTCGTGCAGGGCGTCGTGTCCGAGCTCGAGTTCGACTTCGCCGGCTACGCGGAGGAGCATTTCGCACGCATGGCGCGCACTGCGGCGGAGCCCGGGTTCCTCACCGCACTGCCCAAGTAGGCGAGGGGGCGCCTTGCGGCACCCCCTCGCTGCAGTCAGTCGGCGGAGTGGGGTACACCGCCTACGCTTCGGTAGGCAAGTCGAACTTGCCGAGCTGCTCCTCCTCCATCCGCTCGAGCTCCTCCTCAGTGCCCATGCGCACGGGACCCTTGAACCAGTTCTTGGCGGAGAGGAACCACCAGCCGCCGAACACAAGCCCGATGCCGGCGAACCAGAGGATCGTGTAGTTCGTGAACTCCCAGCTGAACGGCGAGGGGTCCCACGGGAGGCCGACGTCGTACAGCGGAAACACGAACAGGATCGTGATCAGTGCGACCCAGATGATGGCGATCGGGTTGAGCCACTTGTAGTGACGACCGAGGCTCCACGCCCGCGGCTCGTCCCAGCTGTCGCCGAGCCGGTAGCGGAGGTAGACGGGAATGATGAATGCGATGTAGAGGCCGATCACGGCGATTGCCGTGCCGACCGCGTACCCGACGAAGTAGTTCGCCATCGCCGGGATCATCAGGACCGCCGCGAAGAAGCCGATCCCGAAGACCGCGTACACCGGAACGCGATTCGACGCAACGCGACGCCAGAGCGTGTGGCCGGGGACGGCGCGGTCGCGTGAGAACGCGAACATCATCCGGGATGCCGACGTCACCGAGGCGGTCACGCAGAAGAACTGTGCCACGACGCAGATGAACAGAAGCGCCTCGGCCCAGTTCTGGCTCATCGACTCGGCCCAAGAGAAGGGCACGATGTACCCGACGTCGAGTCCGAGGTCGATCCCGAACTGTGTGCTCGGAAGTTGGAACGTCACCGCGAGCAGGAGGATCCAGCCGAAGATGACGGAGACGATGACCGACATGTACATGCCGACCGCTGCTCCGCGCGAGGCGTTGTGCGTCTCCTCGGCCGTGTGTGCCGACGCGTCGAAGCCCGTGATCGTGTACTGCGACAACAAGAGGCCGAGGCCGAACACGAACCAGAAGCTGAGGGCCGAGAAGTTGTCGTCAGGGTTCCCGAAGCCGGAGTTGTTCACCGTCTCCGAGAAGACGTACGAGAACGACTGGTGGTTGTCCGGCACGATGATCAAGATGCCCACGATCAAGACGACCCCGGCCATGTGCCAGTACGCCGAGATCCAGTTCAGGCCGGCCGTGATCCTGATGTTGAGCACGTTCACGAGGCAGGCCGCGATCAGCATGATCGCGTACATGACGTAGATCGCGACGTTGGCCGACGCGCCGAACCAGTCGTCCATCCGCACCGTGTAGTCGAACCAATAGTTGGCGAGCACGGTCGCAAAGGTCGCAAGTCCGTACCCGATCGCGGCGGTCACCGCGACCTGACCGATGAGGTTGAACCAGCCCGTGGCCCAGCCCCAACCCGGGCTGCCGAGCTTCGACGCCCAGTAGTAGAGGCCGCCTGCGGTCGGATACGCCGACGCGATCTCCGCCATCGAGAGCGCGATGATCGTGGAGAAGAGGCCCACGATCAGCCACCCGTAGGTGATCGCCACCGGGCCGCCGCGCTCGAACGCGACCCAGTAGGACGTGAGGCAGCCGGCGAGGATCGAGATGATCGTGAAGCTGATGGCGAAGTTCTGGAACCCGCCCATCGCACGGAAGAGCTCCTGCGCGTAGCCGAGCTTGTGGAGGATCTTCTCGTCCTCCGAGGTGTGGTACCCGCCGCTCGCGGGTCCGGTGCTCATTCCACCGCCCTCCCTTCGTTGTTTCCGAGGTGTCCATTCAGCTACGACGCGCGCCCGTTGTCAAGGAACGTCGCCGCCGATGTGAGTCTCTCGCCGCAACCGGACGGAATAGGATCGCGTGCATGTTGACCTTCGAGGATCTGCGAAGCCACGTAGCGACAGGCGAGATCGACACCGTGGTCGTCGCCTTCACCGACATGCAGGGCCGGCTGATGGGCAAGCGCCTCCACGCCGAGTTCTTCGTCGAGGAGATGGAGGCCGAGCACTCCGTCGAGGGCTGCAACTACCTGCTCGCGCTGGATATGGAGATGGATACCGTGCCCGGCTACGCGATGGCGAGCTGGGAGCAGGGCTACGGCGACTTCGCCGTCTCACCCGACATGGGAACGCTGCGGCCCATCCCGTGGCTGGAAGGGACGGCGCTCGTGCTCGGCGACGTTCTCTGGCACGACGGCTCGCCCGTGCAGCCGTCACCACGCCAGGTGTTGCGCGCGCAGATCGAGCGGGCGGAGGCTCATGGCCTCACCCCGATGGCCGGCTCGGAGCTCGAGTTCTACCTCCTCAAGGAGACCTTCGCGGAGGCCCACGAGAAGGGGTACGCAGGGCTGACTCCCTCGGTTCCCTACGTCCTCGACTACCACATCCTCGGCACCACCTACGACGAGCCGCTGATCCGCGCCATCCGTAACGGCATGCAGGCGGCCGGGATCAAGGTGGAGACCTCGAAGGGCGAGGCGTGGCCGGGGCAGCAGGAGATCAACTTCCGCTACTCCGACGCGCTGACGATGGCCGACAACCACGTCGTCTACAAGAACGGCGCCAAGGAGATCGCCTTCCAGCACGGCCAGTCGATCACCTTCATGGCCAAGCCGTTCGCCGACTGGGTCGGGAACTCGTGTCACATCCACTCGTCGCTCGTCCGGGGTGGCGAGGCCGCGTTCGCCACCGACGACGCGCTGTTCGACAGCTGGCTCGCCGGCCAGATCGCGTGCGCGAAGGAGCTCGCCGTGTTCTTCGCGCCCACGATCAACTCGTACAAGCGCTACGCGGCGGGAAGCTGGGCGCCGACGACGCTAGCCTGGGGGCACGACAACCGCACGTGCGGTTTCCGCGTCGTCGGTCATGGCAAGGCGAAGAGGGTGGAGACGCGGATCCCAGGCGGCGACGTCAACGCGTACCTCGCGTTCGCGGCCATGATCGCGGCAGGCCTGTATGGGGTCGAGAACGGCCTCACCGCGCCGCCGCCGCTGACCGGAAACGCGTACGTGTCCGACGCCGAGCGCTTCCCGGCGACGATGGGTGAAGCGATCGCGGCGCTCGAGGGAGGGACGATGGCTCGCGCTGCGTTCGGCGACCATGTAATCGACCACTATCTGAACTACGCACGCACGGAACAGTCGCTCTACAACCGCTTCGTCACCGACTGGGAGCGGACGAGGTACTACGAGCGTGGCTGAGCGGCCGGTCGAGACAACGCTGATCGAGACGGAGGGCGGGCTCGAGCCGGAGGGCGCTGGGTGGTTCGTCGTCAACGTCCGCGACACGTGCTGGTGGCGGAACGACGCCTTCGGCGAGACATGCGCGTTCGAGGGGTCGTCGGAGAAGGGTGCGCACTTCGTCCAACTCGGGGTCAACATTCACGTGCTCGAGCCCGGGAAGCCGAACTGCATGTACCACGGCGAGGACGCGCAGGAGGACTTCGTGGTGCTCTCGGGCGAGTGCCTGCTGCTCGTAGAGGGGGAGGAGCGACGGCTCCAGGGATGGGACTTCGTCCACTGCCCGCCGCGGACCGAGCACGTCTTCGTCGGCGTCGGCGACGCACCGTGCGCGGTGCTGATGATCGGCGCGCGGCCCGAGACAGAAGACATCGTGTACCCGGTCTCGGAGCTCGCGCAGGCGCACGCCGCCGGCGTCCTCGAGGAAACGCCCGAGCCGGGGGTCGCCTACGCGCCGTACCCGCAGTCGGAGCGCGCGCGACCCGAACCGCGCGGGCTGCCGTGGGAGAACCGGTGACTGTCACCGCGGTGCGGTGACAGTCACCCTCGCGCCGATCACGCGTCAGTGCACGACGAGAACGTCGGTGTGCGCCTTGTGGACGACCGCGTCGCCGATACTTCCCTCGAACAGCCGAGAGAAGAGCCCGCCGTCATGGGCACCGAGCACGATCAGGTCGACCTGCCGCTCGTCGGCGAGGTCGACGATGGCGCGCGCGGGATCGCCGATCCCGGTCACCGTCTCCACTCCCGTGACGCCGAGGTCACCGAGCTGCGCCGTAGCCTCGTCGACCTCCGCCTCGTGGCGCCCGGGCGAGTCGATCGGGTCGATCGGGCCGCCGCGGCCGTGCAGCGTCGGTGCGACGCTGACCACGATCACCTTGGCGGCGAACGCCTTGGCGAGCTCCGCTGCACGCTCGAGCACACGCTCGGCGACAGGGCGCTCTTCGTAGCAAACAAGGATGGTTTTCATCACGTACCTCCTTTCCACCCGACCATAGGCGTCGCCCGTGGCCGCGGGCATCGGTGGATGCCCGACGGTGATTGCGGGCCTCTACGGAGACCGCGCGCATACGATGGTCGTATCGCGATTCACCCGCTGATCGGAATCACCTCGTACGCGCAGCCGGCGCGGTGGGGAGCGTGGGATCTGCCGGCCGCGCTGGTGCCGCTGTGCTACGTCGAGTCGGTGGAGCGCGCGGGCGGCCGGGCGTTGGTCGTGCCGCCGTCGACCGAGGCCGTCGACGAGACGCTCGACGTACTGGACGGCATCGTCTTCTCCGGCGGCATCGACGTCGATCCACGCCGCTACGGGGCGGAACGTCATCCGGCGACCGACCCGGCGCAGGAGCGCCGTGACGCCGGCGAGCTCGCGCTGCTCGCACGTGCGCTCGACCGTGACCTGCCGATCCTTGCCATCTGCCGCGGCTTCCAGCTGCTGAACGTGCTCCGCGGCGGTGATCTCATCCAGCACCTGCCCGAGCAGCTCGGCCACGAGCATCATCGTGAGACGCTCGGTGTCTTCAGCGAGCACCCGGTCGAGGTCAAGGAGGGTACCCGACTAGCATCGATCATCGGCGCCCGCCACGACGGCGTGAAATCGAGCCACCACCAGGGTGTGGGCCACGTAGGCGAGGGGCTGATCGAGACCGCGTGGGCCGAGGACGGCTCGCTCGAGGGTCTCGAGGATCCGTCGAAGCGCTTCGCGGTCGGCGTGCTCTGGCACCCGGAGATGGAGGAGGACAAGCGGTTGTTCGAGACGCTCGTGGAGGAGGCACACCGCTACCGCGCCGAACGACGCTAGACCGACGACGGTTGCTCTTCGTCCTCGCCTTCAGGCGTCGATGGAGGCTCCGCGCCGTCCCGGGTCGCAGCGGCGGGAGGTCGTGCCGCCCCCGAACCCGCCGCGGACGTGCACGCAGACCCGCGGCACGCCGTGGTGATCGACGAGCGTCGCCTCCCAGTACTCGTCCCCCGACTCCGAGGTTCGCGTGACAAGCTGGTGGATCGTGAGCGGCACACGGTAGAGGTCGCTGTCCCTGCGGATGCGCTCATCGGCCGCGACGAGAAGCGCCTGCACCCTTGCCTCGTCTTCAGTCATGTCGCTGTGCGTCGGCACGGCACGGGCGCAGCCGGCTGCCGCGAGTACGGCGACGATCGCGATGACGCTACGTCGCACCGGTCGCCGGGCAGGTGTCGACGTCATAGCCGTAGTTGTCTCGCAGCGGCGTGCGGCTTTCGATCCAGACCCACAGGCAGACCCCGCTCGGGCGCTCGTCGATGGTGACGAAGGCGACGCGCCACGCCTGTGTTCCGTCCTCGAGCTGGTCTGCGGTCGTCTCTCCTACCAACAGCGTCGTGTCGTAGGCGATGCTCTCCGGCTCGAGGATCTCGTCGTTCATGGCGTCGCGGGCGACGACGGCTGCCTCGTACTTCGTGATGCCGCCGAGCGTGTCCGGCTGGCCGCCGCTGCCGCCGCCACAGCCGGTGGCACCTAGGGTCAGCGACAGCGTGGCGACAACGATCCTCCAGCTCATGCGCCGCATTCTAGGATCGGCGAGAATGGGTCCGTGCTGAGCACGGGTCGTGTCGCCATTGTGGTCGGTCTCGCCGCGCTGGCCGTGGTCGCGGCAGCCGATGCGGCCTCGTCGGTCGTCACCTGCGGCTTGCACCGCGGCTTCGTGGTCTACGCCCAAGACGTCACGTGCCCCACGGCGAAGAGAATCGTGCGGCGCATCGACGAGCTCCCGTATCGGGCGCCGAAGGTGACGATTCGCAGCATCCCCAGCTACCTCTGCGTTGCGACGTACAAGAAGACAACGAAAAGGATGAAGGCCGGCTCGTGCCTCAAGCTCGGCACCCAGACGACGGGTTTCGGGTGGACGAAGGACGGGGCGATTGTGCCGCTTCCCCCGGGTGCGTCGGCGAGAATCAACACGAGCTGAGAGGAGATCGGGTGTCGGGAAGGCTTGACGGCAAGGTCTGCGTGATCACGGGCGCCGGGGGCGGCATGGGCCGCGAGGCGGCGATCGTGTTCACCGGCGAGGGCGCGCGGGTGTGCGTCGCCGACGTGGCGCTTGGCCCGGCGGAGGAGACCGTCCGCCTGTGCCCGGAGGGGACGACGTTCCCGTTTCAGGTCGACGTCGCGGACGAGGACGCCGTACTGTCGATGATGGCGACCACGGCGGAGCGCTTCGGCGGGATCGACGTCCTGTACAACAACGCGGGCATCTCGCCGGACGACGACGCCTCGATCCTCGACACGTCTGTCGAGGCGTGGCAGCGGGTGCAGGACGTGAACGCCAAAGGCGTCTTCCTCTGCTGCAAGCACGGTATCCCGTACCTCCTCGAGCGCGGCGGTGGCTCGGTGATCAACGTCGCCTCGTTCGTGGCAATCCTCGGGGCCGCCACCTCCCAGATCTCGTACACGGCCTCGAAGGGCGCCGTGCTCGCTCTGTCGAAGGAGCTCGGGGTGCAGTTTGCGCGCGAGGGCGTTCGCGTCAACGCGCTGTGCCCGGGGCCCGTGGAGACACCGCTGCTGCTCAACATCTACGGGTCGAACCCCGAGGCGTACGAGCGGCGCCGCATCCACTGGCCCACAGGACGGCTGGGGAAGCCGCGCGAGCTCGTCAACGCCGCGCTCTTCCTCGCCAGCGACGAGTCGACGTTCGTGAACGCCGCGACGTTCGTCGTAGACGGCGGCCTCACGGCCGCCTACGTGACACCCGAGTAGCCGCGCCGGGTGACTGTCACCGCAGGGCGGTCACCCGGTTTCGTCTCACGCCTCCGTCGACACGAACACAGACTTCAGCTCCGTGTTGTGCACGAGGCCTTCCATGCCGAGCTCCTTGCCGACGCCTGACTGCTTGTAGCCGCCGAACGGCGCCTGCGGGAAGACCGAGCTGTTCGAGTTGACGCCGATGCACCCGGTGCGGAGCGCCCGTGCCACGCGGAGCTGGCGCGCGCCGTCACGGGTCCACAGCGAGCCCGAGAGACCATACGGCGTGTCGTTGGCCAGGCGGATCGCCTCCTCCTCGGTCGAGAAGGTGATCACGGAGACGACGGGGCCGAAGATCTCCTCGCGCGCGACCGTCATCTCGTTGGTGCACCCGTCGAGGATCGTGGGGCGGAGGAAGTACCCGTTGGCGAGAGCAGGGTCGTCGGGGCGGGTGCCACCCTCGATCACCGTCGCTCCTTCTTCCACACCGCACGCGATGTAGGACTCGACGGTCTCGCGCTGCCCGGCCGACACCATCGGGCCGACCTGCGTCTCCGCGCTCTCCGGGTCGCCGACGACGATGGCGCGTGTCGCTGCGGCGTACCGCTCGAGCAGCTCGTCCTTCGCCGACTCCTCAACGAGCAGCCGCGAGCGGGCACAGCAGTCCTGGCCGCAGTTCTCGAACACGGCGAACGGCGCCAGCCGCCCCGCCTTCTCGAGGTCCGCGTCTGCAAAGACGATGCAGGCGCTCTTGCCGCCGAGCTCGAGCGTGACCCGTTTGATCGTTCCTGCGGCCTTGCGCGCGATCCCCACGCCGACCTCGGTGGAGCCGGTGAAGCCGACCTTGCCGACCAGCGGGTGCTCGACGAGTGCGTCGCCGACACCGCGGCCGGGGCCGGGGACGACGTTGAGCACACCGGCCGGAAGGCCGGCCTCGAGGCCGATCTCCGCGTAGCGCAACGCCGACAGAGGCGAGAGGCTCGCCGGCTTGAGCACCACGGTGTTGCCGGCAGCGAGCGCGGGCGCTGTCTTCCAGTTGGCGATGTTGAGCGGGAAGTTCCAAGGGGTGATCAGCGCCGCGACGCCGATCGGCTCACGAAAGGTAAGCACGATCCCGTCGCGGTCGACGGGGATCGTGGAGCCGAAGAACTTGTCGACGGCACCGGCGAAGTACCGCATCACGGCGGCTGCGTTGCCGGCGCACCAGCGGGCGTCGCCGATCGCCATGCCCATGTCGCGCGTCTCGAGCAGGGCGAGCTCGTCGGCGTGCTCCTCGATCAGGTCGGCGAAGCGATACAGCACCTTCGCCCGCTGGATCGCCGTGCGCCCGCCCCAGTCCTCGAACGCGCGAGCGGCGGCGCGTACGGCACGGTCGGCGTCCTTCTTACCCGCCTCGGCGACGGTGCGGAACACGTCGCCGGTAGCCGGGTTGACGGTCTCGAACGTTCGCCCCTCGGCGGCGGCGACCCGCTCGCCGTCGATCACTAGACCGTCGAACGTCGTGCTCATGTGTCCCGCATTGTCCCACGTCGGCCGCGCGCCACTCCGAACAGGATGACCCCGGCCAGCAGCGCGCCGCACGTGCCGAGCAGTTCGTCGCCGAGCGTGTCGCGGTAGGCAGTTGCCAGCTCGTCCTCGTTGTCGTGGATGAAGACGACGTACTCGCCGAGCTCCCAGACGATCGCGAGGAACGCTCCGATGCCGACCACGAGCGCGGCCGACACGAGTGGTGCCAGTCGAGCACGAAGGACGAGGAGCCCGACGCCGCCGCTCAGCAACGCCCAATTGACGAAGTGGTTCCCGTCGTCCCACCACGAGACGGTGTCGTACAGGTCGAACACGTTGCCGAGCACGTCGACGAGCCACGGGGCGGTAAGGAGGGCGTCCGCGGCGTACGGGAACGGAGCGTGACGCCCCGCGAGCGCCCACACGGCGGGCACGATCAGCACGATGACGGCGGCGCCGCCCAGGCGCCAGCCGAATCCCTTGCCCTCGAACTGCTCGCCCCCCGAGAACGCGCCGTACGCAACCAGCACGACGTAGAGCGCCTTGACGCCCACATCGATCCAGCCGGAAGCCGGCAGCCTCATGACGCGGGAGCGTAGCGCGGCGACTACACGCCGACGACCTGGACGAGCCAGCGGCGGTCGCGCTCGCGGTCGAGCTCGAGGAACAGCACCCGCTGCCACTGGCCGAGGCAAAGCTCGCCTCCGCGTACCGGAATCGACTCTCCGGCCGGGCCGAGCAGCATCGACATGCAGTGCGAGTGACCGTTGCCGACCTCCTGGTCCTCCTCGCACACGTTCTCGGTGCGCCGGTCCCAGTCGTCGTGAGCGTAGTAGTGCTCTGTCGGCACGAGGCGCCGCAGCATGACCGCGAAGTCCTCGAGAAAGCCGCGCTCGAACTCGTTGACGCGCACCGAACACGTCGTGTGCGGCGAGTAGACGCAGCAGATGCCGTTCTGGACCGCGCTCTCGCGCACAGCTTCACGCACGTCTTCCGTGATGTCCGTGACGGAGAGCCCGCCGGCGGTGCGCAGTTGCACCTCGCGGTGGAAGGTGGTGAGGGCGCCGGCCCGCCCGTTCTCCGGGACGAGCACGGGGCCGTGCTTGGTGGTCGATTCGGGAGCCGCGGCCACTTGTGACGGCATTGTGACAGGCTCGCGTCCGGAGCGGTCGGGGGAACGGGCGACCCTGCCTGCGGCTGGCCCGTAGCTCAGCTGGTTAGAGCAGCCGACTCATAATCGGTTCAGCGTGGGGGAACCCATGGTTCCCCCACGAGCCCCCTCCTTGGCCGCTCGATGTATCGGTGGCTGGTCTGGCCTCTCGCCGGGCGAGGCCCGGCTTCGGCCGCGACGGCGCTGCGCTCCGGTGGGCGATACCCTGACCGGCGCGGGCCCGTAGCTCAGCTGGTCAGAGCAGCCGACTCATAATCGGTTGGTCCCTGGTTCGATCCCAGGCGGGCCCACTTTCTTGTTTGCAGTGGGGCTTCGCGAACGCGAAGCCTCGGAAACCGCTGTCGCGGTTTCCGCCACGCGAAGATCCCTGAAGCCGGGAACCTCCGGTTCCCAGCGAGCCCTCCCTTCGGTCGCGCCATACCAAGATCCCCGGGGTTGTGCTCCGGCGGCGAATTCGGGGGTAGAGTGCGACGGGGCGGCGCAAAGCCGTGGCATAGGGGGACAAAGGGGAGTGGGATGCGTGAGCTGCGCATCGTCGTGGCGGCAGTGATCGTGGCGGCGGCGGCGGCAACGGCTGCGATGGCGGCGAAGCCGCCGTCGGGTAGTTCGATCGGGACGGGGCAGGTGTTCTTCCCTAACCCTGTAGCTCAGACCGGCAATCAAGATCTCACGGACAAGAAGGATGCGGACTACCCGCTCCTGGCGCCGGCGTACACGACGGTGACGCTGACCAACCTCGACGGCTCGGGCTTCCTCCGCGGCGACTGGGCGAACATCCGCTCCGAGACGGGAAACCCGGCGTACTCGGCGTCGAACACGTTCGTCTACGGCCGCGACGACGATCGCTTCGAACAGGTGATGGCCTACTACTGGGTCACCGAGGCGCAGAAGTACATCCGCTCGCTCGGCTTTGGCACCGGGACGTACCCGGCGGTCAACGCCGAGTCGCAGGATCTTCGCATCAACCAGTGGGGTCTCGACAACTCGTACTCGTGGGACAAGCACGACGTGATCCGCCTCGGCAAGGGCGGCGTCGACGACGCTGAGGACGCCGAGGTGATCCTCCACGAGTACGGGCACGCGATCCACGATTCGCAGGTGGCCGGCTTCGGCACCTCGCTCGAGGCGGGCTCGATCGGCGAGGCCTTCGGCGACTACTGGGCCGTGACCGTCGCAAACGTGGTCAGCGGTAACGGATACGACCTGGCCTGCGTCGCCGACTGGGACGCCGTCTCGTACACGCCGGCGCCGCACTGCCTGCGGCGAACCGACCGTAACCTCGTCTACCCGGACGACCTGACCGGCAGCGTGCACCGCAACGGCCAGATCTGGTCGCGGGCGCTGTGGGACATCCGAGGCGCGCTCGGCGCGACCACGGCGGACACGATCATCCTGCTGGCGCAGTTCGACTTCGCGCCCGACACGTCGTTCGCGGATGCTGCAGCGGCGACGGTCGCCGTCGCGCAGGACGAATTCGGTGGGGTGGAGGCTGCGGCCGTGCAGGCTGCGTTCGAGGCGCGCGGCATTCTCTAGGGCATCGCCGGCGCGGGGTGGTGCCGACCGCCGCCCCGCACCTCCGGCCGGGTTGCGTTGCGGCTGTGGTGGTGCCAGCATGCCCCGGGCAAGGCCGCGTCCACCACAGGAGGAGAAGCAGATGGCGATCCTGATGATGCTCGACCTCGACGGCGCCACCGTCGAGCAGTACGACCAGGTCAACGAGAGCATGGGGATCCAGGGCGACGACGACGCGCCGGACGGTCTCGTCTCTCATGTGTGCGCCGTGACGGACGGCGGGCTGACCATCGCTGACGTGTGGGAGTCGCAGGAGGCGCTCGACGGGTTCTTCGGGTCGCGTCTTGCGGGCGCATTGCAGCAGGCCGGCGTGCAGCAAGGGCAGCCGCGCATCCTGCCGGTGCACAACACGATCGCTCAGGGTGCCGGCACCGAGGCCGGCGTGCTGATGATCATCGAGTCCGACGCCTTCGGGCCCGCGCTCTACGACCGGCTGACCGCGCGCATGCCGGCGCACGCGGGCGACGGCAGCGCCCATCCGGCCGTCTCGCACGTCGCGGCGTTGAGGGGCGATGGCGGCATGGTCTTCGTCGACGTCTGGGATTCCCCCGAGTCGTTCGGGCGCTTTGCCGAGGAAGCTCTCGCACCGGCCAGCGAGGGCGAGGATATGCCGGCGCTGGAGCCACGTTTCGTCCTCATCCACAACCGCCTGCGGAGCACTGCCAGGGTCTGACTGCGAAGCACGCGGGGGCGGCGTTGACGGCCGCCCCCGCCGACGGCGCAACCTCGGGGCCAGACGTTTTTGACGTCTGTGGGGAGAGGAGTCGCGCCGACCGCTTGTATCCATCTCATACGACGCGAGAGAATGCGAGTCTCTGGCCGCTCCTCGGAAAGGAAAAGTTCGCAAAATGGACAAGCTCAATGAACTCTCACACGGCGCCAAGGTCGTGCTCGGCGCAGGGATCGCCTTCTTCGTCTTCTCGTTCTTCAAGTGGTTCAAGCTCGAGAACACGAGTTTCGGCGAGAACATGTGGCACGGCGTCGGGTTTATCGCCGGGCTGGTTCTGATCGCGCTCATCGTGTGGCAGGCGATTCGCCTCGCCAACATCAAGATCGAGGTCGGAGTGACGCCGTCGATGATCACTGCAGCGCTGGCAGTGCTGCTCCTGATCTTCACGGTCATCCGATTCATCGACAAGCCAGGCGGAGGGATCGCGGATTCCGTCATCGACCGCACGATCTGGGCGTGGCTCGGGCTGGTCCTCGCAATCGTGATCGTCGTCGGGGCCTGGATGAACATGCAGGCCGCCGGGGAGAGCCTCGGCGACGTGCGCGACAAGATGCAGTCGATGACCGGCAGCGGTGCCGCGGCGGCGCCGGCGGCTGAGGCGGCCGCCCCCGCGCCGGTCCCCGCACCGGAGCCCGCCGCCGCGTCGGAGCCCGCTCCCACGCCTGCACCCGAAGCCGCGCCTGCGGAGCCCGCAGCCGAGGCTGCCGAGGAGGCGACCGAGGGCGACGACGAACCGCGGAGCGCTTAGCACGAACGGACGGCGGGGGTGACGCTGAAGCGTCACCCCCGAGGCTGAAGCACCACCCCACAGCGAAGGGGGAGCCTCTCTTAGCCCGGCGGGAGAGGCTCCCGGCTACACTCACGACATGCCCGAGATCGGGACCCTGCGCGTCAAGACGGGCCTCGCCGAGATGCTGAAGGGCGGCGTGATCATGGACGTCGTCGACGCAGAGCAGGCACGCGTCGCGGAGGACGCCGGCGCCTGTGCGGTGATGGCGCTCGAGCGCGTCCCGGCCGACATCCGCGTCGAGGGGGGGGTCGCGCGCATGTCCGACCCGGAGAAGATCCGCGAGATTCAGGCGGCGGTCTCGGTCCCCGTGATGGCGAAGTGCCGCATCGGCCACTTCGTCGAGGCGCAGATCCTGGAGGCGCTCGAGGTCGACTACATCGACGAGTCGGAGGTGCTGACGCCCGCCGACGTCGCGCACCACGTCGACAAGCACGCCTTCACCGTGCCGTTCGTGTGCGGGTGCACCAACCTCGGCGAGGCGCTGAGGCGGATCGCGGAGGGCGCGGCGATGATCCGCACGAAGGGGGAGGCCGGCACCGGTGACATCGTCAACGCAGTCACCCATATGCGCGCCGTGTTCGGTGGCATCAGGCGGCTGCAGTCGCTGCGCGAGGACGAGCTCTTCGCCGAGGCCAAGGAGCTGCGAGCACCCGTCGAGCTCGTGCGCTGGGTCGCCCAGAACGGTCACCTTCCCGTCGTCACCTTCACGGCCGGCGGCATCGCCACGCCGGCGGACGCGGCGCTCTGCATGCAGCTCGGAGCAGACGGGGTCTTCGTCGGCTCCGGCATCTTCAAGTCCGGCCGCGACAAGCGCGACGACTACGACGGCTGGGTCGAAGACGTGTCGCGGCGCGCGAAGGCGATCGTCGAGGCGACGACGCACTACGCCGACGCGAAGATCCTCGCCGACGTCTCCGCCGGCCTCGGCCAGCCGATGGTCGGCATCGCTTCCGGCTCGCTCGCCGAAGGCGAGCGGCTCGAAGTCCGCGGCTGGTAACCGACGCATGCTGTGAAAGAGGGCGCCGCGGCCGCGAAGCGGACGCACCCAGGGGTGTTTGTGCGAGCGGATTCCGGTTCTGCGCTGACTACTCTAGGAGCCGAGGAGCGCGACGAGCATTCCGGTCGCGGCTGCAGCCGCGGCTACGCCGAGAAACGTCACCACGCGCATGCCGAGCACGCGCAGGTCGACAGAGCCATCCCTCCGAATCAGCATCCCACTCCCAGTATCCGACGTGGCGTCCGACGCGCTCTCCCTCGAACGAGGGAACCGCGGGCGAATCTACACTTACCAGCGTGACGGAGAACGCGCCACGGGTCGGCGTGCTCGCGCTTCAGGGCGCCTTCCGCGAGCACGCGGCCGTGCTACGGCGGCTCGGTGCCGACGTGGTGGAGGTGCGCCTGCCCGATCACCTTCGCTCACTCGACGGACTCGTGATCCCGGGCGGAGAGTCGACGACGATCATGCGGCTCGCGCGCCTATACGCACTCGACGACGCCATCCGCGAGTTCCAGGGCGCGGTGCTCGGCACCTGCGCCGGCATGATCGTGCTCGGTCGCGACCAGCTCGGGCTCGTCGACCTCGAGGTCGACCGGAACGCGTACGGTCGCCAGGTGGCGAGCTTCGAGGCGGACATCTCACTCGATGGCGACGAGCGGACGCTGCGAGGCGTCTTCATCCGCGCACCGCGGGTGCGCGAGCTCGGTGCCGAGACGGAAGTGCTCGGGGAGCTCAAGGGCGAGCCGGTGCTCGTACGGGACGGCCGCTTCCTGGTCGCATCGTTCCATCCGGAGCTGACGGACGACGACCGGGTGCACGAGATGTTCCTCGAGATGACCAAGGAGGCTGCGGTTGTCGGGGCATAGCAAATGGTCGACGATCAAGCACAAGAAGGGCGCCGCCGACGCCAAGCGCGGCAAGCTCTTCTCGAAGCTGTCCAAGGCGATCATGGTCGCCGCGAAGGACGGTGGGTCCGACCCTCTCACGAACCTTGCCCTCCAGAACGCGATCGAGAAGGCTCGCTCCTACTCGATGCCGAAGGACAACATCGAGCGTGCGGTTGCGAAGGGGTCCGGTGAAGGAACGGACGGCGCGACGTTCGAGACGATCGTCTACGAGGGCTACGGCCCCGAAGGCGTGGCGGTCCTGGTGGAGACGCTGACCGACAACCGCAACCGCACCGCTTCCGAGGTGCGTCATCTGTTCTCGAAGCACGGTGGCAACCTCGGCGCGACGGGAGCAGTGGCCTGGCAGTTCGAGCGGCTCGGGGTCATGCTCGTGCGCGCCGACGGCGTCGACGAGGAGGATCTGCTGCTCGTCGCAGCCGACGCGGGCGCCGACGACGTCGAGCGTGACGGCGACGTGTTTCAGGTCACCTCCCCGCCTGAGTTGCTAGCTGCCGTACGGCAGGCGCTCGCGGCTGCCGGGTATGCGATCGAATCGGCCGAGCTGTCGATGGTGCCGAAGACGACCGTCGCCATCTCCGACGAATCGGTCGCGAAGAGGATCGTGCGGCTCGTCGAGGGGCTGGAGGATTTCGACGACGTACAGGACGTGTACGCCAACTTCGACATCCCGGAGGCGGTGCTGGAAGTGGTCGCTTCGTGACAGAAGGCACGACATCCGAAACGGCGAATACCCTGGCCACTGTGCGTCTTCGCATCGTGCTCGGCCTTCTGTTTCTGGCGATCGCCGCCGCCGTGGCGGGGTGCGGGGGTGGCGGCGGGGAGGAAGCCGGTGCCGATGGCGGCGAGACGACCACCGAGACGGTCGGCGAGACCGACACCTCCGAGGGGCCGGTCGACGAGCTGGCTCCCGTGGGGCCGGACACGACGCTATGCCGAGAGGTGACCTCCACCTCGTCGGAGCTGAACCTCGCGGCGTCGAACGGCGACTTCGCCACCGTCGCGAAGCGCTGGAGGGAGCTGCAGACCGAGTTTCCAGACGACCTGCAGCCGCACATCGACACGCTGGTCGAGGGCTACGGCAAGGTCGCGGCCGATCCGAATCAGTACTCGGTGCTCGGAACGTCGCCGTACAAGGAAGCAGTCGACGCCGTCAACACGTACACCGGGTCGGCCTGCGACTGACCTCGCGCTGTCCGGGACGCTCCGTACCCTCTCGCCGTGAAGGTCCTCGGCATCGACCCAGGGACGGCTGCGTGCGGGTACGGGATCGTCCACGAAAGCGACGGGCGCCTCAAGGCGCTGGCGCACGGGTGCTGGCGCACCAGCCCCAGGGAGCGTCCCGAGGCCCGGCTCAGGACGATCTTCGAGGGCGTCGCGGAGCTCATTCGGGTGCATGCGCCAGACGCCGTCGCGCTGGAAGAGTCCTTCGTCGGTGCCGACGCCCGCATCGCGCTCTCCGTCGGGCAGGCACGCGGCGCCGCGCTCGTCGCGGCCGCCACCGCTGGGCTCGAGTGCGCGGAATACGCTCCGGCGCGCGTCAAGCAGACGGTGTGCGGCTACGGCCGCGCCGAGAAGCAGCAGATGCAGCGCATGGTGAAGATGATCCTGAAGCTGGAAGCCGAGCCGCCGACGTCGCACGAGGCGGACGCGCTTGCGGTCGCGATCTGCCACGCTCTGGCGTCGCCTCTCGTCAAGCTCGCGTCATGAGGACAACGTCGTGATCGCACGGCTGCGCGGGCGGCCCGCCGGCCGGTCGCCCGACGGGGTCGTGCTCGACGTCAATGGCGTCGGCTACCTGGTCGCCGCGACGCCGGCGGCACTGCGCCGCACGGAAAGCCCCGGGGAGGTCACGCTCGAGACGTACCTCCACGTGCGCGAGGACGTGTTGCAGCTGTACGGGTTCGCGGACGCGGAGGAACGTGAGCTCTTCACACAGTTGCTCACCGTGAACGGCGTCGGCCCGAAGGTCGCACTGGCGGTGGTGTCTGGATCGCCTGCGGGCGAGCTCCGGCGCGCGATCGCGCTCGGCGACCACGCACGCTTCCTGGCCATACCCGGTATCGGCAAGCGGACCGCGGAGCGCATCGTGCTCGAGCTCCGGGAGAAGATCGGCGCCGAGCTTCCCGACGCACTTTCGTCCACCGTGGCCGGGTCGGAGCACACCGTCGCGCGCGAGGCTCTCGTCGAGCTCGGCTGGTCTCTCGTCGACGCCGAGCAGGCGTTGGCCGCCGTCGATCTGGAGCTGCCGCCGGAGGAGCGTGTGCGCGTAGCGCTGCGGAGTGCGGCGTGAGACGTCCTGTGTCAACCCCGCGATTCACGTGTATCGTCGGCGGCGGCCGCGATAGCGGCCGCTTTAGGGGTTGTCGCGATCACGGATCTGCTTCTGCAGATTCGGGATCTGCGGGGCTGGCGTGAGCGGCTTCCTCGCCCCGGTGCTCGGGCCGGACGAGGAGGAGGCAGAGCGGTCGCTTCGTCCACGGCGGCTCGACGACTTCGTGGGGCAGGAGCGGATCAAGGAGCAGCTCTCGATCTCGCTCGACGCGGCGCGTGCCCGCGGCGATGCGCTCGACCACGTCCTGCTCGTCGGCCCGCCCGGTCTCGGCAAGACGACGCTCGCGCAGATCGTCCGCGAGGAGCTCGGTGTCGGCATCCGCGTCGTCGCAGGGCCCGGGCTCGAGAAGAAGGACGTGGCCGCCATCCTCACCGGGCTCGAGAGCCGCGACGTCCTGTTCGTAGACGAGATCCACCGGCTCAACAGCGCCGCCGAGGAGATCCTCTACCCGGCGCTCGAGGACTTCCGCCTCGACATCGTGCTGGGGCAGGGCGCCGCCGCGCGGACGCTGACGCTCGACCTGCCGCCGTTCACGCTCGTCGGCGCGACTACTCGCACGGGGCTGCTGACGACGCCGCTGCGCGACCGCTTCGGCATGACCTTCCGGCTCGGCTACTACGAGAGCGGCGAGCTGGCGTCCATCGTTCGCCGCTCGGCGTCGATCCTCGGCGTCCTGATCGAGGACGACGCAGCCGACGAGATCGCTAGTCGCTCGCGCGGCACGCCCCGCGTCGCGAACCGCATCCTGCGTCGCGTCCGGGACGTCGCGGAGGTGCGCCACGAAGGGGTCGTGACAACGGTGGTTGCGCGCGAGGCGCTGCAGCTCCTCGAGGTCGACGGTCTCGGGCTCGAGCGCACCGATCGCGAGCTGCTCGAGGCGGTGGCGCTGAAGTTCGGCGGCGGCCCGGTGGGGCTGTCGACACTCGCAGTGACGCTCGGCGAGGAGCCCGACACGATCGAGGACGTCTACGAGCCGTACCTGCTCCAGCTCGGGTTCCTGCAGCGAACGCCTCGCGGCCGGGTGATCACCGACCTGGGCCGCGAGCACGTCGGCGCCGTCCGCACCGACGGGAGCCTGTTCTGATGTCCCAGGCAATCTGGACACCGGGCATGGCAGGACCGCTCGAGGAGCTCGTGAAGCGGATCTATCGCCGCATCGACTCGTTCCGCGAGCAGCACGGCCTCGACGAAGTGGGCGTCAGCGTCGAGCTCTTCGACGGCTCGCTGCACAGGTTGGCGTCGCTGTCGCCCGAGCCCGGCTTCGGCTTCGTGACGCTGTGCCCACACTGCGAGCCCGGCGAGGCGCACGAGCTCATCGTGCCGCTCGGTGCCATTCGCGAGTTCAGGCTCGGCAGCGCCGAGGAGGAGCAGCCCCTCGGCTTCATTGTGCCGACGGAGTAGGCGCGACGCCTGCGTCGCCCTCGGGCGAGGGAGGCGTCGCGCCGAGGGAGGCTTCGGGCGAGGCAGGCATCGCCCCTACAGGCGCTTGAACTGGACCGGTGCCCAGGATGGTGTCGGCGCAAGCTCGAGCAATGCACGGCCGCCATCTGGGTCCGCATAGCCGAAGTCTCCCGTGCCGTCGTCCCACGCCACCTCGAGCAGCCCGGCCTTCACCCGGTGGTCGAGGTAGGCGCTGCGAAACACGACCTTGCGGAGCCAGTAGACGAGCGACTCGCCGTCGAGCACGCCAACCCGCTCCCAGTGGCGGAGAAGGTACTCGCCGAGTTCGCCTCGTGGGGCTGCGATCCGCCCCTGCCAGGTCAGCTCGACGAGGTCACCGACGGCCTCGTCGTCGAGGTCGTTCGCCGGCACCAACCCCAGCTTCACCGCCGCTGCCGTGACCCGCTCCTCGAAATCCCGCGCATTGAACCGAAACTCGTAGCGCATGAACTCGATCGCGTAGTCCTCGCCCGACACGTAGTTCTCTTCGCCCGCCTGCACGCTGCAAGGGTAGCCTCGGAGCGTGAAGGTTCTCGGTCAACACCGGCTCGTGATCGGCATGACCGGCGCTGTGCTGGCGATCTGGCTGATCGGCGCGGCCGTCACCCGGTACACGCTCGAGCAGATGGCGCTCTACGCCCCTATTGCTGTGCTCGTCGTCGGCGCCACCGTCGGCGTCGTGATGCTCTGGGTCAAGATCGTGCTCCAGCTGCGCGGCGAGCGTCGCGCGGGACGCGGAAACCGGTGACAGCCACCGCCCCTCCAGCGCCAGTGCGATGACAGGCACCGGACGACGTCCGGCGCGCCCCGTAGTTTCGAGGCACGATGCACGACGGGCGCTGGACGATCCGCGAATGCGACCGCGACGCGGTGAGCGCCCTCGCAGCCGAGTTGGGCGTGAGCGAGATCACCGCCTCCGTGCTCGTGCGCCGCGGCCACGCTGACCCGGCCGAGGCCCGCGCGTTTCTCGCTGCCGAGCCGCCCGGCCACGACCCGCTCCTACTCGGGGAGATGACCGTCGCCGTGAAACGGATCAGGGCCGCGATCGCGGCCGGCGAGCGGATCTGCGTCCACGGCGACTACGACGTGGACGGCATCTGCGCCACCGCCGTGTGCGTACTCGCGCTACGGGAGCTCGGTGCCGACGTCGACTGGCGGCTTCCCAGCCGGTTCGAGGAAGGGTACGGCCTCGCCGTGGAGACCGTCGAGCGCCTCGCCGCCGACGGGTTCTCGCTGCTCGTCACGGTTGACTGCGGCATCACCGCAGTCGCCGAAGTTGCACGGGCGAGGCAGCTCGGCCTCGACGTGATCGTCACCGACCACCACCGCCCGGGGGACGAGCTCCCCGACTGCGCCATCGTCGCCACGCGGCCGTCGAGCTATCCGTTCCCCGAGCTGTGCGGGACAGGCGTCGCTCACAAGCTCGCCGAGGCGCTGCTCGGCGCCGACCATCCCGCGCTCGCGCGGCAGCTCGACCTCGTCGGGCTCGCCACGATCGCCGACGTCGTCCCGCTCGTCGACGAGAACCGCGCGCTCGCCGCCGCCGGCCTACGGCAGCTTGCGCGCACGCGACGACCGGGTCTGCGGGCCCTGATGCAGTCGGCGCGGGTCGATCCGGCGACGGTCGACGCGACGGCCGTCGGCTTTCGTCTGGCCCCTCGTATCAACGCAGCAGGACGACTGCACCAGCCCGACCTGGCGCTCGAGCTGCTACTCACCGACGACGCCGAGCAGGCGCGGGCGCTCGCCGGCGAGCTCGAAGGATTGAACCGCGAACGGCAGGCAGTCGAGGACAGGATGCTTCGCGACGCCGTCGCGCGCGTCGAAGGCTGGCCCGAGCCGCAACGTCGCCGGCGCGGCTACGTGCTGTGGGACGAGGACTGGCACGAAGGCGTGATCGGGATCGTGGCCTCACGCCTCGTCGAGCGCTTCGGCCGGCCGGTCGTGCTCATCGCTGGCACAGCCGACGGCTGGAAGGGGTCGGGCCGGTCGATCTCCGCGTTCGATCTCCATGGGGCTCTCGCCGCCTGTTCCACGCACCTCGAGCGCTTCGGGGGCCATCGGGCTGCCGCCGGCCTGTCGATTATCACCGAGGAGCTCGAGCCGTTCGCGGATGCATTCGCAGAGCACGCGGACAGCGCGCTCGACGACGACGACCTGCGCTCGCTTCAGGTGGTCGACGCCATCGTCCCAGCATCCGCTCTCACTCTCGACCTCGCACAGGAGCTCGACCGGCTGGCGCCGTTCGGTCTGGGCAACCCCGACGTGACCCTGCTGGCAGCCGCTGTCGAAGCGGTCGAGCCGGCGACCGTGGGGGAGGGCAAGCACCTTCGCTTCCGCGTGCGGCAGAACGGGCGCGACGCCGGCAGCGCGATCGCGTTTGGCCTCGGCTCGCAGCTCGACCGGCTGCGCCGCGAACAGCGCTACGACCTCGTGTTCCGGTTGAAGGAGAACCGCTGGAACGGCACCGTCGCGCCCCAGCTCGTCGTGCGCCGTGTCTTCGACAGCCCCCCGAGCTACGACGAGCTGCGGTCGCGGCTCGCCGGGCTCTGGCGGTCGGGGGAACCATCGTGGACGCCCGAGGCGCGCCAGATCTTCAGCGAGCTCGGGCTCGCCGACGGCGACTCGAGAAGGGAGCTCCTCGAGTCGCCGTCGTTTCGTGCGCTGCTCGCAGCCGACGTGACGCTTCCGCGGGCCGCCTAGACGAGAGCGTGCTCGGTGAGCTGTCGCGCGAGGCCGGCCTCGTCGAAGACGCCCCAGAGCTCGACCATGCGCCCGCCCTCGAACCGGACGACGCCCGCTTCGGAGGCGGTGACCTCTCGACCGGACGCCTCGAATCCGAGGTACTCGCCTGCGTGGGTCGCGTGGAAGGTCTGTTGTCGGGCCACGAGGTCGCCTTCGCCGACGATGACGTCGATCTCCCAGCGGGCATCAGGGAACGCGCTTCGGAACTCGTCCAACCACTGCTTGAACCCCACGAGCGTCCCGGGCACATCCGGAGGGAGGCTGTGGTCGATGAGCTCGGGGGCGAAGAAACGGTCCGCGGCGTCCGTGTCGCCGCGATTCAGGACTTCGTCGAGAAAGCGCCGGTAGATCGCTTCGTTCGGGCTTTCCATGTGACCCTCCTCCGTTGCTAGGATTAGTTGTCATGAGCAACTATATTACAAATGATTGCTACTAGCAACTACAGACCGTTGACGTCGCGCGAGTACGAGGCATGGGGGGGCCTCCTGTTCGTCCACGCCTCGGTTGTTCACGAGGTCGATCGACTGCTCGAGTCAAGTCACGGCCTCTCTGTGCGCTCGTACGACGTGCTTGCGACGCTCGACGAGGCGCCGGAGCGAGAACTTCGCATGTCGGAGCTCGCGCAGAATGTCGTGCTGAGCCCGAGCCGTGTCACCCGCGTCGTCGATCGGCTCCAGCTTCAAGGCCTCGTCGATCGTCACCCTGACGAGCGGGACGCGCGCGGCGCCTACGCTGCCCTTACCCCCCTCGGCCTGCAGCGCCTTCAGGAGGCGCGGGCGACGCACCACGAAGTCGTCCGGCGCCGCTTCCTTGGCCGCCTCACAGCCTCGGACCAGGAGGCGCTGGCCAGTTGCTGGCGCAAGATCATCGAAGAAACGGCGATGCAACGCGCTCGGAGGGGTGGAGCAGGCCGACGCTGATGCGAACCGTCGAGTGGTGTCCGTCAGACTGGTCGGCGCGAGACCCGATCGAGCGCGACGAGCATCCTTCGCAGCCGCCAAAGAGTGATTCTGCGCCAGACGAGTCGCATGGAGCGCTCACGTTCGCCGTCGATCGCGCCGATCCTGGTCGGAGAAACGAGCGAAGTACACTGAACGCATGGCTGTCGTCGACACCGAGCGCCATCACGAGCACCTCCTCAGCGAGCTGATCGCCGCTGTCGAGACGTACAACCCCGGCGTCGACAAGGAGCTGATCCGGCGCGCCTTCGACTACGCGGAGGAGCGTCACCGCGGTGTGACCCGTCGCTCCGGCGAGGAGTTCATCAACCACCCGTGGGCCGTCGCCCAGGTCTGCGCCGAGCTTCACCTCGACGAGCAGACGATCGCAGCCGCGTTGTTGCACGACGTGGTCGAGGACACCGAGACGTCGCTCGACGAGGTCCTGGCCGAGTTCGGCCCGGAGATCGCGCAGCTCGTCGAAGGCGTGACGAAACTGACGCGAATCCAGTTCTCTTCGCGCGAGCAGGCGGAGGCCGAGAACTACCGGAAGATGATCGTGGCCATGGCCCAGGACGTGAGAGTGATTCTCATCAAACTGGCGGACCGGCTCCACAACATGCGCACCATCGAGCATCTCGGGAAGCAGAAGCAGTTGCAGACGGCGAAGGAGACGGTCGAGATATACGCGCCGCTGGCCCACCGGCTCGGCATTCACGCACTGAAATGGGAGCTCGAGGATCTGTCCTTCCAGGTCCTGCACCCGCGGAAGTACGCGGAGATCACGGCCATGGTCGCCGACCGCCGCGCCGACCGTGAGGAGCAGGTCGAGCGGGCCGGGAAGACGCTCGACGCGGAGCTCGAGAAGGCGGACATCCCGGCCGAGATCATCGGGCGCGCGAAGCACTTCTACTCCGTCTACGACAAGATGTCGAAGAAGGGCAAGGAGTTCAACGAGATCTATGACCTCACCGCGATGCGCGTGATCGTGGAGCGCGGCGGGGAGGAGGGCACGCGCGACTGCTACGGCGCTCTCGGCCTCATCCACTCGCTATGGAAGCCGATGCCGGGGCGGTTCAAGGACTTCATCGCAATGCCCAAGCTGAACCGCTACCGGTCGCTGCACACGACCGTGATCGGGCCGGCAGGGACGCCGCTCGAGATCCAGGTGCGCACACGCGAGATGCACGAGGAGGCGGAGTACGGCGTCGCCGCCCACTGGCTGTACAAGCGGGGCCGGCGCGGCAAGGCCGACGACGACTGGGTGACCTGGGTCAAGACGCTGATGGACTGGCAGGGCGACGAGACCGACCCTTCCGAGTACATGCGCACTCTGCGCACCGACCTCTTCGACGACGAGGTCTACGTGTTCACGCCCAAAGGCGAGGTGAAGACGCTCCCGGCGGGAGCGACCCCGATCGACTTCGCCTACGCCGTCCACACGGACGTCGGGCACCGGACAGTCGGCGCCAAGGCGAACGGGCGGATCGTGCCACTCCACTACCGCCTCAAGAACGGCGACTTCGTCGAGATCCTCACCTCGAAGTCGGGCCGCGGCCCGTCGCGCGACTGGATCACGCTCGCCGCGTCTTCGCGCGCGCGCAACAAGATCCGGCAGTGGTTCCAGCGCGAGACGCGCGGAGAGACGGAGGCGAAGGGTCGTGAGGCGCTCGATCAGGCCCTGAAGGCGCAGAACCTCCCCTACAGGAAGCTCCAGGGCTCGTCGGTACTGGCCGGTGTGATCCGCGAGCTCGGCTTCAAGAAGGCTGAGGACTTCTACCTCGCGCTCGGCTCCGGGAAGGTCGGCACCGGGCATGTGGTCAACAAGGTGCTGCAGCGCCTGAAGACCGGCGAGGTCGCGGCCGAGCCGGCGATCACCCTCAAGCCGGCGCGCGCGAGGACGACCGTCGCCGGCGACCGTCTCGGCATTGTGGTACCTGGCGTGTCGGACGTGCTCGTCCGCCTCGCCAAGTGCTGCACGCCGGTGCCGGGCGACGGCATCGTCGGGTACATCTCCCTCGGTCGCGGCATCACCATCCACCGGTCGGACTGCCCGAACGTGAAGGCGCTGATGCGCAACCCGGAGCGGTTCACGGAGGTGGAGTGGGAGGGGACAGCGTCCTCGTCGAGCTTCCGCGTGCAGATTGCGGTGGAGGCGTGGGATCGAGCCCGGCTGCTCGAGGACGTGGCGCGGACGTTCGCCGAGCACGGTGCGAACATCGTCTCCTACGGCGGCACCGTCGAGGACGGCATGGCGCGCAACTGGTACACGGCCGAGCTCGGCGACGTGAAGAACCTGCGCTCGGTGCTCACCGCGCTGCGAAACCTCGAAGCCGTGTTCGACGCATATCGCGTTACGCCAAACTAGCCGCGCCGGAGAAACGGGGAGCCCTGAAGTGGGGGAACCGGAGGTTCCCCCGGAGACCCCCTCCTGCCCGACTCGGCTCTTGTTAGGTCAACCACCGTCGCGAAGAGGCACGAGGTCGTCGTCCTTGTCAGCCCACTCCTGCAGCTCCGGGCGCAGCTCGAGCGACCGCGCGAGGTGTTCGCGCGCCGCGTCCAGGCGTCCCGCGCGGGCCTCGGCGCAGCCGAGGTTGTAGAGCACCGACGGATGGTCGGGGTACTGCTCGAGGGCAACGCTCAGCTCGTCGGCCATGGCACCGAAGTCTCCGTGCGGCCGGTGCCGCTCGGCGTAGAAGTACGCCTCCCACGCTGATGGCGAGTACGGCTCACCGGCCCTGCCGCCCACCGCGAGCACCGAGGTATTTGGTTCCTCCGCCCACGCGTGGCGCTTCACCTCGGGGTCGCGCACGAAGACGACGGTCCCCGCCGGCGCGTCCAGCGTCTCGTCGCCGAGACGGAAGGTCGCGCGGCCGGTCAGAACGGTGTAGACCTCCTCGTGTTGCAGCGTGGACTCCGTGTGCTCCTCGACAAGGTGGTCGCCGACGCTCTCGGCCGTGTACGCGTTGATGCCGAACGCTTGCACGCCGAGCGTGCGACGCAGCGGTCGCCACTGCAGCGCTCCGGCGACCGTGATCGGCTCGATGTCGTCGACGCGGATGCTCGTCCAGCCGTCGGCCATGCCGTGAGCGTGATGGAACCTCGATGTGAGCGGCGGTGTAAGAAGGGCACGTGGTGAGCCGACCACCGGATGATCGTGAGCTCGTCGCGCGCGCGAAGCGCGGCGACGTGGCCGCGTACGAGGATCTCGTGCGAGCACATCAAGCCATCGCCTTCAGAGTCGCACTCGTCACCGGCGCCGGGGTCGGCGACGCGGAAGAGGCCGTCCAAGACGCGTTCGTGAAGGCGTACCGCGCTCTCGGCCGGTTCCGGGAGGGGGTGCCGTTTCGTCCCTGGCTGCTGGCGATTGTCGCCAACGAGGCACGAAACCGGCGTCGCTCCGCGGGCCGCCGCACGGCGCTCGTGGATCGCGCCGCACAGGAGCCGTCATCGGGGGGCGCGGCTCCGTCCCCCGAGGCGGCGGTTCTTACTCGGGAGCGCCGCGAGGCGCTGGTCTCCGGGATCTCGCGGTTGCGCGACGACGACCGGGAGATGCTGGGGTGTCGCTTCCTGCTCGAGTTGTCCGAGGAAGAGACGGCGACGGCGCTGGGCGTCCCGCGCGGAACAGTCAAGTCGCGGACGGCGCGGGCGCTCGAACGCCTTCGCGCCGAGCTCGGGGAGGACGTCGGATGAGCCTCGACACGGAGCTGCGGGCGCTGGGCGCCGCCATGGAGTGGCCGGCGACGCCCGACCTCGCGGCCACCGTAGGGGCGAGGGTCGTCGGATCACATCGTCGGAGGAGGGTCCTCGGTCGTCGTCCGCTGGCGGCCGTAGCGCTGGCCGTCCTCGTCGCGGTTGTGGCAGCGCTCGCCGTGCCGCAGGCCCGGACCGCGATCTTGCGCGCGCTTGGGATCGGCACCGTCCGGATCGAGCTCGTCGACGAGCTGCCCCCGCTGGCGCCGCGTTCCGACCTGTCGCTACTGGGCGCGACGGTGACGCTCGCCGAAGCGCGGGAGCGGTTCCCCGGCAGGCTGCTCGTCCCCGACGCCGACATGCTCGGCATGCCCGACGAGATCCGTGTCCTGGACGCACCTGCACAGGTGTCGTACGTTTGGCTCGAGCCGACCGGAGTTAGGTTGCTCGCCAGCGTCATCTCGGGTCGGTTCGTCGGTTCCAGCTTCGTGAAGCTGGTCGGGCCGGAGACGACCCTCGACGAGCTCACCGTCGACGGACGGCGTGCCCTCTGGATCACCGGCGAGGCGCACGGCTTCGGGCTCGAGGGAGCGAGCGGAGCCGACTTCGAGGAGCTACGGCTGGCGGGCAACGCTCTGCTCGTCGACGACGACGGGACAACGATCCGGGTCGAAGGCGACCTCACCCGCGACGAGGCGATTCGCGTCGCGCGCGCACTGCGCTGAGCGTGTCCCTCGACCGAGGGAGCATCCCTCGATCGAGCTGGGTACCTCGATCGAGGGAGACGCGTCCCTCGATCGAGGGATTGCCTCCCTCCCAGGGGGGACTACAACGAGTGCGGGGGAGGGGAGCCGACGCGCCGCCCGCCTGGAGTACTGCTCCGGGCGGGCGCGCCCGGCGCCCCTGTTTGCCCGCAGGTCAGGAATCCGCGGGAGCGGATTCCTGACCGCGAAACCCCCCTGAAGCCCGGTCGCTGTCGCGGCCGGGGTGCCATGCCAGGATGGGAATCCGCAGGAGCAGATTTCCGACCGCGCAGATCCCTGAAGCCCGGCCGCTGGCGCGGCCGGGGTGCCACGCCAGGCTGGGGAATCCGCAAATAGGGGATCTCCGACAGCGCAGATCCCTAGGGATCCCAGGTCTCGCCGCCGGTGTCCCAGCCGACGAGGACGTGGGCCGAGATCAGCGTGGCCACGTGCGCGAGGAAGGCGGCGTCGGCCTCGCCGTCCACCCATAGCTCCCCGACCGGCTCGCCCCCATACGAGATCGGCACACGAACCCGCCGCGACTCGTCGGCCGTTCCGGTTGCGGGTCCGAGCGTCAACGTGCCCTGATCGAGGAAGGCGACCCCGGCCCAGGTGAGACCCGTCTCGCCGGCGAGCAGGTCGATGGTGTCGCGCAGAGCGTCGTCCGCGTCCTCCGAGTGGTTGAGGATCCTGTCCAGTGCTTCGAGCGCGCGCGCGCTCATTCCTCGACGTCCTCGCCCTCGAACGCGCGCACGACCGCGCGTAGGGTCTCCGGGATCGGCGTCGGCCGCCGCCCGTCCAGGTCGACGAGCACCAGCGTCTGGGTGGCCGTCGTCATCAGGAGGCCGTCCGGGTACCTGTAGGCACTGCACTCGTAAGTGATGCTCGTGCGCCCGAACCTGCTTACGCGCACGAACGACTCGATCAGGTCGTCGAAGCGCGCCGGCGCATGGTATTCGACGTGCGACGCACGCATCACGAACTCGGCCGACTCGGTGCGCCACGTGTGGCCGAGATGCCGGTGGTACTCGGTTCGTGCATGGTCGAAATACGGGAGATAGCGGCCGTAGTAGACGACGCCCTGTGCGTCCGTGTCCGAGAACCACACGCGCGACAGCGCCGAGTACTTGAACGGCGGTCGTTCGTCGGTGACACGGCCGAGCTCCAACGGGTCGCTCACGTTGGCGATCGTAGTCACTCGCCAGGCATTAGAGTCTCCGCATGGAGCCCGTTTCCGCCCATATGACACGCGACCTGCTCGCGGTCGCGCCCGGCGACTCTCTCGGCGACGTCGTCTCGAGGATGGCGGAACGCAACGTCGGCGCGGTGCTCGTCCTCGACGGCGAGCGGCTGGCGGGGATTCTGACGGAGCGTGACGTCCTGCGGGCGGTTGCGGGCGGTCTCGACCTTACGGTGCCCGTCGCCTCGCGGATGACGCACAACCCGGACACGATCGAGTCGTCCGACTCGGTCGAGCAAGCCGCCGTGCTGATGATCCATGGCGGCTTCCGCCACCTTCCCGTCGTGGACGGGTCGACGCCGGTCGGGATCCTGTCGATCCGCGACCTCGTGCGCGTCGCGCTGGTCGACACGGCGCCACGCGGTGCTTAGCGCGCAAGGTGGGAATCCGCTCCCGCGGATCCCCACCGCGCCGGAGAAACGGGGAGCCCTGAAGGCGTCCGCTTCGCGGCCGCAAAGCACCTGGTTGCCCGCTCGCTGATCCCGGAGCGTAGCGTCGATGCTCGCGCCATCAGGAGCGGATCAAAGCGAGCACCTCGTCCCGCCGTGCGGCCATCACGTCGGCCGACAACGCTTCGAGGTTGAGGCGCAGCAGCGGCTCGGTGTTCGACGGGCGCACGTTGAAGTGCCAGTCGTCGAAGTCGACGGAGACGCCGTCCAGATGCGAGATGCGGCCGCCGGCCCCGGCATACCGCTCCTTGATCTCCTGCAGCTTGAGCGCCACGTCCGCAACTGGCGTGTTGATCTCACCGGTGAGGAAGTACCGCTCACGGTAGGGCGCCAGGATCTGCGACAGCGGCAGCCCCCTCTTCGAGAGCAGCTCCAGCATGACGAGGAACGGGACGACACCGGTGTCGGCCTGGGAGAAGTCGCGGTAGTAGTAGTGCGCAGAGACCTCGCCGCCGAACGCTGCGTCGTCCTTGCGCATACGGTGCTTGATGAACGCGTGCCCGACGCGATTCACGAGCGGCACCCCCCCGGCTGCCTCGATCGCCCGCGGCACCGACCAGCTCGCCCGCACGTCGTAGATCACCTTCGCGCCGGGCTCCTTTTCGAGCATGGCCTCGGCGAGCAGCGCCGTGACGAAGTCGCCTGGTACGAACTCGCCCGTGTCGTCGACGAAGAAGCAGCGATCGGCGTCGCCGTCGTAGGCGACCCCGAGATCGGCGCCCTCGGTTCGCGTTCGCTCGACGACGAAGGCGCGGTTCTCCGGCAGCAGCGGGTTCGGCTCATGGTTCGGGAAGGAGCCGTCCGGCTCGAAGTGGCACGCGACCACGTCCAGCTGCGGGAGGCGGTCGAGCACGGGCGGCAGCATCGTTCCGGCCATGCCGTTGGCCGCGTCTACGACCACCTTGAGTGGGCGGATCGCGGGAACGTCGACGAATGAGAGCACCTTGTCCACGAACCCGGCCCAGACGTCGAGCGCTTCGATCGACCCGCGACGCCCGACGTCGCCGAACCCGCCCGTCGCCCGCCGCCGCACGTGGTCGAGGCCGGAGTCGCCGCCGACGGGGAGCGCCCCGCGGCGGACGATCTTCATCCCGATGTACTCCTTCGGGTTGTGCGAGGCGGTGACGCAGATGCCGCCGTCGAGGGAGAGCTCCCCGACCGCGTAGTAGACCATCTCGGTGCCGACCATCCCGAGGTCGCGCACGTCGGCGCCGCCGTCCGCCGCGCCTTCGATCACGGCCGATGCCATCGACGGTGCGGACAGGCGCATGTCGCGGCCGACGGCGACGGTCTTCGGCTCGAAGTGCTCGACGTACGCACGCCCGATCCGGTATGCGCCGTCCTCGTCGAGCTCCGCGGGATAGATCCCGCGAACGTCGTATGCCTTGAACACCTTCGGGTCGAGCACCGGGACATCGTAGGGAACCACCCCTCGACGGCGCGTGGCGGTTCCAGAACGCGTCCGTTGGAAGCCTAGGCTGGGGCGGCGAGGATCGCCCGGATCGCCTGGCTCGAATCCTCATCCGGCGATTCGGAGATCACCGTCGCAGGGCGCTCGAAGCGGGCGAGCGCCTCGCGCAACGGCTCCGCGCGGAGCGTGCCCTGGCCGTAGGGGAGGTGCTTCGTCTCGTTGCGGTTCGCGTACGCGATGTCGGAGAAGTGGATGTGGAAGGGTGCCGACGGCTCGAGCACCGCATCCACTGCTTCGAGCGCCTCCGCAAACGGCGACACCTCGAGAAAGGCGCCGTCGCTCGTCGCGTGCATGTGCGCGAAGTCGAGCACGGGGCGGACCCAGCCGGCCCGACGACCGATCACGACGCAGTCGTCGACCGAGCCGAGGTCGCGGACGCGGCCCATCACCTCGATGCCGAACGGCACGGCGCGCCCTTTTCCCTCCAGCCGCTCGCGGACGAGCGCGAGCTGGTCGACCACGGCGTCGATCGCGTGCTCTCGCGCGCGTCCGAGCAGAAACCCAGGATGGAACACGACGAGCTCCGCGTCGCACGCAGCCGCGATCCCGGCGCTCCGGTCGAGGGCGCCGAGAGCCGACGACCATTTCCGCCCCGACGCCTCCAGGTGCCCAACCCAGCCGAACAGCGGCGCGTGTACAGACAGCGCCACGTCGTGCTCCCGCGCGACCTCGCCGAACCGCTCGGCCCAGGGGTAGTCCATCCAGAACCCGCCTTCGAAGTCGATCTCGCACGCGTCGTAGCCGCGCGAGACCACGAGCGCGATCGCCTCCTCCGGGCTCTCGCGTGACGGCACTCGAGCGACGCCGACGCGAACCCGTCCCATCAGGCGACTCTACCGGCCGCGGGAAAAACGAGCCTTTGCGGCCGCGAAGCGGACGCCTTCAGGGGGTCGCGCGCAAGCGAGATGCGCTTGCAAGAATGGCCGTTTGCAGGGAAAACGGTGCTGTCCGACGGGTCTCGTACCCTGGCGCAGATGGAGCAACCGACCCGCATCGACCTGCTCGAGCTCGACATCGACCTTCGCCTCACGGATCTCTGGCGCGAGGCCGCCGACGTGACCGAATGGAACCTCGACGTCGTGTCTGCTTTCATGCGCGCGGCGTACGGAAAGGGCTACTGCGACGCCCTCACCGAGGAGTCTCCCGGCTCGCTCTGTCACGAGCACGGCTACGACGTTCCGGGCCGGCGCGTCCCGGAGCGTCGTGCGGCGTAACGGTTCCCTAAGCTCCACCCGCCCGCCCCGGGTCTAGACTTCAACCGTGGCCAGAAGAGGATCGCCGGCCCGGCTCGTCATCGCCGTCTCCATCGCGGCGGTGCTCGCTGTCTTTCTCCTCTACACGTCGATAGCCGGCGGCGGCACACCGTCGCTGTCGCCGAGCGAGCTGGCCGGCCGCACCGGCGACGTCTCCCTCGCCGGTCTCGTCGTCGGCCCCGTCAAGGGGGATGCGCACGCCGGCGGGCTCCGCTTCAAGCTGCGCGACATCGAAGGTGCGAAGAAGACCACGGTCGCCGTCAGGTACACGGGCTCGGTGCCCGACCTCTTCCGTGTCGGGCGCCACGTCGTGGTCGACGGGCAGCTCCTGGCCGGGGTGTTCGTGGCAACCCCGGGCACGATGGTGACGAAGTGCCCGTCCAAGTACTCGGCGCTCCAGCCGCCCAAGTAGGAGCCACCGGTGGCTGAGCTTGGCAGGGCCGCGCTGCTCGTCACCCTCGGCCTCGCGGCCTACGCGTTGCTCGTGGGCGCCTACGCGGCGAGCACACACCGCCGGCGCCTCGCCGAGTCGGCGCGGAACGCGCTCGTCGCCTCGTTCTTCTCCACGCTCGTGGCGGCGGTGGTGCTCGCGGCGGCGTTCGTGCGGGACGACTTCTCGCTGCGCTACGTCACGGAGCGCTCAAGCAAGGCGTTGCCCACCCCGTACAAGCTGTCCGCGTTCTGGGGCGGGCAAGAGGGATCGCTGCTCCTCTGGCTGCTGGTGCTCACCGGCTACGCGGCGCTGGCGGTCTGGCTCAACCGGCGCCGTGCCGCCGACCTCGTCCTGTGGGTGACCCCCGTGCTGGGTGGGATCACCGTTGCCTTCGCCTGGCTCGTGACCGGCGTCGCCAGCCCCTTCGCGACCCATGCGGCGCCGCCGGATGGGCTCGGGCTCACTCCCAGCCTGCAGAACCCCTACATGGCCACCCACCCGCCGGCGCTGTACCTCGGCTACGTCGGGCTTGCGGTGCCGTGGGCCTTCGCCATGGGCGCGCTCCTCGCAGGGCGTACCGACGAGCGCTGGATCGTCGCCACGCGACGCTGGACGCTCGTGGCGTGGGCGTCGCTCGGCATCGGCCAGCTACTCGGTGCGCACTGGGCGTATCTCGAGGTGGGATGGGGGGGTTACTTCGCGTGGGATCCCGTCGAGAACGCGGCGCTGATGCCCTGGCTCGCCGCCACTGCCTTCCTGCACTCCGTGATGATCCAGGAGAAGCGCGGCATGTTGAAGGTCTGGAACGTCGTGCTGGTGTCGCTCGCGTTCTGCCTCTCGATCTTCGGCACGTTCCTGACCCGCTCCGGCATCGTGAACTCGATTCACTCGTTCACGCAGAGCTCGATCGGGCCGTGGTTCCTCGCGTTCATCATCGTCGCCGTGGCGGTGTCGGTCGCGCTGATCGCCTGGAGGCTGCCGTTGCTCCGCTCCCGCACGAAGCTCGAGTCGCTCGTCTCGCGCGAAGCAGCATTCATGTACAACAACCTGCTTCTCGTTGCCCTCTGCCTGACCGTGCTGTGGGGGGTGGCATGGCCGATTCTGTCGGAGGCGGTGCGCGGGGAGGCGGTCGTCGTGGGCCGGCCCTACTACGACTTCTTCCTTCGTGTGTTCGGGCTGCCGCTGCTGCTCTTGATGGGAATCGGCCCGCTCGTGGCGTGGCGGCGCGCGTCGTTACGAGGGCTCTTGCGAACATTCCTGGGGCCGAGTGTGTTCGCCCTGATGGTTGGAGCCGTGCTTCTCGCTCTCGGTGCGGGTTCGTCCATCCCCGGGTTGATCGCGTACACCTTCTCGGCGTTCGTGATCGGAGCGATCGCGATCGAGTTCTGGCGCGGCACGACGGCACGCAGGGCACTCTCGAGCGAAAGCTGGCCGGCGGCGTTCGCCTCGCTGATCGGTCGCAACCGGCGCCGCTACGGCGGTTACGTCGTCCACTTTGCGATCGTCCTGCTCGCGATCGGGATCGCCGGCTCGAGTGCGTACGACTCCGTCGTCGAAGGCCGCCTCGCGAAGGGAGAGTCGCTGGAGGTGAGCGGCTACACCCTCACGTACGCCCGCCTCGTCGAGCGTGAGGCGAGCAACGCGACCGAGGTGCGCGCGAAAGTACTCGTGAACAGAGGTGGCGCCGATCTCGGAACGCTGGAAGCGGGGAAGAACGCCTACAGCGTCGAGCAGCAGGTCTCCAACGAGATCGGGCTACGTACCGACTATCTGCGTGCAGAAGACCTGTTCGTCATCGCCGAACAGGTGAACGACGACGGTTCCGTGTATTTCCGTGTCTTCGTCAAGCCGCTCGTTAACCTCATCTGGCTCGCCGGCCTTGTCTTCCTTGGCGGCTCACTGATTGCGCTCTGGCCCGACGCGCGAGAGCAACGCCGGCTCGCGACCCGGTTCGCCGAAGCCGCGACGCCGGCCGGGTCGGCTCCACCGCCGTGACAGCAGCGCTCGTCCTCGCCGCGCTCCTCACCGTCGCGGCCGTCGTCGCTGTCGCTTTCCCTTTCCTTCGGGAGCCGGAGCCCGCGACGGACGTCGTCGGCGAGCTGGACGCGTTCGAACGCCGGCGCCTTGCGCTCGCAGAGGAACGCGACCGTGCCCTGGCCGCGCTGCAGGAGCTCGAAGCCGACCATCGGGCGCGTCGAATCTCGGACGAGGACTACCGGTCGCTCGTCGGTCCACTCCGCCGTGAGGCCGCTCAGGCGCTGCAAGAGCTCGACGTCGAGCGGCAGGACTATCCGGCCCGTTCGTGAAGATCTGCCGAATGGGGCGCCGGCTCCCCTACGTGGCTGCGCTCGTGGCCCTCCTGCTCGTTGCGGCTCCGGCTGCCGGCGACCCGGGGGACGACAAGGATCGGGTCGACGCGGAGCTGGGCCATGCGCGCGACCGTTTGCAGGACGCCGAGAACCGTGAAGGGGTTCTGACGGAGGAGCTGTCCGCGATCAGCGCGCAGGCACGCGCCGCCTCTGTTGCGGTGGCAGTGGAGCAGAATCGACTCGACGTGCTCGAGGCGGAGCTCGCCGTCCAGCACGACCGGCGCGAGCGCATCGAAGCGCGGCTCGTCGTCCTCGTCGACCGTCTCACCGTGCTCCGGCACGAGGAGCGGATCGCCCTGGAGAGGCTCGCGCAACGGGTGCGCGAGATCTACATGGCCGACGAGCCGGATGTCGTCGGCTTCGTCGTCGGGGCGACGTCCTTCACCGAACTGATCGACAACCTGGAGCTCTGGAGCCGTATCGGCCGTCAGGACGAGCGCATCGCAGGACGGGCGACCGCCGTGAGGACGCGAACGGCAGCGGCGACGGCGCAGGTGCGCGACGCGAAGGAGGAGGCGATCGCCGCCGAACGCGAGATCGCTGCGCGCACAGGCGAGCAGCGCGCCGTTCGCGATCGGCTGGCTGCGTCGCGGGACGCGGTTGCGGCAGCGGAGCGTGCGAAGCGCGGCGCGCTCGGGGAGATCCGTGCGGCCGAGGCGACCCTGACCGACGAGATCGAGGAGCTGGAAGCAGAGAGTGCGGCGCTTGCGGCAAAGATCCAGGCCTCGACGTCGTCGGGCGGCGGTTTGGTCGGGCCGCCGTCGGCAGCAGGTCTGATCTGGCCGGTCTCGGGTCCGGTGACCAGCGGCTTCGGCCCTCGTTGGGGCCGAATGCATGAGGGGATCGATATTGCGGTGTCGGAGGGCACGCCCGTCGTGGCCAGCGCAGTGGGCACCGTCATCCACGCCGGCTGGCTCGGAGGCTACGGTAACCTCGTGGTTGTAGACCACGGGAACGGCCTGGCGACGGCGTACGCCCACAACTCGGGGTACGCGGTGAGCGTGGGGCTGAGCGTGGATCAGGGCCAGGTGATCGCCTACAGCGGCAACACCGGCAACTCGAGCGGCCCGCACGTCCACTTCGAGGTGCGGGTCAACGGCATCGCGGTCGATCCGTTGGGTTACCTCTAGCGGGTCAGGCCGGAAGGCCAGACCCGAGCCCGGCCTACGCGGCGTCGATTGCGGTCGGCAGCCGCTCCGAGATGACACGATGGAGGTCGGGGAGCGCGCGCCAGCGCTCGTCGAGCCCGAGCCCGTAGCCGGCGAAGAGCTCGTCGGGCACCTCGAAGCCGATCCACCGCAGCGGCACGTCGTCGACGAGGCGGCGATGCGGCCGGTCGAGCAGGGTCACCGCATTGAGGCTCGCGGGATGTCGCAGAGCCAACGTCCGCACCAGGAAACCGAGCGTGAGCCCCGTGTCCACGACGTCTTCGACGAGGATCACGTCGCGTCCTTCCACGGGCCGGTCGAGGTCCTTCAGCAACCGCACCGCGTCGCCGCCGCTGCGGCCGCTGTACGGCGCCAGCTCGATCACCTCCACCTCGTGCTGGATCCCAAGCGCCCGTGAGAGGTCGACGAGGAAGACGGCACTCGACTTGAGCGGCGCGACGAGAACGGGCTCGCTTTGGCCGCAGAACGCCGTGATCTCACGCCCGAGCTCGGACACCCGCGCCGCGATCTCGCCGCGGGTGAGGTGAATCTCGCCGATCGGATGGCCCGCCGCGCGCAGGGGGTCGGCAGCCGACATCAGGCTCCCCAGCCAGCGCGCGCGAGGGATTCGCTCGCGCGAATCCCTCGCGCGCGGAGATCCCTGAAGGCGTCCGCTTCGCGGCCGCGGCGCATCGGCCTGATCCTTGCCTCCCTCATTACGAGGCCAACCTCAGCCTGTGGCGCTGTGCCAACCGCTCGATATCCCGGCGGTAGAACAGCTTGATGCGCACCTCCGGGTAGAGTCGCCGCAGCTCGCGGAGCTTCCGGTTCTTGCGGGTGACGAGCGACTGCTTCATCACCGTCACCTCGACGTAGAGCTCCTGCTCGGGGAGGTAGAAGTCGGGCGTGAACGCGCTCGTGACGCGGCCGTCCCCGTCCCGGCCGAGCACGAAAGAGCGCGGCTCGTACTCCCAGGGGACGCCGTAGTAGTCCAGGATCTTCGCGCACTCCAACTCCACCTCGTGAGCGAACCGAGGGGGCTCGGTGCCGCGATATGCCCGGAAGCGGAAGGATTCCGCCGGCTCGACCCGCATCCGTAACAAGGCTAGAGCCAGGATCGGACAGCGCTCAGAAGCCGTCGCTGCCGCCGCTATGCGATGACGGCCACCCGCCCGTACACTGGCGCCGTGCCGGAGCAGCCGTTCCGCATCGCCCACATCTCCGACCTGCACTGTGGTGGGCCGTACTTCGAGCCGAGCCTGCTCGAGCGCGCGATCAGCGAGGTGAACGACCTGCGCCCAGACGTCGTCGTGTGCACGGGCGACCTGACGACGTTCGGGTTCCGGCACGAGTATCAGGTGGCGCGGGAGTACATCGACCGGCTCGACTGCGACGCGCTCGTGGTCGTGCCCGGCAACCACGACTCGCGCAACGTTGGCTACGTTCACTTCGAGGAGCTGTTCGGGGAGCGCGCGTCGGTGCTGCGCAAAGGCGGTGTCACGTTCGTTGCCGTTGACTCGACGGAGCCCGACCTCGACCACGGGCAGATCGGGCGCGGCCGCTACCCCTGGATCGAGAAAGAGTTCCGCGCCGAGCCCGCCGACCTCCGCATCTTCGTGCTCCACCACCACCTGCTGCCGGTTCCGGGCACCGGCCGCGAGCGGAACGTCGTCTACGACGCCGGCGACGCGATCGAGTGCCTACAACGCTCCGGTGTGCACCTCGTGCTGTCGGGTCACAAGCACGTGCCCTATGCGTGGCGGCTCGAGAATCTCTTCGTGGTAAACACGGGGACCGTGTCCTCCCTACGGCTGCGCGGGAACACGCGTCCCTGTTACAACGTGATCGAGGTCTCCGGGCAGCACGTCGACATCTGGCGGCGCCACCCGTTCCACGGGCAGGAGCGCATCATCCAGTTCTCGACCGCGACGTACGAGTACGAGAAGTACACGGGTCGCATCGAGCGTGAGGTGTCGTCGCGGTGAGACGGGTCCTGGCGTTGATCGACGGCGAGCACTACGCGCCGGTCGTCCGCGAGGCGCTCTCGGCGCTCCCCGACGAGGTCGTGGCGGCGGTGCTCGTCGGCGGCACCGAGAAGCTGCGCGGCGGCGACGACTACGGCGTGCCGTTGCGCGAGAGCGTCGAGGGTGCGATCCACGAGCTCTCACCCGACGCCGTCGTCGACCTCTCCGACGAGCCGGTGCTCGGCCCGGTGGAGCGCGTGCGGCTCGCAAGCCGGGTACTCGCGCTCGGCCTGCCCTACGAGGGAGCTGACTTCCGGCTGGAGCCGCCCCATTTCTCCCCGGTCGAGACACCGTCGCTCGCGGTGATCGGCACCGGGAAGCGCGTGGGAAAGACTGCCGTCACCGGGCACCTCGCCCGCCTGCTGGCCCGCTCCCGCCGCGTGGTGGTGGTGGCGATGGGCCGCGGCGGCCCGGCCGAGCCCGAGGTCGTGCGGGTGCCGCCGACGCTGCAGGGGCTGCTGGAGCTGTCGGCGGCCGGGCGGCACGCCGCGTCCGACCACCTGGAGACGGCCGCGCTCGCCGGCGTGGAGACGGTCGGCTGCTGGCGCTGCGGCGGTGGTCTCGCGGGTGCGGTCGCTGTCTCGAACGTGCTCGATGGCGCCGTCGTCGCGGCGGCCCTCGGCCCGGACGTCGTCGTGTTCGACGGTAGCGGCGCCGCGTTGCCGCCGGTGGATGCCGGGCGCCGCGTGCTGGTGGCGGGGGCGCACCAGGACGTGGCGGTGGCGGCGGGCTACCTCAACGCCTACCGTGCGCTGCTCGCCGACCTTGTCATCGTGACGATGGCGGAAGTGGATGCTCCCCACGTCGAGCTGGCGAGCGCGCTCCGTGCGGTTGCGCGACCCGGCATGCCCGTGATCCGCGCCACCTTGAGGCCCGTCCCCGTCGAATCGGTGGCGGGGGAGCGGATCGCGTTCTTCGGGACAGCGCCCGCGTCGCACCATGCCCGCATAGCGCAGTGGCTGGCGGAAGGACACGGGGCCGAGGTGACGCACGTGTCGGGGGCGCTCGCCGACCGGGCCTGCCTGCGGGAGGAGCTGGCGGGTATCGATGCAGAGACGTTCGTGATCGAGCTCAAAGCTGCAGCCGTCGACGTCGTCGCAGCCGAGGCCGAGCGTCGCGGCGTACGTGTCGTGCTGGCGCGCAACGACGTCGTGCCGCTGGCAGGGGAGCCCGACCTCGACGACGAGCTCGTCCGTCTCGCCGACGAGGCGGTCGCCGTGCAGGGCGTGACGGTATGACCGACCGGTACCTCGCTCCGCTCCCGCTCGGAGGCGACGACGGGCCGCCGTGGTCGAAAGGCCTGATGGCGCGGGCGCTCGCCGCGACCGGCCTCTCGCCGACCCGTGCCTACGAGCTCGCACGTCGTGCCGACGCCGACCTTGCGGAGCGACGCGCAGAGCGGCTCGACCTCGACCGGCTGGGAGAGCTCGCCGTCGGCGTTCTGGGCGAGCGTGACGCCGCGCGCACGATGCGCCGCCTACGACGGTTGCAGACGCTGCAGCAGCTCGACCAGCCGATCGTCCTGCTCGTCGGCGGAGCCACCGGAACCGGGAAGTCGACGATTGCAACCGAGGCTGCCCACCGGCTGGGCATCACGCGCGTCACGTCGACGGATTTCATCCGCGAGACGATGCGCGCGTTTTTCTCTCGCGCGTTCATGCCGACCGTCCACTACTCCAGCTTCGAGGCCGGGCTCGCCCTCACCAAGGCAGAGGAAGAGGAGACGGGAGACCCGCGCCTGCTCGGCTTCCTCGACCAGACCCGCAACGTCCTCGTCGGGATCGAGGCGGCGATCGAGCGCGCGCTGAAGGAAGGCCGCTCGCTCGTTCTCGAGGGCGTCCACCTCGTGCCGGGGATGCTCACTGCGGAGCGCGAGAACGCTCTTGTCACGCACTGCGTGATCGCCATCCCGGACGAGGCCGTCCATCGCAGCCACTTCTGGGTGCGCGACACCGCCACCGACGGGCTACGACCGCTCGAGAAGTACCTCGACGGGCTGCCCGAGATCCGGCTCATTCAGGAGGCGCTCCTCGAGCGCGCGAACCGCTTCGACGTCCCCGTGATCGAGAACACCAGTGTCGACGAGGCGGTTGGCGCAGTGCTCGACCTGGTTCTCTCCGGCGCCGAGCGGCTGGTTGGCCGAGGGTCTGGCCTTCTGGCCTGACCCGTCTGACGGCACCGCGGAGATCGGGTCAGGCCAGAAGGCCAGACCCTCGCGCGGCTACACTCGTTGTTTCATGGTGACGAAGGAGGACGTTGTCGAGGCGCTGCACGGGGTAGAGGATCCCGAGCTCGGCATGGACATCGTCGAGATCGGCCTCTTCTACGACGCCGAGATCGAAGGTGCGAACGTGAAGATCATCCACTCGCTGACGTCGATGGGCTGCCCGGCCGGGCCGATGATCCAGGAGGGCATCCACGACGCGGTCGCCGAGCTGCCCGGCGTCGACCACGTCGAGGTCGAGCTCACCTTCGACCCGCCGTGGACGCCGGACCGGATGTCCGACGACGCGAAGTTCATTCTTGGCTTTGGCTAAACGCCAAAGCCTGAGTTAGCCGTTCCCGGCGTTAGCCGGGAACGGCCAGCACGATCTTGCCCATCTGCTCGCCGGCCTCGAGGCGCTCATGGGCTGCGGCGGTTTCCGCCAGCGGGAACACCCGGTCGACGTGCACCCGGGCGCGGCCCGAGCGGACGAGGTCGTAGGCGCCGAGGAAATCCTCGCGCGAGCCCATGGTCGAACCGTAGACGGTGAGCTGCTTCCACCAGAACCGGTGGAGCTGCGCCGGCGGGTTTGGCCCGCTGGTGGCACCGCAGACGGTGACGCGGCCCGCCGGCCTCACGGCCGCCAGCGAGCGGGCCCACGTGGCCTCGCCGACGGTCTCGACAACGACGTGCACGCCTTTCCCGGTGGCCTCCTTCACCGCCGCCACCACGTCGCCGTCGGCGTGGTTGACCGCGACGTCTGCGCCCCACTCGCGGGCCTGCTCAAGCTTCCATTCGCTCCCCGAGGTGACGATCGTGCGAGCGCCGAGCGCGCGCGAGATCTCGAACGCAGCGGTCGCGACCCCGCCGCCGATGCCCCAGATCAGCACCCACTCGCCCTCAGTAAGCCCCGCCTTGGTCACGAGCATGCGGTAGGCGGTCTCGTAGACGAGCGGGAACGCAGCCCCTTCTTCGAAGCTCAAAGTGTCGTCGAGCGGGAACACCTGCTCCGCGGCGATCGCGAACAACTCGCAGTGCGTGCCGTTACTGTGCTCGCCGACGATCGCGATCGTGTCCCCGTGCTCGAGACCCGGGTTGATCACGACGCGCTGCCCGATGGAGAGCCCGTCGACGCCCTCGCCGAGCGCGGCCACGAGGCCGGCGCCGTCGGCGCCGAGGATCCGCGGCTTGGGCACCGACGGCAGCCCCTTGCGGACCCAGACGTCCAGGTGGTTGAGCGACACGGCCCGGAGCGAGACGAGCACCTCGCCGGGACCCGGCTCGGGGTCGGGGACGTCCTCGTAACGGAGGACGTCTGGTCCGCCGTCTGAGTGGATCCGGATCGCCTTCATGGCAGGATCCTCGCATGACCGCGGCACAACTTGCGCAGATAACCGACGAGCTCGGCATCGACGTCGTCGGCGCCGCGCCTGCAGCGCCCTACCTGGACACCGAGCGTCACATCCAGGAGCGGCGGGCGCGCGGGCTCTTTGCCGACATGCGCTTCACGATGGCGCGCCCCGAGGTCTCCTGCCACCCCGAGAGGCTGCTCGAGGGTGCGCGCACCGTCGTCTCGGCCGCCCTCTGCTACTGGGCGCCGGGTCCGCAGCCTGCACCGGGCGAGGCTCGGCTGCCCCGGTATACGTGGAGCGATGCGTATGCCGACCTGCGTGAGAGGCTCGACACACTGGGGAGGCGGCTCGGCGGCGCCTACCGGGTGCTCGTCGACGAGAACGATCACGTCGACCGGGAGGGCGCGGCTCGCTCCGGCGTCGGCTTCTACGGCAAGAACACGATGCTCATCACCCCGCGTCACGGGTCGTGGGTCGTGCTGGGGACGCTCGTCACGGACGTTGAGATCGAGACGACGCCGGCCCTGGAGCTCGACTGTGGTCAGTGCCGGCTATGCATCGACGCCTGTCCCACCGGCGCCCTCGACGAGCCCGGGGTGCTCGACGCCACACGCTGCCTCTCCTACTGGACGCAGGCGCCGCTGCCGGTCCCCGACACCTATCGGGCCGACCTGGGTGACATGGTGTACGGCTGTGACGTTTGCCAGGACGTGTGCCCGTGGAACCGCGGCGTCGAGAAGCGACGCATGGGCGCAGCGCCCGCCCCGGACGCGGAGCCGGTCGTGTCCCTCGTAGACTGGCTGACCGGCGACGGGCACGAGCTTCGCGACCGCTACCGCCGGCTCTACGTACCGCGCAACGACCCGCGCTGGCTGCGGCGAAACGCGCTGCTTGCGCTCGGAAACACGGGGCGGCTCGAGGACGCCCCGGCCGCTGAGGCGTACCTCGACGCCGACGACGAGATGCTGCGTGAGACGGCGGCGTGGGCGCTGCAGCGGATCGCTGCCCGGCACGGTGCGGACGCAGCGTGATCGACGCCGACCGCCTCGCCGTGCTGGCGCACGAGGTTCGCAGCCCGGTCGCGGCGCTCATCGCGATCGCTGACGCCGTCACGGACGAGAACGTGCCGGCGGAGTGGCAGCATCGCCTGCTCCTGCTGGCGATCGCCGCGGGCCGGGACGTCGAACGCATCCTCGCCGACCCGGAGCTCTTCTCCCTTCGCGTGGAGGACGTCGACGTCGCAGACCTGTTGCGCGCCGTCGCTTCACCGCAGGTCTCGGTCGTCGCACAGCAGCTCTCCGTGCGAGGCGATCCGACCCGGCTGCGACAGGCGCTTGCGAACCTCCTCGACAACGCCCTACGCCACGGCGGCACCGCGGCAATCGACGCCCGTGCCGACGGTGAGACGGTGGTGATCGACGTGTGGGACGACGGCCCCGGCGTCGATCCGTCACTCGACCCGTTCGCGCCGGGCGTGTCGGGAGCGGGCTCCTCGGGGCTCGGTCTCTACGTGGCGCGCGCGATCGCGGAGGCCCACGGCGGCTCGCTCCGCCTCGTCTCGTCCAGTGGCCCGGGCGCGACGTTCAGGCTTTCCCTGCCGCGCGCTTCCGCTTCGCCTGTCTAAGACCGAGCTCGGACTCGAGCTCGCGCGCTCGGCGGGCAAGCACCCGCCGCATGGGAGCCGGCTCGAGCACGACCGATTCGCCTCGGTCGGCGAGCACCTCGGACAGCAGCCACTCCTCGGTCTTGAACGAGAGGTCGCCAACGGCCGAGCGGTCGGTCAACGGCCTCGCGCCGCGCTCGATCTTCCAGCGGGCGATCGCCGGCGAATGCCACACCCGGGCCAAGCGCGGCTCAGCCAGGTAGTTCGGGTCGAACCCCTCGCGCGCCTCGAACCGCTCATCCGTGAGGTTGGCCGAGCGCATCCGGTCGAGTCTGTAGGTCCGCGGCCCGTCGACGGTGCGATCCCACGTGTGCACGCGCCACACGGGCAACTCACGCTCGAACGAGTAGGGCTCCACGAGTCGCGTCGAGGGCGTCTCCTCGCCCTCCTTGAGGTACTCGATCTCCACCACCCGACGCTTGTCGGCGCCGGTCGAGAGCGTGCGCACGAGCGCCTCCTCGTCCCCCGACACGCGCGGTTCCGGCGTCTGCGCCAGTTCGAAGCGACCGAACGTCTCCTCCAGCTTGCGCCGGACCCGCTGCAGTGGCGTGTGCGCCTCGGCGGCGATCGTCGGCCCCACGTACTCGATCGCGAGCCGGATCGCCCGCGCCTCGAGCGGTGTCAGCCTGGGCGAGCGGCGGAAGACGTCGCCGTATAGCTCCTTGTCCACTCGCACCGTGCCCGTCTCGTCGTCCACCTCGGCGTACACCGTGTAGCAGCCGCCGCCGAAGTTGACGAGGTTGAGGAGTGAGAGATGGTCCTGGAGCTCCTCGCGGGGGATCGTGAACCGCTGTGCGAGCTCGTCGGCTTCCAGCCGGGCGCTCTTGCCGTCGCCGCACGAGTCCAGCAGGTGTGCGAGCAGCGATTGCAGCACGCCGAACCGCTCGGGTGCCACCGGGCCAACAGGGCGCTCGACCGGCTGGCGTCTAGCGTCGACACGCCGCTCGCGGGCGAGGGCGGGGGGCTCCCCCTCGTGTCGCTCGCGCAGCGTGCGGAGGGCTGCCGCGACCTCGTCGCGGAGCTCGTCCGGCTCGAGCGGGACGGCGCGGCCGTTCTGGCGCAGGATCCAGCCGACGAGCGGCTCGAGGCGGGAGTACTCCGTCTCGAACACCCCGTCGTCGAGCTTGCCGGCGTCGGAGAGTGTCCGGTGCACCCACCAGGCCGTGTCTTCCTGCACGGCGATGCGCGCCACGCCGATCTTCTCGCCTACCTGCCACGGGCGCGGCACTCGGTGAGCCTCGACGTCGAAGTCCTTCGGCACGCGGAAGTCGCGCTCGCGGCGCGTTGCGAACCGTATGTCGGAGCGGATGCGCGACACCCGGAACGTGCGGATCGCGTCGCGGTCGAGGTCCTGTCCGACGATGTACCAGACGCCCTCGTCCAGACGAAGCGCGTAGGGGTTGAGGCGCCGGTCTGCCTCGCGATCGCGCGTCGGGGAGGCGTAGCGGAACGTGATGGTGCGCTGCTTCGAGATCGCGGCCTCGATCTTCGAGAGCCGGCCGGCGAGCTCGGGCGAGTAGTCGGGGGCGTTCACGCGCACCCGCTCGGCTGTCACCGTCGACATCTGCGGAAAGCCGGGGCGACCGAGGGCAAGGTTCTGGAGTGCGAGGCGCAACGGCTCCGCGTACGCGAACTTGCCCTCGAGGTAGTAGAGCGCCGTCTGCAGCGCGGCGAGCTCCTCGTGTGAGAGATCGAGACGGTCGAGGAAGTAGTTCTCCGAGCGGAGGGTGTAGAGCTCCTCGCCGGTGAACTCGTCGCGCTGGGAGTGAAGCGGCACGCCGAGAGCGGTCAGCTCTGCCCGGTCGGAGTAGTAGCGCCTGGCGAAGGCCTCGTCCGACATCTCGGAGTAGCCCTCGACGTTCCCTTTCACGTCGCGTGCGGTGAGGGGCCGACGCTCCGCCATCAGGAAGGCGACGAGCGAGAGCTGCCGGATCAGCTTGTCTGCGTCGTGCGACATCGTTGCGCAGGCTATCGCCTGCGCAACGATGAGGAGGAGGAGGCTGACCGATCACCCGGCTCACCTGAGAGCGCGAACGGTGTCGTCGACACAGGGCCGATGTTCCTCGGCGACGCAAAGCCCCGCGGGAAGCAGGTTTTTGTGCAGCGCTCTCACGGCGTGGTGCCCGAGCCGGCGCTGGGCCAGCGCGGTTACCTCGACCGTGACGTAGTTGTGGACGAACGGGTCACGGCCTGGGAGCTCCGGCACGAAGGCGGCGGCGCGGGCATGGTTCGCGTCGTCTGCGTCAAGCAGCGCGTACAACGCCGACGTGTCGACGAGAATGCTCAACGCCAGCTCTCCAGCGTCAGTCCGAGTACCCGGCCACGAGCGCGTCGTCGTGTCGGTCTGAGACGTCGCCGCCTCCACCGTGGAACGTCCCGACGGCCGATTGGAAACGAGCCCACGTGTGCGCCTCGGAGCCGTCCTCGAGACGGTCGATCGCGTCGCGGACGATGGTGGCCATCGAGACCCCCGACGCCGGGCTCCGGTTGTTACGGGCGGACCGAGCCGGTCTACGCGGCGACGGTTTTCGCGGCGGTGCGCTCGAGATGCTGGTGCGACGGGCAGTAGTCGCGGCTCGGAAGCGGGGTGCGCTGGCAGGCCTTGCCCTTGCGCGTGGTCGCCTTACAGCGCGCGACGCCGCCGTCGAGGAGGCCGGCTTCGAGTTGCGCCACGATGAAGGACACCGCCGCGGCGACGCCTTCGCGCACCGTCCACGCTACTTGCGCCTGCGAGGAAATCGGGAAGTAGCGCCGGATGTCCTGGAAGAGCGTTCGGTCAGGCCGCGAGAAGTAGTGCGGGTCGTGGGCGAGACGCTCCATCGTCAACTCGCATTCGGAGAGCACCACACGGCGATACTCGACACGCGCCTCCGCGGGCGCGTAGGGGTCGATCAGATCCTTGATCGAGCGGTAGATCGCTCGTGAGTACTGATACATGCAGGGCTGCAGCTGCGCGACATGCTCTTCCATTCGGCTCTTCTCGCTTCCCTGAGATGCTGCGGCGGGCGGCTTGTGCGCGGGCACCACACCGATTACTGCGGTCAGTGTACAGCGCCAGGGCGGATGTTACAAGCTCGGCACAATCGTTGCTCTTATAGACAACGAACAGTCAGCGGGAAATGCGCTGCACACGGGCTGATTTCGTGAACACGCGGGCTCGCAAGAGGGCGCCGGTCGCCTCCGCCTCCGAGTCGTAGCGACCGCTCCACACGAGCCAGTAGCCCGGATGCAAGCTGGCGTAGCGGGAGGAGTCGATCACTCCGATCGTCTGCAGTCCGCGGGCTCGGGCGGCACTCGCCACGTCGACCGCCGCCTTGCGGCCCTGCACCTTGGGTACCGAGACGAGCACCACGGTCCACCCGTCCTCGCCCGGCGGCCAGGCCGCAGGCGCCTTCGGCTGCTGGAGTGTGGGAACGTCGACGGTGACGCTGCCGCCGATCGCCGTCTGGATGCTCGTCGTCCGATCAGGGTCCCGCGTGGCGACGATGGCAAGTACGGCGCCGGCAAGCGCGACGACGCCGAGCGCTGCCAGCCGCGGGGCAAGCGGCGCCCCATCCAGCGGGGCGGTGCCGAACCGGCCCTGCCCCGGCCGCCGGAGCCCGCACTCTAGGCAGTACTCCTGCGACAACCCGAGCCCGGCACCGCAGCGCACGCACGCCGTCGCAGCCGTGCTCATGCCAGCCCCGCAGATCCCGAATCTGCGAAAGCAGATCCGGGATCGCGACAACCCCTAAAGCGGCCGCTGTCGCGGCCGGCGCCGGCGATACATGTGAATCGTGGGGTTGACACAGGGCGTCTCATGCCGGCTCCGCGTCCGCAGCCTGCTCGGCATCGAGAAACGAGGTCCCGCAACTCGGGCAGTACCGGGCGCCGATCAAGACGGGTGCCCCGCACGCACACACTGCGGTCGGGCGACGGCGCAGACCCCGCGCGCCGGCGAGGAGCGCGTCGATCTCGCTCACGCGCGCCTCGATCGCGACGAGCTCGGCGCAGCGCTCGACGACGAGCTCCTCGTTGAAGTGGTCGCGGCGGTACATCTCGAGCGTGAGCCCGCCGAGGTCGCGCAGCCTGTCCTCTCTCAACAGCAACAACGCTCGTCGCTCGCGGCGCAGATCGGTGGCGGCGGGCGCGACGGGCTTGCGGGAGAAGAGCGCCATGCAAGGGAGGATAGACGCGGCGCCTGCGGGCCTCGTCCGTGGAAAGCGCGCCCGGAACGTGGAAAGCACGCCCCCGGAACGTGGAAAGCGCGCCCGGGACCCGGAAAGCGCGCCCGGGGCATAGCCCCGGGCTTATCCCCGGCGGGTCAGACGCCGACGCCGCCGACGAGCACGTACTTGACGTCGACGTACTCGTCGATGCCCACGGCACCGCCCTCGCGACCGTACCCCGACTCCTTGACGCCGCCGAAGGGCGCGTTCGCGGCGCTGATGATCCCCGAGTTGGCGCCGACGATCCCGTACTCGAGCTTCTCCGCCACGCGGAGCAGCCGCGCGTAATCACGCGTGTGGAAGTAGGCGGCGAGGCCGTACACCGTGTCGTTGGCGACGCGTATAGCCTCCTCCTCCGTCTCGAACCGCGTGACGCCGGCTACGGGGCCGAAGGTCTCCTCGGTGGAAATGAGCATGTCCGGCGTGACGCCTTCGAGCACGGTTGGCGCGTAGAACGAGCCGTGTGCATACTCGCCGTCTGCGAGCCGCTCGCCGCCGAGGACGAGGCGTGCCCCGTGCGAGACGGCGTCCTGCACGTGCTCGTCCGCCTTGTCGACGGCGCGGTCGTCGATCAGCGGACCGATCGTGACGCCCTCGCGGGTGCCGTGACCGACGACCATGCGCGTGACCCGTTCCGCGAGCAGCGTCACGAATGCGTCGTAGATCCTGCTCTGCACGTAGATGCGGTTCGCGCACACGCACGTCTGGCCGGCGTTGCGGAACTTCGACGCGATCAGCCCGTCCACCGCCTCCTCGAGGTCGGCGTCGTCGAAGATCAGATACGGCGCGTGGCCGCCGAGCTCCAGTGAGATACGTTTCACCTGTCCGGCCGACAGCCTGATCAGGTCCTTCCCGACCTCGGTGGAGCCGGTGAACGACACCTTGCGCACCCGCGCGTCCGAGAACAGCGTCTGCGCCACCATCCCGGACGAGCGCGACGTGATGAGGTTGACGACCCCGGGAGGCGCACCCGCATCCTCGATCGCCCGCAGGATGAGGGCGGCGGTGAGCGGCGTCGCGCTCGCCGGCTTGACAACGCTCGTGCAGCCGGCCGCCATCGCGGGCCCGAGCTTGCGGGTCATCATCGCGGCCGGGAAGTTCCACGGCGTGATCGCCGCCGTCAAGCCGACCGGCTGACGCAGCACAAGCACGCGGCTGGCCGGGTTCATCGGCGGCACAACCTGCCCGTAGACCCGTTCCGCCTCGCCCGCGAACCACTCGAGGAAGCTCGCCGCATATTCGACTTCGCCGGTGGCTTCGGCGAGCGGCTTACCCTGCTCGGAGGTCATGACGACGCCGATCTGGTCCCTGCGCTCGCGGATCAGGTCGGCGGCGCGGCGCAGGATGCGCGCGCGCTGGATCGCGGGTGCCGCCTTCCAGCCGTCGAGAGCGCCGGCCGCGGCGTCGATCGCCGCCCGCACGTCCGCCTCGCCAGCGTCGGGGGCCGAGCCCACGAGCTCGCCTGTGGCGGGATCGGTGACGTCGAAGCGCGCGCCCTCGGCGGCCTCGACCCACTCGCCCCCGATCAGAAGCCGTTCGTCGATTCCCGTCGCCGCAACTGCCATGGTGCGCTCCTTCGTCCGTTTCCCGAAAGGGTAGCGGCGACGTTGCCGTCCGCTTCGGAGTGGGCGAGACTTGTGGGCGTGCTGGACATTCCGGACGTCAGCTACGCCAGGAGCGGCGGCGTCGCGGTCGCCTATCAGGTTGTCGGCGACGGCCCGGTCGACGTCGTGTACGCCCCGCACCTCACCAATCTGCTCTCCCTCTGGGTCGGCGGGGACACCGGGCCCTTCCTGCGGCGTTTGGCCGAGGACGTGCGCGTGATCGTGTTCAACCCCCGAGGTACGGGTCTGTCCGACCGGCCGCGCAACGTCACGCTCGAGGCCCGGATGGACGACATCAACGCCGTGCTCGACGCCGTCGGGATCGAGCGGGCGACGCTGTTCGGCGCCGCGGAGAGCGCAAACGTGTGTGCCCTCTTCGCCGCCACCTATCCCGAGCAGTGTGAGCGTCTTGCCCTCTTCGCACCGTACGCCCGCTCGGTGCGGACGGACGAGTACGCCTTCGGAGCGACGGAGGGCGAGTGGCTGACATGGGTGCGGCAGATGCGAGAGGGCTGGGGCGACCGCGACTTCCTCACCGACTTCGCCCGCGAGATCGACCCGACGATGCCCGACGACGAGGAGCGGCTCGACTGGTTCATCTGGATGCACCGGCTGGCCGCAAGCCCGGCAGGGGCTGCCGACTTCGCGCGAATGCAGATGGACACAGACATCACGGACATCCTCGGCTCGATCCGCGTTCCGGCGCTGATCCTTTACCGCGCGGACGACCGAGAGGAGTCGCGCTACGTCGCCGAGCGGATTGCGGGTGCCCGCGCCGTCGAGATCGAGAAGGAGGGCGCTGGGCCGTACTCGCCGGGTGCGATCGACGCGCTGCTGTCGTTCGTTGCAGGTGACGCCGTGCCGGTGGTGCCGGACTCGGTCCTCGCGACGATCCTCTTCACCGACCTCGTCGGCTCCACGGCCCACGCCGTCGAGCTCGGCGACCGGAAGTGGCGCGAGGTGCTCGCCGAGCATCACCGCCGGATCCGGCGCGAGCTTGCGCTGCATCGTGGCACCGAGATCGACGCTGCGGGCGACGGCTTCTTCTGTCGTTTCGACGGGCCTGCGCGAGCGATCGCGTGCGCGCTCGCCATCGTCGAAGGGGCGCGATCGCTCGATCTCGAGATCCGGGCAGGCGTCCATACGGGTGAGTGCGAGGTCATCGGCGAGAAGATCGCGGGGATCGCGGTTCACATCGGTGCACGCGTCGCGGCGCTCGCCGAGCCCGGGCAGGTGCTCGTGTCGAGCACGGTGAAGGATCTCGTCGCCGGCTCCGGGTTCACGTTCGGCGAGGCGGGTGAGCACGCGCTCAAAGGCGTGCCTGGTTCGTGGCGCCTGTTCGCGGCGACGTGACCGGCGCCGGCAGCGCCGTCGAGTTCCCGCTCGGCGCCGCTGCGACGCTTGCCGACCTCGAGACCGATCCGCATCCGCTGCTCCACCGGCTCCGCGCCGGCGAGCCCGTCTCGTGGCTGCCGGTGCTCGACGGGTGGCTCGTCACCCGCCGTGACCTCGTGCTGCAGGCGATGCGGGACGCGGATACGTTCACGGTCGACGACCCACGCTTCTCGACGGCGCAGGTCGTCGGCGCGAGCATGCTCTCCCTCGACGGGGCCGAGCACATGCGCCACCGCGACCCTTTCGCACGCCCGTTTCGGCTCGGCGCGGTCCGGGCGCGGTTCACGGAGATGGTCGAGGTTGAGGTCGAACGGCTCCTCGTCGCCGTCGAGCCGGCCGGGCGGGCCGATCTCCGCCGCGACCTCGCCGGTCCGCTGTCGGTGACCGCGATGGTGCACGCGCTCGGGCTCGAGGACACGTCTCCGGAGACGGCGCTCGGCTGGTATGCGGCGATCGTGCACGCGGTGACCGAGATCACGGCCGGTCGCGCTCCCGGCCCGGAAGGCGCGGACGCATTCACGGCGCTCCGATCGTCGGTCGAGCCCGCGCTCGACCGCGACCCGGAGACGTCGCTCGTCGCCGCCGCTGCCGAAGATGCAGAATCGCTGACCCGGAACGAGGTCGCCTCGAACGCCGCGGTGTTGCTGTTCGGGGGGATCGAGACGACGGAGGCGATGATCGCGAATGCGCTCCTCCATCTACTCTCGAGCCCGGCCGAGCGTGCGCTCGTCGAGGCCGACCCGGGTCTCGTCGGCAACGCGATCGAGGAGTCGCTCCGGCTGGAGCCCGCTGCGGCGGTGATCGACCGCTACGCCACCCGGGACGTCCAGCTTGGCGGCGCCGCGATCGCCGAGCGGGAGCTCGTGCGGCTCTCTCTCGCGGGAGCGAACCGCGATCCGCATGTCTTCCCAGATCCGGACCGATTTGACGTGAGACGGGACAACGCCCGGCTGCAGATCGCGTTCGCGCACGGGCCTCACGTCTGCCTCGGCATGCACCTCGCGCGGCTCGAGGCGCAGATCGCGATACGCCGGACGTTCGAGCGGCTGCCGGGGCTCCGCCTCGATCCATCGCGCCCGAGCGAGGTTCGCGGCCTCGTCTTTCGCAAGCCGCAGACGCTCCACGTGGTCTGGGGGTAGCCCCGCGCGGTACGCTCCGCGCGTGAGCGACGCATTGATCGTCGAGGCGGTTCGTACCCCGATCGGCAGGCGAAACGGCTCCCTGGCGGGCGTGCGCGCGGACGATCTCGCCGCGGCGGCGCTGAATGGGCTCACCGATCGCATCGGGCTCGACCCCGGCGAGATCGAGGACGTCCAGATGGGCTGCGTGACGCAAGTCGGCGAGCAGGGGCTCAACGTCGGTCGCGTCGCACTGCTCGTGGCCGGTTGGCCCGAGACGGTCGCGGCCAGCACCGTCGACCGGCAGTGCGGCTCCTCCATGCAGGCCGCCTTCAACGGGGCGTCGGCGATCGGCGCCGGGCACCTTGACGTCGTCGTCGCCGCCGGCGTCGAGCACATGAGCCGCGTGCCCATGGGATCCAATCTCGGCGCGGACGGCTGGGAGGGTCTCAATCCGAAGCTCGCGGAGCGCTGGCCGATTGTCCCGCAGGGGATCTCCGCCGAGGTGATCGCGAAGGAGTGGGCGCTGACCCGCGAGTACCTCGACGCCTACTCGCTCGAGTCGCACAGGCGCGCCGTGGCCGCAATCGACGAGGGGCGCTTCGATAGGGAGATCGTGCCCGTCGAGGTCGGCGCTGCCGGGGCGGCCGTCCTCTTCGCCGTCGACGAGACGCCGCGGCGCGAGACCACCTTGGAGAAGATGGCCTCGCTGCAGCCGGCGTTCCTGCCCGACGGGGTGGTCACCGCAGGGAACTCCAGCGCGATCGTCGACGGGGCCGCCGCGATGCTCGTCGCGAGCGAGGCGGCCTGTGAGCGCCTGGGGCTCGAGCCTCGTGCGCGATTCGTCTCCTTCGGGCTCTCGGGGGTCGACCCCTACCGGATGCTGCACGGGAACCCGCAGGCCTGCGAGCGCGCGCTTGCAAAGGCGGGTCTCGGCTGGGACGACATCGCCGTGATCGAGGTGAACGAGGCCTTCGCCTCGGTTGTGCTGCAGTTCCTCGCGGACACGGGCCTGCGCGGGCGCTGGGAGGCCGGAGACGTGAATCCATCGGGCGGCGGCATCTCGCTCGGCCACCCCCTTGGGGCAACCGGGGCGCGGATCACCGCGACGCTCGTGAACGAGCTCGACCGGCGCGATGCCCGCTACGGCATCGCCGCCATGTGCATCGGCCAGGGACAGGCGATCGCGGCCGTGATCGAACGCTTGTAGGGGCGACGCCTGCGTCGCCCCGGGCGAGGCAGGCCTCGCCCCTACAGCTTTCACCTGTACTAATTGGGGCGTGAGGCGATTGCTCTGCGCCACTGCTGGAGCCGTTGCAGCGACCGCTTGCCTCGCCTCGGGTGTGTTGGCCAGCAGCGGCGAAGCCGCTGCCGGCAGGGTCACGGTCTACGGGCCGTCGGATGCCACGCGGGTGCTCGTGCTCGTACCGGGGCTGGGCGGCGGGGCAGGCGCCTTCTCGCTGATCGGGCCGGAGCTCGTCGCGCGCGTACCGAACCTGCAGGTGTGGGCCGCAGACCGTCCCGGCGACGCACTCGAGGACAGGCTCGGCTTCGCCACGGGCGAGCCGGGCTCGGCGTACAAGTACTACTTCGAGCGCCTCACGCTCGGCTCACGCAGCTTCGACCCGAACCTGGCCCAGAAGCACCCGGATGCTCGCAGCTGGGGTGTGCAGTGGGCGCTCACCGACCTGCGCCGCGTCGTGCAGCGGGCGCGTGCCGGCGGCCGCACCGTGTTCCTGGGCGGGCACTCGATCGGCGCGGCGACCGCCGCGACGTATGCGGCGTGGGACTTCGCCGGTCGCCCGGGTCACCGCGATCTCGCCGGGCTCGTGCTGATCGACGGCGGCCAGCTTGGAACGTTCGGCACGCCGAGCGTGCCGGAGGCGAAGAAGGAGCTGGCGAAGGCAAAGGCGGCGCCGACCCCGTTCGAGGACTCGCTTGGGATCGGCGCACCGTGGGTATTCGGTGTCCTCTCGCAGCTCTCCGCGTGGTACGCGTCCTGGGCGCCGGACGCACCGTCGGCGATCGCGGCGAGCCCGCTCGTGCCGCCCGATCTGCGACCGCCAGGGTCGCCGACCAACGCCGGCTTCTTCGCCTTCGCTGCCGGCTCGGCGGGGATCCAGGTCGACCGCTGCGGTCCCGCCCGGGCGGCGGCGCTCGTCGGGTCGCCGGAGCCGAACACGCTCGACTGGTACTTCCCGACTCGCCTGCGGATCGACCTGCTCGGCGCGGCTTCGCTCGAGCGAGACCCGGTGACCACGTTGCTCGGATACGCGTCGCGGCTCCGGCACCTGCGTACGGTCGACGTGCCGGTCTACGCGTTCGAGACACGTGACTTGCCGGACGTTCTCGCCGGCGCGAAGGCGTTGATCGCCGCGAGCGCCTCGCCCCGCGGTCAGGCCGCCCTCGTGCGGGACCGGACGATGCGGCACTCGACACCGCTGTGCGCACCGTGGGGCCGTAGCCCTTTCCTGCGCACTCTGGCTGCGTGGCTCAGGAAGCGGTGAGGGCCGCCGGGGCCGAGAGTCCAGCCTCGACCTCGGCGCTCACTTCGCGCGCGATCTCCACGAACGCCCGCGCGGCAGGCGACCGGTGGCGGTCGCGGTGCCACACGACGGCGATCGTGCGCGGCGGCACAGGCGGCTCCAGGTGGAGCACTGCCACCCGGTCGTCTCCGGGCGTCACGGCCAGCAGCGGCACGAGCGCGACGCCGTAGCCCGCGGCCACGAGCCCCTGGACGGTGCCGTTGTCGTCGGAGCGGAAGCCGAACTCCACGTCGTAACCGGCATTCGCGAGCTCCTCCTCGACGACGATCCCGCTCGCGCACTGAGACGACCCGATCAACGGGAGATCGACGACGTCCGCAAGCGACGCCGACTGGCGCGCGGCGAGATCGTGGTCGGCCGGCGCCATCAACACGTAAGGATCGGACATCAGCGGCTGCGCCTCGAACGGGCCGTCGGGGAGCGGGATCGAGGTGAAGGCCAGATCGACTTCGCCACGCTCGACGACGAGGTACAGCTCGGGGTCCGTGTTCGGCTCGGACAGCTGGAGGGTGATGCCCGGCCATTCGCTGCGGAAGCGGCGCATCACCGCCGGGAGCACCCGCGCCCCGACCGACTGGTAGGTCGCGACGCGAAGCGTTCCCGTCTCGCCGGCGCGCAGCGCCGCCATGTCGGCGCGAGCGGCCTCGAGCCGCGCGACGATCGCCTCGGCGTGGCGCAGCAGAAGCGTGCCAGCCTCCGTGAGTGAAACCGCCCGCGGCCCACCCGGCCGTTCCAGCAGGCGCTCGCCGACCGCACGCTCGAGCGCGGCAATTTGCTGGCTGATCGCTGACTGGGTGTAGCCGAGTCGCTTCGCCGCACGACCGAACGAGCCCTCGTGAGCCACCGCATCGAGCGCGGCCAGGTGGCGCAGCTCGACTCCGAGCCATTGATCAGTGTGAGTAATGGAAGTCATGAATACATCGACTTGCTCTAATAGTACTCGCTGAACCATCATGTGTCCATGGAAATCGCACTGCTCTTCGCCATCATCCTTGTCGCAATCGGGCTCGCTTCGGTGCTCGCCGGCGTGGACTCGAGGATCGACGAGATCGAGCGGCGACGGCGCTACCTCGGATGAGCGACCGCCCTCCCGCCTCGTTCGCTTCAGCGGTCGGGAGCCGGGCCGAGATCACGATCCGGCACGCGCTCTCGACCGATGGCGCGGCATTACAGCGTCTCGCGGAGCTGGCCGGACGGCGACTGTCACCCGGGCCGGTGCTCGTGGTGGAAGCAGACGCGGAGATCCTCGCCGCCGCGGACGCGAGCGGTGGCGTGATCAGCGACCCGTTCCGCGTCACGGTCGACATCGTCGAGCTGCTGCGCCTGCGCGCCGGCCAGCTGCGCGCCGTCGCGGCGTAGGCGCCGAACCCCTTGCAACAGACTGTTGCAAGGCGGGTGTGCGGCGTCGTCTAGGATCCGCGCCCGTGGGCGACGTGAAGACGATCGGCGTGGTCGGGCTCGGTGCGATGGGGTCCGGGATCGCACAGGTGGCGATCGAGGCCGGGTTCGCCGTCGTCGGCCGTGAGGTGACGGCCGAGCTGGGTGACCGGGCGGCTGAGCGCGTCGGGCACTTCCTCACCCGGAAGGTGGAGAAGGGCCAGCGCACCCAGGACGAGAGAGACGCGGCCGTAGCGCGGTTGCGCACGACGACCGACCTCGCCGACCTCGCCGGGTGCGACCTCGTGATCGAGGCGATCTTGGAAGAGTTGGCCCCGAAGCAGGAGCTCCTCGCGGAGCTCGAGCGGCTGTGCGGCCCCGACACGGTGCTCGCGACGAACACGTCGGCGCTGTCGGTGACCGAGATCGCGGCTGCGACGTCCTGCCCGCATCGGGTCGTCGGCATGCACTTCTTCAACCCGGCGCCGCTGATGCCCCTTGTCGAGATCGTTCGTGCCGAGCTCACCGCCGATGACGCCTTCGAGACCGCGTACGCGGTGGCCGAGCGGATGGGGAAGACGCCCGTCCGCTGCCACGACACGCCCGGGTTCGTCGTCAATCGGGTTCTGATCCCGCTGCTCAACGACTGCGTCCGCGTGCTCGACGAGGCGCGCGTGACCCCCGAGGACCTCGACGCGGCGATGAAACATGGCGCCGGGTGGCCGATGGGCCCGTGCACGCTCGTCGACCTTGTGGGCATCGACGTGCACGTTCATGCCTCCGAGGCGCTCTACGAGAAGCTGCGGGAGCCGCGGATGGCACCGCCGCCGCGCCTCGTGGCGATGCGCAACGCAGGACTGCTCGGCCGCAAGAGCGGCCGCGGCTTCTACCGCTACGACGTCTGATCGCGCTCGGCGGAGGCGCGCATCGGCAGAGCCGAGGTGCGGGCCACGGGTGCGACTCCGGTGCCCTTCCCGAGCACCGAGCGCCGAATACGGTCTTACACTTTCCTAACCGTGCTCTTATCCCGAAAACACCCTGCTGACCGATACTCGAAGCAGACATGCGTACTCTCGCCATCGTCGGCTCCGTTCTCGCGCTCGCCCTGCCGGCCCTCGCGAGCGCCGAGCGCACTCGCGGCTCGCTCGCGATCGTCGACGGCCGCGGCACGATCGTCGTCAAGGGTCGCGGCGCCCTGCTGGGCCGGATCGACCGCGGATCGCTGCAGATCACCGATCTGTCGCCGAACGACCAGTGGAGCCCGCGCGTGAACGGAGTGCCGCGCGGCCGCCTCTTCACGATCCGCGGTCGCGAGATCAACTTCTACGTGCCCGGGGGTCGCTATCGCGTCTCCATCCGGGGTGAAGGGGTCAACATCAGCGCCCGCGGCGCCGGCGTGGCCGTCCTCGACGGCCAGCCCGACCTGGCGGGGTCGACCGGGACGTATGCGGTGGGTGACGGTCCCGCGCAGCCGCTGCCCTCGGAGCCGATCCGGGTGGCGTTCGGGACCGAGCCCGACGTGTCGCCGCAGCCAAGGCCGCTGCCGTGAGCACGAACACCCCGCAGAGCGTGCTCGTGGTCGAGGACGAGCAGTCGATCGCGTCGTTCATCTCGCTCTACCTGAAGAACGCCGGCTACTCGGTACGCGTGGCGGCGACCGGCAGCGCCGCGCTGAATGCGGTCGCGGCCGAAATACCGTCCCTGATCCTGCTCGACCTCAACCTGCCGGACATGGATGGCATCGAGATCTGCCGCCGAATTCGAAAGTCGTCGGACGTGCCGATCCTGATGCTGACGGCCCGCGACGAGGACGTGGACAAGATCATCGGTCTCGAGGTCGGAGCAGACGACTACCTCACGAAGCCGTTCAACCCGCGCGAGCTCGTGGCACGGGTGAAGGCGGTCCTTCGCAGGTCGACCGGCGAGCGCGGCCGTGACGGCGGCGAAGAGCTCCGGCACGGCGACGTCCTCATCAATGCCGGACGGCGCGAGGTGTTCGTCGGAGACGACGAAGTGCAGCTCGCGCCGAAGGAGTTCGACCTCCTGTGGGAGCTGATCGACCACCGCGGGCTCGTCCTCACCCGCGACCAGTTGCTCGAGCGCGTCTGGGGCTACACGTTCGCTGGCGACACGCGCACCGTCGACGTGCACGTGCGCCAGGTCAGGCGCAAGCTCGGGGACGCCTCGCCGATCGTGACCGTGTGGGGCGTCGGCTACAAGGTCGCGTCGGAGCGCTCGCCGGCCACCGCCGCGTAACCCTGCAACAGATGCTCCGGTCGCTTCGCTTCCGGCTGCCGGCCCTGTTCCTGCTGGCCATCCTGCTGTCGGGCCTGCTCTCGACAGCGATCGCGGTGCAGCTGTTTCGCGACTACACGCAGGAGCAGGCACGAAAGGAGCTTCAGCGAGAGGCGTCCGGCCTCGCACAGCTGTATGGCGACGCTGCCTTGCGAGCCGCCGACGAGGGCGCGGCCGCGCCTGACTTCGCCGCTGCAAAGATCGAGCTCGCGACCGGAGACCGCATCTACTACGTCGGCGCCTCCGTGTTCCCCGGCCAGGAGTCGGGGCTCCAGCGCATCCCCGAAGCGCTGCTACCGCCGGACACCCGCTCGCTCGAGCGACCGGTCCTGTTCGAGCTGGTACCACCCGGCGAGACCCGTACCTATCTGGCCGCCGCCGAGCCGGTACGGCTCGAGCCGGGGACCGAGCCGTTCGGCGCCATCCTGGTGGCGACACCGAAGGACGACCTGCGCGGCCAGTGGATGCCTCTCTTTTCGAGGCTCGCAGCCGCGCTGGGCGTCGGAGCCCTGTTTGCGGGGCTGCTGTCGTGGTGGCTCTCCCGCCGCATCACCGGGCCGGTGCTCGCGCTCTCGCGCGCCGCGGACCAGATCGCCTCGGGCGACTATGCGGTGAACGTCCCGGATACGCGCGCGGGGGACGAGATCAGTCATCTGTCCGAGCGGTTCGGGGACATGGCGTCGCGTCTCGCCGCCACGGAGGAGCGTGAGCGACAGTTCCTGATGTCCGTCTCCCACGAGCTACGCACGCCACTGACCGCGATCCGGGGACACGTCGACGCAATCCGCGACGGGTTGATCGACGACCCGGTGCTGGTGAACGAGTCGCTCGACGTCGTGATCGCGGAGTCGCAGCGGCTCGAGCGTCTCGTCGGGGACGTGCTCGACCTGGCCAAGCTACGGGCGCACCGCTTCACCGTGCAGGCCGAAGAGGTCGACATGCTCCACCTGGTGGAGCACGCGTACGGCGCCTTCGGCGACGAGGCGCGCCGTCGCGGAATCGACTATCGGCTGTTCGAGGAGGGTGATCCGCCGACGATCATCACGGACGGGGACCGGGTGCTCCAGGTGATCACGAACCTGCTCACGAACGCGTTCCGGTGGACACCCGACGGCGGGCGCATCGAGCTCGAGCTGCATGCCGCCAACGGCGTCGTCCGGGTGGACGTCGCGGATTCGGGTCCCGGCATCGGGCCGGAGGAGAGAGAGCAGGTGTTCCGTCCCTTCGTCTCCTCGGACACGCAGGGCACCGGGCTCGGCCTGCCCATCGCGCGAGAGCTAGCCGGTGCACTCGGCGGCCGAGTCGAGCTCGAATCGGAGCTCGGCAGCGGCAGCCGCTTCCGTCTCGTCCTGCCCGCCCGCGCAGAGGTTTGACGGCGCATACAGCCTGCGGCGCTCGTTCTCGCAGCAGGCGTCTACGAGGCGATGGCCGTGTCGAGCGCTGAGGCGGGCGTCGCCGCCTGCGGCAGCGGCACGACGTCCCCCGGCCCTTCGCGGCGCGGCTCCCGCTGCTCGAGGCGGTGCAAGCGCGTGTCGATGCCCTGCCAGCCCGACGAGACGAGGTCGACGAGCACCGCGAGGTCGTCGATCCGCGCGTGGCGCTCCGCGATCACCTCTTGCTCGAGTCGCTCGAGGCGGTGGATCGCCTGGTTGACCAGCCCCTTGATCTCGGCGAGCGTGCGCCCGACCGGCAGTACCTCCCGTCGCAACCCCTCACGTACCGCCTCGCCGACGCGATCGGGAAGCTGACTCTCGAGCTCGGCGGCGGCGGTTGCGAGCGCCTCCACCTGCGCGCGCGCCCGCTCGAGAGCCGCTTCGAGCCGGGTCGTCTCGAAGCGCCCTTCGCGTGCCTCGGCGATGCGGGTGCGGGCACGTTCCAGCGCCTGGTCGTCCATGGCGGCAAGGCTACTCTGGCCGTCGGATGAGATCGGACGAGCTGGACTACGAGCTGCCGCGGGAGCTGATCGCACAGCACCCGGCGACGCGGCGGGATGCGTCGCGGCTGCTGGTGTACGAGCGCTCGACGGGGGCGATCCGGCATCGGGTGTTCTCGGAGCTCCGGGACGAGCTCCACGGCGAGCTGGTTGTCGTCAACGATACCCGCGTGATCCCTGCCAGGTTGCAGTTGCGCAGGTCGACCGGGGGGCAGGTAGAGGTGCTCCTGTTGGAGCGCGTCGAAGGCGCGCTCTGGGAGGCGCTCGCCCGCCCTTCGCGCCGGCTGCGGGCCGGAGAGGAACTTCAACCGTGGGTTCCTGGAACCCAAGATCGGGTGGAGCTCGTCGAGCCGCTCGGTGAAGGGCGCTGGCGCGTGCGCCTCGAGGGCGAGCCCGCGGGGGAGGCGCCGCTGCCGCCGTACATCACGGAAGCGCAGCCCGACCCGTCGCGCTACCAGACCGTGTATGCCGACGAGTCGGGGTCCGCGGCCGCGCCAACCGCAGGACTCCATTTCACGCCGGACCTGCTGGCGCAGCTCGACGTCGAGCGCGTGACGCTCCATGTGGGGCTCGACACGTTCCGCCCGCTTGTCACCGACACCGTCGAGGAGCACCGGCTGCATGGCGAGCGCTACCACGTCGACTCGGCAGCCTGGGAGCGGATCCGCGCTGCGGACCGCGTGCTCGCGGTTGGCACCACCACGACGCGCGTGCTCGAGACGGTCACGCGCACCGACGCGCTTGCGGGTCGCACCGAGCTCTTCATCACGCCGGGGTTCCCGTTCCGCAGGGTGGACGCCCTGCTCACGAACTTCCACCTCCCGCGCTCGACGCTGCTCGCCCTCGTGATGGCTCTCGCGGGCGTGGAGGAGACACGCCGGCTGTACTCCCTCGCGATCGAGGAGCGGTACCGGTTCTACTCGTTCGGCGACGCGATGCTCGTGCTGTGACTGCCCGTCGAGCACCTTCAGGGCAAGCCTGCCGCGCTGAGGGCAACGGTCTTGCCCTGGGCGACACGCGCCAATACGATGACGCCCGAGCGGCGTCGACCGACAGACGACAGTGGAGGTGCTGATGTCCGAGAAGATGTGGGGCTCCGAGCCGTTCTGGGGTCTCGGCTACGAGTGGGACCCGACCTGGGTGCTCACCGACCGCCAGCAGGAGCTCCGCGCCCTGCTCATCGAGCTGTGCGAGAAGGAGATGCGCGCAAACGCGAAGCGCTCCGACGACGAACTCCTGTTCCCGCGACGCAACCTCGAGCTGCTCGGTGAGCACGGCTTCCTCGGGCTGACGGTGCCCGAGGAGTACGGCGGCCTCGGCGAAAACCACGTCGGCTTCGCGATGACGTGTGAGACGATCGCGCGCTACGGCTGCGCCTCGACGGCGATGTGTTACGTGATGCACATCGGTGCCGTGATGGCGGTCATGTACCGGCCCACGGAGGCGCTGATCGACAAGTACATCCGCCCGCTGCGCGACGGCAAGATCGGGACGCTGTCGTACTCCGACCCCGAGACGGGGTCCCATTTTTGGTACCCGATCTCATCGGGCGCCGAGCGCTCGAACGGCGGCTACAAGGTGCGAAAGAAGGCCTCGTGGACGACGTCGGCCGGCTTTGCCGACTTCTACGTCGTGCAGACGACGAGCCCTGACTTTACCGGCTACGACGATCTGTCGGTGTTCGTCGTCGACGCCGAGCACGCGGAGGCACAGCCGGCGCTATGGGACGCGCTCGGGCTGCGCGGGAACCAGTCGGGGCCGCTCGAGGTGCCCGGGGTGGAGATCCCCGCCGAGCAGCTCTGCGGCCCGGTCGGCGACGGGGCGGCGTCCAACGACGAGATCGTCGACCCCTTCTTCCTGATCGGCTCGTCGTCGGTGTGGAACGGGATCGCGCTCGGCACGATCGACATCGCCAAGCGCCACACGACACGCAAACGTCACGTCGACGTCGGCCTGCGCGTCGCCGACTACCCGACGATCCAGGACTACGTCGGCGAATGCCTGATGGACACGAACGCCTGCCGGCTGTTCGTGCTCTCCGTCGCACAGGCGATGGACGAAGCCACCGACGACAACACGAAGGTGCTCGCCGTCGGAGACACGGCCCGCGCGGATTACCTGCACTGGGCCTGGCAGATCAAGTTCGAGGCGGCGAAGAACGTCGCCAACGTGGTCGACAAGATGCTCCACGCCTGCGGCGGGTCGGCGTACAAGCGTGACATGGAGCTGGAGCGCTACCTGCGCGACGGCAAGGCCGGCTGGGTGATGGGGCCGACCAACGAGGTGCTGCGCCAGTTCGTCGGCAAGGCCGTCCTGCTCGGGTTCGAGGCGCTCGACTACTGGAACCAGTCGTACAACCGGCGCGCCGTCGAGAACGAGGTGAAGAAGCTCGACGCGGCCGGAAAGCGAGAGCTCGCCGAGCAGCTGGTCGCGCAGGCGGCCGAGGACGAGGCCAAGGAGCCCGCCAAGGCGGGTTAAGGTGGCCACCGCCGAGCGACCACGCTTGCTCGTCCCGGGCCTCGTCCCGTTCGACCCGACCCGGGAGTCGTACCGTGTCCGGCGCGGCGCCGCGACGGTCGTCGAGCTGCAACCGGACGACCGTCTCACCGTGCGCGACATGAACGGCGGTCAGCAGGCCGAGCTCACAGCCTTCGCCCCCTCCGGAGGCGAAGGCTATGAGGGGCTTGGCGTGCGGCCTGACGGCCCGGCGACCGTCGCGCGGCAGCTCGTCGGCTCGGCCGCAGAGGGCGCGTCGGAGATCGTCGCGGTGCTCGCCCGTCACGGCGTAGACCCGACCGAGGCCGACGCGGTCCACCTGTTCGGCGAGTTGTCTCCGGCCGGGGCCACCGAGACGTTCAGGGCGACATCCAGCACGATCGTGGTAGTCGGTGCGCCGCCGGGCATGCAGGCGGTGGTGGAGGGTGGCGTGCCGGGCTCCGACCTTCAGCTCGAGATCAGGCGTGCGCAACCGCACGACGAGGGAGAGCCGACGCTCCCCGAGCCGCTCGCGGAGCCGCGCCTAGACTTCCAGGTCGATCGTGCCTCCGCCCTCGCCTACGAGGTGCTCGCGGGCGAGTACATCCAGATCATCGACGTCCGCGGCCGCCAGTGCTCGGACTTCCTCGCCTTCCACGCCGGCAAGCTGCAGCAGGGGGTGGAGCGGGGCCTCGACATGCAGTCCACACGATCGTTCACCGGGCAGGGGTATCCGCAGCCGGGGCTGTACGCCAAGTTCTTCAGTGTCGACCTGGAGCCACTCGTGGAGGTGGTGCGCGACACCGTTGGGCGCCATGACACGTTCGGGCTCGCGTGCACCCGCAAGTACTACGAGGACCTGGGCTACTTCGGTCACGTCAACTGCTCCGACAACTTCAACGGCCAACTGGGGCCGTACACCATCGCCGAGCGAAACGGCTGGCCGGCGATCAACCTGTTCTTCAACACCGCGATCGACACGCACAACCTGTACGTGATGGACGAGCCGTGGTCGCGGCCGGGCGACTACGTGCTGCTGCGCGCCGCGACCGACCTCGTGTGCCTGTCGAGCGCGTGCCCCGACGACATCGACCCCGCCAATGCGTGGAACCCGACCGAGATGCACGTGCGGGTGTACCCGGCGAAGGAGCGGTTCTCGGCCGCGATCGCGCACCGTGTGACACCGGACGCCGAGCCCAAGCTGACCAGGGAGACGGGCTTCCGGCCGCGCACGGAAGCGCTGACCACGAGGTTCACCGAGTACAACGGCTTCTGGCTGCCCACGTCGTACTCCAACCACGGCGCGGTCGCCGAGTACTGGGCCTGCCGCGAGCGCGCGGCGATGATGGACCTGTCGCCGCTGCGGAAGTTCGAGATCCTGGGGCCGGACGCCGAGGCGCTCCTGCAGGCCACGATGACGCGCGACATCCGGCGACTCTCCGACGGCCAGGTCGTCTACACGGCGTTGTGCAACGAGACGGGCGGGATGCTCGACGACGGCACCGTCTTCCGCATCGCTGCCACGAACTTCCGCTGGATCGGCGGCTCCGAGTACGGAGGCGTCTGGCTGCGCGAGCAGGCGGCTCGGCTCGGCCTGCGCGTCTGGGTGAAGGAGTCGACGGACGACCTCCACAACGTGGCGGTACAAGGCCCGGCCAGCCGCGACCTGCTGACGCCGATCGTCTGGACGCCGCCGACGCAGACGCCCTTCGCCGACCTGACGTGGTTCCGCTTCGCGATCGGGCGTCTCGGCGGCCCGCAGGGGATTCCGCTCGTCGCCTCGCGCACCGGCTACTCGGGCGAGCTCGGGTACGAGCTGTTCTGCCACCCGAAGGACGCGCCCGCCCTGTGGGACGCGGTGACGGAGGCGGGCGCTCCGCACGGCCTCCTGCCGCTCGGCCTCGACGCGCTCGATATGGTGCGGATCGAGGCGGGCCTTATTTTTCCCGGGGCCGAGTTCGACGACCAGGTCGACCCGTTCGAAGCCGGCATCGGCTTCGCCGTCACCGCGGACAAGGAAGAGGACTTCGTCGGGCGCGAGGCGCTGCTCGAGCGCCGTGCGCATCCGCAGCGCGTGCTGGTGGGGCTCGAGCTGGAAGGGAACGAGCCCACCGGGCACGGCGACTGCGTCCACGTCGGCCGCCCGCAGATCGGGGTCGTCACGAGCGGGGTGCGCTCACCGATCCTGCAGAAGAACATCGCGCTGTGCCGGATGGCGGTGCAGCACGCGGAGCTCGGCACCGAAGTCGAGGTCGGCAAGCTCGACGGCCACCAGAAGCGGATCCCCGCCACCGTTGTGCGCTTCCCGTTCTACGACCCGGAGAAGACCAGGCCGCGCGGCTGACTGTCACCGCAGAGCGGTGACAGTCACCGGTTTCCGCCGGGCGAGGCCGGGGGCCTCGTCACTTACGTCTCGTGGCTCCGGCCGAGCGGCACCGTCACCTCCTGCTCGCGGACGCGCTTGCCGGCGGCGTAGCCGACCAGCGCGACGACGACGACGAACGCGAGAGCGCCGAGCGTCAGCACCTCGAACTTCGTTCGCGTAACGCCCCACGCGTCGACGAACGGGCCGTAGTCCACCCCGAGCACCTTCCACAGGAGCCCCGGGAACACGGCCTCGACCGATCCGACCGCGACGAATGCTGTGGTCACCGTTGCGGCCAGCAGCATGCCACGGTTCCCTCCGGGCACCTCGTAGACTCGCGGCACCGACCCGTGGTTGCGTCGCAGCTTGTACGCCGCGGGGAACACCCACAGGTAACTGATCAATGTCGTCGTGATCGCGATCGTGAGCACGACGTCGAACGCCGCGCTCGAGCTCTCGCCGCCCTTCGTGAAGATGAGCGTGGCGATGATCGTGAAGATCGTCGCCACGACGCCAGACAGGACGTTGACCCGCACCGGCGTGCCGAAGGTCGCGTTGAACTTGCCGAAGAACGGGAAGAACGCGCCGTCGAACGCGGCCACCGCCTGCGTCCGGTCGGAGCCGATCATCCACACCGCCCCCGACGTTGCGAGCGCGAAGATCAGCAGCGCGACCGTCACGTCGAGCAGAGCGTCGCCTGCGCCTCCCCAGACGTCGGCGTACGCGACCCCGGCGGCCTGGATGAACCCGTCGAGCCCCTCGATCGCCTCGCCCGGAAGCACGAACAAGACCCCGAGCACCGGCAGCGTGTACGCGAAGACTGCGAGCACGCCGGACCGACCGACCGACACCGGGATGTCGCGTTGGGGGTCCACCATCTCCTCGGCCGCGTTCGCCTGCAGCTCGAACCCGACGAAGGCGAAGAGCGCGATTGGCACGATCGCCAGAAAACCGGCACGGGTGGGCGACAGATCCCCGGCGGACAGGCCGTGGATCCCGTTGTCGATCGCGTAGATCACGACCGTCAGCGTGAAGAAGCCGACCAGCAAGCCGCGTGCCATCGCGCCGACGTTCGGGATCCACTTTCCCTTCTCGAAGGAGACGATCGCGACGATGATCGAGAACCAGACGAACACGATCTTGAACAGGTAGTCGACGAACGAGCCGCCTTCGATCACGCTCCATTGCGCGCTCGCGGCCGCGACCGCGGCGAACGACAACGCACCGCCGACCCAGAACGGATTGGTCACCCAGTAGAAGACGGCGAACATCCCCGCGTGCACACGCCCGAACGCGAGCTTCACCCACTCGTAGGGGCCTCCCTCCTCGGGGAACGACGATCCGAGCTCGGACATGATCAACGCGTACGGCAGGAGAAAGCACACCGCGAGCACGACCAGCCAGGTGATCGACTCGAGACCGAACCCGGCGATCGTCCCGATCAGGTCCATGCCGACCATGGCGCAGACGGTGAACAGGATCATGTCCACGCGCCTGAAGACCTTCTTGAGCTTCGCCTTCTCCTGCAGCGCGAGCTGTGTCGTGTGCTCGACGTCCATTGCCGTCACGGGTCACTCCTTCATCAGTCGGGCCGAGTTGAGGCCGGAGATTGTCACGGGGCGCCTGCGGCTGCAACCGGCAACCGTGCGCTCTGGCCCTGGCGGGATGCGGGATACTGATGACGATGGCGCCCGACCACCTCACGGTGAGCCACGCGGGACCGGTCAGCCGGCTCACGCTCAACCGTCCCGCCAAGCGGAATGCGCTCTCTCTCGCGCTCATGCGCGACGTGGACGGCGCGCTCGAGGCGCTGCCAGCCGAGTGCCAGGTCGTGATCGTCGGCGGTGAGGGGCCCGCGTTCTCGGCGGGGCACGACCTTAGCGAGCTGATCGGCCGCGACGAGGCCTTCTACCGCGAGGTGTTCGAGGTCTGCACACGGATGATGGAGACGATCCACGCCATCCCACAGCCGGTGATCGCGCGCGTGCACGGCCCCGCGTTCGCCGCCGGCTGCCAGCTGGTCGCCGCCTGCGACCTGGCGGTGGCGGTCGACACGGCGACGTTCGCAACGCCGGGGGTGAAGATCGGGCTCTTCTGCTCCACGCCGATGGTTCCCGTCAGCCGGGCGGTGGGCCGCAAGCGGGCGCTCGAAATGCTCCTCACCGGCGCGCCGATCTCCGCCGCCGCCGCTGCCGACTGGGGCCTCGTCAACCGTGTCGTGTCCGCCGCCGACCTCGATGCTGCGGTGCAGGAGCTCGTCGACGCGATCACCGGTGCCAGCGCGCTGGTGACCGGCATCGGCAAGCGGATGTTCTACGAGCAGGTCTCACTCGACGAGCGTGGCGCCTACGATCTCGCGACATCCGTGATGACCTCGAACGCACAGCTCGCCGACGCCCAGGAGGGAATGGGCGCGTTCGTCGAGAAGCGCCGCCCCACGTGGAGCAACCGGTAGTAGGCGCGTGCCCGCCGACAGCGTCTCGATCACGCCGCTGACCCCGCTCCTACACCTCGAGCGATCGTCACAGGTGTTCGGCCAGCGGGTCGCGACCGTGTACGGAGACCGGCGTCGCACGTACGCGGAGGTGGCCGACGAGGCGCAGCGCCTGGCGGGTGCCCTCGCTGCCTCCGGCGTCGTGCCGGGCGACCGCGTTGCCTACCTCCTTCCGAACGTGCCCGAGATGCTCGTGGCGCACTTCGGTGTGCCTCTCGCGCACGCGGTGCTGGTCGCCGTCAACACGCGACTCGCCGCACCGGAGGTGGAATACATCCTCGGTCACTCGGGCGCGAAGATCCTCGTCGCCGACACGCAGCTCCTCGCGGGCATGGGCATCGACCCGTCGCGGTGCCCGGGTCTGCAGGACGTCGTGACGGTGGACGACCTCGGCGTGGCGGCGCCGTTTCCGACCACGCCCTACGGCGAGCTCCTCGGCCGAGGCGACGGCACGCCACGTCCCTGGCGCGTCGACGACGAGGAGCGCGTGATCTCGATCAACTACACCTCCGGCACCACCGGCCGCCCGAAGGGCGTCATGTACACGCACCGCGGGGCGCATCTGAACGCCCTCGCCGAGGTCGTCCACTCGCATCACGACACGGACTCCGTCTACCTGTGGACGCTGCCCATGTTCCACTGCAACGGCTGGTGCACGGCGTGGGGCGTGACGGCCGTCGGCGGACGCCACATCTGCCTCCGCGCCGTCGACCCCCAACTCATCTGGAGACTCGTCGACGAGGAGGGCGTCACGCACCTGAACGCGGCGCCCACGGTGCTGATCTCGCTCGTCAACCACGCGGACGCGCACCCGTTCCCGCGCGAGATGACCGTGACCACGGCCGGCGCGCCGCCGAGCCCCACGCTCATCGGCCAGCTGAGCGAGCTCGGCGCCCGCATCGTCCACGCCTACGGGCTCACCGAGACGTACGGGCCGTACACGGTGTGCGAGTGGCAGCAGGAGTGGGGGAGCGAGCCGCCAGAGCGGCGCGCACGCCTACTAGCGCGCCAGGGCGTCGCCTTCATCGGAGCCGACCCGATCCGCGTCGTGGACGAGTCGATGCAGGACGTCCCACGCGACGGCGCCACGATGGGCGAAGTCGTGATGCGAGGCAACAACGTCATGGCGGGGTACTACGACGACCCCGGCGCGACGGAGCACGCTTTCCGCGGCGGCTGGTTCCACTCCGGCGACCTGGGTGTCTGGCACCCGGACGGATACGTCGAGCTGCGCGACCGCGCCAAGGACGTGATCGTCTCGGGCGGTGAGAACATCTCCACGATCGAGGTCGAGCAGGCCCTCGCCCGCCACCCCGCCGTGCTCGAGTGCGCGGTGGTGGCGATGCCGCACGACAAATGGGGTGAGCGCCCGAAGGCGTTCGTCGTGCTCCGCGACGGGGCCGACGCTGATTCCGCCGAGCTGATCGAGCACGTGCGCGGCTCGATCGCCCGCTTCAAGGCGCCCGACGAGATCGAGCTCGTCGACGAGCTGCCGAAGACCTCCACCGGCAAGGTGCAGAAATACGTGCTCCGCGAGCTCGCCTGGGCTGGACACGACAAGCGCATCAACTGAGCCAGCCGGCGCAGGGCCCTAAGGCGTCCGCTTCGCGGCCGCGAGGCTCGGTTTTCCTCGCAGGCCCCCGGTCCGCAGCCGTCGGGTTACGCGTCAGGTAGGCGCTCGTAACGGCCGCCGTGGAAGAGAAGCGGTCGCCCTTCGCCGTGGTAGGCGTACTCGACCTGCCCGAGGAACAGCGAATGGTCGCCACCCCAGTACGAACGGACGACGCGGGCGACGAGGTGGGCGAGCGCACCCTCGACCAGCGGCGTGTCGTGGACGACCGTGAACGCCGGCTCCGGCTGGTTCTCGCCCGGCCGTCCTGCGAAGCGGTCCGAGAGGCCGGCCTGCGCCGCCTCGAGCACGCTCACCCCGTACCGCGTCCCCTCGTGCAGCAACCCGCACAGCCGCGCCCGGCGATCGATCGAGACGAGCACGAGCGGCGGGCGCAGAGATACCGACATGAACGCGTTCGCGGTCATCCCGTGCACCTGGTCGGCGACACGGGTGGTGAGGACGGTGACTCCCGTGGCGAACATCCCGAGCGTACGCCGGAACGCGATCGCCGGATCAGCTTCCAGTCCCGCCCCGAGCTCGACCTCCGCTCGATCCGGCACGTCGAACGGCGACTCGGAGTGCGGGATCGGGAGATCGAACTCCCTCACAGGGTCGATTTCGGCCATCGCCTCATTCTCTCAGCGACACGCCCGCCAGGGAGGTGTCTCGACCTGACATGCACCGCGCATGTGATATGGTGGAATGCATGGGTAACGTCCAGATTCGCAACGTGCCGACCGAGCTGCACCGGAGACTGAAGTCGCGTGCCGCAGAGGAAGGGCTCTCGCTGTCCGACTACCTGTTGCGGATCGTGGAACGGGAAGCACGCATCCCGACGCCGGAAGAGATCGTTCAGCGCCTCCGGGCTCTGCCACCACTCGAGTTGGACGAGCCGCCGTCGGTGATCATCCGCCGCATGCGCGACGCCTCGTGATCGTCGTCGACAGTTCCGCGCTCGTCGATCTCGCGTTCGAGTCTGGCGACGCGTCGGAGCGAGTTGAAGTCGTCCTGAGAAGGGCAGGCTGGGCACTCGGCGCGCCCCATCTCGTGGACGTCGAGGTGCTGTCAGCAGCTCGACGTCTCGTTCTCTCGGGGCGGGCCACGGCAGAGGCTGCTGGGGCCCGACTCGACCATCTCTGGCGAATCGGGATTCGGCGCTTTCCGCATGTCGACCTGCGGGAGCGGATCTGGGAGCTCCGCGAACACGTGACCGCCGCAGACGCAGCCTATGTGGCGCTCGCCGAGGCCCTCGACGTACCGCTCGTGACCACGGACAGGCGGCTGGCACGAGCGCACGGCTTCCACGTCGACGTCATCGTCCCCTGACGAGCGCGAACCCGGGTTGACCTGGTTTCGTCTCGAGGCGACCGACGGCGCGGCACGCGCCGGCGTCATCTCGACCGCGCACGGGGAGATTCCGACGCCCGCCTTCATGCCCGTCGGCACGAAGGCGAGCGTGAAGGCGCTGCATCCGGACGAGGTGCGCTCGCTCGGCGCCCATGTCGTGCTCGCGAACGCATACCACCTGCACTTCCGGCCCGGCGCTGACGCGATCGAGGAGCTGGGCGGGCTGCATTCGTTCACCGGCTGGGACGGGCCGATCCTCACCGACTCCGGCGGCTTCCAGGTGTTCTCGCTGCGCGACACACTGCTCTCGCTCGACGACGATGGCGTCACCTTCCGCTCCGTCTACGACGGCGCGGCCGCCCGCTTCACTCCCGAGGGGGTTGCCAAGATCCAGGCGCAGCTCGGCTCCGACATCGCCATGTGCCTCGACATCTGCCCGCCCGCCGACTCGACCCGCGCCCAGCACGAGGACGCCGTGCGACGCACGACCCTGTGGGCGGAGCGGCAGGTGGAGGCACCCCGCGCTCCTGGACAGCTCCGGTTCGGCATTGCGCAGGGCGGCACCGACCTCGAGCTGCGGCGGCGCTCGATCGACGAGATCACCGCGCTCGCATTCGATGGGTTCGCGCTCGGCGGCCTCGCGGTCGGGGAGAGCCGCCCCGAGATGCTCGAGACGGTGGCCTGGGCGGCGCCCCTCCTGCCCGCCGACCGACCTCGTTACTTCATGGGGCTTGGCGACCCGGAGGGCATCATCGAGGTCATCGGGCGCGGGATCGACATGTTCGACTGCGTGCTGCCCACCCGCACCGCGCGCACCGGCTCGGCCCTGACGGCGCGCGGCCGGCTCAACCTGCGCAACGCACGCTTCGCTCGTGATCCCGGCCCGCTGGAGGACGGCTGCGGCTGCCCCGCCTGCACCCGGTTCTCGCGCGCGTACGTACGGCACCTAGTGAACCAGCAGGAGATCCTCGGGCTGCGGCTCCTCTCCCTGCATAATCTGTGGTTCGTACTGAGACTGACCGAAGGCGCGAGGAAGGCGATCCTGCGGGGCGAGTTCGCGCGATATCGCGCGAACGCGCTCGCGGCGTTGGCCGAGGGCCCTGACGATTAGGAGAATTACGTGTCGATTTTCATCATCCTTGCCATGTTCGTCCTGCTGTACGCGCTGCTGATCCGGCCGCAGCGGCAGAAACAGCGCGCGCAGCAGCTCATGCTGTCGAAGGTCGCACCCGGCGACGAGGTGCTCACCGTAGGTGGCATCTACGGCATCGTCCAGGAGCTCGACGACGACGACGACCTCGTGGTCGAGATCGCGGAGGGCATCCACGTGCGCATGGCCCGCCGCGCCGTCGCCACCGTGATCCCCGCCGACGAGGAGGCCGAGGACGAAGACGCCGGGGAGGAGCGCGACGAGGACGACGTCGTCGACGCAGAGGTGGAGGAGGCCGACGGCCTCGTCACCGTCCCCGACGCGGAGGCGACGGTCGAAGCAACCCAGAGGCGGATCTTCAAGCGGCGCTGACCCGTCGCGTCGCGCCTGTGAAGGCGACGTTGTGATTCGTGAGGATTCGGTGAGCTGGCCGTCCGGTCCGGCGCGTCGGCGCACTCGCGCAGCTACCCTGACCGCCGCGTGACCCGTCGGGCTGCCTCCATAGTCCTCGCGCTCGTCGCCGCCGCGCTCGTCGGCGTCGCGCTCCTTGCCATCCCCTCGTCACCACTGCACAAGGAGACGACGCTCGGCCTCGACCTCCAGGGCGGCCTTGAAGTGACCCTGCAGGCGGTGCCGCCAAAGGACCGCGAGCTGACGAAGGAGGATCTCGAACGGTCGGTGGAGATCATGCGCGACCGCGTCGACCGCCTCGGCGTCGCGGAGCCCGAGATCCGCACGCAGGGCGACGACCAGATCGCGATTCAACTCCCCGGCGTTCGCGACCCCGCCGCCGCGGCCAAGATCATCGGCAAGACGGCGCAGCTCGAGCTCTTCGACCTCGAGACGTCGCTCACCGGGCCCTCGATCGACGCGCGGGGCAATCCCATCGCCGCCCCACGGCCGTACGACCTGCTCGCCCGCGTGCAGTCCCTCGCCAAACAGGGCGAGTCCGACCAGTGGTACCTCTTCAACAAGGCCAAGCGACTCGTCGGCGGCCCATTCAACACCTCGGACGACGCCCTGGAGCGGTTCGACGGGAAGCTGCCGAAGGGATTCAAGGTGTTCGCCGCGCCCGAAAGCACAGTGCTGATCGGCTGCGGCGAGAACGCGTTCGTCTGCCCCGGCATCGGCGCGGGCACCGGCTGGTACCTGTTCAAGTACTCACCGCCGGACGTGCCCCAGATGACCGGTGCCGACCTGAAGCTCTCCGGCACCCGCGCCGACTTCGACACGAGCCCCGGCGGCGGCAACCAGCCCATCGTGACGATGGAGTTCACCAACGCCGGTTCGAAGAAGTTTGAGGACATCACCCGCGCAGAGTGGCTCCGCGGGCGCATCAAGAACGCACCGCAGCACTTCGCGATCGTGCTCGACCGCGAGATCCGCACCTGGCCGCAAATCGACTACACGGACGGCACGCTCTCCGGCGGCATCGGCGGCGGCCGAGCGCAGATCACGGGCCTCGACTCGCTCGACGAGGCGAAGGAGATCGCGATCGTGCTGCAGACGGGCGCGCTACCGGTGAAGTTCGTCACGCTCGACCAGACGAACATCTCCGCCACGCTCGGCAAGGACTCGCTGCAGGAGGCCAAGCGCGCCGCGCTCGTGGGCCTGCTCGCAGTTGCCGTGTTCCTGCTCCTCTTCTACCGCTTCCTCGGCCTCGTCGCCGTGTTCGGGCTCTTCGTGTACGCGGCGCTCCTCTACGCCGCCGTGCTGCTCTTCAACGTCACGCTGACCCTGCCCGGTATCGCGGGCCTCGTCCTCACCCTGGGCGTCGCCGCGGACGCGAACGTCGTCATCTTCGAACGCATCAAGGAAGAAGCGAGAGCCGGGCGCAGCGTGCGCGCCGCGATAGCGACCGGCTACACGAAGGGGTTCGCGACAATCGTCGACGCAAACGTGGTGACGATGATCACCGCGCTCGTGCTGTTCGCGGTCGCGACCGCCAGCGTTCGCGGGTTCGCGCTGATGCTCCTCGTCGGCACTGCGATCTCGATGCTCACCGCCGTGCTCGCGACCCGGGCCTTCCTCGCCGTGCTCGCCGGCTTCAAGGTGCTCGACAACGTCCGTCTCGTCGGCGCCGCCGGCCGGGGCATCCCCTCGTGGCTGAAGGCCGACTACATCGGCAAGCGGAACGTGTGGTTCGCGATCTCCGGCGCCGTCGTCGTGATCTCGATCGGAGCGATCGCGATCGCCCACTTGAACCTCGGCATCGACTTCAAGGGCGGCACCCAGGTGGCCTTCAAGACCACAGCACCCGTCTCGCTCGAGCAGGTGCGCGCCGAGACGGCCAAGATCGGCCAGGCGAACGCTGTCATCCAGGGGCGCGGGCAGTCGACCGGCGGGCGCTACCAGGACTTCCAGATCCGCACCGAGACGCTGACGCCGGCCGAGAACGAGGAGCTCGAGGCCAGTCTCACGAGGACCGTCGGCGCGCGTGCGTTCGGTGCCAAGAACGTGTCGGAGAGCTTTGGTCGCAAGATCGCGTCGAGCGCGATCCTGGCCATCATCGTCTCGCTGCTCCTCATCGTCGCCTACATCTCGGTGCGGTTCCAGTGGAAGTTCGCGTTGCCGGTGCTGATCGCCCTGGCACACGACGTGATCATCACCGTCGGCATCTACGCGCTGCTGGGACGGGAGGTGACGACCGCCACCGTCGCGGCGTTGCTCACCGTGCTCGGTTACTCGATCTACGACACGATCATCATCTTCGACCGCATCCGCGAGAACATGCCGCTGATGAAGCGTGCGCCGTTCCGGGTGATCGGCAACGTGTCGCTGTGGGAGACGATCCCGCGCTCGCTCGCAACGACCTTCATCACGCTCGTGCCGATCATGTCCCTGTTCCTGTTCGGCGGCGACACGCTCAAGGACTTCGCGTTCGCGCTGCTGATCGGGATCGGCTCCGGCGCATACTCCTCGATCTTCGTGGCGGCGCCGCTGCTCGCCATGTTCAAGGAGCGCGAGCCGGAGTACGCGCGTCGCCGCGACGACGAGACGGCACTCGCCGACGTGCAGTCCGTCGGCGGCGCATTTGACAAGGACGACGGCGACGAGGGAGCGCAGCCGGCGGTGGCTCCGCGCGTGCCTGCGCCCACGCCGGCACCGGCAGCCGCCACCGCCGGCATCGGCGACACCGGCTCATCGTCGGCAAAGCGCGAACGGCGGCGGCAGCGCCGCTCCTCGCGGCCGCACGGACGGTCTCGTTAGCGCTCAGCCCCGGGCTGTGCCCAGGGCGTGCTTACCGGCGACCTCTACGATGCTCCCGCGGATTCCCGTCGCGCGAAGGGGGCAGGCTTCAGCCTGACCCCTTCTCGTCGAACCGAGGCGGTTTCCTTGGGACAGCTGAGGCGCCGGGTGAGCCCCCGGCCCCTTGCCGCTCTGCTCAGGGCTTGCTGACAACCCCGCAGGCGACGCGCGAGCCGGCATCGCCGGTCGCGAGTGTGGCCGCGTCGGGGCCGCCGGGCGCGTATCGCGTGGGGATGTGGGCGAGGTTGTCCGGACCGGCGTGAACGATGATCGCGCTACCGTCCGCGTCCAGCAGGTCAGCGACGCTGAAGCGGTCTGACTGAAGCTCCATCCAGCCACGCCCGTCGGCATCGACCCACAAGGGCGGCAGGTCGCCCGCATGCGAGCCATGCCCCTTCGCCTTCGGGTTGAGATGGCCGCCGGCGGTCGTGAACGGCGCCTCGCACTTGCCGACAGCGTGGACATGGAAGCCGTGGAATCCCTCGGAGAGGAACGAGGCGGAGACGCGGATCGCGAGCTTGCCGCTGGTTCGCGGCAGGAACCATACGGATCCGAGGCGGTTGCCGGCGGCGTCCTGCAGTCGCGCGACGGCGGCGCCCGGCGCCGCCTCCTGCCGCGCCCATGCTGTGCCGGCGAGTGCGATCAGTGCGATGAGGATCACGGCAGCCGGAACAAGGACGCGTGTCAGCCTTCGGTGAGGGAACATCTGTCGTTCTCCTTTCGTCGCTGGTTGTCGAGGCCGGGGGCGTGCATCCGCGGCGCCCTCCATCTGGTGCCCGCTCCGGGGTCGCGGCTCGTCGCACAGAAGGCGGCGATCGCGATACCCAGCAAGACGAGCCAGCGTGCCGTCGCGGCGTCGCTCCCGTCGAGAAGCGCGAGACGCTCGGGCAGCACGAAGGCGACGACGATCACCGCGAGCGGCGCCATGGCGCCCGCAACGGCGCCATAGCGCGCCGCGGCGGCTGCCGCGAGCATGGCCAGCGCAGCGAGGACAAGAGTCGGCACCGCGCCGTCGGCGTCGCCGCGCCAGACGACGAGCGCCCAGAGTGCGCCGACCAGCGGGAGCGCGGTGCCGAGACGCACGAGCCGCCGGGTAAGCAACGTCAGCGGCACGGCCGCGATCGTCACCTCGGCTGCGTCCTCGATCACGAACGCGACCGAGGACGCGACGATCGCGGCGCCGAGCAGGAGCAGGAGGTCATCGGAGCCGGGGAGCGCAATCAGGCCCGCGGTGACCGCCGTGGCGCCGACGATCGCCGGCCAGGCCATCGCTCGCAGGGTCGGGACAACCAGCAGGGTTGTCTGCCTCGATCTCACGGAATCTGAACGACTCCAGCCACGGCGGCGACGGCGAGTCCGGTCGCCCCGAGGGCGATCGTGCGCGGGCTGCGATCGTGGCGGAGCAGCGCGACGGTGCCGAACGCGATGCCCAATCCCGCCAGGTATGCGAGGTGCCAGCCGGCCGCGGTCGTCTGGAAGACGGCCTCGCCACACCAGCCGACCCCCTCCTTCGGGCGATCGCACGGGAACGACGTCCCCGGCGGCGTCTCGGCCGCGTTCACGAGCGGGAGGAGCCACGTCCACGCGTTCTGGAGGTTCCACGTGGTCGCCGGCATCTGGAAGACGACGAGGCCAGCGGCAAGCACGGGCGCCGCCGGGAGAAAGGGGATCCAGCGCGCCAGCGCGATTCCCACCGCCGCAACCGTCGCGACCGCGAAGGGGCCCTGCGCGAGCTCGGCGACGCTCGGGACCGCGGTCGTGCCCTTGAAATCGATGACGAAGCCGTCGAGCCCGCCGAGGCCCACAAACGCTGCTGCGACGAAGACCGCCGAGCCCCCAAAGAGCCAGCCGAGCGAGAGCAGGTGCGCAAGCGTCCGCGTCCGCTCCGGTGACGGAAGCGACTCGTACAGCTCCTCCGTGTCGCTCCGGCGGCTGCGGAGGGCAGCGAGGTTCGCCGCCACGAGGGCGGCAAGGACCGGCAGCAGACCGGGTCCGGCGACGGCGAAGTAGTCGCCGCCGACCAACCCTTTCGCGAGAGCGATCATCCAGACGGCGCAGAGCACGAACGCCACGAGGACGACCGGGTGCCGAAGCAGGCGCCTGCCCTCGACGCGAGCAAGCTGCCAGACCGTCGGCGCGAGTTGCTGCGAATTGACCGCGACGGAGGTCACGCGGCCTCCTTCAGCGGCCGCTCGCCGAGCAGAAGCAGGTAGCCATCCTCGAGCGTCGGTGAGGCGAGGTCGGCTCCGGCGGGCGCGTCGCCGACGTGGCGGTGACGGCCCTCGCCGGTGCGCCACGAGAGGTGCGCGCCCGCCGCCCGGTCGTCGGCCAGCCAGACGTGCCCGCGCGCGAGCTCGGCGAGCTCCCTCGGTGTGCCCTCGAAGAGCGTCGAGCCGTTGTTGAGGACGAGGACGCTCCGGCAGAGCGCCGCGACGTCCTCGGTCTGGTGCGTCGACAGCAGCACGATCCGGTCGTGGGCGAGATCGGAGACGAGCTCGCGAAAGCGAAGGCGCTGCTCTGGGTCGAGCCCGGCGGTCGGCTCGTCGAGCACGAGCACCCTCGGGTCGCCGAGCAGCGCCTGCGCGAGCGCGAGTCGCCGCCGCATCCCACTCGAGAGCGCCTTCACCTTCCGCTGGGAGACGTCGCCGAGCGCGACCAGCTCGAGCACCCGGCGCGCCTCGGCGTGGCGGGCGCGACGGTCGACGTGCTCCTTGAGGATCGCGACGTAGTCGACGAACTCGAAGGCGGTGAAGTTGCGATGAAAGCCAGGCTCCTGCGGCATGTAGCCGAGCCGCCGCCGGATCGCGAGCCGTTCTGCTGCCACCGAGGGATCGAGTCCGAGGATCCGCACTCGCCCGGTGTCCGGCGCGAGAACCGTCGCAAGCATGCGCATCAGCGTCGTCTTGCCCGCACCGTTCGGGCCGAGCAGACCGGTGATCCCCGGCCGCAGTCCGAACGTTACGCCCGCCAGTGCGGTCGTTCGGCCAAACCGCTTCTCGACGCCGGCGATGTCGATCGTCTCCGTCATCACGCCTCTCTCTCGGTCTGGAAGGTGTGGAGCCGCCAGGTGAGCACGATGGCCGCGACGGCGGCGACGGTGGCGAAGGCAACCTGGACGGGAGCATCGAAGGCGACGTAGATGTCGCCGGCCTCCCGGGCGACGATCACGCCGCCGATCCAGCAGGAGGCGACGCCCCCGAACGCCATTTCCGCGGAGATCCAGGTTGTGAGCGCGACGCTGACGAGCACGAGCCCGAGCGCCGGCGTCAGCCACGCCGCCGCACGCCAGTCGACGTTCGGCAGCGCGAGCGCGGCGACGCCCGTGAGCACGGTCGTGGTCAACAGGACGGCGCTCGAGCGCAGGAGCAGCAGGCTGAATGTGCGCATCGGCGCGGCGAGCCCGATCTCGTATGTCGGGTCGAGCCACGGCCCGTACGCTGCGGCGACACCTGCGAGTGGAAGGAGCGGCGCCACCGCGAGGAAGCCGGCGACGCCCCGGTCGCTCCCGTGCGCTGCGACGACGGCGAAGGCGAGGCAGAGCGCAACCGCGGCGAACCACGGCGGCGTGAGCGACGGCGTAGCGGCGAGCAGCCGCGCCATGTGGTCGCGAACGCCGAGCAAGATGAGAGCTCGCTCGACCGGCGTGCGCCGCGGCGCGTCCACGAGCTCCTGGACATCTGCCCAGACCGTCTCCACCCGCGCGAGATCGGCGCGCGGCACCGTGCGCGCGCGACACTCCTCGCAAGCGAGCAGGTGGGCCTCGAGCGAGAAGGCCCAGGCGTCGTCGAGCGTGCCCGCGGCGTAACGCTCGAGCAGCGCGTCGTCGACGTGCCAACTCATGCGAACTCCTCTCGTAGCTGAGCCCGGGCGCGCATCATGCGCGTCTTCACGGTCCCGGAGGGGATCCCGAGCAGACCCGCGGCCTCCGCCGTCGTCAGTCCGTCGAGCACCGTCGCCTGGACGACGGCGCGCAACTCGGGTGAGAGCCTGTTGAGCGCTCCGGCCAGGTCGCCATGCTCGATTCCGAGCAGCACCTGCTCTTCGGCCGAGGGCTCGGCCTCCTCGCGCTCGAGCAGCGTCAACATGCGCGGCCGGCGGCGCAGGACGTCGATCAGCCGGCGGATCGCGATGCCCCAGAGCCAGGCGGCAACCTCGCCCGTCCCGTCGTAGCGCGCCGGCTTCCTCCAGACCGCGACAAACGTGTCCTGGAGCGCGTCGTCGACGGCGTCGCGGTCGGCGCACCGGCGCTGTAGCCGAAGCTGGAGCCAGGGCGCGTGGCGCGCGTAGAGCTCGCGCAGGGCGGCGGTGTCCCCGCCCGCGATCGCATCCAGGAGGTTACCGTCCGTCCTTGAGCCGGTCTGCACGTTCCAACTGTCGCACCCGAGCGCAGAAACGGTTCAGCTGTGGGAACGGACGCTCGCGTTAGCGCTAAAGCCCCGGGCAGAGCCCCGGGCTGTGCCCGGGGCGTGCTTTACGGGCGACCTCTACGATGTGCGCGTGAGCGAGAACGGCGATACGTCCGCGCTGTCCGTGCAGCAGCTCCTGCTGGCCGGGGTGGGCTGGGCGTCGCTCGGGGTGGAGGCGCTCGACGCGATCGCCGACGAGCTCGGGCGCCGGGTGGGCGTCGGGCGCGACGAGATGCGCACCGCCGTCCGCGACACGGTCGATTCCTGGAAGCGCGAGACGGAGCGGGTCGGCGTGCGCGGCGACGCGATCGCAGAACGAGCCTGGGCTCGAGTCGGCGCGGTTCGCCAGGAGGCGCACGACGAGTTGGATCTCCGCGTGGCGCAGCTCGAGCATCGGCTGCGGCTCCTGGAGCAGGCCGACGACCCGCCCGCGGTGTAGGAAAAAAGTCGCAAAGAGCGACATTTCTGCGCCGCTGCGCTTGACCCGCCCGGGTACCGACCCTAGATTCTGCCCATCTGAGCCGACGGGCCTTCGGGTCTGTCGGCTCAGTGTTTTTGTCGGGATCTGTCACGTTCGCTGGGCGCGTGCCACACTGATCGCGTGGAGACCGCCCGCCAACGGCGCTCGCTGGGCCGACTATCCGAGATCGTCCGCGTCGCCGGGCGCCACGGCTTCGGCTACGTCTTCGATCGGCAGCGCACGCCCGCCGACACGCACGTGGCGGACCGGGGGCGCAGGCTGCGTGAGATGCTCGACGAGCTCGGCCCGACGTTCGTCAAGTTCGGGCAGTTGCTCTCGACTCGGCCCGACGTGGTGCCGCCCGACATCGTGGCCGAGCTGCGCAAGCTCCAGGACGACGTCTCGCCCGTACCCTTCTCGCAGATCCGGGAGGCGGTCGAGAACGAGCTCGGCCTGACGCTCGAACGGGCGTTCCTCTCGTTCGACGAGGAGCCGATCGCCGCCGCGTCGATCGGTCAGGTGCACCGGGCGTCGCTGCCGAACGGCGAGGACGTCGTCGTCAAGGTGCAGCGTCCACACGCGCCCCGTCAGATCGAGTCCGACCTGCAGCTGCTTCGCTCCGCCGTCCGTCTCGCGCGGGAGCGGGTACGCGCCCTCGACTTCATCGACGCGGACGCGCTCGTGGACGAGTTCGCCCGCTCGATCCGGCAGGAGCTCGACTACCAGCAGGAGGCGCGGAACGCGGAGGCGTTCCGGCGCAACTTCGGCGACGACGAGCGGGTCGTGGTGCCGCGGGTGTGGTGGCGATACACCACCTCGCGGGTGCTGACGCTCGAGCATCTCGTGGGCTCGCACATCCGTGACGTGGACACGTCCGAGTGGTCGGACGAGGAGCGTCGCGAGCTCGCTTACCGGATGACCGACGCGTGGATGACGATGATCTTCCGTCACGGGTTCTTCCACGGCGACCCCCATCCCTCGAACATCCTCCTGCTCGAGGACGGCCGCCTCGGTCTCGTCGACTTCGGGCTCGCCGGGCGCCTGACGGACGCGGACATGACGCGACTCACGCGCCTGTTCGTCGACGCCGCGACGGAGAACGTGGCCGCGTTGCCGCGGCGCCTGGCCGACCTCGGGGTGCAGTACCCGAAGGAGCGGGAGGACGAGTTGCGCGCGCGGCTCGAGGAGCTGTACTACCGCTACTACGGCACGCGGCTGTCGGACATCGACCCGATCGAGGTAATTCGCGAGGCGTTCGACCTCATCTACTCCATGAGCCTGCGGCTGCCGACACGCTTTGTCGTGCTCGACAAGACGATCGCGACACTCGGCTCGGTCGGGGTCGAGCTGTACCCGGAGTTCAACGTGTTCGAGGTTGCCAAGCCGTATGCGAAGCAGCTGATGGCGGAGCGGTTCTCACCCGGGCGCCTGCTGCTGCGTGCGCAGCAGGAGGCGCGCGAGCTCGGCGGCGTCGCACGCGAGCTGCCGTACCAGCTGCACGACGTCCTGGAGGACGCTCGTAGCGGCCGGTTCGAGATGACGATCCGCAACCCCGGCATCGACCACCTCGAGGAGCGACTCGACCACGCCGTCAACCGGATCGTGGTGGGGGTCGTCGTCGCCGGCGGCCTCGTCGGCTCCTCGATCGTGGGCTCGCTGGCCGCGGAGGGCCCTCGGGTGATGGGGCTCCACCTGCTCTCGTTCCTCGGCTTCATGCTTTCCGGCATCTTCGGGGTGTGGCTGATCTGGGGCGTGCTGCGCTCTGGGCGCCTCTGACGGCGCCCGTCGTCGGGTCGTCGCGATCGTCGGTCAGCTCCCGGTGTGGAGGCGGATGTACTCCAAGAGCGCGTTGCGTGCCTTCTCCGCAGAGGGACTCGAGCCGCCCAGCAGCCCGGCGCCGTGGGCGGGGCTCGCAACGACCACGAGCCGTTTCTTCTTCGAAGGTGACGCCTTGAAGATTCGGATGCTCGAAGCGACGGGCACGGCCAAGTCGGACCGCCCCGCGATGATGAGCAAGGGAACGCGCAGGCGTGCGGCGGCGGCGGTGGGATCGAGAGGTTGATAGGTCGGGAAACCGGTGAGCAGCTTCGTGTCCGGAGGCGAGATGCCGACCACCGCGGAGACGACCGGACGTGTCGAGACCGCGCCACGCACGACCGCAGCTCCTCCGAGAGATGCTCCAACGAGCACGACCTTTCGTGCTCCCCGCCGTCGCAACTCCGCGGCAGCCTCCACGACATCGAGGTCGACCTGTCCGTCGCGCGACCCCACGACGCTCTGCGCGAGTCCGTGGTTGCGGAAGTCGAACAACAACACGCGGAATCCCTGACCGCTGAGCTCGAGGCCGAAGGGGAGCCAAAGGCAAAGATCGGAAAACGCCTGGTGCGCCAGCACGATGCCGACGTCGCCTTCGCCGAGCACCGCTCCGTCCAGAACGGTGCCGTCGATGGACTCGAAGCGGAACGGCGTCGCCGTGACGCCTGGGGCCGCGCATCGCTTGGCGAGCGGCTGCAGCGGCTTGAGGCCACTCGATCCATCGTCGACGGCCGTCCCCGACCCAGCATCGGCCGTTCCGACGAGCAGGCGACTGTCGAGAGCCCTGTGACGAGAGCCCCGCGCACGATCCGACCCGCTCGCGTGCTACCGAAGGCTGTCGCCATACCCGGCGACACTACGAGACACTCAGTTGCGATTCAATCGTCCCGCGCGATCGAGAAGCTCGAGCACGGCGTCGTGTGGGAGGGCGCGCGCGATTCGGCCGAGCCGACCGGGCGTGTCGATAGCGGCCCAGAGGGCGTTCAGCACCGCCGCCTCGGTCGCCTCCACAGTCGCCTGGAACAGCCCGTCGAGCACGCCGTCGGGGACGCCCTCGACCTGGTGGCGCGGTCGCCTGTCGCCGCGGGGGGCGCGTGACGTGGTCGAGAAGGCGACGAAGATCTCTCCGCTGCCGTGGTGGGCAACCGAACCGGTGCGGGCGAGACCGAGCCCGCAGCGTCTCGCCACCCGCACCAGCTGGGCGCTCGAGAGGGGAGCGTCCGTCGCGACCACTGCGATGCAGCTTCCCGCAGGCGACGGCGGCCGCTCGAGCCCCGACCCGAGCACCTCGCCGGCCGCGACGCCGTCGATTCGCAGATCGCGGGCCGAGCCGAAGTTCGCCTGCACAAGGACGCCCACAGTCGCCTCCGCCTCGCCTGAGACGCGACTGGCGGTGCCGATGCCGCCCTTCCACCCGAGAGCGGTCATCCCGGTTCCCGCACCGACGCATCCCTCCGTGACAGCTCCTCCGGAGGCGATGGCAAGTGCACGGCCGGCGTCCGCGGGCTCCACCTGCGGCACCCGCGACTCTGAGAGCCACGAGTCGTCGCATTCGCCGACAACCGGGATCACGACGCGGGACAGCCCGATCTCCGCGTCGGCGGCAACCGCCGCCGCGACCGCACCGTCGTAGACGCGGCCGACCTGCATGGTCGAGGTCAGGTAGATGGGAGTCTGCAACAGTCCCCACTCGTGGATCTCGAGGAAGCCGGTCAGCTCGCCGGCCCCGTTCAGCACCGCCGCGCCGGCCGACGCAGGCGCCCCCTCGAGCGTCGCGTGCGAGACCGGAGCGACAACCGTGATGCCGGTGCGTGCTACGCCCCTCCCTGCGGGCGGGTCGGGCTCGTCACGCCACACCGTGACATGGCCGACCGCAACATCCGCGACGTCCGTGATCGCGTCGAGCGGCCCGGCCGGAAGGGACCCTGTCCGCATGCCTATCTCGCGCAGTCGCGGGCCGCGGGGTGGGGGAGTGCCCGTCACCTGCGCGAGCCTAGTTGAGGCTTCATGCGAAGAAAAGCGCCGCGGCCGCGAAGCGGACGCCTTCAGGGATGTTCGCGCGAAGAGGCGGGGTCAGGCCGAAGCCTGACCCCGCGCGCGAGCGGATTCCGGTCTTGCGCCGGTAGGCTCGGCGCCGTGGCGCTGCGCATGCCCGTCGTGTGGTCGGATGCCCATCGCTCGCACGAGCCGGGCGGCGAGACCTGGATCGGCCTTCCCACCGAGGGCGACGAGCTGCCTGCGCGCGCCGAGGCGATCAGGCACGCGCTCGAGGACCATGAGGCCCACGTCGTCGAGGCGCGACCGCACGGCGACGACGCGCTGCTCGCGGTCCACGATCCCGCGCTCGTCGACTTCCTGCGACACGCGTGGGCGAGCTGGACGGCGGCCGGCTACCCCGACGATCCTGGCCAGAACCGTGTCGTCGGCTACATCTTCCCGCATCCCGGGCTGCTCAACGGCCTGACGCCGCTCGAACCGAGATCCGCGGCGGCCCGCACCGGCCTGTACGCCTTCGACACGATGACGACGGTCGGGCCGGGAACGTGGGCAGCAGCCCGCGGAGCCGTCGACGCCGCGCTGACCGCGGCCGATCTCGTGCGTGACGGTACCCAGGCCGCCTACGCCTGCACGCGGCCTCCCGGTCATCACGTGACCCGGTCGGCCTACGGTGGCTCGTGCTTTCTCAACAACGCCGCCGTGGCGGCGGAGCACCTCCGGCAGAGTGGGTACGTGCACGTCGCGCTCGTCGACGTGGACGCGCACCACGGCAACGGGGCGCAGGAGATCTTCTGGGAGCGGGACGACGTGCTCACGTGCTCGGTGCACGTCGACCCGGAAGCCGGCTGGTTCCCGCACTTCCTCGGCACTGCCGGAGAGCGCGGCGCAGGGGAGGGAGCGGGGTGGAACCTCAACCTGCCGCTCGCGCCGGGAACGGGCGACGAGGGTTGGCTCGAAGCGGTCGGTCAGACCGTGGCCGCGGTGCATGAGGCCTCTGCCGGCGCGCTTGTGGTCGCCCTCGGAGTCGACGCCGCGCTGACCGACCCCAACAGCCCGCTCGAGGTGACGGAGGCGGGATACCGCGAGGCCGGGCGGCTTCTCGGGGAGCTCGGGCTGCCGACGGTGATCGTGCAGGAAGGCGGCTACGATCTCGCGACGCTCGGCGGGCTCGTACTCGCCGCGCTCGAAGGCTTCGAGGAGGCGCAAGTGCAGGGAGCGGCGTGAGCGGGTCACTCTGGGTTGGCAGCGAGGAGTACGGCGGCATCCCCACGCCCACGCGGCGCGGCAGCCCGCTGCCGCCGGCGTGGCGACTCGAGGCGATCTGGGCGACCGAACGGCCACGGACGCCGTCGATCTCCGCGGACGGCCGGCTGGCCGCGTTCGTCCAGGACCGCGACACCTCGGACGTCTGGCTGCTCGATCTCGAGACGGGGCGCGTGTCGAGGCTAACGACCGGCCGACGGCCGATGCCGTACTGGGAGGACATGACGCCGGTGTTCTCGCCCGACAGCACCCGGGTCGCCTACGGCGACGAAGGTGCCGTCTGGCTGGTCGCTGCCGAGGGAGGGCCGCCCCGGCGGGTGCTGGAGGCGGGGGCACCGGTCTGGCTCGACGACGCGACGCTGGTCGTCACGATCGAGCGCCACGAATGCGGCCGCCTCGCCGTCCTCGACGTCGCCGACCCCTGGCCGCAGCGGCTCGGGCGCGACCACGGCGGCCTCGACGACCGCGGCGACGAGAGCGGCGCGGTCGTTTCACCCGACGGGCGTCACGTCGCGTTCGCCTTCCACTCGCGGGCCGACCTCTGCCGGCAGGAGATCCGCGTCGTGGATGTCTCGACCGGCGCCGTCCGCGCGCTCACCGGGTCGCCGGGAATCCTCGACCACCAACCCGCATGGTCACCCGACGGCACCTTGATCGCGTTCACGGCGCAGCGCGCGGAGTGGTGGGATCTCCGGCTGGTCGACCCCGCAACCGGGGAGGAGCGGCTGCTCGCCGCCGCCGACGGCGACATCTCCGAGCCCGCCTGGAGCAAGGACGGCAGCCGGATTGCCGCCGTCCGCTCGAGTGAGGACCGCCACGACCTGATCGTGGTCGACGTCGCCTCGGGCGGGATCGCCGACGTCGCCGCCGGAGGCACGTGGGGAACGCCGCTGTGGACGGCTCAGGGCGCGCTTGTCGCCACGTACGAAGACCACGCGACGCCCCCGGAGCTCAGGCTCGCCGAGCTTGGCGGATCGACGCGAACACTCTGCTCGGACGCTCCACAGGCCGTGCGGGCCGCGCCGCATGTCGCCCCGGAGCAGGTCTCATTCGCGTCAGCCGACGGGCTCGACGTGCACGGGCTTCTCTACCGGCCTCGCGACACGGGCCGCCCGGCGGCCGCCGTCGTCTACGCCCACGGCGGGCCCACCAGCGCATCAGGCGACGACTGGGACGGGGTCACGCAGTACTTCGTCGACAAGGGCTACGCCTGGCTCGCCGTCAACTTCCGCGGCTCCACCGGGCGCGGGAAGGCGTACGAGCACCTGAACGACCTCGACTGGGGCGTTGGCGACGCGCGGGACTGTCTCGCCGCCGCCGATTTCCTGCGCACCCTCGACTGGGTGGACCGCGACCGGCTCGCGATCTTCGGGCCGAGCTACGGCTCCTACATGGCGCTCTGCGCCGCCGTCGAGGATGCGGGCGAGCGGTTCCGCTGCGCCGTGTGCAAGTACGGCGAGGCCGACCTGCTCGTCTCGTGGACGCAGGGCGACCTGGCGGGCGTCCTCTACGCGGGGACGAACATGATGGGCGACCCGTCCGAGCAGCGCGATGCGTACGTGCGGGGCTCGCCGATCCACCAGCTCGAACGGCTCCGGGCGCCGCTGCTCGTCGCCACGGGGGAGCTCGACGAGCGGGTGCACCCGAAGCAGTCCGCGCAGCTCGTTTATGAGCTCCGGCGGTTGGGCAAAACGTACGAGTACGTCACGTATCCGACCGAGGCGCACGGGTTCCTCAGGGAACGGCCGTTCCTCGACTTCCATCGCCGCCTCGAGCGGTTCCTCGACTGGTACCTGCTTTAGTGGTCTGTCAGGCAACATTCGCCGGTCTGCGGGGCGCGATGCCTGACAGACCACTAACTTGACTCTGCGGTCAGGGCGGGGAGATGATCCCTCGATGCTCGTCGCACGCATGCGGGGGCACGTGGAGAGGAGAGACCGGTGAACAAGTTCCGCTGCGTCGCGGCCGTCCTGCTCGTCACGCTGACTGCGCTCACCGCCATCGCGGCGGCCGGCGCAGCCGAAGACGAGAAGGTCGTGTTCACGATCGGGCTGATCAACGACGTCGACAGCCTCAACCCGCTGGTCGGCGTCGAGGTTCCGGACTACGAGGTGTGGAACCTCCAGTACGCGACACTGACCGACAAGGCCGCCGTGGACTTCGCCACCATCCCCGGCCTCGCCGAGTCGTGGGAGGGCTCGGGCCAGACCTACACGTACACGCTGCGCGAGGGCTTGAAGTGGTCGGACGGCCAGCCGCTCACCGCCGAGGACATCGCCTACACGATCAACCGTGCCCGCGACGAGGAGTGGCTCAACCACTCGTCGACGGTCGCCAACCTCGACGCGAAGGCGATCGACGAGCGCACCGTCGAGATCACGAGCAAGGTGCCCGACCCGAAGCTGCCGACAATGGACGTCTACATCGTTCCCAAACACGTGTGGGAGAAATACGACGCCAAGGCGATCCTGAAGTACGATGCGCTCGACGGGGTCGGCTCGGGCCCGTTCACGCTCGCAGACCTGAAGCGGGGCCAGTTCTGGCGGCTGCAGGCGAACCCCAACTACTGGGGCGGGCAGCCCGCGATCGACGAGGTCGTGTTCCGCCTGTTCAACAATGGCGACGCCATGGTCGCGGCGCTGAAGCAGGGCGAGATCGACGCCGCCCACGGCGTGCCCTCGCAGGCGTTCAAGGACCTCGAGTC
>Ga0247727_10000432_pt1 | contig 101960 bp, 91 predicted proteins | sample WisWelCaveWW1625_FD_202498 | JGI IMG/M metagenome (GOLD analysis project Ga0247727, IMG submission 202498) | Biofilm microbial communities from Wishing Well Cave, Virginia, United States - WW16-25 | ecosystem: Environmental > Aquatic > Deep subsurface > Groundwater > Cave microbial mat...
CACCGTTTCACCCTTACCGAAGCCGAAGCCCCGGCGGTTTACTTTCTGTTGCACTTTCCCCGCCTCACGACGGGCCGCCGTTAGCGGCCACCTCGCCCTGTGGCGTCCCGACTTTCCTCCCGCGCCGCAAAGGCAGGCGCGAGCGACTGCCCGACCGACTCGGGAGCAGGTCGGGATTATGCGGGCACCACGCGATTCAGGCGAGCGCAGGAGTGAAGTGGGGATGCAGAGCAGCGGATACCCTCTCGACTTCGGCTCCACTTCAGCCCGAACGAAGAACGTCACCCTTCGGTAAGCTGCAGTTAAAACGGGGGCTTAGTGAGAAATTTCCGAGACTTGCAAGAAAATCCTTGACTGGGTGGATCGTGGAGCGTAAGGGAGCGTGGTGGGTGGGGGTGTGGACAAGTGGTGAGAATGGCTTCAAAGGGCACCTGGCAGTGAGTCTTTGAGTCGGTATCGGCCGCTCGGGTAGTGCGAGCGGCCCACCCACACATTCTTTCTCTTTCGGTTCGCAGCGTAGCGGTGGTGGAGCGGAAGGGCGGTCGGGGCGAGCCGGTGGTTCGGCGATGTTCATCGGCAGGCATTTTCACTCGCTGGACGGCAAGGGCCGGGTAGCGATTCCTCACAAGTTCCGTGGCGAGCTCGGCGGCGCGAACGCGGGTCGCTTGATCGTCACGGTCTCGCCGAGCGAACAATACAGCTACCTCGACGTCTACCCGGCCCACCAGTGGGAAGTCACCATCGAGCGAATTCTCGCGACGCCGATCACGGGCGAAGACGCGGCGTCGGTGCGAGAAGCGTTGCTGGCCAACTACATTCACCCGGCCCAAGAGCAGTCTCTCGATTCGCAGGGACGAATCCTCATCGCCCCGGACCAGCGCCAGGCCGCTCGGCTGGAGAAGGACGTCGTGTTCACGGGCGACATGCAGCGTTTTCGGATATGGTCCCGCTCCGAGTGGGAGCGTTACGACGCGATCGCCGCCAAGGACAAAGCGAAGGTCCTCAAGATCCCCGGCCTCTGGGTCTGAACCAGCATATCCCCGTCATGACGACCGAGGTGGTCGTCGCGCTAGCGCCCGCACGTGCGGGTCGCTACCTCGACGCCACGATTGGTCTCGGCGGTCACGCCGACGCCTTGCTCGAGGCGGGCCCGGAATCCCTGGAGCTGCTCGGCGTGGACCGAGATCGAGACGCGCTGGACATCGCGAGGTCGCGGCTCGCTCGCTTCGGCGGCCGTGTGCATCTCGAGCACGCCGCGTTCGACGAGATCGCAAGCTTGATGCAGCAGCTCGGCTGGAGTGACGGAGTCGACGGAATCCTGCTCGACCTCGGCGTGTCGAGCTTGCAGCTCGATAGCGGAGAGAGGGGATTCAGCTTTCGCCAGGATGGTCCCCTCGACATGCGCATGGATCGGACCTCGGGCATGACGGCCGCCGAGCTCGTCGCGGAAACGAGCGAGAGCGATCTCGCCGACCTCATCTATCGATTCGGCGAAGAGAAGGCATCGCGGCGAATCGCGCGGGCCATCGTCAACGCCCGCACGTTAGGGCCGCTCACCAGGACCGCCGATCTCCGCGCTGCCGTGCTTGCGGCCGGAGTCCGGGGCCGCCCCGGCCACGATCCGAGCACGCGCACTTTCCAAGCGCTCCGGATCGCCGTCAACGGCGAGCTCGAGCAGCTCGAGTCGGTGCTCCACGACGCATGGCGCCTTTTGCGGACGAACGGCCGGATGGCAGTTCTCACCTATCACTCTCTCGAAGATCGCTTGGTGAAAAACACGTTTCGATCCTGGGCTGCGCGATGCATCTGCCCGCCGGTGAAACCTTTCTGCGACTGTGGCTGGACGCCGAAGGTCCGTCTCCTCTCGAGCCGCCTAGCGCGGCCGAGCGAGGGCGAAATCGCACGAAATCCGCGGGCTCGTAGCGCGGGCTTGAGGGTCGTGGAGCGAATCGCGGGATGAGAGCTTCGAGGGTTCTTCGCTGTGCCTATCGACCGCGCGCTTTCCGACAGGAACAATGAACGCCCCGATGTGGCGCCAGTGGGTGCGAGAGAGGGTTTCTGACCCCACGGAGACATGGCTCCGGAAACGAACGTTGACCTTCGTCATCGTCGACGTGGTGCTCGCGTTGCTGCTCGTGTGGATGAATCTCATGGTCCAGGATCTCGGCTACCGGATCGAGTACACGAGCAGCCTCATCGACCGTCTGGATCACGAGCAAACCGAGCTCGTCGCCGAGCACGCGCGGCTCACCTCTCCCGATCGGCTGCGAAGACTCGCAGCAGACCGTCTCGGGTTGGTTCCGCCCCGTCCGGGCCAAGTAAGGGCGGTCTATGTCGAGCCGTAGCAAGCTCGGCTTCCGGCTGAAGATCGTCGGCCTCCTCTGCGCTTGCGGGGCCGCCGCCCTCGTCATGCGCATGTATCGACTGACCGTGATCGAAGGCGACAAGCTTTCGCATCAAGCGCGATCGATCAATTGCCGCGACAGCGTCGAGACGGCCTACCGTGGACAGATTCTCGATCGCAACGGCGGCGCGCTCGCGACGTCGATGCAATCGTTCCAAGTCGCCGTCCGCCGCGGCGACTACGTGTACGCGCCGGAGCATGCGACGCTGCTCGCCGACGCGCTGGCTCTCGAGCGGAGCGCGCTCGACAAGACCCTCCGGTCCGATCCGCGGAAATTCATTTGGCTGTCCCGCCGTGTAGACACCGACGCGGCCAACGGCATTCGTCGGCTCCGCATCGCGGGCATCGACGTGATCGAAGACCAGCTGCGTTCCTACCCTCACGGCTCCCTCGGCGCTCATGTCATCGGATTCTCGGGTGTCGACGAGCAGGGCATGGAGGGGATCGAGAAAGCCTTGGACGAAGAGATCCGCGGCGAGCCCATCACGCGCAACATCTGCAAGGACGCGCGCGGTCAAGTTTGGCTCGATCGCAACGGGTTTCCTGGAATGAACCGGGGCGCGACGGTCGAGCTCACCATCGACGCCACGCTCCAGAGCCTCGCCGAGACCGAGCTGGCGCGACAAATCGAAGAGATGGACGCGGACAGCGGCTCGGTCGTGATTCTCGACCCGCGAACCGGCGAGGTGTTGGCGATGGCCAACGCCCCTACGTTCGATCCAAACCGCTACTCGGCCTACGGGCCGGAGCGACGGCGCAATCGAGCGGTGACCGACACCTTCGAGCCGGGCTCGACGATGAAGCCTTTCGTCGTGGCTGGAGCCCTCGACGCCGGAGTGATTCGCACGACCGACCGCTTCGACTGCGAGAACGGAATGATGCGGGTCCAGGGATGGCCGATTCGCGACCACCATCCCCACAAGATCCTGACGGTCCCCGAGATCATTCAGGTGAGCAGCAACATCTGCTCGGTGAAGATCGGCGAGAAACTCGGCGCGGATCGGCTCTACGACTACTTGAAGTCGTTCGGCTTCGCGCGGCCTACCGGCGTAGGCACGCCGGGCGAAGTGAGTGGAAAGCTCGACGCGGCGTCGAAGTGGAAGGAGATCAATCTCGCCAACATCAGCTTCGGCCACGGCGTGACGGTGACCGCGATCCAGCTCGCCACTGCGGTGGCGACGTTGGCGAACGACGGAGTCCGCATGCTTCCCTACGTGGTCCGTCGCGTCACCGACCTCGACGGCGACGTGTTGCAGTATCGCGTGCCCGAGTCCGAAGGCCGCGTCGTTTCGTCCGCCGTCGCTCAAAAAGTTCGCGACATGATGGAGCTCGTGATCGGACCGGGCGGCACGGCCGAGCGCGCGGGCATTGCCGGAGTCCGCGTTGCAGGCAAGACGGGCACGGCGCAAAAGACCGAGGCCGGCGGCTACAGCAAGGAGCATTGGCTCTCGTCCTTCGCCGGATTTTTGCCCGCCGACGATCCGCGTCTCGTGATCGTGGTCGTGATCGACGAGCCCCGCGAGCATCACTACGGAGGCGTGGTCGCGGCGCCCGTGTTTCAACGCATCGCCGAGGCGAGCCTCGACTACCTGCACGTGCATCGACCGCCCGTCGTCGACACGGACCCGGCCCCCCGACTTCCGCTGCCCGTTCTTCCCGAGCCGGGGCCGGTCACGGTGTTCGACGGCACGATGCCGGAGCTCAAAGGCTTGAGTCTCCGAGCTGCCATGCGTGCGCTCGACGGATGCGACTGTGCCGTCGAGATTGCGGGCGCAGGGTACGTTGTCGCTCAGCAGCCCGAGCCGGGTGTCGGCGTCTCGCGCGACGAGAAAGTAACCTTCACGCTCGCCCGTGCGGCGATCGAGTGAGCTCGAGGTCTGCGTGACGGTTGCAGGCGACTCCAGCACTTCCGCGCTCGCAAGCGGTGAAGGGGGTGCGCTTGTCGACGGAAAGTCGATCGCGGAGCTCGTGCGGGGCCTCGAGCGTTGCGGAATCGCGTGCTCGACGACTCTCGCGGATTCCACCCGCGTGCTCCGCGTCGAGGTCGACTCGCGGCGAGTGCGACCGGGCGATCTGTTCGTGGCCGTGCCGGGCGCGCGTGCACACGGACTCGCATTCGCGCCGCAGGCCGTCGCGTCCGGCGCCGTCGCCGTGCTCTGCGCGACGAGCCATCGCGGTGTTGCCACGGACCTTCCCGCCATCTTCGTAGACGACGTTCAGCGCGCGACCGGTCATCTTGCGGCCTTGGTCGCAGGCGAGCCGGCGGAGCGTGTCGCACTGGTCGGCGTCACCGGAACGAACGGGAAGACGAGCTGCACGTATCTGCTCGAGAGCATTTGGCGCGCGGCAGGAGTGCCTTGCGGCGTCGGTGGAACCATCGTGCAGCGTGGCCCGGGCTTTGAGCGATCCGCAAGTCTCACCACACCCGGGGCGGTGGAGCTGCAAGCGTTTCTGGCCGAGCTTTCCCGCGCCGGCGCGCGCTGGGCCGCGCTCGAGGTGTCCTCGCACGCGCTCGCCCAGCACCGTGTCGCCGGCGCCATCTTTCGAGCCGCCGTCTTTACGAATTTGACGCGCGATCATCTCGACTATCACCGCACGGAAGACGAGTACTTCGCTGCAAAGATGATGCTGTTCTCCGAATACTTGGATCACGACTCCGGTGTCGCCGTCGTCAACGCCGACGATCCGCGCGCAGACTTGGTGCGGAACAGCGCCTGCGGGGGCTCGGTGGTCACGTACAGTGGATCAGGCGCCGCTGCCGATCTGCGCGTAGAAGAGGCCACGAGCTCGCTCGGCGGCGTGCGCGGAACTCTCGTCGGGCTCGGGCAGCGCATCGCGTTTTCGAGCCGGCTCTTCGGCGCGGCGAATCTTTCGAACATTGCCGCCGCCGCGGCCGCAGCGCTTGCGACCGGCGTAGATCCCGAGGCCGTCGGGCGCGGCCTTGCGCAGGCCGCGCCGGTGCCCGGTCGTCTCGAGCGGATCGGTAACGAAGATCCTGCGGTGTTCGTGGACTACGCGCACACGCCGGACGCGCTCGAGCGAACGCTTGCGGCGGTGCGACAGCTCGCGCCCGCCCGCGTCGTCGTCGTGTTCGGTTGCGGCGGAGATCGCGATCGCGGCAAGCGCCCGTTGATGGGTGGCATCGCCGCGCGTCTCGCCGATATCGTCGTGCTGACTTCCGACAATCCGCGCTCGGAGGATCCCGACGACATTCTCGCCGAGATCGAGACCGGGGTCGTCGGTGTGATCGCGCGCGCGGAGCCGCGCGACCTCGAAACGCCCGGCGCGCGCGGGTATGTCGTGGAAGAGGACCGCGAGGCGGCGATTCGCCTTGCTCTCGGTGTGGCGCAGCCGGCCGACGTCGTCGTCATCGCCGGCAAAGGCCACGAAGACTATCAAGAGATCGCCGGCGTCCGGCGTCCTTTCGACGATCGCGCCCTCGTCGCTGCGCTTACGAGGGGGTCGTGAACGCCGAGTGGGTCGCGCGCTCCCTCGCGCGTCCTCGGCCGAGCGGCGCGACCGCGCGCATCGAGTTTTCGCGTGTGGGGACCGACAGCAGGGCAGTGCGACCGGGCGAGCTATTCGTCGCGCTTCGGGGGGATCGCTTCGACGGCAACGCCTTCATCGACGAAGCGATTTCGCGCGGCGCGACCGGTGTCGTCTGCAGCACGGGGCGTGCGCTCGAGCGTCCGGGCGCCGCATTCTTCGAAGTCGCCGACACGCTGCTGGCGCTCGGCGAGATCGCCCGCGCGCATCGCCGCAACTTCGACGTTCCCGTCGTGGCGATCACGGGCTCGAACGGCAAGACGACGACCAAGAATCTCCTTCGCTCCGTCCTCGTTGCGGCTTTCGGCGAGCCTTCGCGTGTCCTCGCCACGGAAGGCAATCTGAACAACTTGATCGGCATGCCGCTGACGTTGCTCACTCTCGCCGAAAACCACCGTGCAGCGATTCTCGAGATGGGCATGAACGCGTTCGGCGAGATCGCACGGCTGACCGAGATCGCCGAGCCGACTCATGGCCTCATCACTTGCGTAGCGCCGGCGCATCTCGAAGGCCTCGGCTCGATCGAAGGAGTAGCGCGCGCGAAGGGAGAGCTGTTCCGAGGGCTCGGCCCGGTCGCCACTGCGATCGTGAATCGCGACGACCCTCACATTTCAGCGCAAGCCGTCGGCCTCGGTTGTCGCATGCTCGCGTTCGGGAGCGGCACGGACGTGAGGGCCGAGAGCGTGCGCGCGCTCGATCTCGAAGGAATGAGCTTCGAGCTCCACACACCGAACGGCGTAGATCGCGTGACCCTACCGCTCGTCGGCCGTCACAACGTGGCGAACGCGGTCGCGGCCGCGGCTGCGGCAGTAGCGCTCGGAGTCGCGCGGGACGCGATCGTTCGCGGCCTCGAGACAGCCGTAGCGGCGCCGATGCGCCTCACCGTCGAGCGCCTCGCCAATGGGGTTCGGCTCGTCAACGACGCTTACAACGCCAACCCCGGATCCATGCGCGCAGCGATTGCGGCGCTCGAGCCGGTGGGGTCGAGCAGCCTCGTCGTGCTCGGCGACATGCTCGAGCTCGGTGCCGATTCGCCTGCGCTTCATGCTGAAATCGGCGCGACCGCAGCGCGAATTCGACCGCGCCTCCTCTGCGCAGTCGGGCCCTTCGCCGAACACTACGTTCGAGGTGCCGGTACCGTCGGCGTCTTGCCCGACCGGGTGTGTGCGGCACGAACGCACGAAGAAGCCGCCGAAGCTGTTGCGCGCGCGTGGCGGGAAGGCGATACGGTCTTGGTCAAAGGGTCGCGCGGCGCGCGAATGGAAGAAGTGGTGGTGGCGTTGAGGAGGCTCGCGAAGCCGTGATCTATTTGCTCCTCAGCTCGTTGTCCGAGCAAGTCCCGATCTTCAACGTATTTCGCTACATCACGTTCCGCGCGTTGATGGCGGCGATGCTCGCGCTCATGATCGCGTTCGTGTTCGGTCCCGTGTTGCTGCGCGTGCTTCGCGCCGGGCAAGTGGGACAGCCGGTGAGCGAGTTCGCTCCGCAGAGTCACGCCATAAAGCAAGGAACGCCCACGATGGGCGGCGTGTTGATCCTCGCCTCGCTCTTGCTCGCGGTGCTTGCCTTCGCGGATCTGACCAACCCCTACGTTCTGCTCACTTCCGGTGTGTTGGTCGGCTATGGCCTCGTCGGAGCCTACGACGACTACCAAAAAGTCACGGTCGGCAAGAACGCCGGTCTCTCGGCGCGGGTGAAGCTCGCCTGGCAGTTCGGCATCGCGCTCGCGGCGATCAGTCTTCTCTACGGCTTCGTCGGCTACGACACGACTCTCTCGGTACCCTTCTTCAAGAACCTCCGGCCCGACCTCGGCTGGTTCTACGTGCCATTCGCGACCTGCGTAGTCGTCGGCACGTCCAATGCGGTGAATCTCACCGACGGTCTCGACGGCCTCGCGATCGGTCCGGTCATGACTACGGCGGCCACTTGCGGGATCCTCGCCTATGTCGCCGGGCACTCGCGTCTCGCTTCGTATCTGTTCGTCACGCCAGTGCCGGGCGCGGGTGAGCTCGCGATCGTCTGCGCCGCGATGGCCACAGCGAGCCTCGGTTTCCTCTGGTTCAACACCTATCCGGCACAGATGTTCATGGGCGACGTCGGCGCGCTCGCGCTCGGCGGCGGGCTCGGCATGATCGCGGTGATTGCGAAGACCGAGCTCCTGCTCGTCATCGCTGGCGGCGTGTTCGTGGTCGAGGCGCTGTCGGTGATGATCCAGCTCGGCTCGATCAAGCTCCGCGGCAAGCGCGTGTTCCGCATGGCGCCGATCCATCACCACTTCGAGCTGGCGGGCTGGCCGGAGCCACTGATCATCGTCCGGTTTTGGATCATCTCCGTGCTCTGCGCGCTCGTGGCGCTCGCCACGTTGAGGCTCCGCTGAGGCGATGACGCGAGCTCGGACCACTCTGGTCGTCGGCGCCGCGCGCAGCGGCACCGCGGCGGCCGGTCTGGTTCGACGTCTCGGCGGTCGCGCGATTCTCACGGACGACGCCGGCCTGCCGAGTGGGTTTCCCTCGGAGATCGAGTTCGTCGCGTCCGAAGCTGCGCTCCGTCTCGTCGAAAGCGGCGACGTCGCAGAGCTGGTCTTGAGCCCGGGCGTGCCCGCGACGCACACGTTGGTTGCTGCCGCGCTCGCCCGGGAGGTCCGCGTTCGATCGGAGCTCGGTCTTGCCGCCGAGCAGGCGCGAGGCCGCGTGCTCGCGGTCACCGGCACGAACGGCAAGAGTACCGTCACGACCCTTCTAGCCGGCATGCTCGCGGCAGGCGGTCGTCGAGTATTCGCCGGAGGCAATCTCGGCCGCCCGCTTTCGGAGGCCGTAGGCCACCAAAACGAAGCTCACCAAGCGTACGACGCGTACGACGACCTCGTCGTCGAGGTTTCGAGCTTCCAGCTCGAATGGCCGCACTCGCTCGCGCCGGAAGTTGCCGCCGTTCTCAACGTCACGCCCGATCATCTCGACCGCCACGGAACGATGGAGCTCTACACTCGGGCGAAGCTGAATCTCTTCGCGAACATGCACGCGGGCCATCATGCGGTGTTCTCGCGAGACCAAGATTGGTGGCAACCGTATCGATGCGAGATCCGTGCGGGCGTCACCACGTTCGGTCGCGCGGCGCTCGGAGTCGGCGAAGAGGGCACGGTGTTCGACGTTCGGCGGCGAGAGATGACGCTCAAAGCGCGCGAGCTTCGGGCGCTCGTGCTCGCCGAGCGATGGCCCATCTTCCCGCACGATGTCGAGAATGTCGCGGCCGCGGCCGAGATGGCGCGCCTTGCCGGCTTGGCACCCGAGGCGATCGAGCGCGGAATCGCCGAATTCCGCCCGCTCCCGCATCGCCTGGCGTGGGTCGCCACGCACGCGGGCGTTCAGTTTTTCGATGACTCGAAGGCGACGAACGTCGGCGCGACCCTCAAGAGCCTTGAAGCCTTCGACGAGCCTGTCATCCTCTTGGCAGGCGGAGTCGCCAAGGGCGCCGAGTTCGACGCGCTCGCGAGCGCCAGCTCGAAGCTCGAGTGCGTCGTCGCTTACGGCGAAGCGGGGCCACTCATAGCGGCAGCGATGGCGGGGCGGGTTCCGCTTCGGCGCGCGCGGGGGCTCACGGATGCGTTTTCGACCGCGGTCGAAAACGCGAAAGCCGGCGACGTGGTACTGCTCGCGCCCGCATGCGCGAGCTTCGACGAGTTTCGGAACTACGCTCATCGAGGTGAGCGCTTCGTCGAGTTGGTGAAGGGGATGGCGGAGAGGAGGAGCTGAGGTGGCACTGACTCAATCGAGCGTGAGCACACGCGTCGGCGGGCGAGCGGATCCGGCACTCGTCGGTCTGACGGTGGCGCTCGTCGTCGCCGGAGTGATCGTGGTGTTCGACACCACGTACTTCCGCTCTCAAGCTGCTCACGCGAACGGCTTCGCGATGCTCGGGCGTCACCTCTCGTCCATTCTCATGGGCACCCTGCTGCTCGGATTTCTCTCGCGTCGTCGTTCGCGAACCATCCAGCGCGGGGCCGTCTACGCTTTTGCGATCTCGACGTTTCTCTTGCTGCTCACGCACGTGGACGGTATCAGCCACTGCGCCAACGGAGCCTGTCGTTGGGTTCGGCTCGGACCGCTCAATTTCCAACCGAGCGAGTTCATCAAGCTCGCGTTCGTGGCGCTGACGGCTTCGGTTCTCACCAGCGCCGGCGCACGCGTGCGAGAATGGCGCTACGGGATTTTCCCGATCCTCGGGCTGATGGCGTTTCTACAATTGATTCTCGTAATGCAGCCGGACTTCGGCAGCGTGGTGTTGCTCGGCCTTCTCGCGTTCGCGCTCATGTATTTGGCAGGAGTGCCCCTCTACAAGCTCCTGATCCCGAGCCTTCCGGCGGTCGTTCTCGGAGTGCTCGCGGTGAAGTACGAGCCCTACCGGCTTCGTCGTTTCCTCTGCTTTCTCGATCCTTGGGAAGAGCCTCAGGGCGCGTGCTACCAGCTCGTGCAGTCGTTCCGTACTTTCGCGCTCGGAGGGTACACCGGCAGCGGCCTCGGCTCTTCCATGCAGAAGTCGGGCTGGCTGCCCGAAGCGCACACCGACTTCGTATTCGCGGTGATCGGCGAAGAGATCGGCATCGCAGGCGCGATCTTCGTGCTGCTGCTCTTTTGCGCGTTCGTCTATCGCGGCATGCGAATCGCATACCGTCATCCGGAAACCTACGGCCAATTGCTGGCGGCCGGCTTGACGCTCGCGCTGGCCATCCAAGTGCTCATCAACATGGGCGTCGTGCTCGGCCTCTTGCCGACCAAGGGCCTCGCGCTGCCGTTCTTGAGCTACGGAAACTCGTCGATGCTAGCTACCCTGGCGACGGTGGGCATGCTCATGGCGCTCTCGCGCGAGGTGCGAGAGCGCTAGGTGGTGCGTATCGCGTTCGCGGGCGGCGGCACGGGCGGCCACCTCTTTCCCGGCTTGGCCGTCGCCGAGGTCGCTAAGCGGTGCGGCGACGTCGAGTCGATCGTGTTCTTCGGCGCCGAGCGCGGTATCGAGAGCCGCGTCATTCCCCTAACGGGATTCGAGCTCGTGGCGCAGCCCCTGGAAGGTGTTCGCGGCCGCGGTCTCGTCGAGAAAGCTCGGGCGCTTCGCCACATCGCGACAGGAGTGCTTCGCGCGCGGCGTGAGCTTCGCCGCCGCCGCATCGACGTCGTCGTCGGGCTCGGCGGCTACGCATCGAGCGCAGCCGTCATCGCCGCAAGGAGCTCGAGTATTCCCGTGGTGCTCTTGGAGCAGAATCGCGAGCCGGGTCTTGCCAACGGTACGCTCGCGCGATTCGCCGCGGTCGTATGCACGAGCTTCGAAGATACGGCCGATCGTTTGCCGAAAGGCCTGGCACGTTGGACCGGCAACCCGGTGCGAGCCGAGATCGAAGAAGGCTTTGCGGCCCGCAAGCATACGCGCGACGCCTTGCTCGTCTTCGGCGGAAGCGCGGGTGCTCTGAGCATCAACCGAGCCGTCGTCGCAGCTCTCGGCGAGATCGTTCGTGCGGGATCACCGCGTCTCCCCGAGCGTATCCTTCACCAAGCGGGCACGGCAGGGCTCGAGGAGACGAAGGCCGCCTACGCGAAGCTCGGGCTTCGTGCCGACGTTCGCGAGTTCATCGACGACATGGCCGGCGCTTACGCGGAGGCGAAGCTCGCCGTCTGTCGCGCGGGCGCGACCACAGTCGCCGAGCTCACGGCGACCGGTACGCCTTCGATTCTCGTGCCGTTTCCCCACGCCGCCGCACACCAGCTCGCCAACGCGCGAGCCCTCGAGAGTACGGGAGCAGCGGTCGTGGTGCCGGAGGACGCTCGGACGGCGGAGATGCTCGCGGCCGAGGTCAGCCGGTTGCTCGCGAGTACTGAGACGTTAGACTCCATGGCCACTGCGGCAGCTCGAACGGGGCGCCGCGGGGCCGCGAAGCGAGTCTTCGACGTGATCTCGGAAGTGGCGGCGGCGAGGCGGAAGCGGTGAGGCGGCAGGCGGTTCCCGTTCAACTCTGGAGCAAAGCGTTGGCACCGCAGATCGAGGCCGCCGACGGCATCCAACGCACCCGCGTGCACTTTGTCGGCATCGGCGGGATCGGCATGAGCGGAATCGCAGAGGTGCTGCTCAACTTGGGCCACGTCGTAAGCGGCTCCGACCTTCACGAGGGCGACACCACCCGGCGGCTTCGTGATCTTGGCGCGACAGTCGTGATCGGTCACGATCGCGAGCACGTCGGCAACGAGATCGACGTCGTCGTGATCTCGTCGGCGGTGGGCGACGACAATCCCGAAGTTCGCGAAGCGCGGTCTCTCCACATTCCGGTCATTCCTCGCGCCGAAATGCTGGCCGAGCTCATGCGTCTCAAGATCGGCGTCGCCGTCGCCGGCGCGCACGGGAAGACCACCACGACCTCGCTGCTCGCGGCCATTTTGGGCGAAGCCGGCTTCGATCCGACGCTCGTAATCGGCGGGCGACTCAACGCTCTCGGGGGCACCAACGCTCGCCTCGGTCGCTCGCCGTACATGGTCGCCGAAGCCGACGAGAGTGACGGCAGCTTCCTGCTCTTGAAACCCCGTCTCGCCATCGTCACGAACATCGACCGCGAGCACATGAATCACTACGGCACGATGGATCGCCTGATCGATGCCTACGTGGCGTTCGTCAACGGCATTCCCTTTTACGGTCGTGCGATTCTCTGTGCGGACTGCCCGACGGTCGCCGGCATGCTCGATCGCGTGAACAAGCGTGTGGTCACGTATGGAACGAGCTCCGAGCACGACTTCGCCGCGCGCGAGATCGAGCACGACGGGCTTCGGACTCGCTTCGAAGTGCTACACCGCGGTAACAGTCTCGGTCGAGTGGAGCTTGCGACCCCTGGCCGTCACGTCGTGCTCAACTCGCTTGCCGCGATTGCTGCAGCGACCGAGCTCGGCGTCGACTTCATCACCGCAGCGAACGCGCTGGCATCGTTCGGCGGCATCCAGCGCCGCTTCGAGATCAAGGGCACTCGTGGCGGGATCACGGTGGTAGACGACTACGGTCACCACCCGACGGAGATCCGTGCGACGCTCGCGGCGGCGCGAGTCTCCTTCGAGGGGCGGATCGTCGCCGTGTTCCAGCCGCATCGCTACACCCGCACCGCCGACCTCTTCCACGAATTCACCGAAGCGTTCGCGGACGCAGACGTCGTCGTCATCACGGACGTCTACGCCGCGGGCGAGTCACCCATCGAGGCGATCGGCGCTCCCGGCTTGGCGGCGGCCACCGCGCGGCGTCATGGGGACGAAGTTCACTACCGGCCCCAAGGCGGCGATCTCGCACTCGAGGTCGTGCGCCTGCTTCGCCCAGGTGACATCGTGATCACGCTCGGCGCCGGGGACATCACGCAGCTCGGTCCGCAGATTTTGGCCAACTTAAGCGAGCCGGAAAAGCTTGACCGTTAGCGCGGAGCAGGAGCTCGTTCGGCGTCACGGCCGCGACGCGGGGGCAGCGTTGCGGCTTGCAGAGCCGCTCGCCAAGCACACTTCGTTTCGCATCGGCGGGCCGGCCGATCTCTTGCTCACGGCTACGTCCGTCGATCTCTTATGCGCTTTTCTCGCGAGCGCTGCGGAGATCGGCGTTCCGGTGACCGTGCTCGGCGGCGGTACCAACGTGCTCGTCTCGGACCGCGGCGTGCGGGGTCTCGTCGTGCGCCTCGGCCGCGAGTTCGAGTATCGACGCTGGGTTATCGAAGGCGGCGGCGCGAGCGTCATCGCGGGTGACACCGCGTTGCTCGAAGTGGGCGCCGCGGTCCGACTCGCACGCGTCGTTGCCGACGCGGTTCTGCGAGGCTACGGCGGCATCGAATTCGCCGCCGGAATTCCAGGCTCCGTCGGCGGCGGTGCGCTGATGAACGCGGGAGCGTTCGGAGGCGAGCTGGGCAATGTGATCGACTTCATAGAGGGCGTGTCACGACGCGGCGAGAGGCGTCGTCTCGTGCGTACAGACCTCGAATTCTCCTACAGAAAACTGGCGCTGCCCGTCGATGTCGTGGTAACCTCGGTGCGGTTTCGGCTGTCGCGCTCGCCTGCCGCAAAGCTTCGCGCCTCGGTCCAAGAGGTTCAGGCCAAGCGACGGGGCAGACAGCCGTCGGGCTTTCCGAACGCGGGATCGATCTTCAAGAACCCCGCCGGCGAATTTGCCGGACGCTTGATCGAGCAGGCGGGGCTCAAGGGGACCACGGTCGGAAAGGCCCAAGTCTCGCCCGACCACGCGAACTTCATCGTGAATCTCGGTGGTGCGCGGGCAGAGGATGTGCGTGACCTGATGAGTCTCGTGCAGGGGGCGGTGTGGCGGAGGAGTGGAGTCTGGCTAGAGCCGGAAGTGAGACTGGTCGGGGACTGGGATGACGCTGCGCCCTCTTGCTCGGAAGCTCAGGAGTAACGTAGCGGCCTGGTCCCGCGCCACCTTCCTAGGCTGCGCGGTGATCGGTGGGTCGCTCTGGCTGCTGCACACCGGCGTCTACCGCGTCTGGCCCGCCGTCGTCGATCATCCTTACTTCCGCCTCACCTCTGTCCACATTCGTTGCGACACCGACGCGCTCGGTCCAAAGGAAATCGCCGTCACAGCGGGACTCTATGCCGGCTCGAGCCTCTGGCGTATCGACGTCGCTGCCGCCGAGGTGGCGCTCGAAGCTCCCGAGTGGGTCGAAACAGCAACCGTCCGCCGCCACTTTCCGAATCGCGTGTCCGTCGAGGTGAAAGAGCGGAAGCCCGTCGCCGCCGCGCCCGCGCCCGGCGGCCCCTACTTCGTCGACGCCTCGGGCATCGTCTATCGGCCGCTTGGCGCGCGAGAGTATCCGGACGTGCCCTATCTCACGGGCTGGCAGCAGGCACCTGACGAGAAAGGTCGAGCGGCACGTCTGCGCGCGCTGCTGGACATCGCTCGTGTCGCTGAAGAACGAGGGCTTCGACTTTCTCAGGTCGAGATCGATCGCAGCGGAGACTACTGGGTCTACCCCGACGGACGCCGCATGCCGGTGCGTCTCGGGAAGTCGGTCGACGCGAGCAAGGCTTTCGCACGCGTGCGCGCGACTCTCGCCAAGGTGCCGGAAGCGAGCACGGCGGTCCGCGAGGTGGACGCGAGCTACCCCGACCGCATCGTGCTTCGCACGTGGGAAGGCGGCTACGCGACCCTCGTCGCCGAGCTTTCGGGCAAGCCACGAGACGAGAGCGCACTCGCGAAAGCGCAGAAATCGAAAGCTCCGAGTGGGAGTGACCGTGGCTAAGCGCCGGCCCATCTTGGCGGGCCTCGACATCGGCACGCAGAAGGTCGCGATCGTGATCGCGGAGCCGAGCGATTCGGGGCTCGAAGTGCTCGGTGTCGGCTCCGCCCTCTCGCGCGGCATGCGCGCGGGCCGTCTCGTCGACGTCGAGAAGACCACCCAAGACATTGGCGTAGCGCTGAGCGAGGCCGAGCTCATGGCTGGCTGCGAGATTCACCAGGTCAGTGTCGCGGTCTCCGGGGATCATCTCCGCGGCACGAACAGTCACGGGGTGGTCGCCATCGACAACGGCGAGGTCACCCCTTGGGCAGCGCGTCGCGTGATCGAGGCGGCCCAAGCCGTTCCCCTTCCCGCCGACCAAGACATTCTTCATCTCATGTGCCGGGAGTTCGTCGTCGACGGTACCGGTGGTATTCCGGACCCGGTGGGCCTTCGTGGGGTCCGTCTCGAAGCGCACCTCCACGTGATCTCGGCCTGCGAGTCCGCGCTCGCCAACCTGGAGCGCTGTTGTCACAAGTCGGGACTGAGCGTGCAGTCGGTGATCGCGGCGTCTCTCGCCTCGGCAGAATCGGTGCTCGAGCCGGAGGAGCGAGAGCTCGGCGCGGCGGTCATAGACTTCGGCGCCGGGACGGTGGATCTCGTCGTCTACCATGGGGGCAGCATCGTCCATACGGCCGTGCTGCCGCTCGCCGGACAGATCATCACGCAGGACCTCGCGCAGTGTCTCGAGACTTCGCTCCGCGAAGCCGAATCCATCAAGCTGCGCCACGGCTCGGCCGACGAAAACACGGTAGACCCGCACGGCTACGTCGAGGTGACGGGCATGGGCGGGCGGGCAGCAAGGCTCATCAGCCGCCGCTTCGTGGCCGAGATCATCCAGCCGCGCGTGGAAGAGATCTTCGAAGAGGTGCAGAAGTCGATCGAGCGCTCGGGCTATGGCGATCGACTGACCTCGGGCGTGGTCGTTACCGGTGGCAGCGCCATGATGCCGGGCGTCGTAGACGTCGCGGCGGCTACAATAGGATTGCCCGCGCGTCTCGGTGAGCCCCTCGGTTGCAGCGGTCTCACCGAAGAAATCGACGATGCGAGCTGGGCGACGGCGATCGGTGTCGCGCGCGGGCTTCGGGCTACCGACCTCGGCTCGCGCAGATCCCAAAGTTGGTTGCCGCGCGTTCTGCCCGACTGGGTGTGGCGGCGTTGGCGGGGATACGCATGACCGTTGCGGCTTGCTTCGCGTATTTGAATGCCGCTATGTTGCGACGCATCGGCTGTTGAGTGGGATGGTGGAGGTGGTGGGATGATCGAGCCGGTCCTCGGAAACTCGAATAACGCTCGCATCGTAGTGGTAGGCGTCGGCGGCGGCGGCGGCAACGCGCTCGCCACCATGATTCGCAACGACCTCGCGGGCGTCGACTTTCTCATCGCGAACACCGACAGCCAAGCGCTCGGCAATAGCGGTGCGCCGGTCAAGATCCAGATCGGCATCCAACTGACCAAAGGCCTCGGCGCAGGCGCGAACCCGGACATCGGGCGCAAGGCCGCCATCGAGCAAGAAGACTTGCTGCGCGAGCAGCTCGTCGGCGCCGACATGGTGTTCGTCACCGCCGGTATGGGCGGCGGCACCGGCACCGGCGCGGCGCCCGTGATCGCGCGCATCGCCAAAGACTTGGGCGCGCTCACGGTCGGCGTGGTGACGAAGCCGTTCTTCTTCGAAGGCAAGAAGCGCTCGCGACAAGCCGACGAAGGCATCCGCGAGCTCCGCGCCGCGGTCGACACGCTCATCGTCATTCCGAATCAACGGCTGATCGAGATCTCGGGCCGCTCCACGACCACGCTCGAAGCCTTCCTACGTGCCGACGAAGTTCTGCTCCAGGCCGTCCGCGGCATCTCGCAGATCATCACCGAAGCCGGTCTCATCAACGTAGATTTTGCCGACGTGCGAACGATCATGGCCGAGATGGGCATGGCGATGATGGGTGCCGGCATCGGCCACGGCGACAACCGCGCCACCGACGCCGCTGCGGCCGCGATCTCGAGCCCGCTTCTCGAAGACGTCTCGATCGGCGGTGCACGCGGCGTTCTCATCAACATCACGGCGAGCTCCGACTTCGGCATCCACGAGATGGACGAAGCGATCGCTCTCATCCAGAACGAGGCCCACGAAGACGCCAACATCATCTTCGGCTTGGTCCACGATCCGCGTCTCGACGACGAGGTACGCATCACCGTGATCGCCACCGGAGTCGGTGACTCGGCGATTGATCACCGCGCGCACCCGAGAGTCGAGGCGGCCCTGTCTCACGCGTCTCACGGACCGTCACATACGGCGTCTCACGCATCCCATGCATCTCACGCGGCGCCGCATCGTGAGACGGCGCGCGACTCTCGCTCCCAGCACGCGCCGCCGCGCTTGCCTCTCATCGACGACTCGGTCGATGACGGCCCGGCACCGCTCCACCGCCACGACCACCGTTCGGCACACGAGGCCACGGGGGACCGTGACGAGCTGGCGTTTCCGGCGGATCCGGCCGACGCGCAGCGAGACGATTCGATCAACATTCCGGCTTATCTCCGCCGTTGGCGGAATCGCCGGCGTGTTCCGGGCGGATCGAGCCGCGGCGGCGACTGATCTCGCATCCCTCTCGCCTACGGTCCGGTGATTCGCTCCGCGCGGCGGGTCTCTATACCCTCGCGCCGATTTGACGGCGCGAAACGAGAAGCTGCTTTTCCGTCCCAACGCCTCGGGGCGGCTCCATGTCTGTCTGGCTTACCCGAATACCTATGCCGTCGGCATGGCGAACCTCGGGTTCCAGGCCGTCTACCGCATCTTCGCGACCCTCGACGACACTTGTTGTGAGCGGGCTTTCCTCCCCGACGACCGATCGGAGCGGCTCGCGACGTTCGAGTCGAGTCGCTCGCTCGCCGAGTGTCACGTGCTCGCGTTCTCGCTTTCGTTCGAGTCCGACTATCCGAACATCGTCCGCATGCTCGACGCCGCAGGGATTCCGGCGCGTGCGAGTGAGCGCCGCGCGAGCGGCCGCGCTTGGCCTCTGCTCGTCGCGGGCGGTCCCGCGACCTTTCTCAATCCCGAGCCGGTAGCGCCTTTCTTCGATGCGTTCCTGATCGGCGAGGGCGAAGAGATGATCGGCGAAGCTTTTGCCGACGCCGCTGGAGCCCACGGCGGCGACTACGCCCAGATGCTCGAGCGCATATCGGCCGTGGAAGGTGGCTACGTCCCGGACCGCTACCGCGCCACCTACGACGGCACCGGCATGCTGCGTGATTTCGTCGCGAACGACGGCGCGCCCGCGCGAGTTCTCCGCCGCTACGTCGCCGACCTCGACGCGAGCCCCGTAAAGACTAGCGTGCTCGCGCCGGATGCCGTGTTCGGCGACTACTTCCTCGTCGAGGCGAGTCGCGGCTGTGAGTGGGGCTGCCGCTTTTGCGCAGCCGGCTTCATGTACAGGCCGGTTCGCCATCGAAAGAGCGAATCGGTGGTGGCGGACGCGATCGCCGGGCTCGAGCACGCAAAGACCATCGGTCTCGTTGGCGCCGAGATGGCGAGTCATCCAGGCATCGCCGGCACTTGCGAGCGAGTGCGCGCCGCCGGCGGCCGCGTATCCCCGTCGTCGCTCAAGGCCGACGTCATCAGTCCCCGGCTGGCTCGCGCTCTCGCTGCGGCGGGCACCCGCTCCGTGACGGTGGCGCCCGAGGCAGGCTCCGAGCGCATGAGACGGGTCATCAACAAGAATTTGAGCGAGGCGGAGATTCTCCGGGCCGCCGAGCTCATGGTCGGTGACGGTGTCGAGTCGCTGAAGCTCTACTTCATGAGCGCGCTTCCGACCGAGACCGACGTAGATCTCGACGGCATCGTAGATCTCGTCGACAAGATTCGCGCTCTGCTCCTCGGCCACGGCCGTGCCCGCGGCCGCGTCGGGCGCATCAAAGTCGCGGTGAATCCCTTCGTGCCGAAGCCTTGGACGCCCTTTCAGTGGGATCCGATGGCGCCGGTCGCGAGCGCTCAGCGCGGGCTCACGCGACTCCGGCGCGCGTTCGCGCGCATGGCAAACGTGGAGATGGAGAGCGAATCACCGCGCGAAGCGTATCTCCAGACTCTGCTATCCCGAGGTGACCGGCGCGTTGCCGCCATCGTCGAGTCGCTCGCTCGCGATGAAACCGGCTGGTGGCAGCAGCTCCAGTCGATGCGCCGCGGCACTCACGGAACCGTGACGCTCGATCCCGACTTCTTCGTCACGCGCGAGTACGGCAAGGACGAGCGCCTACCTTGGGACTTCGTCGATCATCGCGTGGACAAGTCGTATCTTTGGGCCGAGCGCCGAAAGGCTCTCGCGGAGCGCGAGACCGAGCCCTGCGACGTCGCCACCTGTCGGAGCTGCGGAGCCTGCTGATGGCCATCGTCGGCCTCGGTGTCGATCTCGTCGACGTTGCCCGTATGGAAGCGGCCCTTGCCGAGAGCAGCTCCGAGTGACGTCGATCTCGACCTCGCAAACGTTTCGAATCTGCTGCGACAGCGTAGTCGCAACCGCGAGTCTCGCGAGCCGCGGGCGAGCGATCTTTGCCAAGAACAGCGATCGCCCGCCCGACGAAGCCCAGCCTCTCGTTTCCCTGCCGGCCGCCGACCACCCGACCGGCGCGAAGCTCCGCTGCCAGTACATCCAGATCGAGCAGGTGCCTCACACGCATGCGTTTCTGGGCTCACGACCGCATTGGCTCTGGGGCTGCGAGCACGGCGTCAACGAGCATGGCGTAGCGGTCGGCAACCACACGATCTACACACGAGATCCGGTAGCGGAGACGGGGCTCCAAGGCATGGACCTCGTTCGCCTCGCGCTCGAACGCGCCGTGAGCGCGCGCGAGGCCGTCGGCGTGATGGCAGCGCTCATCGAGCGACACGGGCAAGGGGGCTCGGGCTTCGCCGATCTCGTCTGGCCTTACCACAACTCGTTCATCGCGGCGGATGCGAGCGAAGCGTGGCTGCTCGAGGCTTCGGCAGGGAACTGGGCGTCGAAGCGCCTTGATCCCGGCGGGAGCGCGTCCAACCACGTCACGATCGGCACCGACTGGGACGCTCTCTCGAGCGGCTGCGTGGCGCATGCGGTCGCGAGCGGATGGTGGCCGGCGGACGGCGCGCGCTTGGATTTCGCCGCCGCGTATCGCGATTCGTCGGTGATACCGCCGATCGTTTCTACCGGCAGGTATCGCAAGACCTGCGGCCTGTTGGCCGACCCCCCGCGCCCTCTCGACGTCGGCGCGTTCAAACGAATCATGCGCGATCACTACGAAAGCGGTGACGTGCACACACCCGGCCACCCGCCCGACGACGAGAGGTTCTTCAGCGTCTGCATGCACTCGGGTGCGGTCGGCGTCACTGCGGCTTCCATGATCGTCGAGCTCGCGCCGCCACCCGGAGCGCCGCTCGTCGCCTGGATATCGTTTTGCAATCCCTGCATTACGCCCTACCTCCCCGTCTTCCCCGAGGCGGCGCTTCCCGACGACTTCACCCGTGGTGGCCGGGAGTCCGAGGGCGGGGGCGCCTGGTGGCGCTTCAAGCAGCTCTTGACCGCCGTCGAGGCCGACTTTCCACGCCACGCTCGCAGCGTGCGCGACGCCTGGAGCGGCTACGAGCGCGAGCTCGAGAGCGAAACCGATCGCGTGCTGGCCGCTACGACGGGAAAGACCCGGGCCGAGCGTCGAGCGACGCTCGAGCGCTTCATGGCCGATGTCTGGCGAGAAGCGAGCTCAAGGCTCGACGCGTTGATCTCGAAAGTTGCGGGTTGACGGAGGCCTCGGCTACTCGCCGAGCGCGGCCTCGGTTGGTGTGCCGAGGATCATCAAATAGTCGCGGATGGCCACGACAATCTTGTATTGCGCGTGGGCGTCGGCGTCCGTGTGGATAGGATTGTAGTCGTCGTCTTCGTTGAAGGTGAAGAAGTTCGGCATTTTCGTGCCCGGCTGGAGGCTTTGCGGGTCGATGAGCCACTGGAGCATCCACTCGGGACGTAGCCGGTCCTTCGCTAGAATGAGGTTAGGGGCGACGATCTCGTCGGTCAGCTCCTGATCTTCGCGGACCGCGTGGCACTTGGCGCACTGGTAGGCGTTGAACATCTGCTTGCCGAACTTCGCGCTGGCCATGAACTCGGCCGAGTCGGTCCGGAAATAGGTCGTATCGGCCGCTCCGCCCGCCGTCGAAGCGATCGAGAGCAACATGCCGGCGGTCACGGTGACGAGGAAGGCTTTCGCGTCGCGCATCAGCGCCCTTAACTACCAAGCCGCTCGATTCCGGGCAAGCAATCATAATCTCGCCCGCGCGGGCTCGGTCGTCCTTCCAGACTGTGCCGAGACCCGGAAGGTTTCGTTGCCCACCTAGGACTCGGTGGCTATAGTCGCGGCGAAGAGGGGTAGAAGCATGGCGAAGAACGAAACCACGCCCGGGCTCGATCGACTCGTACTTCGGTGGATGACCGACGTGGGGGAGCGTCTCGGCGCCGAGCGGGTAGGCGACGCGCTAAGCGGTGCTCTGGCCGGCGTTGCCAAGACCAGGGCGGTCGTCGATCGAAACGTCGCCTCGCTCTTCTCGATGACTTCCAGCCCGACGCGCCGCGAGTACGAGCGCATGTACGATCGCCTGGACGCTCTTCAGACGAGTGTCGCGAGCCTCAGCAAGCGGCTGGACGTTCTCGCGCGGGCCCTCGATCGCTCTCCCGCCGCCACGCCGCGAACCAAGCGCGCGGACAAGCCGTCCAGCTCGAGCTCGCGAAAAAACGGCGCGGGCGCGCGCAAGCGCAACTACGCCTGACCGGGCCCTGGTCTCACCTCGACAGGCTTTTCACATCGCGGACGTCGTGCTAGCGACAGGCGCCGGAGGGGTCGTCATGAAAGCTATCCGCACGGCATCATTCTTTGTCCTCATCACCGCTCTCGCTCCGCACGCCCAGGCCGACGAGACCTGCATGTCGCCGTACATGGCGAAAATCGTCGGGCAAGAAGACGTCGTCTACGTCTGGACTCTCGGCGTAGCCGGAGTCGGCGACGAGCAAGACAAGCTCGTCACCGTGGACGTCAAGCCGGGGTCGGCGACCTATGGCAAAGTCGTTCACCAGCTTTCAGTCGGCGGCCGCAACGAGGCGCATCACTCCGGGTTCACCGACGACCGCCGCTTTCTCTGGGCGTCGGGGCTCGACACGAGCAAGATCTTCATCTTCGACGTGCACAGCGATCCGGCGGCGCCGAAGCTCCACAAGACCATCGGCGATTTCGTCGCCAAGACGGGCGGCGTGGTCGGCCCGCACACGCTCTATGCGCTTCCCGGGCGCATGCTCATCACCGGGCTCTCGAACAATCGAGACCACGGCGGCAAAACCGGCCTCGTCGAGTACACGAACGAAGGCGAGTACGTCACCACGCATTGGATGCCGACCGACGAAGCGCTCGGCGGCGCCGTGAAGAGCGGAAAGCACGCCGACGGCTACGGCTACGATGTGCGTGCGCTCCCGCGGCGCAACGTTTTCGTCACCTCGTCTTTTACCGGCTGGAACAACTACATGATGAACATGGGGAAGATGATGGCGGACCCCGAGGCGATGAAACGCTTCGGCAACACCGTCGTCGTCTGGAATCTTCACACGCGAAAGCCGAAGAAGATTTTCGACGTCCCCGGCGCCCCCCTCGAGATCCGCTGTGCCTGGGGGGCCCAGAACAACTACTGCTTCACCTCGACCGCGCTCACTTCGGAGATCTGGCTCATCTACGAAGACGCAGCCGACGGCGAGTGGAAGGCCAAGGAGGTCGCCGACATCGGCGACGCGAGCAAGGTGCCGCTACCGGTCGACATCTCGATTTCGGCCGACGACCGGACGCTTTGGGTGAACACCTGGAACGACGGCAAGACGCGTCTCTATGACGTCTCAGACCCGCATCACCCAAAGCAGGTGCTCGAGGAGACGATCGGCTCGCAAGTCAACATGGTGTCTCAGAGCTGGGACGGGAAGCGCGTCTACTTCACGTCGTCGCTGCTCGCCAACTGGGACAAGAAGCAGGCGGCCTCGGACGATATTCAGTACTTCAAGGGCTACGCTTGGGATGGCAAAAAGCTCGCTCACGAGTTCACGGTGGACTTCTTGAAAGAGGGCCTCGGCGCGCCGCACCAAATGCGCTTCGGCGCTCGCTCTCTCTACGCCGTCGCGCCGCCGCGCGCCGAGAATGTGGCGCGTGTCGCGAGCGGCGTGCGACCTTGAGCGCCCGGCGGCGCGCGCTGCAATCCGCGTAGCGACGGCTCTCCTGCTCCTCGCCGCGCTCGCGTCGAGCGCGGCAGCACATGACAAGTCCGCTGGAACACCGAGCGACGGAGGCGTAGCGGGATATCTTCCGCTCGCCTTCTCGGCGCCCGTGCCAGGCACCTACGAGCTGCCGCCGCTCGGGGTTGCGGCGGACAGCGCCCTCCTCGACACCGACGGTCAGTCGCTTCGCCTCTACGATCTCCTCGGCGACAGGCTCACGGTGCTGAGCTTCATCTACACGTCCTGTCCCGAAGCGACCGGCTGTCCGCTCGCCACGCACGCTCTTGGCGGTGTGCGAGCGCGACTTTCTGAAAGACCGGATCTCGCGAAGCAGGTTCGCCTGCTTTCGCTGAGCTTCGACCCCACGCGCGACAAGCCCGAAGCGATGCGGCGATACGCGTCGAGCGTCGCCCCTGCCGCAGGACATGACGGAGCCGACGTCGATTGGCGATTTCTGACCGGCGCCTCCGACGAGACCCTTGCACCTCTGCTTGCCGCCTACGGCCAGGCCGTGCAGCGCGATGTCGACGAGAAAGGCGAGCCTCTCGGCACGATCTCCCACGTGCTCCGAGTTTTTCTCATCGACCGAGAGAAGCGCATACGAAACGTCTACAGCGCGTCTTTTCTGCACGCCGACACCCTCGCGGCGGACCTCGAGACTCTTGCGCTCGAAGCGACCGCGAGCCCGTCTGGCGCCGCGAAGTCGGGCACCCGATCGCCGGCCTCTTCTACCGCCCTCATGGAGCTCGCGCGTCGCCCGCCACTCGGGTTGCCGGCGGTGCCGATTCCGGTGGACAACGCGCTCACCCCGGCGAAGGTCACGCTCGGCCGAAAGCTCTTCTTCGACCGCCGTCTTTCGCGAAACGATACGTTCTCGTGCGCGATGTGCCACGTACCGAGCCAAGGATTCACGAGCAACGAGATGGCTACCTCCGTCGGCATCGAGGGCCGAACGGTGAGGCGAAATGCTCCGACGATCTTAAACGCCGCCTACGCGACCGCGCTCTTTCACGACGGCCGCGAGAAGCGGCTCGAGCATCAAATCTGGAGCCCCCTGCTCGCAGCCAACGAGATGGGCAACCCATCGATCGGCTACGTGCTGGAGAAGCTCGGCTCTCTCGACGACTATCGCGGGCTTTTCGAGGCTGCATTCGACGGCGACGGGCCGGGCCTGGAAAACGTCGGCATGGCGATTGCGAGCTACGAGCGGACGCTTCTCGCTGCCGACAGTCCCTTCGACCGCTGGCACTTCGGCAAGGACGAGAGCGCGGTCGGTGAAAGCGTGAAGCGTGGCTACGAGGTCTTCACGGGGAAAGCCGGCTGCGCGAGCTGTCATACGATCGAGCGAGATCACGCGCTCTTTACCGACTACGGCCTCTACCACACCGGAATCGGCTATCGCGCGATGCGGCGCCGCTCGCCGCTTACCGATCTCGGTCGCTACGAAGTGACGGAGAAACCGGCCGATCGCTGGCGCTACCGGACGCCGACGCTCCGCAACGTGGCCGTCACCGCCCCCTACATGCACGACGGCTCGCTCGCTACCCTCGAAGACGTCGTTGCCTACTACGACGCCGGCGGCGAGCCGAGCGAGCTGCTCGACCCGCGCATACGTGGGCTCGGTCTAGAGGACGCCGAGCGTGCCGATCTCGTCGAGTTTCTCGGATCTCTGACCGGCAGCAACTTCTCGGAGCTCGTTGCCGACGCCCTCGCCGCTCCGGTGGGCGAGCGTCGCTGACGGCGGAGCCCGAATCTCGCGCCAGGTTTTCCTAAGCTTGCTCTGTAGACGCTTCGCTGTCGAGAATTCGCTCGCCGAGCTCGAGCAGAGCGTCGAGAGACTCGAGCCCGCTCTCGGACTCGGTGAGGCGGAGGAGGCGGCCGTCGCGCTCTCCTTCGGTTACGAGCATCGCTTTCAGTTTTTCGACCGCCTCGTTTTCCTCGAGGCGAAGGGCGGTGATCGCGGCCACTATGCGAGCTTCGGCGGCCAGCATCTCGGGCGAAGCGTCTTCGGAAGGAGCGGGCGCTTCCGCGGGCGCCGGTGGCGTATGGCGATTGACGAGCGTGTAGCCGACGGTGAGCCCGGCGATCTCGAGCGAGCTTCGGAGGGCTCGCGCTACCGCGACGCTGCGAGCATCGGGTCTGACGACTTCGACGACGAGCGTCTCGCTCGAACGCAGAATTTCGGTCACCTCCGTCGCGCGCTCGCTCAAGCTCGCGACGACATCATGAAACCCGAGCGCGAAGTCCGCGAGATCCGACCGGAGCGTGGTTCCCGTCACCCTCTCGAGCGCTTTCAAGAGCCATCGGATCGTGAAGGCCGCTATTTTCGATCCCGCGCGCGCCACCGCCAAGGCCGGGTCCGCGATCACGGAAATGGCGCCGGTCTCGAGCAGCCGGGCCAGTCGCGCCGGCGCCCCGAGGATTTCGTCCGCGTGCGCGGCGGGCGGTGTGTCGACGACGACGAGATCGAAGTCGTTTGCGCCGAGAAGATCGTGGAGCTGCTGGAACGCCATGTAGCTATCGGCGCCGGAGAGCTGGCCGGATACGCTTGCGTAGATGGGATTGTCTAGGATCTTTCGCGCAGCGTTCGGGGATGGTGCGAGCCGCGTTACCAAGCGGTCGAACACGCTCTTCGTGTCGAGGCGCGAAGCAGCAAGGCGGCCACCGTTACGGATGAGCGTGGCGTGACCCACGTCGCGCCACTCGGCGTCGATCGCTTCGAGACCGAGCGCGTCGCCGAGGCGCGGTGCAGGGTCGATGGTGAGCACCGCGACCGACTTTCCCCGCGCCGCGAATGCGAGGGCGAGCGCGGCGGCGCACGATGTCTTCCCGACGCCGCCTTCGCCGACGAAGAAGACGAGACGGCGACCCTTGAGCAGCGAGGCGACGCCGGCGCTCTTCGGCGCGGCCCCGCTCATGCCTCGGCCTCGCGGACGAAACGACCGGCCAGCTCTTCGAGCTGAGTGGCGGCGCTCTGCGTACCCGCGAGCTCTCGCGGCACGATCTCGAGCGCGCCGGCGTCGCGTGCGAGCCCTTCGACGATCGCCAACTGTCGCGCGCGGCGCGCGAGGTAGAGCTTCACGTCGGGGTGGCGCGAGTGGCTCGCGAGCCACTCGGACTCGCTCAGCGTCGCGAGCTCGGGGTAGATGCCGTTGACGATCACGCCGCGCGGCGCGATGCCCGCTTCGCGAAGCCGCGCGAGCCCTTCCACCGCCTCACGCGCGGCCAGCTCCTCGGGCGCTGCGACGATCGAGATGACGAAGCGGTGGGGATCCGAGACGAGCTCGCTTACGGCCCGGGCACGGCGCGCAGGAGACCCTAGCGGCGCAAGCCTGGCGAAGCGCGCCGGCGCTGTGAGAAGAGCCAAGCTGTGCCCCGTTGCCGGACCGTCCACGACCACGAAGCGGTAGCGATCACGCGTCGCGAGCTCTTCGAGGAAGCTCACGATCACGAGCTCGCGCAAGCCCGGCGCGGCCGCCGCCACAGCGCTAAACGTGGAGCTATCGAGCAGGCGGTCGGCGACGAGGCGGAGCCCCACCACACGTGCGAGCAGCTGGCCCAGCGCTGCACGCTCGTCGAGCGCCACCGCCTCGATCTCGGGCGGATGGCGCTGCTCGGCGCTCGCGCGCGCTTCGGAAGCGCGGGGCATGGAAACGAGGCCCACGCGGCCGCTCAGCCGCCCGAGCTCTGCCGCAAGACGCTCGGCCAAAAACGTCTTGCCGACTCCCCCTTTGCCCGTGAGATAGAGTACCGTCGTTCGGCTGCTCGGCACGCGCGGAGCCTACCAAGCCTTTAGACCGAATGCTTGCGAGCCGAATGCTTGTGCGGTCGCGTGCCGTCGCTTTGCAATTCGCCGGACCGGTTTCCACAATCGGCTCGTGCCTTCCAAACCCGACGCGGTCGAAACGCTCCGCGCTACGCAGCGCGCTCGACCGAAGCGCGCTGCAGACGTCACTGCTATCCACGACCTCTTCCTCTCGCGCCTCGAAGAGATCGAGCGACGTGTGTCGAGCGAGCTCGCAAGGCCGGCCGAGGCGACGGGCGCACTGCAGGAAGTCTTCCTCGATCTCGCCCGCGAAGTCTGGGCTCATGTTCGCGCGGCCGGGCTGCATCTCGCCGAGCCGGGAGGCGTGTCAGCCCTCGTCGCCTCGCTCACGGCCGCCGGTCCGGTAGACGATCTCGGTGTCGACGAGAGCTACGCCGACCGTGTTCACGATCTCCTTCGGCCGCTCTGCCGCGCATGGTTCGGGCTCGACGCTCGCGCGGACATTGGCCCGGTAGATTTCGACGGGTCTTCGCTCGTGCTTTTCAATCGAAGCGCACACCCGTTGCCCGTCGATCCGCTGGTTCTCTGGGCCTTCTTCCGCGAGCACGCAGGACGCGACGGGCGGCGCGTGTATGCACTCACCGACCCGGACACCATGGCCTGGCCCTTCATCGGTGATCGCCTGCAAAGGCTCGGCGTCTTCGCAGCATCGCGCGGAAATTGCCGCGTTCTTCTCGAGCGCGGTGCGACGGTTGTCGCGTTTCCCGAAGGCGCTTGCGCGAGCGCCAAGACCTACGAGCGACGCTATCGACTCGAGCGCTTCGACGACGGCTTTCTCGTCGAGACGGCGATGAGCTGTGGAGCGCGCATCGTGCCCGGCGCGGTCGTCGGCAACGAAGAGAGCTTTCCGTTGGTCGCGCGAGCAGTCGGTATTCCCGTAAGCCCGCTGTTCCCGGCGATGGGCCCGCTCGGGCTCTTGCCGTTGCCGGTCACCTGGCGCGTCCGACTCGCGCCGCCGGTCCGCTACGCCGACGATCTCGAAGAAGGCTCTCGCGCCGGCGTCGTGCTCGATGCGGTCCGCGCGAGAATGCAGGAGCTGCTCGTCGAGCTCCTCGCAAGGCGGCGGACGATCTTTACCGGCTGAGCGCCAGGCGGCGCCCCCTAAGGAGCATCCATGCCTCGACACGTACTCGCGATCGATCAGGGGACGACCGGCTCCACCATCATGGTGTTCGACGAAGCCGGGCGCGTGCGTGGCCGCGCGTATTCGGAGTTCACGCAGCACTACCCGAAGCCCGCTTGGGTCGAGCACGATCCGGAAGAGATCTGGCGCGTGACGAAGGGATTGCTCGGAAAAGCCCTGAAAGCCGCGAAAATCACGCCCCGCGACGTCGCCGGCATCGGAATCACGAACCAGCGCGAGACCACGGTGGTGTGGGACCGCGAGACCGGCGAGCCGCTCTACAATGCGATCGTTTGGCAAGATCGCCGAACGGCCGAGGTTTGCGCCAAGCTCGAAGCCCGCGGCCATCTAGCGAGCGTGCGGAAGAAGACGGGTCTCGTCCTCGACGCGTATTTTTCCGCCACGAAGATCGCTTGGATTCTCGACCATGTCCGCGGGGCGCGCTTGAGAGCCGCGCGAGGCAAGCTCGCCTTCGGCACCATCGATTCGTGGCTCATCTGGAAGCTCACGGGTGGATCCGTTCACGCGACCGATCACACGAACGCTTCGCGCACCCTCGTCTACGACATTCGAGCGCTGCGCTGGGACGACGGTCTTTGCGACACCTTCGGCGTGCCCCCCGAAGTGCTGCCGAAGGTTCACGCGTCGTCGGGTGTGATCGGCGAGACGGCGCCGGGCATCTTCGGCAACGCGCGTATTCCCATCGCAGGCGTTGCGGGAGACCAGCAAGCGGCGCTGTTCGGACAAGCCTGCTTCAAGCCGGGCATGGTGAAGAACACCTACGGCACCGGTTGCTTCATGCTCATGTTCGCCGGCGATCGCTTCGTCGCGTCGAAAAATCGACTGCTGACGACGCTGGCCTGTTCACCGGAAGGAAAGCCCGCGTACGCGATCGAAGGTTCGGTGTTCATCGCCGGTGCCGCCGTGCAGTGGCTCCGCGACGGGCTGAGGCTCATTCGCGCTGCCGCCGAGACCGAACAGGCCGCAAGGCGCGTGAGCTCGACTCTTGGCTGCTATCTCGTGCCGGCTTTCGCGGGGCTCGGCGCGCCGTACTGGGATCCCGACGCGCGCGGAGCACTGATAGGCCTCACCCGCGGTGTAACGGCCGATCACGTGATTCGTGCGACGCTCGAATCGCTCGCGTTTCAGACCCGCGACGTGCTCGATGCGATGACCGCCGACACCGGACGACGCCTCTCCGTGCTCCGCGTAGACGGCGGCGCGACCGCGAACGATTTCCTGATGCAGTTCCAAGCCGACCTCCTCGGCGTGCCCGTCGATCGACCAAAAGTGGTCGAGAGCACGGCTGCCGGCGCGGCATTTCTCGCCGGACTCGGCGTCGGCGTTTGGAAGTCCGCGCGCGATGTCGAAAGGGCGCGGAAGCCGGACCGGGTCTTCAAGCCGAGGATGAAGGGTAAGGAGAGGGAGTCGCTCTACTCGGGGTGGAAAGCTGCCGTGGAGAGGGTGCGCGGCCGGCCGATTTGAACGTCATGCGGTCTGCTGTTATACGCTCCGTTCCCCAAACAAGGCGGTATCGGTCAGTGAAGGAAGGCATTCATCCGGTTTCTCAGGAGCTCGAGGTCGTTTGCGCTTGTGGCGCGAAGTTCACGACCCGCTCTACTTCGAAGAAAATCCACGTCGAAATCTGCTCCGAATGTCATCCCTTCTACACAGGCCAACAGAAGATCATCGATACCGCGGGCCGCGTCGATCGCTTCAACAGGCGCTACGAGGGTTTCTCGGCCGGCGCAAAAGTTGCGAATGCCGCGAAAGCCGCGAAAGGCGCCGCGGCCGCGAAGCCTGCCAAGGCGAAGTCGGCCTAGCTGTTCTGCTGGCGCGACCGTTTCTCCCCAAACTGCTACCTTACGATGCTCGGCCCCCGAGAGCGCGAGGTTTTGCCCGCGTGGCTCGGGCCCCGCTTGAAGCACGATGTTCGACAAGCTGGCAAAAATAGAAGCGCGCTACGAAGAGATCGAGCGACAGCTCGGCGCGAGCGACGCCGCGGCCGACCGCGAGCGCTTCGCAGCCCTGACGCGCGAGCACGCCGAGCTGTCACCGCTCGTCGCGACTTTCCGCGAGCGCCAGCGCATCGGGGCAGAGCTCGACGAGGCGCGCGCGCTCGGTGCCGATCCGGATCCGGAGATGCGCGCGGTGGCGGAGTCGGAGATCGCGAGCTTGGGCCCGCGCATCGAGACCCTCGACGCTGAGCTTCGCGAGCTCTTGATCCCGCGTGACCCCCTCGACGACCGGAGCGCCATCCTCGAGATCCGCGCCGGCACCGGCGGCGCCGAAGCCGGTCTCTTCGCCGCCGATCTGATGCGCATGTACTCGCGCTTCGCCGAGACTCAGGGCTGGAAGCTCGAAAGCTTGAGCCTCAGCACTCACGCGATGGGCGGTCTCAAGGAAGCGATCACGCTCGTCAAAGGGCGCGACGCCTACGGGAAGCTCAAGTACGAAGGCGGAGTGCACCGCGTACAGAGAGTGCCCGAGACCGAGGCCCAGGGTCGCATCCACACGTCGGCTTGCACGGTGGCGGTGCTACCCGAGGTCGAGCCGCTCGATCTGAAGGTCGACGAGAAAGAGCTGCGTGTAGACGTGTTCCGGTCGTCGGGACCAGGCGGACAGTCGGTGAACACCACGGATTCCGCCGTGCGGATCACGCACCTGCCGAGCGGTCTCGTCGTCAGCTGCCAGGACGAGAAGTCGCAGCACAAGAACAAGGCCAAAGCGATGAAAATTCTGATGTCGCGGCTCTTCGATTTGGAGCAGGCGAAGCGGCACGCCGAGCAAGCTGCCGATCGGAAAGCGATGGTCGGCACGGGCGACCGCAGCGAGCGAATTCGCACCTACAATTTTCCGCAAGGGCGCGTGACGGATCACCGAATCGGGCTCACGCTCTACAGCCTCGACCGCTTCATCGACGGAGACATAGCCGAAGTGATCACCTCGCTCCGCAACCACTATCAAGCCGAGGCTTTGCAGCGCGAGAACGAGGCGCGACCGTGAGCGACACCAAGGCGAATCCTCCGAAGCTGCTGCTCGAGTACTTGAAGCTCGCGAGCGATCACCTTACGGGAAAAGGCGTCGACTCCGCGCGCCTCGACGCCGAGCTGCTGCTCGCCGACGCGCTCGGACTGTCGCGCATGCAGCTCTACACGAGCTACGACCGCCCACTCGCGGAAGACGAGGTGGATCGGTTTCGCGCGCTGCTCCGGCGTCGCGCGACCCGCGAGCCAGTGGCCTACATACTCGGCCGGCGCGAGTTCTGGTCCCTCGAGTTCACAGTCGATCGTCGAGTCCTCATTCCGCGACCCGAGACGGAGACGCTCGTAGACGCAGCCGTCCGAGCCTGCACGGGCAAGCTCGCCCCGCCCGCGGGGCCGACGACCTACGACGCGGGCGCCGCGAACGGAGATTCTCTCGCCGTCGAAGACAGCAGCGATGCCGGCGACGAAAGCGCCTCGACGCGAGCCCCTCGACCGAAGCCCGCGCGAGCCACACTCGTCGCCGACCGCGTGCTCGATATCGGCACCGGCTCGGGCGCGGTGGCGGTGGCGCTCGCAGTAGAGCTGCCGGGACTGGCCTTGGTGGCTACGGACGACTCCGCCGCGTCGCTCGAGGTGGCACCGCGGAACGCGGCGCGCCACGGCGTCGAGGAGCGCATCGAGTTCCGTTGCGGGGACGTCTACGACGCGCTCGACCCGAGCGATGTTTTCGACGTGATCGTCAGCAACCCGCCCTACTGCAAAGAGAGCGAGCTCGGAGGCATGGAGCCGGAGGTGCGAGACTGGGAGCCGAAGGGAGCTCTCGTCGGCGGGTCTGACGGCATGCACCCGACCGCGCGCATCATCGAAGGTGCACCACGCCACTTGAAGACGGACGGGTGGCTGCTGCTCGAGGTCGGAACCCAAGCCGACGATGTACGCGCCCACCTCGTTCGCTCGGGCTGGCGAGACATTCGAACTTTGCACGACCTGGCCGGTCGCGATCGCGTGGTCGTCGCAAGAGCGCCGCTCGCCGGCGCCGAATTCGTGGAATAAGTAAGCCTTAGCCGTGGACAAGATCCTCATCGAAGGCGGCAAGCGGCTCGAAGGCGAGGTCGCAGTGAGCGGAGCGAAGAACTCGGCGCTTCCGCTCATGTTCTCGGCCCTGCTGACGGACCAGCCCCTGCGCCTCCGGGGCGTGCCCGACGTGGCCGACATCCGCTTCGCAGCGGCTTTGCTCGAAGGTCTCGGCGCGAGAATCGAGAGGCCGGCGCCGGGCGAGATCATCCTCGATTGCTCGCGCGTGACGAGCGACGTCGCCGACTACGAGCTGGTTCGAAAGATGCGTGCGTCCTTTCTCGTGCTCGGGCCGCTGCTCGCCCGTTTCGGCCACGCGCGGGTCTCGTTGCCCGGGGGCTGTGCCATCGGTGCGCGACCCGTCGGCGTACACGTTGCGGGCATGAAACGGCTCGGAGCGCGCGTGGAGTACGACTCGGGCTACGTCGATGCGCGAGCAGCGCGCCTCAAAGGCGGGCACCTGATCATGGAACTGCCCTCGGTCGGTGCCACCGAGAATCTCATGATGGCCGCGAGTCTCGCCGACGGCACGACGCGAATCGAGAACGCCGCGCGGGAGCCCGAGATCGTCGATCTCGCCGACTTGCTCGGCAAGATGGGCGCGCGCATTCGCGGTGCCGGAAGCTCGACCGTGGAGATCGAGGGTGTAGCGAAGCTTGGCGGCGCCGATCACCGAGTGATCCCAGACCGCATCGAGGCAGGGACTTATCTCGTCGCGTCGATGATCACGCGCGGCGATGTCCTCGTGCGTGGTGCACGGGCGGGCGATCTGTCCGCGCTGCTCGACGCGCTTACGACGGCAGGCGCCGAGATAGCGCCGACCGGAGATGCCGTTCGGCTCAAGATGGACCGTCGCGCGACGGCGGTGGACGTGCAGACTGCGCCGCACTCGGGTTTTCCGACGGATTTGCAGGCGCAGTTCATGGCGCTCATGACGCTGGCGAACGGCACGTCCATCATTCGTGAGACGATTTTCGAGAATCGCTTCATGCACGTGCCCGAGCTCGGGCGCATGGGCGCCGATGTGACTCTCCACGGTAGCGAGGCGATGGTTCGCGGGCGCTCTCACTTGACGGGTGCGCCGGTGATGGCGACCGACCTCCGCGCGAGCGTCTGCCTCGTGCTCGCCGGCCTCGCGGCTGAGCACGAGACCGAAGTGCTTCGCGTGTATCACTTGGACCGCGGCTACGAGCGCATCGAAGAGAAGCTCTCGCGGCTCGGCGCGCGGATTCGGCGGGTGCCGGCTTAGGTACGAAGGAATGACGGCTCGACGTGAAACGCTCCTGAAGATCGTCTCGGACGGCACACCTGACGCGCGCCGCCGGCTCGCCGAGCTCGAGCAGCGCCATCACGGTGGCGGCGATGTCGAGAAGCAGGTTGTAGCAATCCTGAAATCGGTCCGTCGCGACGGAGACCGAGCGTTGCTTCGCTACACCGCGCGCTTCGACGGCGTGACACTCAATCCTCGCGAGCTCGTCGTCACTGAGCGCGAGATCGATGCCGCCGAGCGAATGGTGTCGGCCAAGGTACGGAGCGCGCTTCGCACGGCGCACCTCCGGATCACGCGTTTCCACCGTCGCGAGCTCGAGTCGGGCTTCGAGGTGCGGGAGCCGGGTCTCCGCACCGGCATGCGCATCACGCCGCTCGAACGGGCCGGAGTCTACGTGCCCGGCGGGCGCGCGGCGTATCCATCCTCGGTGCTGATGAACGTCGTACCGGCTCGCGTCGCCGGTGTGCGCGACATCACGGTGGCGACGCCGCCGTCACCGGGCGGCATCAAGCCGGAAGTTCTGGTCGCGGCGCGGATCGCCGGAGCCACGCGCGTGGTTCGAGCCGGCGGCGCGCAGGCGATTGCCGCGCTCGCGTATGGGACCGAGTCTATCGCGAGGGTCGACAAGATCGTCGGCCCCGGAAACGTCTGGGTCGCGACCGCCAAGCGCCTCGTCTTCGGCGTGGTCGATATCGACATGATCGCCGGACCGACCGAGGTTCTGATCGTCGCGGACCAGGCGGCGAGCGCGAGCTTCGTCGCCGCCGATCTGCTGGCTCAAGCGGAGCACGACCCCGACGCGGCTGCGATCTGCATCACTACGTCACGCGCCAAGGGCGAAGAGGTTGCTGCGGAAGTAGCCCGCCAGCTCACGGAGCTTAGCCGCCGCGAGATCGCCGCGAAGTCGCTGCGGCGTCACGGTCTCGTGCTCGTCGTTCGCGATCTCGATCGTGCGATAGACGTCGCGAACGAGATCGCGCCCGAGCACTTGGAGCTTTTCGTCCGGAGACCTCGCGCGCTGCTCCCCCGAGTGCGCAACGCGGGCGCGGTATTCCTCGGCGAGTACTCGACCGAGGCTCTCGGCGACTACGTGGCCGGGCCGAACCACGTTCTGCCCACAGGGGGATCTGCGCGGTTCTCGTCGCCGCTCGGGGTTTATGACTTCGTGAAGAGGACGAGTATCATCGAGGCGACGCGGCAGGGATTGGCGCGCGTAGCGGCGTCGGCCGTGGCTCTCGCGGAGAGCGAGGGGCTCACGGGCCATGCAGCCGCAGTGCGGCGCCGGCTCTCGTGAGGAGGCAGCGAATTGGCGAAAGCGAAAACAGGGCGGCTTCGAAGCATTGCTCCGGGCAAACGCGCGGCGACCTCGCGAACCGGCGAGGTGAAGCGTGACACTTCCGAGACGCAGATCCGCGTGCGCGTAGATCTCGACGGAACGGGCAAGGCCAAGATCGACACCGGCATTCCGTTTCTCGACCACATGCTCGACGCGCTCTCGCGACACAGCCAGATCGACCTCGAGATTCACGCGCGCGGCGACACGCACGTGGACGATCACCACACGGTGGAAGACGTCGGCATCGCGCTCGGCCAGGCCATCGACTCCGCGCTCGGCGCCAAGGCCGGTATCGGACGCTTCGGTCACGCCGTGGTGCCTCTCGACGAGGCTCTCGTCGCGGTGACGGTGGATCTCAGCGGAAGGCCGTTCTTGACTTACAACGTGAAGCTGCGTCACCAACGGGTGGGAACTTTTGACGTCGAGCTCGTGCACGACTTCATGTTGGCGTTGATGAACGCGGCCAAGATGAATCTACACATCAACAAGGAGTACGGCCGAAACCCGCATCACGTGATCGAGGCGGCATTCAAGGCGCTCGCCCGCGCGCTGCGCGCGGCCGTGGCGCTCGATCCGCGGATCAAGGGCATTCCGTCCACCAAGGGAACGCTGAGAGACTAGAGATGATCGCCGTCGTCGACTACGGCATGGGCAATCTCCGAAGCGTCGCCAAGGCTCTCGAGCAAGTGGGCGCCGACGTCGAGGTGACGTCGAGCCCCGAGCGCATCGAGGATGCCGACGGCGTGGTGTTGCCGGGCGTCGGAGCCTTCGGCAATTGCATGGAGAACCTCCGCGCCGCCGGTCTCGAGGGATCCATGCGCACGGCTGCGAAGTCCGGCAAGCCGTTTCTCGGCGTGTGCGTGGGCATGCAGATTCTCTTCGAAGAGAGCGAGGAGTTCGGCCCGGTGGCAGGGCTCGGAATTCTGCCTGGGCGCGTGAAGCGGTTTGTTCCGCGAGACGCGACCCAGAAAGTCCCGCACATGGGCTGGAACACGCTCGAGCTGAGGCACCGCGTGCCGGCGCTGCGCGGCATCGCCGACGGCTCTTACGTCTACTTCGTACACTCGTTTTACGTGGAGACCGATGACCCGACCCTGGTTGCGAGCACCACGCCCTACGGCGTGAGCTTCGCGTCGAGTGTCGCGAGAGGCAATCTCTTCGCGACGCAGTTCCACCCCGAGAAGAGCCAGGCGGTGGGCCTCAAGATGCTCCGGAACTTCGTCGAGTCCGTCGGCGAGTCCGCGCGCACCGGGGCTTAGCGTGATCATCGTTCCCGCGATCGACATCCGGGGCGGCAAGTGTGTCCGCCTCTTCCAGGGCGACTACGCGCGCGAGACTGTCTTTGGCGATCGCCCGGCCGACATGGCGCGGCGTTGGATCGACGAAGGCGCCGAGGCGTTGCACTTGGTCGACCTCGACGGCGCGCGCTCGGGCCGAAGCGAGAACGAGAGCGCGGTCGCCCTCGTGCTGGCCGAGGTAGCGAAAGCGTCCACGTCGAAAGGACGGAAGATCGTCGTGGATCTCGGCGGCGGAATTCGCGACGAAACCGCCGTCGCGCTCTGGGTCGAGGCCGGCGTCGACCGCGTGATTCTCGGCACGGCGGCCATCGAGAAGCCCGAGCTGATCGACGCCGCTGCGAAGCGCTTTCCCGGCCGCGTTTGGGTCGGAATCGACGCGCGGGACGGCAAAGTCGCCGTGGACGGTTGGACGCGAACCACGGCCCGTGATGCCGCTGATGTCGCGTGCGACGCCGCGCGACGCGGGGCAGCCGGCATCGTCTACACCGACATCGGTCGCGACGGCACGGGCGGCGGCGTCAATGTGGAAGCTACCGCGGCGCTTGCCGATCGCGTGAGCATTCCCGTATTTGCATCAGGCGGCGTGCACTCAGCGGACGACGTTGCCCGTCTCAAGAAAGTGGAGAGCCGCGGCGTTGTCGGTGTCATCGTCGGTCGCGCGCTCTACGACGGTGCCGTCACGCTCGGCGCGCTGCTCCAAGCGGCCAAGTGAATCCTTCCTAGTGAAACCATGCTGACCAAGCGCATCATTCCCTGCCTAGACGTCAAAGACGGTCGCGTGGTGAAAGGCGTCAACTTCGTCGGGCTCCGCGACGCGGGCGATCCCGTCGAATGCGCTGCACGTTACGACGAGGAGGGCGCCGACGAGCTCTGCTTCCTCGACATCACCGCAAGCCACGAGAAACGCGGCATCATTCTCGACGTGGTCGCAAGGACGGCCGAAGAAGCGTTCATGCCGCTCACGGTAGGCGGCGGCGTGCGCACGGAAGACGACGTCCGCACGCTGCTCAAGGCCGGTGCGGACAAAGTCTCGATCAACACGGCGGCGGTGGACGACCCGGATTTTGTCGGCGCGGCCGCGCTTCGCTTCGGCAGTCAGTGCGTCGTGGTCGCGGTGGACGCGCGAAGTCGTCGCTATGCGGGCAACGCGGAGCGGGGCGAGACAAGCGCGCCCGAGCTTCCACGTTGGGCCGGCAGCTACCCCGAGCTCCTGCTCGATCCGGGCGCGAGCGAAGGCTGGGAGATCTTCACGCACGGCGGACGACGCGCCACCGGCATCGACGCGCTCGCGTGGTGCCGGCGCATGCAGCAGCTAGGAGCCGGCGAGATCTTGCTCACGAGCATGGATCGCGACGGCACTCGCGCCGGCTACGATTTGAAGCTCACGGCGGCGGTTTCCGATGCCACCGGTATTCCCGTCATCGCGTCTGGCGGCGTCGGCTGTCCCGAGCACCTGCTCGACGGCCTCACCACCGGCAAAGCCGACGCGGTGCTCGCCGCGAGCATTTTCCACTACGGCGAATACACCATCGCCCAATGCAAGCGCTTCCTCGAGCAACACCACGTCCGCGTGCGGCGTTGAGCGAGACCGAGCGCTGCTGCTCTAGAATGAAAGGCTGAGAGGACGAAATGGCGGACACGTTCGCGATCACAGGCGGTAGCGGCTTTCTCGGGATCAATCTCGCCCGCTATTTGTTGGCGAAGGGGCAAACGGTCGTCACGCTCGACCTCGCGCCTTTCGACTATCCCGACGTAGGCGACCGAGTTCGTGCCATCACCGGGGACATTCGAAAAGCCGAGCACGTGCGCGAAGCCGTCACGGGGGCCCGCTGTGTGATCCACACCGCCGCAGCGCTACCGCTCTACTCGCCCGAGGACATCTACACGACGGACATAGACGGAACGCGTCTCGTTTTGGCCGAATCCCTCCGCGCGGGCGTCGAGCGAGTCATCCACATTTCCTCGACGGCGGTCTATGGAATTCCCGACCACCATCCCCTCGTCGAAGACGACAAGCTCGTCGGCGTCGGGCCTTACGGCGAGGCCAAAGTGAAAGCCGAAGGGCTCTGTCTCGAGTTCCGCGAGCAGGGACTCTGCGTGCCGATCCTCAGGCCGAAGTCTTTCGTCGGGCCCGAGCGTCTAGGCGTATTCGCGCTTCTCTACGATTGGGCCCACGACGGGAGGAATTTCCCCGTGCTCGGGCGCGGCGACAATCTCTATCAGTACCTCGACGTCGAGGATCTCTGCGATGCCATCTGGCTGGCTGCGACGCTGCCGCGCGACGTCGTCAACGACACGTTCAACATCGGCGCGGCGGAGTTCGGTACCTTGCGGAGCGACTTTCAGGCCGTGCTCGACTACGCGGGCCATGGTCGACGAATCGTCGCGATTCCGGAGGCCCCCGCCATTCTCGCGCTGAGGCTGCTCGAGTTGCTGCGTCTCTCGCCGCTGTATGCGTGGGTCTACCAGACGGTAGGCAAAGAATCGTTCGTCTCGATCGAGAAGGCGCAGAAGCGGCTGGGATTCTCGCCGAAGTACTCCAACAAGGATGCCCTGCTGCGGAACTATCGTTGGTACCTCGAGAACCTCGACAACTTCCGCACGGACGCCGGTGTCTCCCACCGCGTCCCCTGGGCTCAGGGCTTGCTCCGCATGCTGAAGCCGCTGTTCTGAGGCAGCAATTTTTCGACTACGCCCGCGCCGCGTAGAGCTGCCACTTGCCGTCGATGCCCTTCAAGACGTGGGAGCCGCGATCCTCGAAAGTGAGGCCGGAGCCGGCGACGAGATCGCGCACGGTGCGGGACACCATCACTTCGCCGGGCGCTGCGAGTGATGCCACTCGCGCGCCGATGTGAACGGCGATTCCGCTGACGTCGTCGTCGCGAAGCTCGCACTCTCCCGTGTGGAGTCCCGCGCGAACCTCGACGCCGCAGGCCCGCACGGCGTTGACGATGGTGCTCGCGCAGCGGATCGAGGCGGCGGGCCGATCGAAGGTGGCGAGGAAGCCGTCGCCCGTCGTCTTGATCTCACGGCCGCGAAACGCGGCGATCTGCTCGCGGACGATCGCGTTGTGGCGACCGAGGATTTCTTTCCAAGCAGCGTCTCCCGACGACGCGGCTAGTCGCGTCGAGTCGACGATGTCGGTGAAGAGCACGGTGGCGAGTACGCGGTCGGTCTCGACGGTAGCGCGGGTGCCGGTGACGAACTGCCCCACTTCCGCCACTACTTTCTCGCTGTCGCCGAGCCACGGGAAGTGGTCGTCGCCGTCGAGCTCGACGATGCGAGATCCAGCGATCGCCCGCGCGATCTCCCGCGCGCCCTCGATTGGAATGGGATCGTCTCGCCGGTGCATGACCAGCGTCGGCACGTTGATCACGGGGAGGACCGGGCGCACGTCGATCTCTCGGACCATGCGAAGAACGGCTGCAGCCATGGCGGGGCTAGCGCTCATCCGTTCGACGCGCGCGAAGACCTTGAGCGCGGCCGCGTCGCCGACGAGGCTCGGTACGAAGTGCTCGAGCAGGAACCGTCCGCTGCCCCAGTCGCGGCGCATCGCCTCGAAATCGAGGCCCGTGAAGAACCTGTCGACAAGCGCGCTGCCGGGGCCGGCGTAGGCGAACGTTCCGAAGAGAACGAGGTGCGTCGCACGCCTGGGATGGGTGGCCGCGAAGAGCATGCTCATCGGCCCGCCTTCCGAGAGGCCGATGAGCGCGGCACGCTCACTGCCGGCAGCGTCCATCACCGCGCGCACGTCGTCCATGCGCTGATCCAACGTGGGCGGCGCGCCGAGCAGCGGGTCCGAGAGCCCAGTGCCCGGCTTGTCGAACATGATGAGGCGCGCGAAAGACGCGAGCCGCCGGAAGAAACGCGCCGATATGGGATTCTCCCAATTGAGCTCGAGGTGCGAAACGAAGCCCGGGACGAAGACCAGGTCGATCGGCCCTTCGCCCACGACTTGGTAGGCGACGCTGACATCGCCCGAGCGCGCGTAGCGGGTCTCGGGCACGGTGAAGCTCATGACTCGATCGCGTCCCACTCTACGCGATAGTTGATGCCGAGGTTCGTGATGCGCTGGATGAGCTCGGGATACTCGATGCCGGCAGCCTTGGCGCTCATGGCGAGGTCTTCCTTCGCCTGGAGGTCGGGGTTGGGGTTCGCTTCGAGCGCATAGACGTTGCCGTTCTCGGCCACGCGTAGATCGATACGCGCGTAACCCGTCAGCTTCAACACGCGGTAGATGCGCGCACACGTTTTCGCGATCTGCTCTTCCATGCCGGTGGGAAGGTTTTTCGCGCGCTCGGTGTCGATCTTGTACTTCTTTTGGTAGTCGAGATCCCACTTCACCTTGGCGGTCGCGATGCGAGGCGCGTGATCCGGGAGCTGGTCCAACATCAGCTCCCAGAGCGGAAACGTGTGGAGCCGGTCGTTGCCGACGATGCCTAGGTAGAGCTCGCGGCCTTCGACATATTCCTCGGCGATCACGTCCACTCCGAAGGTCTCGTGCATGAACTCGACGCGCTCCTTGAGCTTCTCGTCGCTCGTGACGAGCGACGCCTGAGAGATGCCGAGCGAAGCTTCTTCGTTGAGTGACTTGACCACCAGCGGGTACGCTACCTTGCCACGCCGCCGTACTTTGCGTCCCATCGGAAACACGATGAAGCGCGGCACGCGGATTCGATGGAACGCGAGCAATTGCTTCGACAGCGCCTTGTCGCGCGCGAGCATGAGACCGCGCGGGTTGCAGCCCGTGTAGCGCTTACGCAGCAGCTCGAGGTAGCTCACCACGTGCTGGTCGTAGACGGCGACACCGTGGAAGTGGACGAGGAGATTGAACGCGACGTCGGGCTGGAGCTCCGCGAACGCCTGGCGGATCGGTCCGAGGTCGCTGCCGACTCCGAGCTTCACCACTTCGTGGCCGAGCTCGCCGAGAGCGGCGATCACGTCGACCTCGGTGCGATAGTCGGCGGTCTCCTTCTCGGTGAGACCCGAGAGGTCGAGCGGAGGCACAAGGTCCTCGTGCATGAGGACCAGCACCTTGAGGCGCTTCCGCGTCATCGTGCGAACTGATGGTAGCCTTTCTCGATGTACTTGGCGGCATGTCGCGCTACGCGCTGCGTCGCGCGGCGCTGCGAAGCGAGTCGCTTGCGCGCCAGCACCAGATCGAGCGCGACCGAGCGACGGATCATGTCCGAGAGAACCCGGTCGATCGCGTGAGCGGCCTCGCCGGTGGAGCGCGCGACGAGGAAGCGAATTCTCGGCTGTGCGCGGCGCAGAAACTCGGCCGCCGACTCGCTTGCGTCCTCGAAGTCGCGCGGCGTGAAGAGGCGCGAGAGATCGCGGTCGTAGCTGTGAATGACCTCGGCGCCGTAGCGCTTGCGCTTCCGCTGATAGTACTCGCGGAGCGTCGTTTTGAGCTCCGAAAGCGGCTCGACTTGCTCTCGCGAGCGGACGCTCGGTCGCTTGCCCGCGATCTCGCGCATGGCGCGATTCACGTAGCGCAGCTTCGCGATCGCCGGCCAGTCTTTGTAGCGCGCTCTCCAGCGCGACGACGGATCGAGCCACACGGCGAAGGTCTCGGCGAAGTCTTCCGCGGGATGGCTTTGCGCGTACCAGCGATCGAGGTGACGGACGAAGCGCTTGCTGTAGGGCTTCGGCCGATAGTGGCGCACGTACGGTGTCGTCCACGCGCCGAAGGTCTCGCGCCAATCGGCGCGACGATGGACGCCGAAGGCGGAGTCCAGCGCGTGCGCAGCTTCATGACGGAGCAGCTGCATGCACTCGCGCTCGGTGCCGCCCTCGACCTCCTGCATCTGACGATGCTCGAGCGCCATGAGTCGCGGGTGCGCGAGGTAGAACGGAATCGCGAAGCCGGGCACCCCATCGGGCGAGAACCACTCGGTCGAGAGCCAGCAGTGCGGGCGAAATTTCAGTCCACGTTGCGCGAGCTCGTCATAGAGAACTTCCACGCGAGTCGCGAGCTCGGAGTCGCGAAGCTCGAGATCGAGATCGCAGAAACGGAGATCGAGAAGGCCCGCGTCGGTGAGCTCGGTCCAGTGAGGGCGGCTCTCCGAACGGGGTGCTCGCTGCGCTCTCGAAGCGGTGTTTTTCCTGACCCTGGCCATCGCGGAACCGGGATACTGTCCGCGTGCCTGAGAGATCGCAATGGCCGATGGAACCGGCCGAAAAGCCCGGTGTCTACGGCCCTGTCGGGAGGCGCGAGAGCTCGGGTATCGGCGGCTTGCCGGCCAGCTCGTACGCGTATCGATGGAGGCGATGCAGCTCGTCCTCGATCTTCCGGCGAAAGCGCTCGAACTCGATCACGCTCCCGCGCGGGTCCGGCGGCGGCAGCGGAGGTGACACGACCACGCGGAGCCGTCCGAACGGCAGCGGAATCAACGTTCGGTCCCAAGTCGGCATGTGAAACGCGTGCGACGCCGACATCTTGATGCAGTAGACGGTCGCACCGGTGCGAAGCGCGAACTGCGCGATGCCCGACCGCACGACGCCGGCCGGACCGCTCGATCCGTCGGGCGTAAAGGCGGTGATCCCGCCCCCGTCGTCGACCGCGTCGCGGACCATCTCGTCCAGGATGGGGCTTCGGCGCTTCGCGCTCGCGCTCGATCCGCCTCGCGCGGTGAGGCACCCGATGTGTGCGAGCGCGGCCGCAATGATCTCGCCCGCGTCGCCTTTCTGGGCGAGCGCCTTGATACGCCGGTCCCGGCAGAACCACGGCATGGCGACGATGTCTTGATGGAGGAGCGCGAGCGCGATTCGGTCGTCGGGTGTTCTCTGGTCGATGACGCCGCGGAGCTCGCGGAGATCCACGGTGCTCGTCGCTTCGACGAAGCGCATGTAGAGCACGTAGAGCCGCGGAACGATCTTCGTGAGAAGGCGCACGCCCGACTTCTTCAGTCGGCGCCTGAAGTCGGGTGGTGTCGGGGCCGCGGCGTCGATCGCCTTACTCCGCGGCTTCGAGCCAGCGCTCGGCGTCGATCGCCGCTTGGCAGCCACTACCGGCCGCGGTGACAGCCTGACGGTAGGTCGAGTCCTGCACGTCGCCGCAAGCGAAGACGCCCGCGATGTTCGTGTACGTCGAACCCGGCTTCGTCACGATGTAGCCCTTGGCGTCGAGCTCGATCAAGCCTTTGAAGAGCTGCGTGTTCGGCACGTGGCCGATCGCCATGAACACGCCTTCACAATCGAGACGGCGCTTCGCTTTCGTCTTCGTGTCGACGAGCGTGACTGCGGTGACGCCGCCGTCGGCACTGCCGTGGATCTCTTCGATGCTCGCGTTGGTTATGAAAGAGATCTTCGGATGCTTCTTCGCGCGGTCGAACATGATCTTCGACGCGCGGAACTCTTCGCGGCGGTGCACGATCGTGACCGTGCTCGCGAACTTCGTAAGAAAATTCGCTTCTTCCATCGCCGAGTCGCCGCCGCCGACGACCAGCACGCGCTTGTTCTTGAAGAAGAAGCCGTCGCAGGTGGCACAAGCGGAAACGCCGTGACCCATGAGCCGCGTTTCGGACTCGATACCGAGCAGCCGGGCCGTGGCGCCGGTAGAGATGATCAGGGCTTCGCAGGCGAGCTCGCGGCCGTCGGTCTCGAGCTTGAACGGGCGCTTCGAGAGATCGACGGACTCGACGGTTCCGGTGACGAAGAGCGTGCCGAAGCGTGCGGCCTGAGCACGGAAGCGCTCCATCATCTCGGGCCCCATCAGGCCGTCGGGAAAGCCGGGGTAGTTCTCGACGTCGGTGGTGATCGTGAGCTGCCCGCCGGGCTGAGCGCCCTCGACCACGAGGGGCACGAGGTTGGCGCGCGCGGCGTAGAGCGCCGCCGTGAGGCCTGCGGGCCCGGACCCGAGAATGATGATCTTGTGGTGCTCTACCGCCATGCTCTCGTATGCTTTTGCCTAGACTCTTGCTTATACTCGCGCGCGCTCGTCGGTCACCGCGTCGCGCGGGCTTACCGACTTCGTGACCGGCTTGCAAGTCGGTCGACGGGAGCGAGCGCGGCGGAAGTCCGGCGTTTCCGAGGGAGTCTCGATGAGCAAGCTCACACATCTCGACGAGAGAGGTCGCGCGCGAATGGTGGACGTCTCCGACAAGGCAATCACACGTCGCGAAGCGCGTGCCGGCGCGACGCTTCGCATGCAGCCGGCGACCCTCGAGCGCATCGTTGCCGGCGACTTGCCGAAAGGCGACGTGCTCGCGGTCGCGCGCACCGCCGGCATCATGGCCGCGAAGCAGACGGCGAGCCTCATCCCTCTCTGTCATCCCTTGCCTCTCGACAGCGTGGACGTAGCGATCGAGCGCGACGGCCTCGACGCGCTCCGAATCGAGGCTACCGTCATCGTGACCGCGAAGACCGGCGCGGAGATGGAAGCTTTGGTCGCCGTGAGCGTGGCCGGGCTCACCGTGTACGACATGTGCAAAGCGATCGATCGCGGGATGGAGCTCGGAGCCGTAGCCCTGCTCGAGAAGAGCGGCGGAAAGAGCGGAACCTACCGTCGCGAATAGCGCGAGAATCCCACCCCTGTCATTGCGCCGACGCGCGCGAGCGTGGTCTCTCGTTCCTATGAGCATCGCTTGCGGGTTCCCGCGGTCGCTACCCTCCGATTCGAAGTCTCCAATCCGCGAAGGCCCTCGCGAACGTCTGGAGCTCAGCGGCGCAGAGGCGCTCAGCGAAACCGAGTTGCTCGCGTTGGTGCTCGGCACCGGGCACCGCGCCGGCGGAGACGCTACGGCGATGGCGGGACGATTGCTCGAGCGCTTCGGCAGCGTGCAGCGAATCGTGGTCGCATCGGCCGCGGAGCTGGCGTCGATTCCGGGTGTCGGCCGAGCGCGGGCTGCTACGCTCACCGCACTCGGAGAAATTTCGCGGCGGCTCGCCGCGACACGTCTCGAGCGAGGCGTGCAGATCCGCTCGCCCCGCGACGTGCACGCCCACTTCGGCCCCTTGCTGGCGGCCGAGAAGAAAGAGCGCTTCTACGCCATCCTCCTCGACAGCAAGAACCGCGTGCTCGGAAACTTACGGATCTCGGAAGGATCTCTCGGCGCGTCGCTGGTGCATCCGCGCGAAGCGTTTCGCCCAGCGATTCGCGAGTCGGCCGCCGCTGTAATCTTTCTCCACAACCACCCGAGCGGCGACCCGCTGCCGAGCGCCGAAGATCGTCAGATCACCGGCCGCCTTCGCGAAGCCGGCGAGCTCCTCGGCATCCCCATGCTCGACCACGTCATCGTCGGCGGCGAAGAGTACTACTCCTTCGCCGACGCGACTTAGCTGAGCGCCGAGCTAGCGAGTGACGAAGATCCAGACGCTACAATCGGGCGCCCGGCCGCGATGTTGTACCTCGCGCCTCGCCAGCTTGGCGCTCGTGGGTACGTCGGAGTGAGGCACCGCGCGTCCAACGGTGAGCTGCGAGCCGGCGAGCAGCGAACGATGGGCTGTCATCGGCCGTCGACTAAAAAGGGATGTCGTCGTCGCCGCTGCCGGACGGGGGAGGCTCGAGATGCGCGTCGTCGAAGCCGCCGCCGCCGCCGCCACTAGCGCCGGCGCCTTCGCCCTTGCCGCCGCCGACGAACTGAACGCGGTCCGCGACGACCTCGGTCGAGTAACGGTCGTGGCCTTCCTTGTCCTGCCACTTCCGGGTCGAAAGGCGACCTTCTACGTAGACCGAGCGGCCTTTCTTCAAATACTGATTGCAGTTCTCGGCCTGACGGCCCCAGACCACGATGGTGTGCCACTCGGTGCGCTCTTTGCGCTCACCGGCCTGGTCGGTCCATACCTCGTTCGTCGCCACGCGGAGCGTGCAGACGGCTTTCCCTCCCTGCGTGTGACGCAGCTCGGGATCCTTGCCGAGATTGCCCAGAATGATGGCCTTGTTCACTGATGCCATGCTACGTTTCTCCCCGGCGTCAGGACCGGCTTCCATTTCATCGGCCTGGCGAACGAAATCGCGCCGAAGCTAGAGCCCTGAGGCGACCGTGTCAATTCATCATGAGTGATGATCGCGAGCCGCCGAGCACATTCGCACGGGCGGTCGCGAGTATCCGCCTCGGCACCTTCTACCTGTTCAGCGCGCTTTTCATTCCGGTGATCTTGCTCGTTGCTCTGCTCGACTCGACGGGCTCGGCGTACTACCCGCTGGCGCGCTTTTGGGCTCGCGCCGGCCTCGCGATCTTCCGCATCCGCGTTGCTGCGACCGGGATCGATCGACTGAAGCCCGGCCAAGACTACGTGCTGCTTGCGAATCATCGGAGCCATTTCGACAGCTTCGCCGTCGTCGCTGCGCTCGACACGCGGGAAACTCGCTGGGTCGCGAAACGGGAGCTAACGAAGGTGCCGCTCTTCGGGTATGGTCTCAAAGTGACAGGGCAAATCTTGGTCGATCGAAGGGACAACGCGCAGGCGATCGCGGCGCTGAAACAGAGCCTCGGAAAGCGCGGCGTCTCGGTGGTGTTCTTTGCCGAGGGCGAGCGCTCCTACGGGCGAAAGCTCGCGACGTTCAAGAAGGGCGGCGCGGCGTTCGCGATCGACGCCGGACTACCCGTGGTGCCGGTCGCCATCTCGGGCTCCGAGCGGGTGCTGCCGAAGCACTCGCTCATCGTGCTGCCCGGCCTCATTCGTGTCGCTTTCGGTGAGCCGATTCCTACCTCAGGCATGAGCTCGGCCGATCGCGAACAGCTGACGACGCTGGCGCGAGGTCGAGTCGTTCAATTGCTCGCCGACATGGAGTCGGCGAGCGCGGGAGCCTGACGGTATGGCTTCGAAACCGCCGCTTCGCATCGTGCCGCTCGGCGGCCTCGGCGAGTTCGGTCTCAACTGCATGGTCGTCGAGTACGGTGACGACGCTGTCGCGATCGATTGCGGCGTGATGTTCCCCGAAGACCACATGATGGGGATCGACCGCGTGATCCCCGACGTCACGTATCTCCAACAGCTCGGCGATCGCCTTAAGGGGTTCGTCGTCACTCACGGTCACGAAGATCACATCGGCGCGTTGCCTCACATTCTTCCCGAGATCGACGTGCCCATTTTCACGACCAACTTCACCGCTGCGTTGCTCGAGGAAAAACTCGACGAGTATCCGCAAGCCCGTGATGCGGTGATCGAGCGAATCTCGCCGCGCTCTCCCTTCAAGCTCGGCAGGCTCGTGATCGAGCCGCTTCGCGTCACCCACAGCATCGTCGACGCTTGCGGTGTCGCGGTGCGGGCCGGCCAGGACCTCGTCATTCACACCGGCGACTTCAAGCTCGATCCGACACCGATCGACGGCGAAACCGCCGACATCGAGCGCTTTCGAGAGCTCGGCGACGAAGGCGTGAGTCTGCTCATGTCCGACTCGACCAACGTCGAGGTAGACGGCTCGACGGAGTCGGAATCGAAGATCCCCGAGTACTTGCGCCCGATTTTCCAGAAGACACGCGGTCGGATCTTCGTCACGACTTTCGCGTCCCACATTCACCGAATGCAGAACTTGGTGAACCTCTGCATCGAGTTCCGTCGCTTCATCTGCTTCGTCGGGCGAAGCATGGAGAGGAACTCCGCGCTCGGGACTCGCACCGGTCACCTCGTCATTCCGGGCGCTCAGCTCATCGGTCAACGCGAGGCCGAGAAGCTGCCGCCCGGCGATGTCTGCTTCATCGTCACCGGATCACAAGGCGAGCCCGGCTCCGCGATGTCTCGGATCGCGATGCTCGAGAAGAAGAATCTCCAACCCGGTCCCGGCGACGCCATGATTTTTTCTGCGCGGCCCATTCCGGGGAACGATCGCGCGATCAGCGCGGTGATCGACCAACTCTACAAGTGCGGCGCCGAAGTCTACGACGGTCGGCGCCAACTCGTGCACGTCTCCGGTCACGCGTTTCGCGACGAGCTCCAACAAATGCTCGAGCTCACGCGGCCGAGCAGCTTCGTTCCACTCCACGGCGAGTATCGAAATCTCGTCCACCACGCGCGTCTCGCCGAGGCGACGGGTGTGGACGCTCGCAACTGCTTCTGTCTCACCGACGGCGACGTGCTCGAGTTTCGCGACGGAGAACCGGCTCGTGCCGGCACCGTCCCGGTCGGTCGTGTGATGATTGACGGCGAGGTGTCAGGGGGCATCGCCGAGACGGTGGTGAGAGATCGCCGCCACATCTCCGAAGACGGCGTGGCGATGGTCATCTTGGCCGTGTCCCGGCAGACCGGCGAGATCATTTCCGGGCCGGATTTCGTGACTCGCGGTCTGGCCTCGCCTGACGGCGAGGGGGATTTCCGAGAGCTCAAAAAAATGGTGACGGGCCGGGTCCGCGAAATGTCGCGGGCGGCGGTGGCCGACGTGGCCGAGCTCCAGGAAGAGCTTCGGCTCGTGGTTCGCCGCTATTTTCGCCGCACTTTGGGGCGACGTCCCGTGGTCGTCCCCTACGTCATGGAGCTCTGAGCCCCTGCCTCCGGTCGCCGTTGCGACCGAGCGCGGCATTTCGGCTATACTCCCTCGCCTTGGGCCCTTCGTCGCCGGTTGAAAGCGGGCGGCGGATGGTGGGGTTGGGTGAAGGGGCGTGGCCAAGAGTCGTAAAGGCGCGGAAACGGCGCCGTCCAGAATTCTCTACGAAGTCGAGGGCATCGTCTGCGCGGCCATCGCCGCCGTAATGGCCTTGAGCTTCTTCTCCTACGTTCCGGAGCTTCCTCAGCGAAATCAGGTAGGCCCGCTAGGACACTGGCTCGCGAGCGTGCTCGTTCAGGCCTTCGGAGCAGCGGCCTATCTATTTCCGGCCCTGCTCGCCCTCGGTGCTCTCGCCCTTTTCGCAAACGTCGGTGCCATGACCTCGCCGCTGCGCGCTCTTGGGGCTTTCGCTCTCTTGATCGAGGCGTCGGTGGCGCTCGCGCTCTACCGCACGGGGGTGGCGACCGAGAATGCCGGCGGCTGGGTCGGCGGCTTCCTCGCCACCGTCATGCGCGACGCGCTCGGTCGCGCCGGCTCGACAGTAGTGCTTTTCGCGCTCGGTCTGCTCGTATGGCTGATGCTCACCGCGACCCCGCTTTCGCGAGTGTTCGAAGCGCTGTCGGCACGCTTTGACGGTTTGTTCGGTGCCGCCGGTGCTCGCTTCGCCGAGCTACTGAAATCGATGATGGCCCGCGCATGGGCCGCGCGACCCCGCATCGGTCACGCGCCCGAGATCGGCCGGCAGGAGCCGAGGACGGCGCGAGCCAAGAAAGCGCGTGGGGAAGAAGACGAGAGGCCGGTCGTTTTCGGCGACACGGACGTCGAGCCGGCGCCCACGCGAGCTGCCACTCTGCTCGAGATCTCGCGCCCCGAGACCAAGAGCGAGAGGAAGAAAGGGAAGGGCGAGATCGACCAGGAAGAGTTCAGCTTCGCGCTCGAGTGCGACGACTACCAGCTGCCGCCCATTCGTCTACTCGGCAAGAGCGACGACCCGACCGAGTACGTCGACGAGAAGACCCTCGTTGCTCAGTCCAAAGTCCTCGAGCAAAAGCTCGCCACCTTCGGTGTGGCGGGCCGCGTCGTCGCCGTACGGCCCGGCCCGGTGATCACGACTTTCGAGTTCGAGCCCGATGCGGGCATCAAGGTGAGCCGCGTCGTGAATCTTTGTGACGATCTGACCATGGCGCTTCGTGCTCACGGCGTGCGTATCGTGGCCCCCATTCCAGGCAAGAACGTCGTCGGCATCGAGGTGTCGAATCGGAGTCGCGCCGTCGTTGGGCTCCGCGATCTCGTCGACAGCGACGATTTCCGTCGCGCCCGCTCGCCGCTGACGCTGGCGCTCGGGCGCAACACGACGGGCGCGTCGGCTTTCGCCGATCTCTGCAAGATGCCCCATCTCTTGATGGCGGGCGCGACCGGCACCGGTAAGTCCGTGGCACTGAACGCGATGATCGTCAGCTTGCTCTACAAAGCCACACCGCGAGACGTACGCTTCATCATGATCGACCCGAAGATGCTCGAGCTCGCGCTCTACGACAGCATTCCTCACCTGCTGGTGCCCGTGGTGACGGACGTCAAGAAAGCCGCCGCTGCGCTCGCCAACGTGATGCGCGAGATGGACCGTCGCTTCGAGCTCATGAAGGACCTCCAAGTGAGAAGCATCGACGACTACAACGCTCGCGTCGCCGAGCTCGACGACGACGATGAGGATGAAGTCGAAGAGGAGGAAGAAGATGACGATGGCGAGCTCGCGGGGGACGAGGACGAGCTCGAAGAAGAAGAAGCTGACGCGCTCGAAGTAGGCGAGGAAGACGAGGACGAGGAAGGCGACGATGACGAAGCGGAAGACGAGGATGAGAAGGGCGCGGACGCGAGCGCCGGCAACGGCGCGAAGGCGGAAGCCGAGAAGCCGCGCCACGAGCATCTCCCCCGCATCGTCGTCATCGTCGATGAGCTAGCCGACCTCATGATGACGGTAGGTCGTGACGTCGAGCAGTCGATCACGCGCCTTGCGCAGAAAGCGCGTGCGGCGGGCATCCATCTCATCGTTGCCACCCAGCGCCCTTCCGTGGACGTCATCACGGGCCTCATCAAAGCGAACTTCCCCTCCCGCATCTCCTTCCAAGTGACGGCGCGGCCCGACTCGCGAACCATATTGGACTCGATCGGTGCCGAGCGTCTGCTCGGCAACGGCGACCTGCTCTACATGGCGCCGGGCACGTCGAATCTAGAGCGCCTCCACGGCTCCTACATCACCGACCGCGAGATCACGGAGATCGTAAAGTTCCTCAAGAAACAGGGTGATCCGGAGTACATGATGGATCTCCTCGAGACGCCGGCAAGCGAATCCGACGGCGAGGACGGCGAGGAGCTGCATGACGACCTCTACGACAAGGCCGTTGACCTCGTGATCGAGCACGGGCAGGGTTCCACGTCGTGGGTGCAGCGAAAGCTCAACATCGGTTACAACCGCGCGGCGCGCATGATCGAGGAGATGGAGCGGCAGGGCGTGGTCGGTCCGGCCGACGGTGCGCGACCACGAAAGGTCTTGGTCGGGCCTCACGCACCCATCTGACGATCCTCCGCACGGCGCTCGCGCTTTTACTCTCGTTCTGCGGATTCGACGCGGCGCGAGCCGCGACAGCCGAAGAAATCTGGAGCGCCTACGAGAAGCGCTGGCTCGCGACGCGCTCGTATAGCGCGTCGTTTCGTCAAAAAATCGAGATTGCCGGCGTAGACGGCACCGTCGAGAGCGCGGGCAAATTCTACTTCGCGCGCCCCGATCGCATGCGCTGGGACTATCTCGAAGGACAGAAGCAGGTCGTCGTCGGCGACGGCCGGAACGTCTGGATCTACCAACCCGATTTGGAGCAAGTCTACCGCGTGGACTACGGCACCGCTTTCGGGAGCGGCGGGCTCGTCGCGCTGCTCGCGGGCCGCGAAGGATTGTCGCGCCGCTATCGAACGACTCTCCTCGACGCCGGCGCGAGCACCATCCAGATTCGCCTCATCCCCTCCGACGGCGCCGGTGAGATGCTGGATCTCACCATGGCGGCCGGAACGATGGATCTCGTGACGGTGCGCGTGACGGATCCCGCCGGCTCCGTCACGGTCGTGAAATTCGACGGTCCCACGCGCAACATCGCCGTAGACGACGAGCTATTTCGCTTCACCCCGCCGGCAGGCGTGGACGTGATCGACTCGCCGCCGGCCTCGGCCCCGTGAGGAGAGACCATGCCGTCTTTTGACGTCGTTTCGAACGTCTCGTGGCACGAGATCGACAACGCACTCCAGCAAGCGACGAAGGAGCTTGGCCAACGTTTCGACTTCCGCGGCTCGGACACGAAGATCGAGATCAAGGAAAAAGTGTTCCACGTCGAGTCCGCCGACGAGTACAAGGTCGGCGCGGCCGTCGAGGTGCTCCGCGAGAAGCTCGCGAAGCGGAAAGTCCCTTTAGACGCGCTCGATCCGGGCAAAATCGAGCCGGCGGGCGGCGCCCGTGCGCGTCAAGAGATCAAGATTCGCTGCGGCATCGAGACCGAGATCGCCAAGAAGATCGTGAAGAGCATCAAGGACAGCAAGCTCAAGGTGCAGGCTGCCATTCAGGGGGACGCCGTGCGGGTCAGTGGCAAGAGCCGCGATGATCTCCAGACCGTGATCGCGCATCTCAAAGGCGGGAGTTTTGGCCAGCCGCTTCAGTTCGAGAATTTCCGGGATTGAGCCCGGCGCCGGCGGAAACACTCGTTGGGTAAACGCATTCATTTCGTTCCGCTCGGCTGCGCCAAGAATCAGGTGGACGGCGAGCTGATGCTGGGGCGCGCGATCGCGGAGGGTCACGAGATCGTCGCCGATGCGGAGAGCTCCGATGTGCTCGTCGTCAACACTTGCGCCTTCATCGAGGAGGCACGGAAAGAGTCTGTCGGCAAAATCCTCGAGCTCGCGGCGCTCAGAACCGGCGATCGGAAGCTCGTCGTGACCGGCTGCATGGCCGAGCGCTACGGCAGCGAGCTCGCGCGCGAGATTCCCGAGATCGACGCGATGGTGGGCACCGGTGCGCTCGATCGCTTCACGGAGGCGCTCGACGCCGACGGCGGCACGGTCTTCCGCGCAGGCCCTCACTATCTGCCGAGCGCGCGCATGGAGAGGGCCGTCGCGGACACCGACGGGTCCGCCTATCTCAAAGTCTCCGAGGGCTGCGACCACGACTGCGCGTTCTGCGTCATTCCCGACATTCGCGGTCGTCACGCGAGCCGCCCCCTCGAGGATGTCGTTGCCGAGGCGCGTCTGCTCGCCGAGCGTGGAATCGTCGAAGTGAATCTCGTGGCGCAAGATCTGAGCGCCTACGGGCGCGATCTCGGACAACGCGACGGTCTGGCCGCGTTGCTCCGTGCGCTCGGCGACGTCGGCGGTCTCGAGCGAGTCCGTTGCCACTATCTCTATCCCAACACGCTTGCGGACTCCGCGCTCGCGGCGATGGCGGAGGTCGGCAACGTTTGTCCTTACGTCGACATGCCGCTTCAGCACGCGGACGAGACCATGCTCCGCTCGATGCGCCGCGGCGGTACTCGTGATTCGCTTCGCCGCCTGCTCGATCGAGTGCGCGGCAAGCTCGGCGATCCGGTGGTGCGGAGCACGTTCATCGTCGGCTATCCGGGCGAGACCGAGAAGATGTTCGAGGAGCTCTGCGGCTTCGTGGAAGAGATCCGCTTCGATCGGATCGCGGTGTTCCGCTACTCGCCCGAGGAGGGCAGTGCCGCGGCGAAGCTGCCCGGCCGAGTTCCCGATCTCGTTGCCGAGTACCGGCGCGACTCCTTGCTCGCGATTCAAGAGGAGATCGCTGGCGATAGAGCGTCGCGTTTCGTCGGCAGAATCGAGCGTGTGCTCGTTTGCGATCACGACGCCGACGACGGCTGGACGGCGCGTACAACCGGCCAAGCCCCCGATATCGACGGACAGACCTGGCTCGGTGATTCCGGCCTCGAGCTCGAGCGCGGCCGCACGATCGACGTCGAGATCACCGCTGCCGACGCGTACGATCTCTACGGCACACCGGTTTTTCACGCACCAGGGATTGACGCCGACCAAAAGCGCAACTAGTTTACCGGCCCGTTCGCGGCCTGGACGCGAGCGCAACCACCGGCGTCAAGCCCGCGGCGGAGTGTTCTACGGATGAGAAAGCGCGAGAAAGACAAGTTCCGAGCCATGCTTCTGCAGCTCCGCAAGGACATCACGCGCGAGATTCAGCAGGACGTTCAGGAAGGACGCGAGGGTGAGGCCGGCGACGGCCGCGACACCTACGACATCGCGAGCGACGAGCGCGATCGCGAGATCAGCCTCCTCCTGAGCGACCGCGAGCGCAGAAAGCTCCAGCAAATTGACGACGCTCTCCATCGACTCGAGAGCGAGGATTTCGGCATGTGCGAAGAGTGCGGGGGCGAGATCGCTGCCGGTCGCCTCGAGACGATGCCGTTCACCCGCCTCTGCGTCACCTGCCAGAGCGAGTTCGAGCAGGCGCAGCGCACGGTACAGAACGAGGGCAATTCCGCTCCCGTCCCCCGCTATCCCAGCGCAGACTCCGAAGACGAAGGATCCTGAGCCGAGCGCGCGTGCACCACGGCGCCGCCCGGCGCGCGTGACGCCGCCAATGCCTACGACGCCCACGACGACCGCAGAGCTCCGTCGCGACGCCCTCGAGGCATGGCGTGCGGGCGTAAAGGCCGCATCTCCCGTGGCAGCGGTGGAGCGAGCGCTTCGTACGCGCCCGGAGCTCAGGGCCGCGAGCGATCGAACTCTCGTCGTCGCAACCGGCAAAGCCGCCGTGGCGATGCTTCGCGGTGTCGGGCCCGGCGTGCGGGGCTGGGCCATCGTTCCCGAAGACAGCGACACCACCGGTACGCCAATCGGGGTCAACGTCCTTCGCGGAGGCCATCCCTTGCCGACTCAGGAAGGCTTCGAAGCGAGCCGCGAAGTGCTGGCCGCGGTTGCGCGCCTCGACGAGCGTGCGCGTCTTCTCTACCTCGTCTCCGGCGGCAGCTCGGCCCTCTTCGAAGTGCCGCTGGATGCAATCGACGCAGACGACCTCATCGACACCTACTCGCTGCTGCTCGCGAGCGGCATGCCGATCGACGAGATGAACTGTGTCAGGCGGGCGCTTTCGCGCGTGAAGGCCGGAGGGCTCGCCCGCGCAGCATACCCGGCGAGTGTGGTCACGCTCGCGGTTTCCGACGTGCCCGGCGACGCAGCGCTCGACATCGGGTCGGGTCCGACGGTCGCTTCGACCGAGCCACCGGAGCGCGCGCTCGAGCTCGTCGAGCGCTACGATCTCGCCGGCGCGCTGCCGGAAAGTGTTCTCGTGGTGCTTCGAGACGTCGCGCGTCGGCCGCCGGAAGCTCTGAAAGACAACCCGGCTCGTATCGAGTCCTTCGAGGTCTTGGTCCGCGCAGCGCAAGCGGAGGAAGCCGCCGAAGATCATCTCGCGGAGCGAGACTACGAGATCGTCACAGCGTCGGTGGCAAGCCTCGCAGGCGACGCGACGAAAGCCGCGTGGCAGCTTGTCGAGACCTTCGAGAAGCTCGCCGCGAGCGGCAATCGATGCGCGCTCGTGCTCGGCGGCGAGACAACCGTGCGCCTGCCCGAAAGACCGGGAAGGGGCGGCCGGAACCAGCACTTCGCTGCCGTGCTGGCGGCGGCTCTCGCCGGTCGCGAAGGATTCGCCTGCATGGTCGGCGGCACTGACGGGCGCGACGGCGATAGCGATGCCGCCGGCGCTCTCGTCGACGGAACGACGGGGGCTCGCGTCGCCGCCGCGGGGCAGGATCTCCGCGAAGCGATCGCATGCTTCGACACCGGAACCGCGCTCGCTGCGGCCGGTGACGCCGTCGTGACCGGCCCGAGCGGAACGAACGTCGCCGACCTGTTGGTTGCTACTTTCGAGGCTCGCGCCAAGCCGCCGGTAGCCCGCGGGAAGTGACGCGGGATCTGTGCTATCTCTCGGCGCCGTGAGCGGCGAAACCGGGCACTTGAGCGAGATCTTCACGTCCTACCAAGGCGAGGGCGCTCGCGTCGGTGAAAAGCAGCTCTTCGTGCGCTTCGCCGGTTGCCATCTCCGTTGCACCTACTGCGACACCCCCGCTTCCCTCGTTCGCGTGCCGACTTGCGAGGTGAGCTATCCGGGCGGCCGGGCGGAGACGCTCGTGAACCCGATCCCGGTCGGCGAGCTCGCCAGAGTCATCGGACGTTGCCTCGAGGAAGCCCCTGACATCGCAGGCATCGCGATCACGGGCGGCGAGCCGATGCTCCAGCAACGCTTCATTCTCGCGTGGCTCACCGAGGCGTCGCCGTCCGTGAGCTGTCTTCTCGAAACCTCGGCAACCGTCACGCAGGGGCTCGAGGCCATCCTGCCGTGGATCGACGTGGTATCGGCCGACATCAAGCTTCCGTCGAATAGCGGCGAGCCACCACAGTGGGAGCGGCACCGTGACTTCCTCGCCCGCTGCCGCGACGTCGACGCGGATGTGTACGTCAAAATGCCGGTGTCGAGCGACACGAGAGACGACGAGGTACGGTACGCAGCGCGCCTCGCCCGCGAGACCGTGCCGGACGCGCCCCTTTACCTTCAACCCATCACCGACCCTGACGGCGGTGCATGGCAGCTTCACTCGTCTCGTTTGCTGGCGTTGACTGCCGCGGCCGCGAGCGAGGCGCGGCTCGTCTGCATGCTGCCGCAGATGCACAAGCTGCTCGCCATTCGTTGAAGCCGTGACCGAGGAAGCCACGACCCCCCAGCGTCAACGCGAGCGCGCCTGGCGCCATCTCGAGGAAGAAGTCTTCGATCTCCTCGTCATCGGCGGTGGAATCAACGGCGCCGCCGTGGCTCGCGACGCGGCGATGCGCGGCATCTCGATCGCGCTGGTCGAGCGAGGCGATTTCGCCTGCGGCACCAGCAGCCGGTCGTCCAAGCTCATTCACGGCGGTATCCGTTACCTCGAGCAAGGCGATGTGAAGCTCGTCCTCGAAGCCTGCCGCGAGCGGGATCTCCTCCGCACGCGGCTCGCGCCTCACGTCGTCCGCGCGCAACGCTTCGTGATGCCGGTCTACACCGGCGAAGAGCCGCCGCTCTGGCAGCTTCGAATAGGCCTGCTCCTCTACGACGCTCTCGCCGGCTTCCGGAACGTCAACAACCACCGCATGCTCTCGGTGACCGACGTGCGTGCTCACGAGCCCGCTCTTCAAACCGACGGGCTTCGTGGCGCCGCGCTCTACTACGACTGTTGGACCGACGACGCGCGGCTGACCATCGAGACCGTCTCGGCGGCGCGCTCCGGTGGCGCCACGGTGCTGAACTATGCGGAGGTCGTCGCGCTCGAGAAGGACAGCACGGGCCGGCTCGCTACCGCGCGAGTCGCAGATCGTCTCAGCGATCGTACCGCGCGCGTCAGAGCCCGCTGGATTCTGAACGTCACCGGTCCCTGGCTCGACCGCATTCGCCGCCTCGACGACGCGGGTGCGCCGCCCCGCCTCAAGCTCACGAAAGGCGTGCACGTGGTCTTCGATCGCGCTGCGGTCGGGAATCGCGACGCCATCGTCATTCGCTCGCCGACGGACAGCCGCGTGATGTTCGCGATTCCGTGGCAGGATCGAACTCTCGTCGGTACCACCGACACGTACTACGGAGGAGATCCGGCGAAAGTCGCGGCCGACAAAGACGACATCGACTACATTCTCGAAGCGACCAACCATTCGTTCCCCCGCGCGAACCTCACCGCGCGGCACGTGATCAGCACCTACGCAGGGCTCCGCCCTCTCGTCGCGCCCGAGGATGAAAAGGAAGAGTCCGACATCAGCCGCGACGACCAGATCTTCGAGAGCCCCGCGGGTTTGCTCTCGCTCGGTGGCGGAAAGCTGACGACGCATCGGCACGTGGCGGAGCGCATCGTGGATCTCGTGGCCGGCCGGCTCGGTCGCGCGGTTGCAGGCTGTCGCACCCGCACGGCTGCGCTTCCGGGCGCCGCAGGCGTTGCCGCCGGACCCGCTCTCGACAAGCCCGCTCAGACGCGCGAGGAGCACCTCAGATGGCGCTACGGTGCGCTCGGCATCGAAGTCGGCAGCGCGGCACCTAAAAACGGTCACCTCGGCGATCGATTGGTCTCGGATTGCGGCGATCTCGCGGCCGAGGCGGCGTTCGCGGTGGAGCGCGAGATGGCGGTTTCGCTCACCGACGTGATGACGAGGCGCTTGCACGTTCACCTTCGCAGTCGCGAGGTCGGCGAGGCGGTGGCGCGCCGAGTGGCCGAGATCATGGCACCGAAGCTCGGCTGGAGCGCCGAGCAGATCGAGCGCGAAGTGAGCGCCTACCTCTCGGCGCTCGCCGAATCGCGAGCCTGCATCACGCCGCCTACTTGAGCTCTCGACGGCTCGAGTAGGGCCCTCGGTCAAGGGTAAAACGTTGACAGCGCGCCGGGTTCGGCCTACTAGCCCGACCACGCTGCCCTCTCTCGATCTTTCGGCGGACCTCCCGTGACGACGCCCCGAGCGCCTTTACTCAACAAAGACGATCTCGTCACCATCGCGGGCGAGTTCGGCATCGGCAAGCCCAACGCCGGCTCCGGCGTGGTACCCGCGCGCGGCCATCGCCGCTACGTCATCGACACACAGAAGGGGCACTTCGAGCTCCGCTTGAAGAGCATGGAGGACGAGTTCGATCTCAGGCGCGAGATCGATCTCCTCGGCTTCCTCGAGAAGCACGATTTCTCGAGCCCACGCGTGATCGCCGACGAGCGCGGCCGGCCCTTTCTCGAGCGCGAAGGATTCTGTCTCGTGCTCTTGAAGCTCCCGAACGGCGACTATCTCGACGAGAACGAGCTCAGCCTCAAGCAGGTGAACAGCGCCGGCAAGCTCATCGCCGATCTCCACATGGTGGGGCGAGGCTACAAACGCACCGTCGAGAACCGTTACGGCTTCGACCGGATCTTCGAGCTCTACGCGCACGTACGCCGGCGCATGCCGACTTACCTTCGAAAGATCGTGAGGACTCTCGACGAAGAGACCGAGTACCTCGGTAACTATCTCGAGACCAAGCTCCCGAAGGGCATCATTCACGGCACGCTTCACAAAGATGCGATGCTCTTCAAGGGAGACTCGATCGTTTGTCTCGGCGATCTCGAAGCTGCTTGCCGCGGCAAGTACGTCTACGATCTCGCCACGGCCGTCAACGCGCTCTGCTTCACGGACACGGGCTATACCCTCGAGCGCTTCGAGGCGCTGATGGCGGGGTACGAGTCGGTGCGCACGCTCTCGCTCGCGGAGTGGGACTCGTTCCCGAACGAGCTCCGCTTCGCAGCGCTCCGCTTCGCGGTGATCCGGCTCACGGAGTTCTTCTCCACGGACCGTGAAGAGGCCGAGCGCATCAACATCGATTTCCGTCGCTTCTTCGATCGCCTTCGCGTGCTTCGGCGCGAGAAAGACGGCGGCATGGAAGGCCTCTTGATGGCGATGGCGACGGGCTACGACTACCGAAAATACCAACGAATCAAGGGCGGCGACGGCGAAGAGGAAGAGGGCGAGGCTGTGGACGGCGCGGAGGCGGAGCTGCTCGAGGACGACGAGGAGTAGCTCCATGCGCACCAAGATTCGCCAAGAGCTCATCCGCGAGCTGCTGCGCGACATGGGCGAAGACCCCGAGCGCGAGGGCCTTCAAGGCACTCCCGCGCGAGTCGCTCGATCCTTCGAGTTTTTGACCCGCGGCTATCACGAGGATCCCCGACAAGTCATCGGCACGGCGCTCTTCACCGAGGAGTACTCGGAGATGATCATCGTGCGCGACATCGACTTCTTCTCGCTTTGCGAGCACCACATCATCCCTTTCTACGGTCGTGCGCATGTGGCCTACGTGCCGGACCGGCACATCGTCGGCATCAGCAAGATCGCACGCATGGTGGAGTGCTTCGCTCGCCGCCTTCAGGTGCAAGAGCGGATGACCCAGCAGATCGCGAACACGCTTTCGGAAGTGCTGAGCCCGCGCGGTGTCGGCGTGGTGATCCGCGCCGAGCACATGTGCATGCGAATGCGCGGGGTGGAGAAACCGAACTCCGCCGTCGTGACGAGCGCACTGCTCGGCTGCTTCCAGGCCAAAGAGACCCGTCAGGAGTTCATGACTCTGATCGCGTGAGGGGGGATCAGAAGCGCGACCACCACTCCTTTCCGGGCGCGTCCTCGAACTCGACTCGAATTCCGTAGCGCGGCAGCAGCGTGCCCTCGGCGCGCCCCAGCTCGGCGGCGGCGATCGCGTGGTCGGCGACGGCGCGAGCCTCGGCCGCCATCGCGTTGGTGGCTTTCTCCTGGAAGTCCAGAATGTCGGTGGTCGTGACGATGCCGACGTCGTAGCGCTTCTGCTGGTCTACGAGGTTTTGCTCGGCCAGCTCTCGTGCGAGCTTCGCAGCGGCAACGCGCTTTTCCGCCGATTCCACGTCACCGACGGCCTGCTGGATCTCGAGCGCGATGTCGGAGACCACATCCCGCAGCCGATCTTCCGCACGGCGCGCAGCGATGTCGGCTTGGGCGCTGCGAGATCGCGCTTCTGCGTTCGAGAGCGGCACCTCGAGCGCGAGGCCGATGCGGTAGCGAAAGAAATCCGTCGAATCGAGCACGTCGTAGGAGTCGCCGAAGGCATCCGTCTCGCTTCGTCCCGATGCGCCAGGCGGCGGCGCGAAATTTGGGTTGCCGAGACCGCTGAGGCCGACCACCTCGTAGCGACCGACGAGGTCGAGCCTCGGTAGGAGGAGATTTCGCGCGAGCTTCTGGTCGAGCTCTGCGCTCGCGATCTCGAGCCTCGCCGAGCGTGCTTCCGCCCGCTGGCGGATCGCGCTCGTGAGACTGGCAGCGGCGTCGAGCGTAACGCGATTCACTTGGTGGCTCTCGCCGGGTCTCACCGGCGTAGGCGCGCCGGAAGCGTTGCCGTCGAGCATGACCCGATACTGCAGCTCGCGCGCGCGTAGCGAGAGATCGTTGCGCGCGCCGATCACTTCTTCTTCGCGCGCAGCGGCGTCTGACTGGGCCTCTTTCGCCGCTACCGGCGGCAGAGAGCCGATCTCGACTCGCGCACGGGCATCGTCCGCGAGCTCTCGCGCAAGCTCGAACGATCGCTCCTTGGCTGCAAGCTCGGCCTCCGCGAGATTGTAGCGCCAGTAGGCGTCGACGACGCCGAGGACGAAACGCGCGAGCTCGGCCTCGTAAATCGCCGCCGAGCGGAACGAAGTGTTCTCGGCGAGACCTACCGACGTGCGTGCGGCGAGCCCGCCGAAGTCGCGGAGCAGAGGTTGCTCCAGGCCGACTCCGGCCGACGGCTGAAAGCTCGGCGAAAGCTGCTCGAAGCTCGAGTTGGTGGTACGCCGCGTGTTCTTCCAAAGCAGCTCGAGCGCGGTGCCGGTGCGGAGTCGCTTCGAGAGGGTGACGTCGGCGACATACTCGTCGTCGTCGCGGGGGTCGCCGAGCTGCGTGCCGGCGCCTTGAAGCACGTCGCTCGTCGGAATCGAGCGGTCGGCGTAGGCGAAGTCGACACGAATCTTGGGCTCGTAGACAGCTTCGGCGCCGAGCACGCCGTAGGCGGCCGACTCGGGGTTTTGACGAGCCGCGAGCACGCCCGGATTGTTGGCCACGGCCGTCGTCACCGCGTCTTGGAGCGAGACCGGCTTTCCGACTACCGGCTCCGTCGTGGCGAAGGCACGGAGCAGTCCTTCGACGTAGGCAGGCGAAGGCACCGCGTCGGCCGCCGACGATTCGGCCCGCGCGATCCCCTGCAGGGCGAGAAGCAGCGCAGCGGCGATCGACGGCACGGTCAGCAAGCGCGGCACGCAAAGATGGCTCACTCTCATCGCGATGGACGCGTCGCGCAGGGCGGCTCGTCGCCTTCGTCTAACGGCATTCGTGTGGCGGTGCCAATCGCGCGCGGGGACTGTCAAAACACGGCGTCGAGCGCGCGTCCATCGTCTTGACATCCACCCCGGCGGAGACTACAGACGCAAGCTGGATTTTCGCGAAAACTCCGGCCGAATCGACGGTTTGGAGTCGCGTAGCTCTCGGAATTCCATCGCGGCAATGCTCAAGCGTTACCTCCTGGCGCCCGGTCCGACGCCGGTGCCTCCCGAGGCGCTGCTGGCCATGGCGGCACCGATGGTTTACCACCGGACGCCGCAGTTCAGCGACGTCGTCCGACGCGCAGCGGAACGCTCTCGCGATCTTTACGGAACCAAAGAACCGGTGATGATGCTCGCGTGCTCGGGCACCGGCGGCATGGAAGCCGCGGTGACGAACACGATGTCGCCCGGCGATCACGTGATCGTCGTAAGCGCCGGTAAGTTCGGCGAGCGTTGGGCGGAGATCTGCCGAGCCTATGGCCTCGCGGTCACCGCGATCGACGTCGAGTGGGGCCGCGCCGTCGATCCTGCGGCCGTCGAAGCGGCTCTCGCTGCTACTCCGAGCGCTCGCGCGGTGCTGGTTCAGGCGAGCGAGACATCCACCACCGTGCTTCACCCTGTCGCCGAGATCGGCAAGTTGACGAGAGATCGGGATTGCTTGCTGATCGTCGACGGCATCACGTCGGTAGGCGTGACCGACCTCCCGATGGACGCGACCGGAATCGATGCGCTGGTCTCGGGGTCTCAAAAGGGCCTGATGCTGCCGCCCGGCCTCGCGCTCGTGGCTTTGAGCGAGAAAGCCTGGAAATTCCAGCAGAAATCGAAGCTGCCTCGCTACTACTTCGACCTCGCGAAAGAGCGCGACAACCTCGCCAAGAACACCACCTCCTACACGCCTGCCATCTCGCTCATCGTCGGACTGAACGCCGTCTACGATCTCATCGAAGCGAGCGGCGGGTTTCCCGAGGTTTTCCGTCGCCACCGTATCCTCGCAGAAGGCACCCGCGCCGGGGTGAAGGCCATGGGCCTAAAGCTCTTGGCGCCCGATGCGCCGAGCCCGGCGACCACCGGAGTGTGGGTGCCCAGCGGAGTCGACGGCGGAGACCTTACGAGATATCTCCGCGACGTGATGGGCGTCACCGTCGCCGGGGGTCAGGGCAAGCTCAAAGGCAAGATCGTCCGTTTGGCTCACATCGGCTACTCCGACACCTTCGACGTCATCGTGGCGCTCGCCGCGCTCGAGATGGCACTCTCCAGGCTCGGGGCATCGATCACGCTCGGCAAGGCGACGGCCGCTGCCGAATCGGTGCTGCTCGAGATGTATCCGGACACGGTTCGCAAGTGACACAAAAAGCACTGATCTCCGACAAGCTCGCGCCGGAAGGCGTGTCCATCCTCACCGCGGCCAAAGGTCTCCAAGTGGACGACCGATCCGGCGTCGATGCCGCAGAGCTCGAAAAGATCATCGGCGACTACGACGCGCTGATCATCCGCAGCGGCACCAAGGTCACGGAGCGCATCATCGCGGCTGCGACCAAGCTCCGCGTGATCGGTCGCGCCGGCATCGGTGTAGACAACGTGGACGTCGCCGCCGCGAGCAAGCGCGGCATCGTCGTCATGAACACGCCCGGCGGCAACAACGTGACGACGGCGGAGCACACGATCTCGATGATGCTGGCACTCGCACGGCACATTCCTCAGGCCAACGCGACGCTGCGCGCCGGACAGTGGAAGCGGAACGATTTCGTCGGGACCGAAGTCTGCAACAAGACCCTCGGCATCATCGGCATCGGCAACATCGGGTCGATCGTCGCCGATCGCGCCCGCGGGCTTCGCATGCGCGTGATTGCGTTCGATCCGTTCATCACCGAGGAGGCGGCCAATCGCCTACGGATCGAGCTCGTCACTCTCGACGGTCTTTTCGAGCAAGCCGACTTCATCAGCGTGCACACGCCGCTGACGGACGAGACTCGCGGTCTCGTCGGCGACGCTGCGTTCGCCAAGATGAAGAAGGGAGTGCGCATCGTGAACTGCGCCCGCGGCGGCATCGTGGATGAAGCCGCGCTCGCTCGCGCGATCCAGAGCGGCCAAGTAGTGGGCGCCGCGCTCGACGTCTTCACGGAGGAGCCGCCACCGAAAGACCACCCGCTGCTCCAGCTTCCTCAGGTGATCGCCACGCCTCACCTCGGCGCGAGCACCGGCGAAGCGCAGCTCAACGTGGCGATCTCGATCGCCGAGCAAGTGCGGGATTTCCTGCTCCACAACGCGGTCACGAACGCCGTCAACATGCCTTCCCTCTCGCCGGAAGAGGCCGCCGTGCTGATGCCCTACCTCGTGCTCGGCGAGCGCATCGGCAGCCTCTACGCCCAGCTTCAAGGGAAAGCGCCGACACGCGTACGCATAGTGTTCCGCGGCGAGGTGGCCGACCGCGATTGCCGGCCGATCAACGCAGCGGTTCTCAAGGGCTTGCTCGAGAACGTCGTCGAGGCGCCCGTAAACACCGTCAACGCGCCGCTCCTCGCCTCCGAGCGCGGCATCAAGCTCGTCGAGATGCGCGACGCGACCAGCGAAGGTTTCGTGAACTCGATCAAGGTCGAGTTCACGAGCCGCGATTCCACTTCTGTGATCGAGGGGGCCGTGTTCGGGCGAGACGTGATCCGCCTCGTTCGCTTCAACGATTTCTATTTCGATGCGCTACCCGAAGGTCACATCCTCGTGCTCCACAATCGCGACGTGCCCGGCGTCGTCGGCAACGTCGGCACTTTTCTCGCCCGGCACAAGATCAACATCGCCGGTCTCGAGCTCGGTCGCATCGGCGGCGAGGCGATCTCGTTCGTGCACGTGGACTCGCCACTCAATGCGGCGCAGCTTGCCGAGCTCAAGAACCTTCCCGACATCACGGCTGCGCAGATGGTCCGGCTGGGCTGAACGGTGGCCGCTCCCGTCCACAGCGTCGTCGTCATCGGCTGCCAATGGGGTGACGAAGGCAAGGGCAAGATCGTCGATCTGCTCTCCGCCGAGGCCGACATCGTCGCGCGCTTTCAGGGCGGCAACAATGCCGGCCACACCCTCGTCGTCGAAGGCAAGCAGACAGTTCTGCATCTGATTCCTTCCGGCGCGCTGCACACGAAGACGGTCTGCGTGATCGGCGGCGGAGTGGTGCTCGACACGACGGCGTTGGTGCAGGAGGTCGAGCAGCTCGGTGTCGCGGGATTCCCGCTAGGCCCGGGTCGCTTGCTCGTCAGCCAGGACTGCCACCTGATTCTGCCCTACCACAAGGCCATCGATCAGGCGCGAGAGCGTCGGCGCGGGAAAGGTAAAATAGGCACGACCGGCCGCGGCATCGGCCCGACCTACGAAGACAAGGCCGCACGCGTCGGGCTTCGCGTCGCCGATCTCCTCGACGAGACGCATTTTCGTGAGCGACTCCGCGTCGTGCTCGAGGAGAAGAACTCCTATCTCCGAAACATCCTCGACGAGTCGGTGCTCGACTTCGATACCGTTGCCGCCGAGCTCGAGCGTGCCGCGGTGCTGATCCGCCCGCGCGTCGCGGACACCGCGCGCTACCTTCACGAAGCGCTTACCAGCGGAAAGCGTGTGCTCTTCGAAGGCGCGCAGGGCGCGATGCTCGACGTGGACCACGGCACGTATCCGTATGTCACCTCGTCGAACACGGGAATCGGTGCGGTGTGCTCCGGCACCGGCGTCGCAGCCAAGCTCGTGCGAAAGGTGATCGGCATCACCAAAGCCTACACCACACGAGTCGGCAGCGGGCCTTTTCCTACCGAGCTCTCGAACGAGATCGGCGACCGTCTGCGAAACGAAGGCGGCGAATTCGGGGCAACGACCGGACGGCCGCGACGCTGCGGTTGGTTCGACGCGGTGGTCTTGCGCAAGGCAATCCGCGTGAGCGGCGTCGACGTGCTCGCGCTGACGAAGCTCGACGTGCTGACCGGTCTCGATCCGCTTCTCGTCTGCACCGGCTACCGTCGCGGCGCCGACGTGATCGACGACGTTCCGGCGCTGGCTGAAGAACTCGAGCGCGTGACGCCGATCTACGAAGAGCACAGCGGCTGGACGCAGGACCTCGGCGACTGCAAGCGTCTCTCCGATCTGCCGCCGGCGGCGCGGAAGTACATCGCGCGGCTCGAAGAGCTTGCCGGTCTGCCGGTCGAGATCGTCTCCGTCGGCCCCGATCGCGCGGCTACGATTTCTCTCTCGCCGGCTTTCTAGCGCTACTCGAAACATTCGTTGCGTCGGCGCGAGTGAGGTCGGTATGGGTCCGCCCGCTCAGACAGTCTCCGCTCGCTTCGCTCGCTACGAAACTCGCGTTCGAACCCATACCGACCTCACTCGCGCCACCAGCGGCGGGCTTCAGGCATCGCTGAATTCCGTCTCGCGCGCAGATACCGCAGTTGTGAAACGCGGGGTCGCGTTTCCGGCGTGACCGAGATGTCGCCATTGCAGCGACGTGACGTCATGTCGAAACCCGCGTCGAACGTGGAAAAACTGCTACGACTGCCGCACCAACGCGTCATGCAACGGCAACAACGAGACGACCTTCGTGTCATGCGCCCCCATCTGCGCTCATCGGGCCGCTGAGACGGCAGTCAGTGGTTCCGGCTTTGAAAGGTCTGGACAACGAGGGTTGGATGCGTCCAATCTTCGGACATATGCGAGCGGTCCATGCGCTTCGGTACGTTCGCGGCGTATGTCGATACGCGAAACGGTCTGCCATCCCACTATTGACCACGGTGTTATGGTCGTGGCCGGCCGTGTCGTACTCAGCCACGGAGGTAAATGCTTGCGGCCAGTCGTTCTCGGGAGATGGATTTCTCGTAGCCAATCTGGACTGCACCGGCTTCGGGGGTGACGCCGTTGTTATCAACGGAAACGGGTCGCTTGATCTTCGCGGATTTACGTTGACCGGTGGCAATCTCTCTGCAGTCTACTGCACCAAGGGTTGCAAGATAGAGTCTGAGCCGTTCGGTGGCCAGATCGTCAACGCGGATTTCTATGGGATCAATGGGGACCTTAACGCCATCGAGCCCGGAGTTGCGCCAGTTCGCCTCAAGAACGTGACCGTTTCGGGCAACGCTTTCGATCAAGTGGCCGTGGAGGGAACGGTCACTATCGAAGATTCAGCAATCATCGGAACGGGTGGTGCTTTGAGCCATGGCGTGAGCGGTACCAAAGTCAAAGTGCTAAACTCGAGCGTCGCTGATACGGACGTAGCGGTCATTGCGCTGCGGGGATTGCGTGTCATCGACTGCCAAATTACCAACGCGATTGGTGGTTGCCTCCTCAACGTCCAAAAACCGATTCTGATTCGAGGATCGACGCTTACTGGATGTGGAGCGCTTGGCGTGCTCGCGATCGATAAGCGGCTTCGTGTGCTCGACAGTACGATTAGTGGAGGCGCTGGCGATGGTATAAACGCAGATATCTTCACCCCGGTTCTTCTATTGCGATCCGAGATAAGTGGGAACGCTGGGCGAGGAATCGCTACTGGCGGTGGAAAACAACTAGTCCTCCAGGATTCGACGATCACGGGAAATGGTGAGGAAGGTGTGTATCACCCAGGTCGAGCACGGATCGTCGGCACAACGATCACGGGAAACGGCAGGAGCGGCTTCAGTAGCGGACCTTCGAGCATGTCGTCGTGCGGGCCTATCAAAGTGATAAGCTCGACAGTCACTGGAAACGGAACTGACGGCGCTGTCTGCGGGGTGAGCGAAACCTGCGCGGACCTCTCCACGTGCACCGAGGCGGCCATTCTGACAGAAGGTTCCGTCTGCGATACGAGCTATGACACCGATTCCGGATTTCCGGGTTCGAATTGGGCCATCTGCTCTCTCGACTAGCTGTAGAGCTCGGGGGTCGTTTGAGACGACCTGAGCTGATCAGTGCAGGCCCCAACCGCCGTTAGTCAGCCCCATCGTGACGCGAGCAACGCGAGCGTCTCGCGGTCGGGCCAAACGGTCGCCGTCGCGCGGCGACCGGAGAAACACGGCGTCTCGGCGAGCCGTGCTTCGACGAATGGGAGCGTCGTTTCGTCCCAGGTCGTAGTTCGGAGGTGGTGCGGCACCGCGAAGGCGAAGTCCACCATGATCCCCACGACGGAGCGGTCAGCTGTCTTCGCGACGTGCACGGGAGCCATCGCAGCTACCTCTGCCGAGATCAGGTGGTTCGCGATGCCCGCCCGCTCCATTCGTTGCGCTACGATGTCCGGGAGCCGAGCTGGGAGTGAACGCAGGTCGCGTGCCGGAAGCAGAATCGGAAAGAGCGTATGCGAGCTGACGAGCAGCAGAAGCGGCCTTCGGTCGACCACGAGCCGATTCGCGTACCAATCGCCGAGCGCGGTGTCGGGCGGTGGCGCTACTCCGGCGGTGACCGGAAAGGCTGATGCGAGCTTCTGCGTTCTCCTGAAAGTGACCGCCAATGTCCGTTCGTTTCGCCGACGCTGGAGCTCAACTGGCCGCTCGTTTGCGGGCGGTTCTGGTTGAGCGCGTGCCGCGACCTCGACCCTTCACGAGTCGAACCTCGAGCTTGTACCCCAGCGCGGTCGCGTAGCGTTGCAACGTTGCAATCGAGGGCGAATGCTTGGCATCCGCCGACTCTAGCCGCGCGACTGCCGATTGCGTCGTGCCGATTCGCGCCGCTACATCAGCCTGCGTCAGTCCTGTGGCGGCACGGGCCTTCAGAATCTCGTCGAGAAACTCGAACTCCGCTGCGATCCGGCCGTACTCTGCCTTTACCTCCGGGCGCGCCAGGGCGCGGGCTCGAAACTGTTTGAGTGTCCTACGCATCTTTTACCTCCCTCATTCGTTGCCTGGCGACCGCCAGTTCCCTCGGGGGCGTCTTCTCGGATTTTTTCGTGAATTGATGGAGCATCACAATCTGCCGGCCAACCACCGTACAGTAGAAGACGCGAGCGATGCCTTCTGCTGCTTTGAGCCTCAACTCGAACAGTCCTCGACCCATGGCCCGCGTATGCGGCATGCCCAGATCGGGGCCGTGGGCTTCCATGCGCTCCGCATACCGCAAGAACCGGGCCACGAATCCAGCCGGGAGGCGAAGGATCTCTTCCTCCAGCTCACGAGGGCACCATAGCAAATATGCTATATACCGTCCAGCGATGACGCATCAGTACGCCGCCGGAACGCCGCCTTTGCGGGGATCGGAGGCTGCGGTGAGGCGGACTCCATTGCGCGTCGTGCTGCGGCTGACTGCGCTGGTTGCTGCAATCGACGGAAAGAGCTTCACGACGTGCCCGCGGCGGGCGAGGGACGCGCGGACTTCGGCAGGGACGGATTCTTCCGACACCAAGACGTCGGGTTGCCACTGGTGGTGGATGCGGGGGGCGGTGACGGCGGCGTCGATGTCCATGTCGAGGTCGATCACGTTGAGCAGAGTCTGGAGTGTCGCGGAGATGATGAGCGGGCCGCCGGAGGCGCCGGCGACTAGGCGCACGCCGCCGCTGCGGGTGACGACGATGGTCGGTGCCATGCTCGAGAGAGGGCGTTTACCGGGGCCGACGGCGTTGGCTTCGGAGCCGACGAGGCCGAAGACGTTGGCGACGCCGGGCCGGAGACTGAAGTCGTCCATCGTGTTGTTCAAGGGGAAGCCGCGCACTCCGACCTTCGAGCCGAAAGCCGTGTTGACGCTGGACGTGCAGGCTACCGCGTTGCCGTGGCGGTCGATCACGGAGACGTGAGCGGTGCCGGCGTCGCTCGCTGCCGCGCGGGCGTCGTAGGCAGAGGCCGGTAGCGGTCGAACGGCGCTGAAGCGGGCACGTGTTCTTGCGGCGCGAGCGGGAGAGAGCAGCAGCTCGAGAGGGACGTTCACGACATCGGGGTCGCCGTAGTAGCGCGCGCGATCGGCGAACACGGCCTTGTCGGTTTCGGCGAGAAGATGAAGATAGGTGGCGGGGCTCGCGGCTATTTCATCGATACGATAGGAGCCGAGCAGCAAGAGCGCCTCGGCGATCGTGCCGCCGCCCGAGCTCGGTGGCGGCATGCCGTAGACGCGATCACTGCGATAGCTGGTCGCAATCGGCTCGCGCTCTCGCACGCGATAGCCGGCTAGATCCGAGACTTCGAGAATGCCGCCGGTGGCTTTGACGGCGGCCACGACTTCGCGGGCAAAGTCTCCCGAGTAGAACGCTTCGACTCCGTCGCGTGCGAGCAGCTCGAGAGTTGCGGCGAGGGCGGGGCGCTTGATCGTCTCGCCGACGGCGTAGGGTGTGGCGTCGGCGCGGAGCAGCTCGGAGCGAAGGCTCGCGTCGGCGGCGAGCAGGTCGCGATTTCGCGTGAGCGCTTCGACGAGAAAGCGCTCGGCGGGGAAGCCTTCGCGGGCGAGGCGGATCGCCGGCTCTGCGACGCGGGCGAAGCTCATCGTGCCGTAGTGCTCGAGCGCGTGGGCGAGCCCGCGTGGCTCGGCCGGCACAGCCACCGCGAGGCCTCCGCGCTGAGCGGCTTCCACGTCGAGGATGCGGTCGCCACTCGCGACGTCGCTCTTTTTCTCCGCGGGCTTGGCCTCGCGAACGAAAAGATCGCGGTGCGCGGCCTGTGGTGCGGTCTCGCGGAAGTCGATCGCGTGCACGCTTCGATCACGCGCGAGGTAAACGAGCATGAACCCGCCGCCGCCGAGGCCCGACGACGACGGATTGACCACACCCGCGGCGAGCAACGCGGCGACCGCCGCGTCGACGGCGTTGCCGCCGGCTTTCAGGATTTCGACGCCGGCTTCGGATGCGAGACGGTGCTCGGCTGCGACGGCGCCGTTCTCGCCGTCGGCGCGGGTCGCGAGTGCCAGCTCGACTCCGCCGCCGGTCGAGAGGACGAACGCGAGCACGAAGACGAGCCAGGTGCGGCGGCAGACGAAGCAGCAGACGCAGCGAAAGCGCATGATGCGGCTTTTAGGGGCCTGTTCCCTGATTTGCAAGATGCCCGACCGCTGCGTACACGTCGCCGACTACCGATGATTCCCGGCGAGAAGAAGTTCTATCTCCAGTCGTTTCGACACCGCTCCGTGCTCATCTTTGCGGCTCAGCCCTACACGGGGCGTAACGTGCGGCATCTCGTGGGCGAGCTCGTGGACAACGGGACCGTGGTCGTCGCGGTCGCTTCGAACGTGTCTCGAAAACGCGGGCCGATCGACGTCGCCACCCCTCGTCTGGACGGCGGCGTCGGTGACGATCTGGTCGAGCTGGGCTCGCGGCTGCTCGATAGCGGCGAGGCCTGGGTGCGGAAGCCGAGCCGTCTCCAGGGGGTGAGGGCTCTCGACTTCGCTTGCCGTCTCGCCGTGCGTCTAGGAGTCCACAAGCTCGTGATCGTCGACCCGCGCGGCGGCCTCGCCGGTCCGAGCGGCATCCGCTCCTTCATCGACGCGCCGCTGGCGCTTCGTCTCGCCCACAGTGGCGCAGACTTGGGCGGCTGGCGCGCGAACGAGATCGAAAGAATCGTCGAAGCGATCAAGGCCGGTGTCGAGTCCGTGAACCTGGTAGCCGCCGAAGCGCTCGAGGCCGAGCTCTTCACCTACGAGGGCGCCGGCACCTTGGTGACAGCCGACGACTACTGTCGTGTCGCGCCGCTTCGCGTGGACGACTTCGCTCAGGCCCACGATCTGATCGACCGCGGCGAGAAAGAAGGCTTTCTCCTCACTCGCGAAGCCCACGCGCGAGCCCGACTGCTGCTCTGCGGCTACGGCGCTTGGTTCGAAGGCCGACTCGCCGGTGTCGGCGGGCTCGAGACCGAGCTCTATCGGCGCGATCGCATAGCAGAGATCATCGGGCTCTACACAATCACTCGCTTCAAGGGCGAGGGCGTAGGCAGCAACATCGTCGACCACCTGCTCGGCGTCGCCGAAGAAAAATCCTGCCGCTCCGTGTTCGCGTGCACGGCCCATGACCGAGCGGCAGAGTTCTTTCTCCGAAACGGCTTCGAGCGTGTGTCGTCGAAGGACGTCCCGCGCGAGAAATGGAAGCAGCGTCGCGGGCGTAGGCCGATGACCTTTCTTCGGGAGCTTTGACCATGAAGCGATATCTCGAGCTCGTCGGCGGCTTTCTCATCGTGCTCAGCATTTGCGCGAGCGGCTACCTCGGCTACGCGGCATGGACGAACGAGGACTACTACGCAAAAGTTCGCGCGCTCGCGAAGTATCCGACCCACGTGCTCTACCTGACGGAATTCAAGCTGGCCGAGCCTCGGCAAATGCTGCTCGTGGCAGGCGCCTACGCGGCTGCGCCGGTCGGTATCGTCTTCGGGAGCCTCTGTCTCGGTCTCGCCGTGGTGATCGGCCGCGAGCGAGGACATTTCTGAGAGATTGTTGACTTCCGCTACCCTGGTCGGCACCTTGATTTCTCACCGTCGGGGGCGGAGGCAGGCATGGCGACAAGGGCAAAATCAGCGGGGTGGATAGCCTATGCGGGCGCGGCGTCGGTCGCGCTGCTTCTCGCGGGCGCGGCCGGCATCAGCAGAGCGGCGGAGCCCTGCGACGACGGGTGCGACGGCATCGACTGGACCTTCGGCGCATCGACGTCGTTCAACTACGATTTCAACAGCCCCGACGGCGCGAGCCTCAACACCTCCACCTACTCTAACCTCGAGCAAGACGAGTCGTTCAACATCGATTTGGTACAGCTCGGAGTGGCCGGGGCGCGCGGGCACGTCGGTTACGGCGCGAAGCTCGACTTCGGCGACCTGACGGCGTTCGCGGGCGATTCGGAGGACGGCGACGTCGCGCTCCAAGAGGCCTACATCACTTACGATGCCGACGGGGTCGGCGGCATGCTCGGGCGCTTTGGTACTCCTATCGGCTTCGAGGTGCTCGAGCCTTGGGGCAACGCGCAGGCGAGTCGTTCCTGGGCCTGGCTCGCGCAGCCCGTCAATCACGACGGTTTGACGCTCAACGGCAGCGCCGACGTCGTGGACGTGATGATCGGCATCGTCAACAGCTTCACCGTGAACGATCCACTCGCGAACGACGTCGACGACGAGAAGGGCGTCATTGGCTCGATTGGCGCGGGCGTGAGCGACGCGATCAATCTCTACTTTGCGGGTATCTACACGGAGGAAGCCGACAACCTCGAAATCGGCGCGATCAACGCGGTCGTCTCCGGTGACGTCGACGTCGTCGAGCGAAACTTACGCTACGCGATCGAGGCCTACTGGCGCCACGACGATCCCGATGGCGGTGAAGAGCTCGACCTCTGGTCCGTGGTCGGCTACGTCGGCGCGGACGTGAGCGGCCCCTTCGCCTTCGATCTACGCATCGAGTACGCCGACGACGAAGGCATCATTCTCGGCGACGACAGCGACGTGTGGAGCTTTACGCCGACTCTGTCCGTGGACATCGTGGACGGCGTGGACTTCCGCTTCGAGTACCGCTTCGACAAAGCGGGCGAGGACATTTTCCTGGATGACTCGGACCCCGACGACTCGCTGCACTCGATCACCGGCCAGCTGGTCTGGACCCCGGAGCTCTGACGCCGAATCAGCGCTCGATCAGGATCGCTGTCGCGGCACCCTCGTGCTCGATCTCCAGTACCGCATAGCCCTCCGCTTCGGCGGCGCCGGGTAGGTCGCGGGCCGAGCGCGGATCGTCGGTTAGAACGCGAATTTGCGCGCCCGGCTCGAGGCCTTCGAGCACGGTTTTTGCCCGCGCCCAGGTGACGGGGCAGGGCACACCTCGTAAGTCGAGAGTAGGGGGGTCGGTCGTGACGGACACGAAGGGCGCTGGTTACCACGCCCCGGTCCTCGAGGCGACGCACAAAACCAGGGAAAGCTCCCACTCGCTGCATTTTCCGCCTTGCCAAATGCCGCCCAAGGCCACCAAAATGACCAGTGGGATCCGGCCGAGGGGGCTCGTCGGCGAGCGGTCGTTTTTAGGGACAGTCTTTTTAGGGAACCCGCAGGGTGACCCGCCGGCCAGCGGCCAGGCGGGCAGTAGAGGGAGGTCCGATCATCATGTCTCGAAGCAAGCTGTCGCGCGTTGCGATCGTTTCGTCATTCAGCGCTTTCGTCGCTTTCGCGGCGAGTCCCGCCCTAGCGGCCTTCTCCGCTGCCGACATCAAGTGTCGCGATACGATCGCCAAGCAGGGCTCCAAGCTCGCGCAGCAAGCCTCCCGCGCCCTGAATGCGTGTCACTCGAAGCGCGTGGACGGCACCGAGCCGCCGGGCACGGACTGCAACTCGACCGTCGAAGCGGACTTCAAGGGCAAGGTGCAAAAGGCCGCCGACAAGCTCCTCGATACCGTGCCCGACAAATGCGCGACCCTCACTCCTTCCGCTCTGAACTATGACGGTTGTCCTTTCCCCTGCGACGCCGTCGTGCCGGCGATCGCCGACTTCAACCACGTCGCCGCGTGCATCGAGTGCACGACCCGCACTCGGGTAGAATCCATGACCGGAAGCGCTCAAGGAAACCCCGCGCTCCCTCTCGGTGATCCCGAAGCGCGTTGTCACGACTCTCTCGGCAGCAACCAAACGAGGCACTTTCTAACCATCGTCAAGGAAAGGCGGAAGTGCCAGAAGTCGGCCGAAAAAGGCGGTGCGATGGACGTCACGACCTGCGTGAACGCCGACCCCAAAGGGAAGATCGCAAAGATTCGTAACAAGGCCGAGGCGGCAGTCGAGCCGGCCTGCGTGGGTGCGGTGCTCGCGACGCTGGATTCTTGCGCCGAGATCACGCTCGACGCGGTCCAGTCTTGCGTGTTCGACGACTCGGCGGCGTCTTCCGCGGCCTACGGTCGAAGCGTGTTCCGCTCGTTCTACGAGCTGACGCCGGGCGGCGGCTCCACGACGACTACGTTCAACGGCTCGACGACGAGCACCACGACGACCACGCTCGGCGGCGGCAGCCAAGACCCCCAGTGCCCGAACAAAGCCGAGCTCATTCTCTACGCCGGTACTCGCGGCGTGAGCTGCGCGACCAACACGGACTGCGGCGGCTTCGGCGAGTGCGACGTCGGCCTCGGCCGTTGCACGACGACGAGCGAGCTCGACACGGGGTACAGCGGAATCGCGCACGACGCCGATATCGTCGACGAAGCGGCGACTCTGGCGGACATCCTCTGTCCGGGCCCCGCCCCCACCTGTGGCGAGTGCACGGTGCTCGGGCTCAACCCGGACCCGGGCTACTGCCGCTGCGCCAACGACAACCGGACGATCTGCGATCAGCCTTTCGCGGCCGACGCGAATGATTGCGGTGGGGATCTTTGCAACTGCTACTTCGGCGTCCCGCTGGCGCTGTCTTCGGGCAATACGCCGGCTTGCGTCGTCAACCGCTTCCGCGAGGACATCAGCGGTACGGCCAACGTGGACTTGGGATCAGGCGAAAACTCGGTGCGCTTGGCGTCGGTGGTCTATCTCGGCATCAGCACGATCGAGCCCTGCCCGTCCTGCGGTGGCACTTGCACGGCGCCCCCGTCGAACGTCGGTGACCCCTGCTCGATCAACCTGCACTGCGACACCACCACCGGCACCGGCGACGGCGTCTGCGGAAACTTGGATCCGACGCCGAACGACGGTATCCGCGGCGGTACTTGTCGCAGCGGTCTCAACAACGGCCAAACCTGTGATTCGGGCGTGCGTCACGAGTCATTCCCGGCACCGGGCGGTGCGCCGCACAGCCTCGACTGCTTCCCCGATCCGGGTCTCAACGTCTCGGGCTCAGGGCTCAGGATCGACATCGATCAGACGACGGCGACGAGCACGCTCACGGCGGCGATCGCTTGCGGACCGGGCGGCGCCTTCGACTGCCACTGCAGCCGCTGCAGCGGCAACGCGGCGCTCACCTGCACCAGCAACGCGGATTGCTCCGGCGCGGGCAACTGCACCGTGGTCAGCGTCGTGGTGCCGTTCACGAACTCCTGCGCATCGGACAACGTGTGCAACGACGCGGGCGGCGGCGAGGGTGTTTGCAACCTCGGCCCAACCGACAACTCGTGTGACGGAATCGTCCGAGCGAATGGCGAGGGCTTCCTCTCCTGCAACTCGAACGGCGACTGTGCCACGTTCCCGGGCGGGATTGCCGGAGATTGCACGATCGCGAAACCGAGGGAGTGCTTCCTCGAAACGATCGTCGCGAGCGGAAGCGCCGATCCGGAGTTCCCCGTGGGCGCCGGCATCTTCTGCATCGCGCAGACGAGCAACGGAGCGATCAACACGGTGGCCGGGTTGCCCGGACCGGGTCGCGTCGTGAACCAAGGATCCGTGACCTACTTCTGTGCCAGCAACCCGGCGATCACGTACACGCCGGGCGTAGGTGGCTGTCCGTAAGGTTTCAATTCGAAGAGAGGCCGGCTGCTCTAGAGCAGCCGGCCTCTCGCACGATCACATCAAGCGACGAAACATGTCTGCGCGGAGCCGAAACGCCCCGCGTTGAGCCCGAATTCGTCGCAGTCATTGAACGCATCGAGACGGACCGTGTAAGTGCACCTCCACTGAGGAGGTCGCACCCATGAAGACTCGACTGTCCAAGATTCTTTTCGACAAAGGCTGGACCGAGATGGAGCTGTCGCGGCGCACGGGGCTCGCGCAGAGCTACATCAACCGCGTGAAGAACTCGCGGATCGTTCCGACCGTTCGCACGGCGCTCAAGATCTGCCAAGCGCTCGATGTGACGGTAGAGGACGCGTTCATCTACGAGGACAAGCCGTTCGGTGTCACGCGAAAGCCGTTCTTCCCCTCGAGCGCCAGCGAATGAAGTCGCTCGTCAGTCGAACGACTTCACGCTCGACCACGGTGCGACGAAGTCGGCGGGGAAGTCGTAGTAGGAGGCTGGATCCAACCTCACGATCCGTACTCTGTTGGCCTCTTTTCCGGCGAGGCGGAGCCAGTCGTCGAGGCACGACAAGGATGTCGTGCCCGTATGCTCGCGCCAGAGGCGCTCGCGGGTATCGCGAGCGAGCTCGGGGCTCCAGATGCACACGTTGAGCTCGGAATCGCGCGAGTAGCTCGGCGGCCAGAAATTCGCGGACCCGATTGTCAGCAGTCGGTCGTCCACGGTGAGGAGCTTTGCGTGAACGTAGATCTGCTGCCCGCCGGCACCGCCTTGCCTGAGTCCGAAGAGCCCGAAGCGCGGCTCCCGCGCGAGCGCAAGGAGCGCTCCTTTCGTCTCGGCGAGCTTGGCTTTCGGGTAGAGCGCGAGATTCGGGTCGGGGATCCATGGCACTACCGCGATCACGTCGACTCCGCGCGCTGCTGCGAGTCGGAGCCGCTCGAGCGTGTCCGGTGCCATCAAGTACTGGTTCTCGATGTAGATGCGCTCGCTCGCGGCGTCGATCCACCGGTGGATCGTCTCTCGGATCGAGCTCTCGCCCTCGGCGAGATCGAAGCCGTGTTCGGCATGCCAGCCACGGCGACCGCTGTAGAGCTCGCGTCGTAGCGTGCGTACGAGCTGCACGGGCGTTTCGCCTTCGCTCGCGGGGAGCTCGACGCTCGCGAGGTCGTCGGCTTCGTCGAGCGACGGGTAGGCATGTCCGTGAGCGAGGGTTCGCGAAGCCTGGTTCCAGCGCTCGACGAAGTTCTCTCTCACATCGCCGACTATGGGCCCCGAGAGCTCGACGAAGAGATCGTGGTGTCCGTGAGTCGAGTGCTCCGGAGTCGAAAGCCCGTCTGGCGTTAGGTTGATGCCGCCGACGTAGGCGATCTCGTCGTCGATGACGTGGCTCTTCTGGTGGTGGCAGCCGCGTGGCACGTCATCCCAGCGCATCTTCACACGCACTCCGCGAGCCCGGAGCTGCTCGAGCTCGGCCGGCTCACCTCGAAACGAGCCGATGCCGAGGTACTCGCTCCACCAAAACAAGAGGCGCACGTCGACCCCGCGCTGTGCAGCTGCATCGAGCTCTTCGAGCAAAGGCCTTTTCGAGCCCGGCAGCACGACATCGAGATCCACGAAGGAGACCGTGATCCGAATCGAGAGGCGGGCGTTGCGGATGCTGTCGGCGATGGCGCCTAGCGCTTCGTGCCCGTCGACGAGGACACGCGCTCGGTTGCCCCCACGCAGGGGATAGCTGGCGCGCTCTACGGGACGCGGTTGCAGGTCTCGATCCATGCGCATAGCCTCGGGCGCCGGCCTCGCCGCGAGCGAGGTCTCGGTTTCCAGGGCTCGCGCCCGTGAGTCAAATGCTCGTCCGTCCGCTCGAAATCGGGGGCGTCGCCACCCGAAACAATCTCGTTCTCTCGCCGATGTCCGGCGTGACCGATTCCGCGTTTCGCCGCATGGTCCAGCACTGCAGCGGCGACGCGGTCGGTCTGCTGGTGAGTGAGTTCATCGCGGCAGAAGGACTCACGCGGGAGAACGCGAAGACCTTCGGCATGCTCCGCTTCCTCCCGAGTGAGCGACCCATCTCGATCCAAATCTTCGGTGCCGATCTCGATCGAATGGTGCTCGCTGCGCGGATGGTCGAAGAGACCGGCGCCGACATCGTCGACATCAACTGCGGCTGTCCGGCGCCGAAAGTGGTGAGGCGGGGCGGGGGGGCTCAGCTGCTCCGCACGCCGGATCACCTGGCTTCGGTGGTGTCCGCCGTCGTCAAAGCCGTTCGAATTCCCGTGACGGTGAAGATCCGCTCCGGTTGGGACGACACGAGCATCAATGCGGTAGACGTAGCTAAAAGGGTCGAGGGCGCAGGTGCGGCCATGATCGCGGTTCACGGTCGTACACGATTGCAGCTTTATAGCGGCAGCGCAGACTGGGACGTCGTTCGCCGCGTGCGCGACGCGCTCGGCATCCCCGTCGTAGGAAGCGGCGACGTCATACGAGCCGAGCAAGCGCTCGAGCGCCTTTCGAGCGGCGCAAGCGACGGCGTGATGATCGGTCGCGGCGCTCTCAGCAATCCGTGGGTATTCGCCGAAATCGCGGCTCTCGCCACCGGGCGGCCGCCGCCTACTCGCGGCGCGGAGGAGCTGATCTCCACCCTCGGAGTGTTTCGCGACGGGATGCGGGAGACGAAACCCGACTCTTCGTTCATCGGGCGCCTTCGAGGGCTCGCCTGTCATTTCATCAAAGGCATGCGCGACAGCGCGGTGGCGCGCGCCGCGATCGGCCGCGCGGCGACCGTGGCGGATGTGGATGCGTTGTTCGCGGATTTCGTCGGAGCACGAGGAGAATCGCCTTATGGCGCGCGAGAGCTACCAGGTCTTCGTCAGCAAGGACTACTTCAAGTTCAACGCGGCTCACTTCATGGCCTATCCCGGGTTTCGTGAGCGACTGCACGGCCACAACTATCGTGTAGCGGTGCGCATCGAGGGCAAGCTCTGCCCCGACGGCTACGTCGTCGACTTCGGCGACATCAAGAAGGCCACGCGGAAGGTCTGCGACGAGATGGACGAGCGACTGCTCGTGCCGATGAAAAGCGATTGCTTGAAGATCGCGAGAACGAAGGGGCAAGTTGCAATCACGACCGAAGACGGCGCGGAGTTCAGCTTGCCCGAATCGGATTGCGTCCTCCTGCCGATCGCGCACTCGTCGGCCGAAGAGCTCGCGACCTACGTATGCGAGCGACTGCTCGGAGAGCTCGACGTTCTGAAGACCCGGGCCGTCTCCGCCGTGGAAGTCACCGTGGCCGAGAGCCCGCTTCAAGAGGCGCGCTACCGGGTCGATCTATAGTGCGCCTCGCTTTCGTCTCGACCGTGCTCGCCGCGGCGATGGCGGCCTGCACGGAGCCGCCTCTGCCCGAAGAGGGGAGCGCCGATGCCCGGCTCTACGCGGAGCGTTGCGGCGGGTGCCACCCGGTGTATCGCCCGGGCGTCCTCAAGCCCAAGATGTGGGAAGCGATGGTCGCGCGGATGGAAATCGAGATGTCGAGGCGCGGTCTCGTACTCGCCCCGGCCGAGCGGGACGCGATCCTCGCCTATCTCAAGCGCAACGCCGGCGAGTCCTGAGCCGCTCGCGTATCGGCGAGCGCATCCCGCCGGAGCTTCTCCACCTCGGTCCGGTCTTTCGGCGCTCCGGCGGTCAGCACCTCGTTGCCCGAGACGGTGACGAGCACGTCGTCCTCGATGCGAATGCCGATGCCGCGGAACTCGCTCGAGTGATCCGCCGGGACGTAGATGCCCGGCTCTACCGTGAGCACCATCCCTGGCTCGAGCACCCGCGACGCACCGTCGATCGCGTAGCGGCCGGCGTCGTGCACGTCCATGCCGAGCCAGTGGCTCGTGCGGTGCATGTAGAAGCGCTCGTAGGCCCGCTTCTCAATCGCTTCGTCGACCTCTCCTTCTACCAATCCCACGTCGATCAAGCCTTGGACGAGCACTCGGAGAGCGGCGTGGTGCGCGTTGTCGAAAGATTTTCCAGGCTGCACCGCGTCGATGGCCGCCAGCTGGCTCGCGAGAACGATGTCGTAGAGCGCGGCCTGAGGACGCGTGTAAGCGGAGCCAACGGGAAACGTGCGGGTCACGTCGCCGCAGTAGCCCCCGAGCTCTCCGCCGGCGTCGAGCAGCAGGAGGTCGCCATCCAAGAGAGTGCGGTCGTTTTGCGTGTAGTGGAGAACGGTGGCGTTGGCGCCTCCGGCCGCGATGGTCCCGTAGGCCGGGCCGCTACACCCGCCGTTTCGGAACAAGTACTCGACCAGCGCCTCCACCTGATACTCGGTGTCGCCGGGTCGAAGCGCGCGCGCGACCGCGCGATGCGCGTCGGCGGTGACGCGGCAGGCACGGCGCTGAATCTCGATGTCTTCCGCTTCCTTGACGACGCGCGCTTCGCCGAGAAGCAACGTCGTGTCTTCCACCACGAGCGAGTCTCGTCCGCTACGAGGGCGTTGCGCGTTGGCGCTACGGATGGCGCCGAGCACCCGCTCGTTGACGCTAGGGTCGTGGCTCTGGGTCCAGAAGAAGCGATCGGCTTCGCGAAGGTGACGCTCGAGCACGGCCGGCCAATCGCCGAGCGGATAGCTGAAGTCGGCGCCGTACTTCGATTTCGCCCCGTCCAAGCCTGCTCGCTTTCCGTTCCACGTTTCTGCCGCCGCGTCGCGCTCGCGTACGAAGAGCGTGAGCCCGCGCTCCGTGCCGGCGCTGCTCAGAATCAAGCCAGCCGGCTCTTCGAAGCCCGTTAGGAAGCGAATGTTGGTGTCGGGGCGATATCGATAGTGAACGTCGTTCGAGTAGATCACTTCCGGAGGTCCTGCGATGAACAGAACGCTACCGGACAACTTTTCCAGAAGACGCTTGCGTCGTCGGGCGTGCACCGCCGGCGCGGGCCCGTTGAGCGTCACGACGGCGCTCCGCCGCCGATCGGCGGGAACACCTGCAGGAAGGGGTGAATCTCGACCGACGCGAACACGCCGCCGATCACGTAGGGGTCCGAGTCTGCGATCCGTCGAACGGCTCCGAGATCCGGCGCCTCGATGACGATGAGGCTGCCGGCTCCGTCCGTCAGAGGGCCGGCGAGCTTTACGCGACCCTCGCGATGGTAGGCATCGAGGTGGGTCAGATGGGCGGGGCGGAGCGTCGGCCTCAAGCCTTTTGCTTCCGGCCCGTCGCGGCCGATAATGACGAACAGCAAGCGGCGCTTCCTTGAAGCCGCGACGCGCCGGCCTCGAAGCCGAAGCATATCCGAGCATGGCTGACGACGAAAGACAGTGGCCGTTGGAGCGGCTGATCCTCGGCATCGACGAGCTCAAGGTGGTGCTCGGCCCTGACGTCGCGCCGCAAGTCGAGCACGTGAAAGAGTGGCTCGTGCGCGCGCTCTTGGCCCGCGACCGCGGCGACCGCCCGGCGTCTTTGCAAGCGATGGCAAGCGCGATGGCGGAGCTAGCCCGCCTCGGTGATGGTCTCGACTCGGCAGAGGGGGCGATGATGCGCGCGGTATCGGCAGCGTTCGTCGGTGGACTAGCCCGCGAGGACCGCGAAGCCGTCGAGTCGAGTCTCAGCGTCATCCAGTCGAAAGCGGGGAAACCGAAAAAACCGGAACTGTCGTGAAGCGCTCTCGCGGCGCGCCTCCGCTCATCACGTTGCTGACCGACTTCGGCACCGCGGACGGCTACGTCGGCGCGATGAAGGGTGTGATCGCGAGCCTCGCGCCGAGCGCGCGCGTCGTGGACGTGACGCACGACATTCTGCCGGGCGACGTGCGGGGCGCTGCGCTGGCGCTCGAGACGGCGGCGCCTTACTTCCCGCCCTCTACGATTCACGTTGCGGTGGTCGATCCCGGTGTAGGCACTACGCGTCGCGGAGTCGCGGTCGAAGCCGGCGGTCAGGTTTTCGTAGGGCCGGACAATGGGGTGCTCGCTCTTGCGGCTCGCCGAGATCGGCGCGTGTTCGTGCTCGATCGCGCGCGCTACCATCTCGAAGCGGTAAGCGCGACGTTTCACGGGCGTGACGTGTTCGCGCCGATAGCGGCTCGGGTAGCAACGGGTTTTCGACCTTCGAATCTCGGTACGAAGACCGACGATTTTTGCGAGCTGCCGCTTCCGCGGCCGTCCGTCTCGCGCGCCGGGCTCGTCGGCGAGGTCATTCACGCCGACCGGTTCGGCAACTTGATCACGAACGTCGTCGCGGAAGATCTCGCCCGGCTCGGCGGCCGCGCTCAATCGGACCGCCTTCGCGTTCACGTCGGCCGGCGGCGGCTTTCCGGTGGCTTGGCCCGCACGTACGGTGACGCGGCTAGTCACGCTCTGCTCGCGCTCGTCGGCAGCTCGGGGCGGCTCGAAATCGCGCGCCGTGACGGCTCGGCGGCGGCCCTGCTCGGGTACCGGCCCGGCCGAAAGCTCTCGGTCCGTTGTGTGATAGCCGATCGCGGTTAGAATGCCGGCCATGGGTAGCTACGCAAAGACGACGATTCTTCTCGCAACGCTGAGCGCGATTCTCATGCTCATCGGTAGGGCGTTCGGCGGAAATCAAGGCATGGTGATGGCCTTCGGCTTCGCCATTGTGATGAACGGCGTGTCCTACTGGTTCTCGGATCGCATCGTGCTGAAGATGCACGGAGCCAAGCAGGTCGGCCCCGAGCATCCGCTCTACGGGATCGTGCAAGGCTTGGCCACGCGCGCTCACTTGCCGATGCCGCGCGTTTACTTGATCTCGAGCCCCTCGCCGAATGCTTTTGCGACGGGTAGAAACCCGGCTCACGCGGCGGTGGCGGCCACCGAGGGGCTTTTGCAGATGCTCGGCCGTGACGAGATCGAAGGCGTCATGGCCCACGAGATGACCCACGTCGCCAACCGCGACATTCTCATCCAATCGGTGGCGGCGACGCTTGGTGCCGCCATCATGATGCTGGCGAACATGGCTCGATGGGGCGCAATGTTCGGCGGCGGCCGCAGCGACGATCGAGACGGCGGAAGCCCGGTGGCGCTGATCGCGACAGCGATGGTCGCGCCGCTCGCCGCCATGATCATTCAGGCGGCGATCAGCCGCTCGCGTGAGTTCGCAGCCGACGATGGCGGCGCGCGACTTGCGGGCAGCGGCGTGCCGCTCGCAAACGCGCTCAGGAAAATCGAAGCGGGTGTGCAGCGTGTGCCGCTGCCGACGAATCCGGCCATGGCGCACCTTTTCATCATGGCGCCGTTCGCCGGCCGCGGACGCGGCGTCCTTTCCCTCTTCAGCACGCACCCGCCGACAGCAGTGCGCGTGGAGAGGCTGATGGCGCTGACGCCGCGCTAGCGAACGTCCACCAGCGCGCCGGGGATCGCGTAGACGCCGGGGTCGAACGCAGAGTAGAGGCCCAGGTGACGGGCGAGAAAATCGAGCTTCAGCTCCGGAACCATCGCAAGGACTTCCGCGAGAGCTTCGCTGCGATACGAAGCGAGCACCTCTTGTAAGGGGCTCTCCGCTTCCGGAAAGTGAACGAGGTCGAGACGGTCGGGCTCTTTGATGCCGCCCTGCTCGGCGGCTGCGCGGATCGCGTCGGAAAGGCCGCCGATCTCGTCGATGAGGCCTCGCTGCTTCGCTTGCCGGCCGGTCCAGACGCGGCCGCCGCCGAGAGCATCCACTTCTTCGACCGTCATCCCTCGACTCTCGGCCACGCGGTCTAGGAAACGCTGGTAGACGTCGGCCATCTGCGTTTGGACCAGCGCGACTTCCGTACGGTCCATCGCCTTGGTGACATCCATGACGCGCGAGTAGCGCCCCCGCCCGAGCGTTTCGCTGCCGATGCCCGTTCGCGTGAGCAAGCCGGCGAAATTGGGCTTCAGGAGCACGACGCCGATCGAGCCGGTGAGGGTGCCGGACTCCGCGAAGATCTTGTCGGCGCCTGAGGCCATGTAGTAGCCGCCCGAGGCGGCTACGTTGCCGAGGGATGCGATCACCGGCTTCTTTTCGCGCGCGAGCCTCAGGGCATGCCATACCTGATCGGAGGCCATCGCAGAGCCGCCGGGGCTGTCCACGCGAAAGACGATGGCTTTGATGCTGTCGTCTTCGATGGCTTGGCGAAACGCGCGCGACAGCGTGCGCGATCCGATCGTGCTCCCGAAAGCGCCGCCCCGTGGTTGGTCGCCTCCGACGATGTTGCCCACTGCGTGGATGAGCGCGATCTTTTCGCCGCTACCGCCGAGGCCGAGCGTTTCAGGCGCCACGCGACTGTAGTCGCGATCGCGCACCGGGTTTACGCGGAGCCCGCCACCGAGCTCAGTCAACATCTCGTCGAAGAACGCGACGCGGTCGGCGAGATTCGCCTCCACGTACTCGCCGGCCGAAGTCGGACAGGAGTCGATCGTCGCCATTACCTCGGTCACGGCCTGGCGGCGCCCGTCCGCGATGCTGGCGAGGAACTCGTCGTTCAGGTCGTCGAGCAGCGAGTTGGCCATCTCACGATGCGCGGCCGACATGTCGCGGCGCGAGATCATGTCGCCGAAGGTCTTGAACTCGCGAAGCTGCTGGACCTCCATGGCGACGTCGAGCTTTTCCCAAAGGCCGCCGAGGAAGACGAAGTTGGCCGAGAGGCCGTTGAGCATCGTCGTCCCGCCGGGCGGCAGGTAGACCGAGTCGGCGGCGGAGGCGATGTAGTACGCTAGGTTCCCCGAGCCGGCTTCGTTGTCGAGGTAGGCGACGACTTTCTTACCCGACTCGCGCAGCAGCCGAATCGAGTTGCGGATCTCGCGAGCCTGGCCCCAACCGGCAGCGAGGGGACCGATGCGGAAGATGATGCCGCTGAGACGGGCGTCGCGCCGCGCCTTCTCGAGCGTCTCGACGAGGTCGACGTAAGACTTTCCGTCCTGCAGCAGGGCCGCGAGAAGGCGGCGCGGGGGGCCCTCGGCGTACTCGCCTTCGAGGTCGACGACGAGATAGCTGCCCGGGGGGATATTCGGGCCCCGCGACCACATCCGCGACGCGAAGCTCAACCCGACGACGACGAGCAGGATCCAAAACCACTTTCGCTTGAGAAGAGAACGCACGATGGGCTTCCGCACATTCTAGAGCGAAACCACCCCTTCGTGCCACGAAAAGGCGCAGCGCGGCGGCTTGCGCTGCCTCCAGCACGGCCTGACGCAAGGAGCGTTTGCGTGTAGGCTTTGCGCGATGAGGGCCTTGAGAGTGACCGGAGTGGGGCGGGAGACGCCTCTCGAGACCTTTGCGCGCGATCACATGGCGATGTGTCGTGTGGCCGATTCGAACGATACGGCCGAGCTGCGTGTATACGAGGCATCGCTGCCGGGCGTTGCGCTCGGGCGTTTTCATCGCCGGCCCGATGGTGCCGACTTGCTGACAAGACGAATCACCGGCGGCCGGCCCTACGCGGTCGGCCCAGGCGTCGTCTGCGTGACCGGCGTGTATCCGTCTCTCGACTGGCTCGGCGCCGGCAACGCGCGGCCCGAGCCCGAGCAAGTGCTGAACCGAGCGCTTCGACCGCTTCTTGCGGTACTTCGTGAGGCCGGGGTGGACGCCTTCTACCCCGGTCGCGATCTTGTCACCGTAGGCGGGCGGCCCATCGCCGTGGCGAGCTTCACGACGCTTCCCGACGGCGTGGTGACGGTGACGGCCGCGCTAGGCGTGAGTCGCAGCTTCGTCGATACGGCTCAACGGATTCGTAGCGCCGACCCGGACACGGTGGTCACCTTCGACGAGGCTGCGCTTGCGACGTCGATCTCGCTCGAGGACGCGGTAAGTCGGCCCATCGATGTCGCCTGGGTGGCGCGACTCGCCGAGCACGCGGCGCGCGCACACGCTTGCGATGCGCTTGTCAGCGATGGATCGGGACAGCCGCCGAAGGACGTCGTTGTCGCTTTCGATGCGCTGCAAGCAGAGCGCGGGGCCGCAGCACCCGCGACGGTCTCGGCCTACGGCGTCGAGATGCTCGGCGCCATCGAGGCGACGGCGACGATGGAGGCCGGTCGCATCGCGACTCTTGAGCTCTGCGGCGACTTGATCGCGCCGTTTGGGACCTTGGAAGAGCTGGGCCAGGCCTTGATCGGCCAGCCTCCGACTCGAGCGGCCGCAGATCGAGCGCTGCTCAGCGTCCTGACGCGGCCGGGCAGGTTTCTACTGGGCGCCCGAGATTTGCCGGGTGTCATCGCCCGTCTGGGCGATCTGATCGCATAGGATCGGTTGACCTAGCCGCTCCGGAGATTCTGAATGTCGGCGCGAGGTTTTGCGTGAGCTGTATTTTTTGCCGAATCGCTGCTGGTGAGATCCCCGCGGAGAAACTTCACGACGACGGCGAGCTGTTCGCGGTCAAAGACTTGAACCCCGCGGCGCCCTGGCATGCCCTCATCATCCCGCATGCGCATGTGGCGACGATTCTCGAGCTAGGCGTCGAGAACGCGCCCTGGGTGGGCAGGGTGTACGGCATCGCCGCCCAGCTCGCGCGCGAGCATGGGTTCGGCGATGCCGGGTATCGTGTCGTCGCCAACTGCAATCGCGACGGCGGCCAGACGGTTTTCCACGTGCACTTTCACGTGCTCGCCGGCCGCCCGATGGGCTGGCCTCCCGGATAGCTCGCCTGATGGTCAGTTCGAGATCGGAGCTCGCCGCGGGTCAGCCGCGTCGGTCCAGAGGCACGGTAACGCGGTAAAGCCGGCGGCCGCGGCCGACGGATAGAAGCACGCTGTTCTTGTTGCGGAGGCTGGCGAAACGGCGGCGGAAGTCTTCGGGGGTCGCGATCTCGCGCCCGCCCACCGCGACGATCGCGTCGCCCGGCGCGAGACCGATGCGTGCCGCCGAGCTCCCGTCGCGCACGCGCGTGACGAGCGCGTTGTCGCTCCGCTTCGCGGCGCCGACTGCTATTCCGAGGGCCGACCAGACGAATGCGTCGATCCTCTCGGCCGGCAGCGCCGCGATTTCGACGACGACGGTGCGCTCGCGGGCGCCCGGCTCCGTGTAGGTGAGCGGAAGCTCCTCGCCGACAGCGAGCCCCGACGTGCGACCTGCAAAGTCGCTCGAGCTTCGGATCTTCTCACCGCGCACTCGCGTGATCACGACACCTCGAGAGATGCCCGCGCGTGCCGCTGGACTTTCCGGCTCCACGCCACTTACGACGACGCCCGTGCCCGGCTCGACGCCGAAGTGAAACGCCAGCTCCGGGGTCAGGTCTTGGGTCTGGATGCCGATCCACGCGGGTTGCACTGCGCCGTGGTCGACGATCTGGCTGACGATCGCGCGGACATGATCCGCCGGAATCGCGAAGCCGATTCCTTCGGCCTGGCTGTGGATCGCCGTGTTGATTCCGACGAGCCGGCCTTCGACGTTGACGAGAGGCCCGCCGGAGTTGCCCGGGTTGATGGACGCATCGGTCTGAATGAAATCCTGGTAGATCAAGTCGCCGGCTTGGATCGTTCGACCGACGGCGCTGACCACTCCGGTGGTCACGGTGTGCGAGAGCCCGAAAGGATTTCCGATCGCGATCACGGTCTCGCCGATCAGCACGTCGCTCTCGCTAGGGAGCGTTAGAGCGGGGAGCGCGTTCTTGCTGTCGACCTTGAGCACCGCGAGATCAGAGTCCGAGTCTGAGCCGATGAGCCTCGCTTCGAGCTCGGTTTTGTCGGACATGAGCACGCGGATCTCCGTGGCCCGGACGATCACGTGCTCGTTGGTGACGATGGTCCCGCTCGGGTCCACCAGCACGCCGGAGCCTAGCGATGTCCGCCGCGTTTCGTTCGGACGCCCGGAGCGTCCGCCGAAGAACTCCGAGAAAAAATCCCCGGAGAACGGGTCCATGCCCGGAAAAGGCCCTCGGCCGAAGGGATCGTCGATCACCGTCTCCGTGTAGATGTTGACCACGGCCGGGCCGACCTTTTCGACGGCTTCGACCACCGGTGTGCGACGCGCCCCGCTCGTTGCCGCGAGCAGCGAGCCGGGCAGGGCGGCGTAAAGGATTCCCGCCACGGCCATCGTCGCGCCGATCAAGATAAATCGTTTGGGCTTCATTTTTCGAGAGGTGCGAGCTCGAGACGGCGGCCCGCGAGCTCGGCGGAGACCACCCTCACCCTTGCCCGGTCCCCCAGTCGTATCGAGCGATTCGAAGTACGACTCTGCAGCTCCACTCGCTCGCTCACGAAGGCGTAATACTCCGTCAGCCTTCCGACCGGCACAAATCCTTCGACGAAAAGCTCATCGAGCTCGACCGCGTAGCCATTGCGATCCACGTACACCACGGTCCCCTCGAGCTTCTTGCCGATGTGACGCTGCATGATGAGGATGCCCGCAGCGCGTGTCACGTCGCGCTCGGCTTCCATCGCACGTCGCTCGCGCCGAGACGCCAACGACGCTATCGGCTCGAGAGCGGCCGAGGTCGGCAGAGCCCGGCGCTCGCGCTCGAGAGAGGCGCGGAGCGCTCGGTGCGTGACGAGATCGGGATAGCGCCGAATGGGCGAGGTGAAGTGGGTGTAGCAGTCGCTCGCGAGCCCGAAGTGAATCTGTTTGTAAGGGCTATAGCGCGCCTGCTGCATCGAGCGCAGCACGAGAAGGTTGACGACGCGCTCGGCGGGCTTACCACGGATCCGGTCGACGACCTTGCGGAGGTCTGCGGGCCGGATCGACGCTCCGTCGTGGGGCAAGCGGAGCCCGAAAGCTCTTAGCCGCGGCACGAGATCCGCGATAGCGCGCTCGCTCGGTGCCTCGTGAATACGATAGACGAAGGGAGTCCGCGCGCGCTCCAAATGGCGCGCGACCGCTTCGTTCGCGGCCAGCATGAACTCTTCGATCAGCCGATGCGCGAAGAGCCTTTCACGGCGTTTCACCGCGGTCGGATGACCTTCCGCGTCTACGCTGACGACGGACTCCGGAAGATCGAGATCGAGGGCGCCGCGTCGAACGCGCGCTTCGTTCAAAGCCTGGGCGCAGGCTTCCATGGCGCGGAGGGCCGAGTCGATCTCGGGCTCCACCGCCATCTTCCGATCGAGCACGGCCTGCACTTCTTCGTAGGTGAAGAGGCGGCGGCTTCGGATCCATGAAGAAGCGAAGCGCTCCGCCTGCACCGCGCCGTCGCTGCCGATGTCGAGAATCGCCGACATCGTTCGCCGGTCGACGCCGGCTTTGAGGCTCGCCGCGTCGCCCGAGAGCGCCTCGGGCAGCATCGGCACGCAACGTCCGGGAAAATACACGCTGTTGCCGCGCTCCATCGCTTCGAAATCGAGGGCGCTGCCCTGGCGTACGAAGTGCGAGACGTCGGCGATCGACACCGTCAGACGGAATCCGTTCTCGGTTCTCTCGACTGCGACCGCGTCGTCGTGGTCTTTCGCGTCGGCGGGATCGATGGTCAGTGTGAGAGCGTCGCGGAAGTCTTCCCTTTCGAATCCAGGCGCATCATCGAAGTGGATACAGCGTTCCGCTTCGGCGACGACGTCGGCGGGGAAGCGAGTGGGAATGCCGAGCGTTCGGCAGACGGCGTCGATCTCGGTCGCGAGCGTGCCGATCGTGCCGAGGGGCTCGGTCACTTTGACGCTGCCGTCTTTGTACGAGGTCGGATACTCGACGATCTCGGCGGCGACGAGGGTTCCGGGCGGGACTCGCGGAGCGTCGATCACGCGCGGGACGGTCCCGAAGCGCGGGTCGCGGGGCACGAGCACCGTGCCGCCCTCGCTCTCGTGCAGCTCGCCGACGAGCAGCTTCTGACCGCGCTCGATCACCTTGCGGACCCGACCGCTTCGAAGGCCGCGCCGCGAGTAAGGATCCACGTCGACGAGAACCGTGTCGCCGTGCATGGCCGGACGGAGCCCGCCCGTACTGAGCGAGATCGGCGGGCCACCGTCTTCAGTGATGACCATGGCGCGACCGCCGCGACCGGCTTGCACTCGGCCCGTGACGCAGTTCAGACGCTCGGCCAGCGCTATGCGGCCCTTTCGAGTGCGGACGATCTCGCCGCGTTCTTCGAGGGCCGCGAGCGTCGCTTCGAGCGTCGGAGGATCGACGTCGATCCTCTCGGACAAGCGATCCACGATGAAGTTCTTCCGCTTCGCGCGGTGAAGGATCGCGAGAATACGCTCGGCGAGCGCTTCGTCCGCGCACGCTTTCGCGGGAGGGCTCGCGGTCAGACGAACACCGGCGGGTGAAACTCTCCGAACTGCGCGCGCATGGCGTCGGAGATTTCGCCGAGCGTGGCGTAGACACGGACGGCGTCCACGATGGCCGGCATCAAGTTCGCTTCTCCCGCTGCCGTCTCGCTCACACGCTTCAACGCTCGTTTCACGGCGTCATTGTCGCGCGACGATTTGAGCTTCGTGAGCTTGTCCACCTGTCGCGTTTCGAGACCGGGGTCGATGCGGAGAATGTCGGTGGAACCTTCTTCTTCCATGTCGAAGCGGTTGACTCCGACGACGATGTCTTCGCTGGACTCGACGGCCTGCTGGTACTTGTAGGCCGCCTGCTGGATCTCGCGCTGGGGGAAGCCGTTTTCGATCGCGGCGACCGCTCCGCCGAGCTTGTCGATCGTTTGGATGTATTCCTCGGCGCGTCGCTCGATCTCGTCGGTCAAGTACTCGACGTAGTAGGAGCCGGCAAGCGGGTCGATCGTGTCGGCCACGCCGGACTCGTAGGCGATCACCTGCTGGGTTCGGAGCGCGGTGCGGGCCGCGGCCTCGGTCGGCAAACCGAGCGCTTCGTCGAAGGAGTTCGTGTGTAGCGACTGCGTGCCGCCGAGCACGGAGGCGAGAGCCTGGATCGCCGTTCGCACTACGTTGTTGATCGGCTGCTGAGCAGTCAGAGAGGAGCCCGCGGTCTGACTGTGGAAGCGGAGCATCATCGAGCGCGTGTTCTTCGCTGCGAATCGCTCTTTCATGATCTTCGCCCAGAGACGTCGCGCCGCGCGGAACTTCGCGACCTCTTCGAGGAAGTTGTTGTGGACGTTGAAGAAGAAGGAGAGGCGACCGGCGAAGTCGTCGACATCGAGGCCGACGCGCACGGCCGCGTCCACGTAGGCGATCGCGTCCGCGAGCGTGAAAGCCACCTCTTGCACCGCCGTCGAGCCGGCCTCGCGGATGTGGTAGCCGCTGATCGAGATCGTGTTCCAGCGCGGTACGTGCTCGGTGCAGAACGCGAAGATGTCGGTGATGATGCGCATCGACTGCGAGGGGGGGTAGATGTAGGTGCCGCGCGCGATGTACTCCTTCAGCACGTCGTTCTGAATGGTTCCGCCGACCTTGTCCCAGGACACTCCCTGCTTTTCGGCCACCGCGAGATAGAGACCGAGCAGAATCGACGCCGTCGCGTTGATGGTCATCGACGTCGTGACTTTGTCGAGGGGAATGTTGCCGAAGAGCAGCTCCATGTCTGCGAGCGAATCGATGGCGACGCCCACCTTGCCGACTTCACCGCGGGAGAGCTCATGGTCGGAATCACGGCCCATCTGAGTCGGAAGGTCGAACGCGACGCTCAAGCCCGTGGTGCCTTGCTCGAGCAGATAGCGGTAACGCTTGTTCGACTCCTCGGCGTCACCGAAGCCGGCGTACTGGCGCATGGTCCAGTGCCTTGCGCGGTACATCGTCGGCTGAATCCCGCGCGTGAAAGGGTACTCGCCGGGCAAGCCGAGCGACTCCGGATACTCTCCGCTTGCGGGACCGGAAACGCGCTGCACGGGAATGCCCGAAGTAGTCTCGAACTCGCCTTTCCGCCGCTCCTCGCCACCCTTCTCGAGGGCCTTCTTGAGCATGCCCTGCTCCCACTTCTGCTTGCGCTCGTTGAAGGTGGACATCGTCTCGCCTCCTCAGAGAGGAATGTTGCCGTGCTTCTTCGGTGGGTTAGTATCGCGTTTGCCGACGAGCATGGCCAAAGCTTGGGCGATGCGCGCACGCGTCTCGATCGGCTGCACGACGCCGTCGATGTAGCCGAGCTCGGCCGCACGAAACGGATTGGCGAAGCGACGGCGATAGTCGTCGACCAGCTCTTTCCGCTTTGCCGCCGGATCCTTCGCCGCTTTGACCTCGCCGCGGAAGATGATGTTGACCGCGCCCTCGGCGCCCATCACGGCGATCTCGGCGTTCGGGTAAGCGAGATTGATGTCGGTGCGGATGTGCTTCGAGCCCATCACGCAATACGCCCCGCCGTAGGCCTTGCGCGTGATCAGCGTGACTTTCGGCACGGTGGCTTCCGCGTAGGCGTAGACGATTTTAGCACCGTGACGGATGATGCCGCCCCACTCTTGCTGCGTGCCCGGTAGATACCCGGGCACGTCTTCCAAGGTCACGATCGGGATGTTGAAGCAGTCGCAGAAGCGGATGAAGCGAGCCATCTTGTTCGACGCGTCGCAGTCGAGACAGCCGGCGAGATGCGTCGGCTGGTTCGCGACGATGCCGACCGAGCGGCCGGCTATCCTAGCGAAGCCGACGATCGCGTTGCGCGCGAAGTTGCGGTGCACCTCGAAGAAGCTGTCGCGGTCCACGGTGGCGTTCACCACCGCATACATGTCGTAAGGCTGATTCGGGTTGTCGGGGACGAGAGTCTCGAGCTCGGGTGTCGGGCGGTCGAGCGGGTCGTCGCAAGGGACCACCGGCGGATCTTCCATGTTGTTCGAAGGCAGGTAGGAGAGCAGCTTCCGGATCATCTCGATGCAGCCCGCGTCACCAGGCGCTAGAAAGTGCGCGACTCCGCTGCGGGCGTTGTGGGTGACCGCGCCGCCGAGGTCTTCTTGCGAGACTTCTTCGCGCGTCACCGACTTGATGACCTCGGGCCCGGTGATGAACATGAAGCTGGTCTTGTCGACCATGAAGATGAAGTCGGTGAGCGCCGGCGAGTAGGTTGCGCCGCCGGCGCAGGGGCCGAGAATTCCCGAGATCTGCGGAATTACGCCCGACGCCAGCGTGTTGGCGCAGAAGATATCGGCATAGCCGCCGAGACTCTCCACGCCCTCTTGGATTCGCGCGCCGCCCGAGTCGTTGAGGCCGACGACGGGCGCGCCGGCCTTCATCGCCATCGCCATCAGCTTGCAGATCTTGTCGGCAACGGTGTGGCTCAAGCTGCCGCCGAGCACCGTGAAGTCTTGGGCGAAGGCGAACACCGTGCGGCCTTCGACCGTGCCGTAGCCGGTGACGACGCCGTCGCCGGGAACCCGCGTCTCTTCCATCCCGAAGTCGTTGCAACGGTGGACGCGGAGCTTGTCCACCTCGACGAAAGATCCCGGATCGAACAGCGACTCGATGCGCTCGCGCGCCATCAAGAGGCCGCGCTCGTGGCGTTTGGCCGCCTTGTCTTCGCCCCCTCCGACCTCGGCGAGTCGGTTGCGGCGGTTGAGCTCTTCGAGAACGTCGCTGCGTGCCATCGGGTCGCCTCAGGCCCGGCCGGGCCCGCGTGCGAATACCGAGAGGGGACCGAAAAGACAAGGACTTACGGCGGTTCGAGCGGCCCGCACTCGGTTTACATAGCGGTCGGAGTGAGACAGAAAACCCCCGCACCGCCGCGCGAGCTGGGGTAGCGAACCGAGCATGCAGTACTTTCGCGGATCCATCCTCGTCACGATCCTCGGCTTGATCGGCGGCGGCTTCCTCGGTTGGGAGCTCACCGGCACCGTCACGGGCGTGCTGAGCACGCTCTTCATCGTCACCGTGCTCGGCATCCTCGAAGTCTCGCTCTCCTTCGACAACGCCGTCGTCAACGCGACCGTGCTCGAGCACATGGACGAGGTCTGGCGCCGCCGCTTCCTGACCTGGGGCATCGCGATCGCGGTCTTCGGCATGCGCATCGTCTTCCCCGTCGTGATCGTCGCCGTGATCGCCCAGATCGGACCGATCGACACGCTGGTGCTAGCCGCTACCGACCCCGACGAGTACTCGAGAATCCTGACCAGCGCGCACGTCTCGGTGGCCGCGTTCGGCGGCTCTTTCCTCGCGATGGTGGGACTCAAGCACTTCTTCGACATCGAGAAAGACGTGCACTGGATCGAGATGATCGAGAAGCCGCTGACGAAGCTCGGTCGCATCGAGGCGGTCGAGCTCGGTCTCGTCATGATTCTGCTCTGGCTGATCGGCGGTCAGCTCCCCGAGCACGAGCAGGTGTCGTTCTACGTTTCCGGCATGCTCGGGCTCGTCACCTACGTGGCCGTGGACGGCATTTCGGCCGTTCTCGACGCGGAGTCGGTGGTCACCGGTGCGGCGACGCGCTCGGGCGCGGCGTCGTTTCTCTACCTGGAAGTGCTCGACGCCAGCTTCAGCTTCGATGGCGTGATCGGCGCTTTCGCGCTCTCGAACAATCTCTTCATCATCGCGATCGGTCTCGGCATCGGCGCCATGTTCGTTCGAAGTCTCACGATCATGCTCGTGAACAAGGGCACGCTGACCCAGTTCCGCTATCTCGAGCACGGGGCGTTTTACGCCATCGTCGCGCTCGGCGTGATCATGTTCATCAAGACCATCTACCACGTGCCCGAGGCGGTCACGGGCCTCATCGGCGCCGCATTCATCGGCCTCTCGCTCTGGGATTCAATCCGATACAACCGCCGCGAGCAGGCCTCGAAAAAATAGAAATGGTGCCTGACCCTATTTATTTCCCCGGCTCGCCAGTCGACAAGTCGGGTAGGGTGACCTTCGACCCCGCCACGATGCCGTTGCGGCGGGCGAAGCCGGCGTTCACCTCGAGCACGTAGCGCGCGGGTGCGGTCGAACGAATCGGTGCCGTCGAGAAAGGCGTCGTGTTCTCGGCCACGTTCACCACCTTGCTCGCCGCGTCGATGAAGACGATGTCGAGGGGGAGCGGCGTGTTCTTCATCCAAAAGCTCCGCGCGACATCGTCAGCAAAAACGAACAACATGCCGGCGTCGCTCGCCAAGTCGTCGCGCCACATGAGGCCGCGCCCAAGCTGCTCGCGCGTCAGCGCCAGCTCCACCGGCACACGCACGGTGCCGTGCTCGGAGCTGAGCTCGACGACAGGGCCCGCCGCTGCGCCCTTGCATCCGGCCGCCGTCGCCACGACGAGCAGGCTCGCGAGACAGCGAGCACGCCAACCGCCGCTTCCGCGGAGCTCCGATCGACGGCCCGTGAGCGGACGATTCGGTGTCATGTCGGGTCACCTCACACGCGCGTTCGCTGGATTGCAAGGGGCCGTGGGAATCGCTTAAATCCCCGCGTTCTCGGCCGTCGGGCAGGAAGGAGCAAGAGGCAAGAGCAATGATCAGCTCGATCGTGTGGACGCTTTGTTTCCTCGGGTTCGTCGGATTCTTCAGCTATCAGCTTTGGAACCGACTGAGCGTGCTCGGCAAGGTGCCGGGCGCCAGCCGTTTCGATCGCATTCCCGTGCGCATCAAGACGACCGTCGTCTACGGCCTCGGACAGCTCAAGTTCTTCCAAGGCGAGCAGCCCGCGGGCATCGTTCATGCCTTCGTCTTCTGGGGCTTCTTGGTCCTCGGCGCCCAGGTAACGACCATGTTCCTCCACGGTTGGTTCCCCGACGCGCACCTCCCGCTTCTCGGTGTCCACCAACTCGGCGGTCCCTACATGTTCGTACGCGACACGATGGAAGTCATCGTCGTCGCTTGCGTGCTCTTTCTTCTCAGCCGCTGGATCTTCACCCACCCGACACGTCTCATGGGCTACAAGCCCGCGGAAGAACGTCTCGCCGGTCACCCGCACTGGGAAGCCAAGCTCATCCTCACCTTCATCGCGGCCATCATGCTGACGGGCATGGTCTACGACGGCGGCAAGATGGTCTACTTGCCCGACGACGCCGACGTACAGGCGGAGCGCACGTGGGCGTGGGCGGCGAACTCGATGTCTCATATTCTCGCCAAGGGCGGAGCCGACTTCGCTCACAGCGCGAGCAACGCGGCCTGGTGGCTTCACAACCTGGTGGTGCTCACCTTCCTCAACTTCCTTCCGCTGGCCAAGCACTTCCACGTAATCACGTCGCTGCCCAACGTGTTCTTCAGCAAGCTCGAGCCTCGCGGCCGTCTCTCGAAGCCCGTCTACGACGACACCACGGAGGTATTCGGCAAGTCGCTCTTCCGTCATTTCGACTGGAAGCAAGTGCTCGACATGTACACGTGTACGGAGTGCGGCCGCTGCTCGGCAGTGTGTCCGGCCACCGCGACGGGCAAACCGCTCGCGCCGCGACAGATGCTGCTCAACATGCGGGACCAGCTCTACAAGAACGGCCACGACGTGCTCGGTGAAGATTGGCTGGAAAAAGTCGTCGAGGCCGAAGGCCCCTGGGTCACCGACGAGGTCGTGTGGTCCTGCGTGACCTGCCGTGCCTGTGAAGAGGCCTGCCCCGTGCACATCGAGTACGTGGACAAGATCGTCGACATGCGCCGTCATCTGGTCCAAGAAGAAGCCCGCTTTCCGGCCGAGCTCACGCGCACCTTCAAAGGCATGGAGACTCAAGGGAATCCTTGGGGCATCGGCGCGGACAAGCGCGACGCTTGGGCGGAAGGGCTCGGCATTCCCACCCTCGCCGAGAACCCCGAAGCCGAGTATCTATTTTTCGTCGGCTGCGCGGGCTCTTTCGACGACCGGGCCCAGAAGATCACGAAGGCCGTGGCCAAGGTGCTGAAGGCCGCCGGCGTGAGCTTTGCGATCCTCGGCAAAGAAGAGCCATGCAACGGTGACACCGCGCGCCGTCTCGGCAACGAGTACCTCTATCAAGCGATGGCCGAAGGCGCGGTCGGCGTGTTCAACGGCTACAACGTGAAGAAGGTCATCACGAACTGTCCTCACTGCTTCAACACGATCGCGAACGAGTTTTCACAGTTCGGCGGCAACTACGAGACCGTCCACGCCTCGCAGCTCGTTGCAGATCTCATCCGGCAGGGTCGTGTGAAGCTAGACGGCAAGCTCGCGAAGACCATCGTCTATCACGACTCCTGCTACCTCGGCCGCTACAACGACGTCTACGACGGCCCTCGCGAGATCTTGAAAGCCATCCCCGGCGTTATCCTCAAGGAGGCGAGTCGCAGCCGAAACCAAGGCATGTGCTGCGGCGCGGGCGGCGGTCGCATGTGGATCGAAGAGCACCCCGACCAGCGCGTGAACTCGCTCCGCGTAGAGCAGTTGCTCGAAACCAAGCCCGACGTGATCGCGTCGGCCTGCCCCTACTGCATGACCATGCTCAGCGACGGCGTGAAGGGCAACGAGGCTGCGGCTGAAAAAGTCGAGAATCGCGACGTGTTGGAGCTCGTCGCGGACGCCATCCTCGCTTAGGCAAATGCCCTAGCGGGCCGGCGAGGCACGCTAACTGCTTGTACCTACCCGCTCGATTCACCGGTGGACGGTGGATCGAGCGAATATACTGGCGTTGGAGCGTCGGATTCTTGGCACTGCGACACTCGCGTGCCGCGGCGGCGTTCCGGTGAGCCATCAAGTGGAAGCAGTGAGAGACTTTGCAGCGCAGCTCACGAAGCCCCGGCGGGTGCCGTTCTCGCTAAAGGCCCAGGCCGTTGTCTTCGTTGTCGCCGCGGCATTCGCACCACTCGTCTTGTTGCTCGCGGTCAGCTCCAAATTTTTCCAGTACGGCCCGAAGTCGGCGGTTCCCTTCGAGTATTGGGCTCTCCTCACGGTGGCCTGGGTGCTGGCCTCCGCGCTCTTGATGGCCCACATTCTCGCCAAAGGGCTCACCGAGCAGATCGAGCCCCTCGAAAACTTGGTGAACCAAATGGCTCGTAGCGCGAAGTCGCTGCCCGCCAGCGCGGCTGACGCTGCTCAGACGCCGTCCAAGGGCAACGAGCTCGAGAATCTCGCGGCTCAGTTTTCGCGGCTCGAGTCCGCGCTCGCCGACAGCCGCTCGGCGGCGCTCGGTAAAATCGCCGAGCTCGAGGCATTGAACGCCAAGCTCGCGAGCTCGGCCGATCTCAACGCAGGATTCCTGTCGGCGGTCTCGCACGAGATTCGCACGCCGCTAAGCGCCATCGTGTCGGCCGCGCGCATCATTCAGCACTACCACGAGAACAAGCCGGAAGTCGTCGGGCGCTTCGGTGAGACGATCGCTACCGAGGGCAAGCGACTCGTACGGCTCGTCTCGGACCTGATCGATCTCTCGAAAATGGAGGCGAAGTCGCTCGACTGGATCGAAGAAGTAGTTCGGCCCGCCGATATCGCGACAACCGCACTGCGTCGCCTGGAGCCCTTGTTCACCGAGCGTCGGGTGAAGCTCATTTGCGACGTGTCGGAAGCGCTTCCGCGACTACGATGCGACCCGAAGCGTTTGACGCAAGTTCTCGAGTGCTTGCTCGAGAACGCAGTCAAGTTCTCGCCCGACGACGGAGAGGTGGAGCTCATCGGTTCCGAGCGCGACGGCGTGCTGCGCGTGACGGTGCGGGACCGCGGCGCGCGACTCTCTGCTCAAGACGGCGAGCGCATATTCGAAAAGAGCTTCGCGATGGCGCTTCGGCAGTCGAAGGAGTGGGGGCGTCATAGCGCCACCTTGCTCGGATTGCCGCTTTGCCGCGAGATCATCCGTCATCATGGGGGACGCATCTGGGCGACCAACGGCCCCGATCACGGCGCTGCGTTCTCCTTCGAGCTTCCGCTGCCCGAGCACGCAGCGGCGTTGCTCGGCGTCGACGATTCCGCCGGCAAAGAGCGGGCGCTTCGCGTGCTGCTCGTGATGCAGAACGACGTTCTCTCGGAAGCTGCTGCTCGCGCTCTCAGACTCGACGACATCGACGGCCGCGTCTGCTCGCACTTCCAAGAAGTTCTCTCGATGACGCGCAGCTGGGTGCCGGACGTGCTGGTGGTCTCCTCGAACTGCCTCTGGCAGCTCACCGAAGGAATCGAAGCGCGACTCCGGAAGACCGGCGTCGCCAACATCCTGATGTTCTCGCCTTATGAGGGCATGGTCGATCTGAGCGCGCCGACGCACTGCGGGCCCTTGCTCTCAAGGCTCGGAGATCTCGTGCCGCGAGGCGGCGATCTGCTGCTCGTGGAAGACGACGAGGACTACGGGGCGGTGATCGAGTTCGAGCTCACGCAGGCCGGTTACAACGTGGCGCGGGCGAACAACGGCGTCGACGCGCTCGTGGCGATCGAGAAGGCGCCTCCGGGAGCCCTCGTGCTCGATCTCGTGCTACCGCGCCTCGACGGGTTCGGTGTCCTCGAAGCGCTCAAGACGAAGGGTGTGGTCCTTCCTACGATCGTGCTGACCTCGCTCGACGACGATCAAATGGACGATCGCCTGCAGCGCCTCGGTGCGGTCGGCGTTTATCGGAAGTACGAGCTGATTCAGCCCCCGCGCGCCGACGAAGCGCAGCGGGTGCGGAAAGTCCTGACTCCCGTGCTCGGCGAGGCGCCAGAGAAGCCGGTGCTACACAGCGCACTCCGCGCGCGGGCCTAGGCTCGCGACAGCTAGCTTAGCTTAACCTTCTGGGCCATCTCGGGCACGGCCGTGAACAAATCGGCAACGAGCCCGTAGTCGGCCACCTGGAAAATCGGCGCTTCCGGATCCTTGTTGATCGCGACGATCACCTTGGAATCCTTCATGCCCGCCAAGTGCTGAATGGCGCCTGAAATACCGACGGCGATGTAGAGGCCGGGAGCGACCACCTTGCCGGTTTGCCCGACCTGAAGATCGTTCGGCACGTAGCCCGCGTCCACTGCCGCCCGACTCGCGCCCATCGCTGCACCGAGCGCATCGACGAGAGGCTCGAGCACGGTCTTGAAGTTCTCGCCGGACTTCAAGCCACGACCTCCGGCTACCACGCGCGTCGCCTCGGTCAGCACCGGGCGGTCGGACTTCGTCTCTTCGATCGATACGAACTGGATGGCGTTGGCCGGCGCCGCGACATTCGCGGACAGCGCTTCGATCGGCGAGCTGCCGGAGTCCGGCGCGACATCGAACGCGGTCGTGCGCACGGTGACGATGTGTTTGTCGCCCGTGAGTTCGACCACTGCGAACGCATTGCCCGCGTACATGGGACGCGTGAAGGTCTTGTCGGCGTTCACTGCGGTAATTTCCGGGGCGATCGCCGCATCCATGGCGCCGGCGAGACGCGGCGCGATGTCCTTGCCGTCGCTGGTGGATGCGAACACGACCGTCGAGCTGCCGGTGGCCTCGGCCGCGGCCCTCAACGCAATCGCGGTCACGTCGGCATTGGCGTGAGCGAGAGCGGCGTTGTCGATCGTCACGACCTTGCTCGCGCCGAGCGCAGCGGCCGCTTTGGCGATCTCACCGATGCTAGCGCCGAGCACCGCGACGATCACGTCGCCGCCGCCGTGCTTGGCAGAAATTTCTTTTGCGGCCGCGACCGCCACTCCCACCGCCTTCGGGATTTTCCCGTGAGCGTGCTCTCCGTAAACGAGAATGTTTGGCATGATGGTTTGACTCCCAGCGGTCAGAGCACCTTCGCTTCGCTGCGAAGGACTTGGATGAGCTCGTCGACGGACGCTACCTTGCGGCCGGCCTTGCGGGCGGGCGGCGGGTTGAGCTTCTTCAGGACGATGCGTGGATTGAGATCGATACCGAGAGTTGCGGCATCGATTTGCTCGAGCGGCTTCTTGCGTGCCTTCATGATGCCCGGCAGCGACGCGTAACGCGGCTCGTTCAAGCGGAGATCGGCAGTGATGACGGCCGGCAGCGGCATCGCAATGGTCTGCAGCCCGCCGTCGATCTCACGCACGCAGCTCACGGTCTTGTTGCCGTCCTTGAGCTCGAGCTTCGAGATGAAAGTCGCTTGCGGCCAGCCGAGCAGCTGGGCCAGCAACTGGCCGACGACGTTCGAGTCGTCGTCGATGGCTTGCTTGCCGAGGAGCAGCAAGTCGGGGCTCTCCTTCTCGACGATCTTCTTCAAGATGCGCGCGACCACCCAAGTGTCGGCCTTCGGCGCAGTGACGAGAATGGCCCGATCCGCGCCCATCGCGAGCCCCGTACGGAGCTGCTCCTGAGCTTCGGGGGTGCCGATTGTGACGAGCACCACCTCGCTTCCTGCCTGGGCTTCCTTGATGCGGAGCGCCTCTTCGACGGCGATCTCGCAGAAGGGGTTAACGACCCACTTGACCCCGGCCTCTACGATGCCGTTGCCCTCGGGGTTCACCTTGATGTTCGTTTCCGCGTCGGGGACGCGCTTGATGGGGACCAGTATCTTCACGGGGAGTCCTCCTCGAAACGGGCGGAGCTACCATGCAGTGCGTTAGCTTTCAAACTTCGGCGCCGGGGTCGCTCGCCGAGGCTGACGGGCCCTCGGTCACCCACGCGGAGAGCAGCGTGTAGGTGACAGCGAGCACCACCGGGCCGATGAACAGCCCGATGATTCCGAGCGCGATCAAACCGCCGATCACGCCGGGCAGGATGAGCAGCATCGACAAGTCCGCGCCCCGCCGGATCAGCACGGGCCTCAAAAAATTGTCGAGGAGACCGACCGGCAATCCCCAGATGAGGAGGGCCGTGCCCCAAAAGGGATCGCCGCGCCAATAGAGCCAGGCGATCGACGGGATCAGCACCGGCATCGGCCCGATCTGACAGACGCCGAGAAAGAACATCAGCGCGGTCAAGACGGTCGCGAACGGAATGCCCGCCATCGCAAGTCCGATGCCGCCTAGGGCCGACTGGATGAGGGCGGTCACGACGACGCCGAGCGCCACCGCGCGGATCGCTTGCCCGGCCAGAATCGCTGCGTCTTCGCCGCGGGTTCCCGCGAGCCGAGTCGCGAAGCGCTTCGCGCCGGCGGCGGCGCGCTCGCCGTTGGCGTAGAGCACCGCGGCGACCACGACCGTGAGGAGAAACTGGACGATCAGCATGCCGACGTTGCCGACTTGCGCGACGAACCACTCGAAGAGCGACGCCGTGTAGGGGGCGAGGCGCGCGGCAATTTCCTCGGGCTTCGCTTCCGTCAGCTGCTGCCATCGCGCTGCGGCGCGCGCGCCGACGAGGGGCAGGGCCTCGAGCCAAGCCGGGGGCGGCGGGATCGTGATGGTCGTGATCGAT